>JGI24422J19971_10000981_pt1 | contig 16891 bp, 16 predicted proteins | sample DeeMarSWOR152_54_FD_19971 | JGI IMG/M metagenome (IMG submission 19971) | reverse complement strand
ACACGTGCAAATTTTTGGAAAAATTTTTTTCCTATACTGTTTACAATCTCAACATCCTTTAACCCATTATCATCTAAATATCCTCTTAAAGTCGGTTGAACAAAATCGTCAAACGTTTTATTATCAACAAGACCATATGTTTTGCTCCTTCCACCAAATTCCATATATTTTCCTTCTGTCTCTTGAACACAAAAAGCAATATAGCCCCCACCTTTTACAGATAGCTGAACATCTTTCTCAGATAAACCCAACCTTTGCTCTAACTCATTTCTAATTTGAATTTCAGCGTCTTGATGGCGCTTCGAAAGAACTCCTTTAATGACCCTTCCTATTTCATATCCTATTTCATATCCTTTACTTCTAAATATAAACTCAATTACTACTGGTATAACCTTTTTAATATAAAAGAAGACGGCGTCTCGTTCCCATTTACGTATTTTTCCCTCCCATTCGGGGAGAAACCGTCTAATCGTTTTTATTTTTGGACGAGGTTTAAAACTACCTTCCACACTTTTATCTTTTAAATCTTCAACGGGTTTATACGCAGGATCTATAAGCCACTTCTGTAGTATTGAATAGATATCGTATATTGAATTGTCACCTAAGCTCAAGTCAACTTCTTCAAATTCTTTTTTAAATAACGCTTTAATTTCATTTACTCTACTTAAATTCATGAAATGAATGACGAGTAAATATTTTTAAATTCGTGTGTTATGAGAAATGATCGATGAATTCACTAATTGTTTCATCAAAAGGAAGACTTAAATCAACTTAACAGCTCTCCTTGAACAAGAAGATTTGGACGCATTTACGCAGAAAAATAATAACACGGAAAAACAAATAATATTAGAGAGTGTATGGGACTCAGGGTTGGAAGATTTGTAGTTCCTGATAAGGTATTTAAGGAATTAAGAGATATTTCGGAGAAGGGAATAAAACGAAGAAAAAACGTGTTTGAGTTTTTTGTAGGAGAAATAGCAAAGAGGTTTCCACATCTGAAAGATCCTTCTCAGAGGAAATTTTTATTCAAACTCGCTGATTTGTTATGGAAAACTCTACCTACAACGACAGACCCCCATATTAAAGATATATTAAAAAAAAGAGTAGTTAGCGAAAAAACCATAAAGAAAACGTTTCAACATGCATTAGGACACCTAAATAGAGAAGAACAAAAAAGACTTTTGAAGATCATGGCAGAAGAGATCTAGATTCAGCAAATTGTAATAATACGTCAGTCGTGTAACATCCATTAGGATAGTTGCATGATTCTGGATCAGAGCCATAAGGACATCTTGTTTTACTATCTGCCACTTGACATGGTCTTTTATGATGTTTAAACATGGTTAAAATTAGGCTGGCATTCTGAGACAAAGGTTTTCCTGGTGTGCATTCAGACAATACACTCCTTAAGTATGCAGCAACTATATTACCCACATCCCCGTCCGATAAGCCTTTTGTTGCTAATGGTTCATACATAGAAGTCAAGATATATAGTTAATTTTAAATACCTTTAGTTTACCTGGAGAGCCTTAGTAACTCCATCCTTTTCTTTTTCTCTTTCTAATCTGTACAAGTTACCAGTAACAGCATCCTCTAGTTTTTCATCGTGAGTTATCAAAAATATTTGGTCTACAAAATCACCAACTCGTGTTTTTAGAGTAACGGCCAAATCTTCAATTGCTTTCGCATCCAGGTTATGCGTGGGTTCATCAAGCACCAACCACTTCAACTGAGGAGCGAGGACTAGAGAAAACGATATTCTTAGAGCTAAAGAAGCGATAGAACGTTCACCACCAGAAGCAATTCCATCCGCATTTATCCATCTCTCCATCCTGTCTCTCAATTGTAACACGTAATCCCCTTCTTCTATGTTCAAAGCGATACCGATGAAATCCTCGTAAGGATAGATGCTCGGCCAAATCTCATTCATTGCGTAATTGACTGCTTCTATGAATTCTGTCCTCAATTGTACTTGAGTGTTTTCCAAAGCCTTTTCGAAGATTTTTAAATCCTTTATTAATTTTTCCAGTTTTACAACCTCCGCTTTCTGTGTTTTTATCGTCTTGAGTTTTTCTTCTTCCTCATTCTTCCTGGTCTTCTTTTCTTCTAAGATCTTATCCAAATTCTTCAACCTTTCCCCAAGTTCAGATTTTTTACTAACAGTTTCAGTGAAGTCTTCTCTAGTCTTCTCTATGTCCTGATCCTTGAGTTGTTTGTTTATTTCTGAAATCTTCCTTTCCACATCTTCCATCCTAGAAGTCAGATAACTCAAACGAGATTTCTTGTTCTCTATTTCAGGAATTCTGGAATACAAAAGGGATAGGTTTTTCTGCTCATCCTCAGTCTTTTCCATACCTTTCTGTAGGTTGGATATATCGACTTTTATGGTATTCAAATTCTTCTGGTAAGATTCAAAGTTTTTATCATACTTAGAATGTAACTTCCTCAATCTCTTCAGTTGCTCCTGCAACTCATTCAAGTCTTTGACCTCGTTCAAGAATTGTTTGTATTTGTCAACTGTTTCTTCTAGGTCACCCAAAACTTCCTTTTTAATTTTTTTCTCCTTTTCCAAGACTTTTATCTCTTGTTTCATTTTTTCTAATTTTTTCTTCTGTTTTTGTATCAGTTTCTTCTTCTTAGCAGGGGTTAGTTTAGAGAGACAGACGGGACAATGATCCTTCAATTTGTAGACCTGCTTGAGAATGTCTTCGGTCTCGGATAACTTCGTATTCAAAGAAGATAACTTCTCCACGATTTCTTCTAGTTCTTCTTTTTCTTTATCATGTTTTTTCAGTGGCTTTTTTCCATACGTCTTTTTGATATCAGCAACCATACCCTTGATCGATAGTTTCCTGGAAATGTCAGTCTCAAGCTTCTTCATCTTATCCCTTTCCAAGAATTCTATCTTCGTCTTCGTCTCTGACATTAATTCTGTCAGTTTCTCCTGTTCATTCCTCTTCTCCTTGATATTATTCTCTATTTCCTTAACTTTCTCAGAAAGTTTACTCATTTCCTTCTTGACATCTTTTGCTGCCCTTCCCTTCAAAAATTCCTCGATATCAGAAATGAATTTTTTGTTCTCCTCTATCGCTGACTCAAGGGACTTTTCTTGTTCTTTATAATAAGACAAATCCTTGTTGAGTTGTTCCATCTGTTTCAACTGCGCTTCCAATTCTTTTTTTGTTTTGTCTAGAGTTTCCACTTCAGCATTCACTTCAAACTTTTTCTTAGTAAGGTGGTCCAAGTCTTTTGTCAACGTATCGACAACTTTCTTTAATTCATCAACATCGGTTTGTTCGATTATGCTCTGCTTCCCCAATTTCCTGTCGATCAATTTATTCCTCAAAGTAACAGCAGATGAGCGGGCCTTCTCGAACTTGTCTATCATCAACAGGTTGTCAATCCTCCTCATCCTTTCTCCTTTAGGTAAGGTTAGGAAATAATCCAATCGATTCTGTTCAGAATAAATAGCTTTAGAGAATAAGTCGTAATTAACCTTGAGTATTTTTTCGACCAGTTCAGTGACCCTTTGAGAATTGGGTGCATCTAAAAGTTTATCGCCTTCTCTTATCTCAGAATAGGTAGTTCCTTTACCCCTTTCTATCACTCTCATCACAGAATAATTTCTATCATCGATGCTGAAATCAACTACCACTTCAGCCTGGTCTTTAACAGAAGGTTTGTTCATTATTATTTCATCCAATTTAATTTTCTTTGCTTGGATATCGGGAAATGTTCCAAAAAGACCAAAACATAAAGCATTTATAACACTCGTTTTACCGCTACCCAATATTCCGACTAGAGCATTCGTCCCACCGGAGAAGTCTAGTTCTGAATCTAGATGTGAACGGAAATTCTTTAACTTGACTTTAGTTATCATCCCATCACTTCAATATTTGAGTCAAAGTCTTTTGTTGACCAGTCAAAATATCAAACGCCCTTTCTGTTTCTCCATCACTCAACAGCTTGAAAACGCTTTCGCTGTCGAACGTAGAACCGAATTTTAGATCTTCAAGGTTCTTCTTAAGTATTTGTAAGCCCGTTTCTTCGACTGATAGTTTTCTCTCCCTCAAGTTCCTCAACAACTCGACTTTTCTCGTTATCTCCTCAGATTCCAATTCCTTGGCAAAATAGATTATAGCTTTATCCGAATACTTCTTCTCTATTTCTCTGAGTTCCTTGTCGATGATGCCAGTTTCTTTTCCCAGTATTTTCAGTCTTATTATGGGTGGCTTCTTTAATTCCTTATCCAGTATTCTTGTGATCGTCTCTTCAATCTGATCTCTTATTGGAGTATCAGACTTGAGTTCTATTTCTTCATAGAAAAATTTCCTGTTGTTTTCCAGGGGTATGAAATTGAATTTAGTCTCTTCCTTCACCTCAACTTGGTAGAGACCTTTCGGTACTTCCGCTTCTTCTGCTTTCAACTGAGTTACAATCGTGCTTCCAGGTATCAATAGAGTAGCATCATCAATCCTAGTCTTGTCTCTGGTATGTATGTGACCGTTAATTATAAGATCAAATCCTTTTGGTAGGTTTGAAAGATTAAGAGTAGGTGGTTCTAAAGGAGAATAGATATATGGATCTATACTTTGATGAAACATGAGAATGTTGTAACATCCTTCTATGGGTTTAGGATTCCATTTATCCAAGACTTGTTTCGCATACCTTTCAGGAACTCCAGACATCGCTTGAACAGCAACCCTTTGGCCGTCTTTCTCGAATATTAAACCGTTACAGTGTAAGTAGATTAAAAAACCAGTTTGNTCTAATGCTTCTATGACATTGATCTGTTCTTTAGGTCTTCTTTCGTGTGTTCCGTGTATTGCCACGACTGGTATTCCTGATANACNCCTCTTAGAAATCTCACTCAAATCCTTGTTTATTGTTTTTACCAGTTTGATTCCTTTATTCTTTGTCANTATNGGTTTGGATAATACTCTCAAGGCATCTATCCAGGCTTCTGTTCTTGGTGTTCTGGAATCGAAGATATCTCCTGCTAACAGTATCAAGTCTGAGTCTAAGGATTTTGATATGGCTTCTTTTGCATTCTGATAACTATCTTTTTCCAGTCTTGTGTTCCAACCGTGTCCGAAATGGAGGTCAGAAAGGATCGAGATTAACATCGTTAAAATTATAGGACTTAAATATTAAATTTGGTTGGTTATTACAAAGATACGGGTTGACATAAAAGAACAATCTCTTCTTCGTTTTTGTCAGTGAATTTTCTTCTCACTTTAAATCCAGAATTTCTAATGAGAGAATAAATCTCTCTCAAAGAAAATAAGTGAACAGTATTGATCAAAAGACTGCATCCTTTCTTAAACTTTAATCTTTCTCCTTTGTAGTCTATTTCTATATTTCTTTTAAAGATGACTCTGAATTCAATGTTCTTTGTGTTCTGATTCCAATAAATTTTAGTGGAGTAAGATCCTTTAGCAATTTCATTCAACCTTGTTTCAACAAAATCAAAAACCGTTTTAGTACTAAAAGCCTTTATTCGATCCACTATCGTTTGGGATCTAAGATGTAAACCTAGTATTAAGTAATCCGATAATGTCATACTCTCCCTGAAATTTGTTAATATTCTTTTTCTTTCTGATAGATTTCCAAGTGTATTTCCGATTAATACTAGAAGATTGTTCTTACCAGTTGACCTCCGAAACATCCTAGTCAACGATGCGAAGTTCCCACTTTCGAAATCAAGTAAATGGGCTTTAATGTTGACTCCCCTTTTAAAAATTCCTGATAAATTTCTTTTTGCTGCATTTAGCATGTATGTGCTTATATCCAAGAGGAAGATATTGATCTTCTTCTTATTTTCAAGTAATGCCTGAACTAAAGGGACGATTTTATATCCATTCCCACAACCCGTATAAACTATGTTTACGTCTTTTATCAAGGATGCGATTGAAAGTGAATTATTTTTTATCAAAATCGCCTCTGTTTTATACATACCTATTTTACTGAAATCGAGATAGCGTCTTGCACCTAAACCCAGATATTCGAGTTTGAGGGGAATTTCTTTTCTTTTTAAAGCAGTAATGAACTCAGAAATTTGTTTCTCGTTAAGGGATTTCATACTAAAAATATTAATGTTTTGATTTTAATCGTTAATGTTGATTATCAAGTGATAGAAATGCCAGAAGATGTTGAAAATAAATGGAAAATATATGTTCGTGCAAAAGACGAATCTGATACTGTATGGGGCACGCATATTTTTGTAGATTCAAAAGGAATTTATCGAGGAAGTGAACATGATCCTTTATTTTCAGAAGATTCAGTTTTTGAGTTAGCCTTTCTTACATATGTGGGTATTTGTTTGTGTGAGATAGGTGAAAATTACGAACTAAAAAATGAATTGCCACCAGATGAAATACAATCCAAAGTTAAACCTTATTGCCGAGAATATTTTGAAAAAGGTAGAGAACTCACAGAATCGGAAATGGAAAAATTTGAAAAAAAATTAGAAGATTATATGAAAGAATAGAAACCTTTTAATACTTGAGTTATCTAATTTTGTTGTGATTGATGTGACAGGTGAATGTTTTCCATTCCGTTGACTTTTCCTTAATATTGTCTAGAGTTAATAATATTTCTAAATGGGGATGTAGTATAGCTTGGTCTAGTATGCGGGCTTTGGGAGCCTGTGACCCGAGTTCAAATCTCGGCATCCCCACTGTTCTGGAGGTGTTTTAAATGGCTACGTTCGAAGATTTTATGAAACTTGATGCTAGAGTTGGAAAGATAATAGAAGTTGAAGATTTTCCTGAGGCCAGAAAACCCACCTATAAATTAAAAATCGATTTTGGCAAAGAAATTGGAATTAAAAAATCGAGTGCACAATTAACTAAAAATTACAGTAAAGAAGATTTGAAAGGTAGGTTAGTTTTGGCTGTAGTTAATTTCCCACCTAAACAGATCGCAAACTTTATCTCAGAAGTTTTAGTATTAGGAGTACCAGATAAAAATCATGAATGTGTATTATTAAGACCTGATAAAGAAGTTGATATTGGAGTAAGAGTATATTAATTATAGTGATAACATGTCGGAACAAGAAGGAATAACCGTAAAAAAATCAGATGATTTCCCCGACTGGTACAATCAAGTAGTTCAAAAGACAGAATTAGCAGACTATGCCCCAGTTCAAGGATGTATGGTTATAAGGCCTAATGGCTACGCTCTCTGGGAAAACATGAAAGAAACTCTAGACAGAGAATTCAAAAAACTCGGAGTAAGGAATGCTTATTTCCCACAATTCATACCTGAAAGTTTCTTAAAAAAGGAAGCAGAACACTTCCAAGGATTCGTGCCAGAGTGTGCTTGGGTAACGATCGGTGGTAACACTAAACTAGGAGAAAGATTGGCGATAAGACCTACTAGTGAGACTATAATCTATTCCATGTTCAACAAATGGATAAGGAGTTGGAGGGATCTACCTCTAAAGGTCAACCAATGGTGCAACATCGTTAGGTGGGAATCTTCAACCAAGTTCTTTGTCAGGACGACTGAATTCCTCTGGCAGGAAGGACACACAGCTCACAGAACAATGGAAGGAGCAAACAAGATGATGATGGATATTCTGAAAGTGTATCAAAGATTTATAGAAGATTATTTGGCCATACCTGTTTTAACCGGAAAGAAGACTGATAGAGAAAAATTTGCTGGAGCGTTAACGACTACTACTCTTGAAGCTTTAATGCCAGACGGCAGAGCAATACAGATGGGAACGTCCCATAATCTGGGTAAGAATTTCTCAAAGGTTTTCGACGTAAAATTCTTGGACAAGGATGAAAAAGAAAAATACGTTTGGAATACTTCTTGGGGAGTTTCAACCAGGATGATCGGAGCTCTAATAATGGCACATGGTGATGATAAAGGATTGATAATGCCACCAAAGATTGCTCATACTCACGTCGTAATTGTCCCGATTTTTTATAAACCAAAAGAGAAGAAGGAGGTTTTGAAGAAGGCTGAAGATATTAAAAAGAAGTTGGGAAAGGAAGTTAAAGTAATTCTTGATAATCGGACTGCTTACACACCTGGATGGAAGTTTAATGAGTGGGAGTTGAAGGGTATTCCTTTGAGAATAGAAATTGGTCCTATAGATGTCAAGAAGAAGCAAGTTGTTGCAGTTAGGAGAGATGATGGAAAGAAGACTGTAATTAAAGAAAGTCAGTTAACTAAAAAGGTAGATGAGCTTCTAAAAGACATTCAAAAATCTCTGTACAACAAGGCAAGTAAGTTCTTGAAAGATAACATAAGAACGGTTAAAAATTATGAAGAATTTAAGAAAGTGATAAACGACAAAAAAGGATTTATTCGAGCTTGTTGGTGTGGAGACGAAACTTGTGAAGAAAAAATTAAAGATGAAACTGGAGCAACGATAAGAACGATACCATTAAAGAAAGAGAAAATATTTTCAAATTGCGTTTGTTGTAATAAGAAAGCAAAGGAAGTGGTTTATTTTGCAAAGGCTTATTAAGTTTAAACTATTTAAATATGATAATGAAAAAATTAATTGAATTCTGAGGTGTTTTCCTTGAGAAATGTGAAAGGGATTGAGAGTGGAACAACAACTGTAGGAATAGTTTGTAGTGGTGGTGTTGTACTAGCTGCCGAGAAGAAAGCGACGATGGGTTATCTTGTCGCGAGTAAAGAAGACATTAAAATAACGGAAGTAATGCCTCACATCGCGATGACTCAAGCTGGTATGGTCGGTGATGTTCAGGCTTTAAAGAGATATTTATCTGCTGAAGCAACCCTGTATGAATTGAGAAATAAGAAAAGAATTCCAGTCAAGTCTGCAGCAACATTGTTGGCAAACATCCTTTACGGTGGTAGATGGAGTTTCTTCCCTTACATGGTTCAACTGATTTTGGCAGGTTACGATGAATCTGGTCCTAACTTGTTCATACTTCACCCTGATGGTTCTCGATTGGAAGAAAAGAAGTTTTTCGCAACTGGCTCTGGATCGCCGATGGCATTTGGAGTACTAGAAACTTTGTTCAAGGAAGGACTGCCTGTGGATGAGTGTAAGAAGATCGCAATAAAGGCTGTAAAGTCTGCTATTGAAAGGGATATTGCTTCAGGCGGAAAAGGTATTGATGTCGGTGTTGTTGATAAAGACGGCTTCAAGATGTTGAGCAAATCCGAAGTAGAAAGGATAATCGAAGGTTTGAAGAAGTAACTCATCCTTGAGTGAAAGAAATGGAAATCCTAAAAAAAGTAAAGTCGATTTTACCGAAAGATGTAGTCGATAGAGTAAGCTTGGAAGGTTGTGAGATTGTAATTTATACAAAAGACAAGTTTTTCTTTCTCGACGCATCCGAACAGGTGAAGGAAGCTGTCCAAGAATTGAAGAAGAGGATAGAGGTTAGACCAGACAGTAGTCTTTCTCTATCTCCTGAAGATACAAAGAAGAAGGTTGAAGAAATCGTACCAGAAGAAGCGAAGATAAAGAGGATAAGGTTTGAGCCCGAGAGGAGCTTGGCTATAATAACAGCTGAGAAACCTGGCTTGGTCATTGGTAGGGGTGGAGAAACTTTCAAGAAAATCAAGGAAGCCACTCTATGGGTTCCAAGAATAGAGAGAGCCCCAGAAATAACTTCCAAGATAGTTAGGTCTATCAGGGATTTACTCACCACAGAGACGAAATGGAGGAAGACGTTCCTGAAAAAGGTTGGAAAGAACATATTCTCTGAAAAGGAAACGAACAGAGATTGGATTAGGGTTGTTTTCTTGGGTGGTTACAGAGAGGTTGGAAGATCATGTACCCTAGTGGAGACACCGAAGTCCAGGCTGCTAGTAGATTGCGGGGTTAATGTGGGTGGATCAGGACAGAACAGATTCCCTTATCTACAAACAAAAGAATTTGACATGAACGATTTAGACGGTGTAATTGTATCCCATTCACATCTTGATCATGTTGGTTTTGTCCCTTATCTTTATGAATATGGTTATGATGGTCCTTTATATTGTACGACACCCACTCTTGACCTGTTCACGATGTTATGCTTGGACTACATAGATGTTTTACAAAGGAACGGAGTTAAAACACCATTCACTGCAAAGGGTGTGAAAGAAGCTGTTAAGCATTCCATTGCCCTGGAATATGATGAGGTATCTGACGTTGGTCCTGATGTCAGGTTGACTTTTCAACAGGCAGGTCACTTACTCGGTTCTGCTCTTGTTCACCTACATGTCGGTCAAGGTTTACATAATATCGTCTTTACTGGGGATTTGAAGTATGGGAGGACGAGGTTGTTCGATCCTGCCTTCACTAACTTCCAAAGGTTGGAAACTTTGGTGATTGAATCGACCTATGGTGGACAGAATGATGTCATGCCACGGAGGGACGAAGCCGAACAACAGTTAATAGATATAGCCAACAGAACAATGGAGAGGAAAGGACAAGTCCTCATTCCTTCTTTTGCCGTAGGGAGAGGACAGGAAGTGATGGCCATACTATCAGAAAACAAGTTTGAGTATCCTGTTTTCATCGACGGTATGATATGGGATGCTACTGCTATCCATACTGCTTATCCTGAATACTTATCGAAGGGTATGGAGAGGAGAATATTCCAAGGTAACAACCCGTTCATGAACGAAATATTCAATAGAATTACTTCTTCCAAAGAAAGGGAAAAAGCATGGGAAGAGAAGCCTTCTGTTATCATCTCGACGTCAGGTATGTTGACTGGTGGACCTGCTATGGAACATCTGAAGGCTTTAGGTGAGAATAAGAACAATACACTCATCTTTGTTGGATACCAAGGTGAGGGAACGATGGGAAGAAGGATACAGAAGGGTTGGAAGGAAATTCCTTTCACTGTTAAAGGTAAGACACATACTATGAAACTTGAGTTGGAAGTTGAAACAATAGAAGGCCTTTCCGGACACAGTGATAAGAATCAGTTGATAAACTTTGTTCATAGATTGAGGTCAAAACCAGAAAGGACTATCATTTGTCATGGTGATAACACAAAGCCTGTCAGCCTGGCCAGGATTTTACACAAAATATTCAGGATGGAAACCATTGCTCCGAAGAATCTAGAAGCGATAAGGTTGAGATGATCAATAAGGATATCCTAATCCTAGAGTGAAACTGTAGGCATCATATTGACCTACTGAACCGAAAGATGTTCTTGTAGTATTGGATATGCGTACTTCATCTATCATTCCATCAAAAAACATAGCAATTGAAGTCATTGAACCTATACGCAAATCATTATTATTTGTTAATATGCCTGCTGGACCACGATCGCATATTCTATCGATATTCCCATTGTAGAAAATAGTTACATCTCCCGTGGAACTGGAGTAAGTCATTGCTACATGTATCCATTCATCGAGTTGTACTGATGCTCGACTAACACAAAAAATATGTAGACCAGCAGGTCGGTAAATAATTCCAGTAATATTTCCGTCATCATTAATAGCAATAGCATATGCGATCGATTTGGAAATTATAGCTCTATATAACGTAGCAGGTGGTGGAAGAGAACGTGGTTTTATCCAAGCCTCAATCGTGATTTCTTCTTCAATATCCAAACTACTATCTACACCTGGATCTAAAACATTTACATAATCTCCGGCACCATCAAACTCTAAACAATAACCAAACATACAATCATTAGTATAATCCGTATCGTCTTGCCAAGTTCCATCATTATTATTGGGAGTTTCATCATAGGCTGTATTTCCGACATCTTCATTAAGATGCCATAGAGCGACAGTATAGGGATCAACAGAATATTCAGAACGATTAATAAATACATCAACAATACTTTCTTTATATGCTTCAGTGAAGTATGGAATATCCATATCATCTGCACCAGATAAATCTGTTTCTTTCCAATAAACTAAAGCCCCGTGAATGGAAGGATCAGTTATATTTTCCATAAAACTCTTGAACTTGGTCGTAGATTTTGCATACTCATAAGTTTTGTTCAAACCATCTATGGTGTTCAGTATATCTCTAACTTTCACTGACAATAAAACTCTATCCCATTTTGGCCTGATAACGTATTGTGGGAAAAAAAAGTAGAATGCTACGATTAGGATTGTTCCCGTCAACATGACTTCGATTATGCTTATTATGCTACCCTTCATATCCTCACATCTGGATTATTACTTCACCTGGTTTTAGAATACCGCTCGGATCACTTTGAGTATCATTTAAAGCTACAATGCGTACTATCGTTACGTTTATCGTCCCTATGAAAGCGGGTGGATCACATGTATAAATAGTCTGCCTGGTTTCGCCAACATATTTGGAAATAATTATGGAGAATGTTTCATTCATACCAAGTTTCTTCATTAGGTTATCGTATTGTGCAGGACAAGGAAAGTTATTAGATAATTCATCAACCTTATCACCAGAAATCAAATTCTGTTTGTTCGAACTCTCATCCAATAATCCTATCCTTTCGACTATACTTGCGTCCCAGTTTTCTGGTTCACCTGGATCATTCACTAGAAGTTCGGATAATTGAAAGGCCCTTGAACGGGTGTGTTCTTTCACGACTTCGCCCGTGAAAGCCGGTATGGTGGCTGAATAAGAGATATAGATGTATCCTATAACCCCTACAAAAATCATGAAAGAGATTAGATATTCTACAGTCATCTGTCCTTTCATATGATCAACCAATGAATCCCAAGTTAACGAAGATAAAGAATGCCCCAAAAGTTATCGCCAGTAAGATTAAACTATGCTTAGTCCCGGCAATGATAGAACCTTCACCGATCTGACCAGCCACCAACCCACCAGCAATAGCCTGCATTATACTCATGGAGAAAAACAATGCCAGATAATAACAGCTTATTGTCGTGTTATCAACACCAAAGATAGAACATATACTGAAGTATATCGTACATGGTGAACATTCAAAACCACCCCTACCTACACACATAGTACAGGGGTTCTCGACGAATGACATGGTTTGGCCTCCTCCTGTAGGAACCATCATCGCCTCGAATATGGGAACCATCAATTTGTTTATGGCAACTATCACTCCCATGAACATCAAGGAAATTACGTACATGGCGATGACGTACTGACTTAACATACTCTTTCTTTCTTTTTCCGTTTCTTGTAGTCTCATCAATGCCTCCGAAAGAGAATTCAAGGTATCAGCGATTGCTCCACCTGATTTGTAAGTTTCTATTAAAACTCTGATAATCCTAGTCAAAGTCTTACTCTTCTTCAGTCTTTCCTGAGATTGTTTTAGGACTTTTATTATGTTTATGTTCCATGACAACTGATACGCCATCTTCTTTACTTCACCAGACAAAGAACCGTAATCTGTATGACTAACGAAGATTATTGCCTTATCGAATGGTAAGCCAGCTCTCGTTGCCTCGACCAAATCTCTCAGGAAGTGTGGGAATCGTAACTCAATCTCTTTCAAGTTCTTGTAACTAATGTAGTTGAAGATCAACTGGGGTGTTATTAACAAAAATAATGATAATATTACTACATTTCCTAGAACTCCCCTGTCCCCACTTATCAAACCAATGATTATCAAAACACATGAGATGAGAATCGAGACTAGCAAAACTTTCTTTTTTTTTGTCAAGACAACCATCATTCTCCACCTGGTGATGCGGCCTTTATTAAGATGATGAAAGCAGCAGAGATTAAGGGGATGAAGAAGAATATCAAGAAGAACTGTACGTAGAGGATATCAGATGCAACTCCTCCAGTGAAGCCGGACATTACTGATGTCAAGATTATGAAGAATATAGTTCCTAATACTAAAGCGGTTAAGTAGACTTCTAAGTAGACAGAGAGTGATTGTGCGAATTCGTTCAACTTTCTCCTGTAATCATCCAGGAAACTCTTAGATTTCTCGAACAAATAAGTTGGTAGGTCTCCGCCAGCTTTTAGAGTAGATATTATAGTCCAGAACAAATCCCTTAAATCTTTTGAAGGTGTTCTGTCCACAGCTTTAGCTAAACTATCATAAACATTCAAACCGAACATCTCCATATCCGTGACAATTCTTTTCATCTCTCTCGTCAATTCGCCATATTCTTCAAACCTGGAGAAGATATCGAAGATTTTATGGGGTGGTAACTGGGAACTGGCTATCGTCGAGAGGTAAATACCAGCAAACGGTAAAGATTTGTCTATTGATTTGGCCTTGTCGTTGATCACGAATTTAGGATAGTTAACGAAGAGTATGAAGAACAATGCACAGATTAGGATCGATGCAGTAGTTGCCATGAAAAGACTGAATAAAAAACCCAATCCTAGTAGAGAGAATATTAACGATAGTATGGGCAATTCTACTACAAAAAGTATTGCACATGTTAAAACTGTTGTGGAAAGATACTCTATCAAAGTCTTCTTCATCCCACTCTTCTTCAAATCCTTCTTTAAATCAGAGAATATAGTCAAGTGTGGTTCGATGTACTCACCAAGATAACGCATAGCCGTTCTTCCGTAGAAAGACATCAGATACCACCACTAACTATATCCAAGACGTGTTGTGGGAATTCGTAGTAAAGATTTATCACACGACCGACATCACGGTAATCATAAACATTCTGTTCCTCGAGCCAAGAGAGAATGGCCATCCTTCTTTTCAATTCCTCGATTATATCTCTTTCCTTCAAACCCGTCTTCTTCTTGATTTTCGCCAGAATGAAACTCTTATTCTTTATGTTTATTTTATCAGTTGCAGTGTCCCATTCATAAAGTAGATTTTTCATGATTTCTTTTTCTTTAAGATCAAATCCCGTAATTTCGTAGATACTGTTGACTTTTCTTACATGCTTTCCTTTGTATCTCAACATAGTCAGAAATACAATTATATCAAGACTTTCCAATAGATTTAATGGTAAAGATATTGGGGGTGAGGTTAATCTGTTAATCAATTTTTCTAAAGAATCAGCATGTATCGTAGCAAAAGAAGGATGCCCAGTTGCCATCTGTTGGAATAATACATAGGCCTCAGGTCCTCTAACTTCTCCAACTATGATGTAATCAGGTCTCTGTCTCATACTCTCTTTTAACAAGTCGAACAAATCAACTTCCCCCCTCTTCTTCTCAGCCCCTGTGGCCATCGGTACTCTCGCAACGTGAGGAACCCAATGGGGGTGGGGTAGCTTAAGTTCTGCCGTATCTTCTATACTAACAATCTTCATTTCTGGTTTAATGAAAAGAGAAAGAATGTTAAGAAGAACTGTCTTCCCTGTTGCCGTGCCTCCTGAAATCAACATACTGCATCCATTCTCCACCGCCAACCATAAGTAGGCCAAAGTCTTTATGTCGATAGTTCCAAATTTTAACAGATGTGTAGGTGTGAATGGTTTTTTGGTGAATTTTCTTATGGTGAAGTTTGATCCTCTCCTCGCTATATCAGTTGCTAGAGTACCTTGTATTCTCGAACCATCTGGTAGTGAACCACCTAAAAGAGGGTCAGTAACAGAGATTGCCTGACCACACAATTGTGCCAATCGGATGAGATAAGAATCTAAATCTTCGCCATTGTTAAAAAAGATGTTGGTAGGTATTGAACCAAGTATAGGATTTCTATGAAATACATAAAGTGGGATACCAACACCATCACAACTTATATCTTCTATCTCAGGATCACGCATGAGTGGCTCTATCACCCCCATGCCCAGGAAATCTCTATCTATGTAATACATTAAAACTTGTTTTTCTGTTTCTGTTAACTTTATATCAAAGTAATCCAACAATTGAAGGATTTGATTGTGGAGGTAACCCCTCGCTTCTTCTGTTTTTAATTTAGTCAAATCTACATCCAATTTCTCTTCCATAAGATTCTTTACTTTTACTATAAGCTTCTTTAACCTTGGAGTTAATTCTGGTTCTACAAGATGGTATCTGTATGAGTTTTTTTTGGGATCCCAATAGATTTTGGCATAAGAAAATATCGATTCACCTTTCGCAGGTTTAAGGGGGATTAGAGGATAATTAGTTGAGAATCCTCTGNCCTTTTCTCCTTCCTCCATTCCTGCTCTTACTTCCTTAAATCTAAATCTTTTACCTTTGAAGGCTGGAACTCCTATTGGTTCTAATTTAGCTACCTTAGCTATCACTTCCAATTTCTTCGGTTTTAACTCAACCTTCATTGGGTGACCTACTGATACTTCTCTAGTAATCATTCCTTCTNTGGCNCCNCTTTGTAGTCTTAGCTGTGCCCTATACCCCTTTACCAGTTTCCTGAATATTATTCGACCAATTTGCATTCATTCAACCTCTATTGCTTTATCCACATTATTAATTTTGATTACGATTATTTTATTTTCACTGGTTGATTCTCCTGATAATTGATAAGTCGCATTCAAGTTGAATATGAGGTTTTGTACTGAGAGCGGCCTTGTTGAAAAAAGACTGGTATTGACACTTTGATTGTTGATTTGAGCCTTGTAGAAGAAACCACCTATCTTCGATGGAATTTCTTCAGTTATTATAACATCATCACATCCTTTACAGCTTATTCCTTTCAAGATGTTTGTAGACACTAAGTCATTGATCAGTTCTGAGGTTGTTTCACCAACTCTCTCTTGATAGAAGATGTTTTGAGAATGAAAGAGAAGGCTTATTATAGTGAATAGGCTAAAAGAAATCAAGAAGAATAGAATGAATTCGACGATGAAGCTTTGACCTTTCATTATCCTTTCAGTGAATAATTGATTTTCTGAATATATTAGAATAATTCTTGTGAAAGTAGTTAATTACATTGGTATGAAATTCTTGCAAAAATCGTCTTGATTATGACAATTAGTAACGCCTGTTAAATCATATCCAGGATAGTAATCATCTACACAATTTTCTAATTCTTCTGATGGATCAGGTCCAACACCACACGTACCACTATCTTCCCAATCAGCACATTCTGAACCCTTAGCGTTC
>JGI24422J19971_10000979_pt1 | contig 16908 bp, 19 predicted proteins | sample DeeMarSWOR152_54_FD_19971 | JGI IMG/M metagenome (IMG submission 19971) | reverse complement strand
TGAGCGAAGACGCGCTTCAATATGCGACGCAGTTGTATGTGGAAGAAGCTTCGGTGAGATCTAGGGAAGAGTTTAAGCCGCAAGAAGTATTAAGAAAACTGTTCTAGAGCCTTCGCTTCTTCAGTTTGTGTTTGCGTTTGGTTTCTGTTTCCACATGAATAAAGCTGAATTCTAAGCCGCAGATGGGACATGCCCAAGTATGCCCTGTGTCGATTTGCTTAACTGCCTCTTTACTCAGTATTTTCAACTGCTTCTGCTCTTCAAATTTTTTTAGTCCTTCCTCAGGCGTTATCGATGACAAGGCCCATGCGCGTTCGAGTAGGAACAGGGTTATCATGGCTTTTTCGTCTTCAGCCTTTGTTAATGTGACAATGTGCTTCCCTGGTGCTGTCCTGCCTGTTGCTTCCTCATAGGTTCGAATCTGAAAGTTCTTTCGAATAAAGGCGGGAACATCTTCTATCTGGTTCACAACTTTTCGGCGAACCTTGTCGTTTTCGTCTGCACGAGAAAGCGATATGATGTCATAATATAGGCTTTCATCTTGGCTCTTTTGAAAAACCATAGTGTTGCCTTCAAGCTGAGCGAAACGAACTCCAGGCGGACACTTGATTGCCTTAACAAGAACCTTGCCGAGTTCTCTGTCAACGCATAGTTTGAAGAGCCAATCTCTGGTGAGGAAATCTTTAACTCGGTAAAAATGAACCTCTCCCTTCCGCAATTGTCGTTGGCTTAAGTCGTACCAGGCGTCTTCGGGTCTTTCCTCAATCTTCGCAATTTTGATTTCTTTAAGGAACTGCAAACTGGTATCAACCTTACTGTTGATGTTTAGAGTTTAACGCTTAGATGTCTTAAAGTTAATGGATTCCTCTTCTTTTTCTTGGCTTGTAAAGCATGAATGTGTGTCCTCGGACTTCGATTAGGGTTGACTCTGTTTGTGATGCGACTTTTGTGGCTATGCATTTGGCTTTTTCTTCCTTGAGGGCTGTTTTCAGAATTTTGGCTTTTATCATTCCTCTTTTTTCCAGTTGGTTGTTTATTTCGCTTGTTATTCGATCTGTTGCTCCTTCTTTTCCAATCCACACTGTAGGTTTTTCCGTACTGAGTTCCTTTTTTATTCGGCGCTTCATTCGTCTAGTTAGCGTTTTTTCTCCTCCTTTTTCCTCAGTGGTATACGCATGTGTTTGCTGCAGTTGAGGCATGTGATGACCACGTGGGGTTCTCTCCTCTGCTTAATACGGACACGACAGTTTACACCTGGGTAAATAAAGCTTTTACAATGCCTGCAAATTAGTCGGCGGTACTCAAGCGGCAACCTCAGTCTAGTGCGCATGGCTATTCTTCTGGCGATTTCAACATAACGTTGTGCCAATCTCGGCTCTTCGTGTATGACTTTTTTTGCTAGACAGAAAAGAATGTGAACGCGTTCCATGGCTATTCGTTTTGTTTCGTTCATTCCGTGTAGAGCGCTCCAAGCTATGTTGGGCTGAAGTTGAACATAAAAAGATTGGCAATGTCTAATGTGCACGCTAAATAGCTTTGGAACACTAAAAGAGACTGTCTGATTTGACCCCTGTAGCAAAGTTAAGGTGTTTTTCGGAATTTTATAGCTTGCCCCGACAACTCTAGTTCATAGATCTGGTTCACGTCGAAGTCGATGCCGAGCAACTCGTATTCTTGTTCTGTTAAGAATAGGATTATTTTTGGAAAGGCAAACTGCGCTTTGGTTCTAGCCATCGGAAGTTGTTGTTGAAGAGCTTGAACAACATCGCGGACTATCTTGGCCTCTTCGGTTTTGGGCTGTATGGCAAACCTTGGAATGACACGTTCTTCAACCAGTTCTATGCGTTTTCCAAGATTTCCTTCGGGGTCTCGAATTGATTCTATTCGTTGAACTCTGACCCGTATCAAACGTATTCACCACAACACTACATGACTCGCTTAGAAGGCTTTATGCATTTCCCAAAAGCCACAGACACAAACGATTTATTCTTATACGTTGTGCGCGCGTTTTTGAGCCTCTAGAACCATTAATATTAATAAGCGGCACATCTTTATGCATTCATAACTGTGTGAGGTGAATGGCGAGACAATGCCTAGGGATCCTGTCTGCGGCGTAATTCTGGACGAAAAGACAGCCAAATTTAAGATCAGGCATGAAGGAGAAACTTATTATTTCTGTAGTGTGAAATGCAAAAAGAGATTCAAAAGGAATCGTAGGAAATTTGTGAAGTAGACTGGGTTCTCGGTGTACGTTTAGTATCTTCTTCTTCTCTGGTAACCTCTTCTTTCACCGTATCTGGGTCGACTATATCGCCTTTCTTGTTCGTATCGTTTATCAGACAAATTGTTCTCTGTGTTCACTTCTGTTACGGGGGATTCTTCTAGGAGTTCGAAGCTGCCGTATCGCCCTATGTTTAGGCGCATGTTCCCTCTGAACAAGTTCACGTAGCCATTTGTAATGCTTAGGGTGGCTTCTTCATTTATTTTGTCTATGTTTTCGTCCCAGAGCGTTAGGTATACGCATCCTGTTTCATCTCCGACCAAGGCATCTGCAACTCTGCGAACGGAATAGTCTCTTCCCGTGACGTTCCTAACTTCGCTTTTGGAGATCACCTTCACAATGGTGTTCACTTCTCTCGAATTTGGGGTCAATTTCTCTATCTTTACCAACTCTTTACTTTCGGATTGTTCTTCATCTGACATGTTTTCTACACTCAATTCAGTCCGTCATGCTCATTGAGCAGCGCAGTTTTTAAGGGTTGTGGAATAGGTATGTGCGTGTATATACCTTTTTAAATTAAAAGAAGACAAAACTGTTAGTCCTCTTGCTTCTTGTGCATGTGCATTCGTCAAGCAAAGAAGTAGTCTTATATTGCGACTAGTGTAGGCATAAAAGCCAGAAAACTAAATTACCCCTCATGATTATTTGCATAAAGAGTTGTTAATTGTGCCATATTATGTCTATGTCATACTTTGTGAAGATGGCAGTTATTACACTGGGTATGCCAAGGACATATACTCGCGTGTTAAGCGACATGTGAGAGGCATTGGGGCTAGATACACTAAACTTCACAGACCCAAAAGGCTTGTTTACATAGAAGAATTTGACACTAGAACAGAAGCTATGAGGCGAGAAAGGCAAATAAAGAAGTTAGGCCATGACGATAAGCATAAGTTAGTAAGCCGCGCTGACAACCCATGTGATTCTTTGTTCTGTGAGCTGTCTATGCCATTTTGAGAAAGAGTTATAAGGGCTACAAAAGTCGATATGTACGTTCAAACATAACGAGGCTTAACAAATGAACCGAACATTTGCGTTATGGTTGATTTTGCTCATCTCTGCAATAGTTGGCTCAGTTGCTGCAACCACCTTCTATCTTCGGGTCAATGTGAGAGAACGTCTTATAATCTCAACTACAACAAGCCTCTACGACACTGGGCTCCTAGATGCAATTGAAAACGCATTCGAAGCCAGATACCCGATAGACCTTAACTTCATCTCGGTTGGGACAGGCATAGCCATCAAGCATGCAGAGAGAGGTGACGCAGACTTGATACTTGTACACGCGCCAGCACAAGAGCTAAAATTCTTAACAGACGGAATCGGAGTTAACAGAAAAGTCATAGCCTACAACTTCTTTGCCATAGTTGGACCAGAAACAGATCCAGCAAAAATCACTGAAGTCCCACCATCAGAAGCTTTGCAAAAGATTGTTGAAAGTGGAAGAGACGGAAACACCCTCTGGATTTCAAGAGGAGACAACTCTGGAACCCATTCTAAAGAAAAGGCTTTGTGGACTACATCTGGCTTCGACTGGGAAACGTTGTCCAAGGAATCCTTGTGGTATATTAACGCTGGCTCAGGAATGGGCGCCACACTCAAGATAGCAGAAGAAATGTCAGCCTATACTCTTGCTGATATGGGCACATACCTCAAATATTACAAGGATGACTTGATTTCACTGAAAGTGCTGGCAAGCCAAGGAAAAGAACTGCTCAATGTCTACAGTGCGATAGCCGTCAACCCAACACTTCATTCCAATGTAAACTTCAAGGGTGCCATGACTTTCATTAAATTCCTCATATCAGAAGACGGACAACAAATTATTGCACAATATGGCAAAGACACCTATGATCAAAGCCTATTTGATCCAGCAGTGAAGAACCTCGAAGAAAACACAAACCAAGCCAAGTGGATAAGAGAATTCGCCTTCTTTGATAGTTACGAATGTCCACCAGAATATCGCGTGAATTATGAAGAGCTTTACGACTAATAATGGGAGCGCGTTTCGTTTTGGTAATGGAAATCATTGAAGGATTAGTAAAGGCTTTTGAACTAATCATTTCTGGAAACGCCACAGTTATAGAAATCACTACAAGGTCAGTTTTGGTCTCAGGCTCAGCCACACTTCTCTCAGTCTTATGGGCAGTCCCAATAGCAACAGCTCTTGGCTTATATAGGTTTAAGGGTAGATTCGTCTTAAAAGGGATGTTCAACGCTCTCTTGGGCGTACCGACTGTAACGCTAGGACTTATTCTCTACCTTTTTCTTTCAAAGTCGGGTCCTCTAGGCTTCATGGGTATATTATATGACCCCGCGGGGATAATACTTGGTCAAGCCATCCTTGTAACTCCGATAGTTGTAAGTTTCATTGCAAGCGCCATCGAATCTGTTGATCCAGAAATTAAGGATTTAGCCAAGACTTTGGGGGCGTCAGAGTTTGAGGCTTCCATGGCTGTGCTAAAAGAATCGTTGAGCGGAGTTGTCTTGGCAATCACCGCCAGCTTCAACAGAGCCATAGCAGAGTTAGGTGTCGCCCTGATGGTCGGAGGAAACATAAGTGGTCGCACAAGTGTTTTAACCACTACTATCACCCTTGAAACCAACAAGGGAAACATAGCGCTTGGAATAGCATTAGCAATAATACTCTTGCTGATAGTTTCAACATTAAGCCTTTCAATCAACTTAATTCAGAGGCGCAAAGCATGAAGCTCATAATCGAACTCAAAAACATAACGAAACAATACGAGAAAATAACGGCATTAGACAGGATTGACTTAAATGTCGTAAATGGCGAGATTCTAAGCCTCCTTGGTCCAAACGGTGCAGGCAAGACCACACTATTACGAATAATGACTGGCATCGAAAAACCAACAAGCGGCAAAATATTCTTCAAAGGCGCGGAAGTCAACCACAAGAACATAGATAAAGTGAGGCTAAACGCTACAATGGTTTTCCAGAAAACTGCCTTGTTCAACACGAACGCCTACAATAACGTTGCTTACGGGTTAAAACTCAGGGCGCTTCCTAAACAAGAATTGAAGAGAAGAGTTAAAGAAGCCCTGAAAATAGTGAAACTGGAAGGATATGAAAAACGATCAGCAAAGAAACTTTCAGGCGGCGAACAACAAAGAGTAGCCCTTGCAAGGGCGCTAGTGCTCGAGACAGAACTCTTGCTACTAGACGAACCCACAGTCAACATTGACCCCAAAAACGCTTCAATCATAGAAGAAGCACTCACGTTGGTTAACAAACAAAAGAAAACAACAATAGTCATAGCAACACACAACATGTTCCAAGCAGAAAGCCTCGCCAAAAGAGCAGCACTTCTCCTAAACGGAAAACTGAGAGAAGTCGCCACGATCCAAGAAATCTTCAAAACTCCATCCAAATATCTCGCAAGCTTTGCGAGGCTGGAAAACTCCTTTTCGGGCATTTCAGAAACAACCTCAGAAGGCACTTCTCTAATAGACATAGGCGAAGGAGTTCAAATAGAAGCAACTATTCAGAGAACCGGGGAAGTGACAATCTACGTGAGACCCGAAGACATCATTGTTTCGAAGAAGCCCATTTTATCCAGCGCCAGAAACATGTTCAAAGGAAAAATCATCGAAATGGTTGACCTCGGACCAGTAATGAGGCTGAAAGTTAAGGCTGGAAGAGAGTTTGTTGTGCAGGTGACTAAACGGTCGTTCAGCGAGATGCAGCTCAACATGGGCTCCAAGGTTTTTCTTGTCTTCAAAGCCTCAGTAGTGCAAGCGGTCTAGTCATGGTTTGACTTCGCTTTTTTCTTTTTCTAGCTCATAAAAGATAACGAGAGCCTCGCCAAGCGTGATTCCAAGATTGGTTGCTAGGTCTGTTGGCCTTATGTCTGCCTGTTCATGTAAAGCGACATCCCTTGTGTAGGCTTTATGATGCGGATACATAACCATAGTGTGAACAGTTTCAACAAGAATCGGCCAGAGAGGATTATCCGTGTATTCCTGCCAGTTCATAAGGAACCCTAAATACAGTTGGTAACCGCAAGATATATCTTACAGGATTCTCAGCAATAGCAATCCTAACCAACGAAACGCAAACGGTGATCGCTTATTGAAAATCAGGGCTGTTATCTTCGACCTCGACGGCACGATAGCAGATTTTAACCTCGACTATATGGCGTCAAGAGCCGAAATCATCCATTACCTAGTCGAAGAAGGCTTTCCCCGGTCCATATTTTCAATGAGCGACAACCTATTCGAAATACTAAACAAAGCAGAAATCTTCTTGAAAAATCATCATAAAGAGAAACAAGTTGAAAAAATAAAAACGTCTATTTTTTCCATAGCCGCAGAATATGAAATTGAAGCTGCCCGCACAACCAACCTGATACCAGGAATCCGAGAAGCTTTGAAAGCTTTAAGAAAGATGAAGCTTAAACTCGCAGTGTTCACGATTAACGGCAAAAACTCGGTGAAACACATTCTTGGAACTTTCAAACTTAAACGGTATTTTGATACTGTCATCACCCGAGACGATGTCTTGATGGTTAAACCGAATCCCGTTCATCTGAAAACTGCATTAAACGCGCTTAAGGTTAAGCCGAAGGAAGCAATTGTTGTCGGAGACAGCGTTTGGGACATGAACAGCGCCAGAGCACTTAAGGTGTTCGCAGTTGGAACGACAACCGGAATAGCGACTCCGCAGGAACTAACGAACGCAGGAGCCCACTGCCTGGTTTCTTCGCCAACCGATATAATCACACTGATAGAGCAACTGAACAAAAAGAACTAAGAAGTAGCCTCCAAAGGTTTGAAGTAATATCTTGACCATTGAGGCCACTCAGACGGCAAGACTGTGTCGAAATCTACTCTCAGTTTCATGCCAATCCTGATTTTGTCAGATTCAACATTGCGTAACATGCCGGGCAGTTTAGGCCCCTCAGTTAATTCCACAATGCCGACGACATAGGGAATCATGCTTTCGAATTGTTTGGGCGAAACGTGAATAATNGTATAACTGAGTAGCTTGCCCTCTCCCTTAAGTTGAATCCATTCCAAATCCTTTGAGTAGCAGTCTGTGCACATCGGTCTAGGTGGAACAAGAAGTTTGTTACATTTTCTACATTTGGCAGCCATCAGTTTCCTCTTTGAGATATACTTGTAGAAGCTTTCAATGGAAAACAGCAACGGAGCTTCTGCCATCTTTTATCCTCTCCTAAAAATATGCACGGTAGCAGTGGCACCGGAACCGCCCACATTATGAGCTAAGCCTATTTCTGCTTTTTTCACCTGTCTCCTTTCGGCTTGTTCTGTCAGCTGCAAGAAAATCTCATAAGCCTGCGCAGTGCCAGTTGCGCCTACTGGATGACCTTTTGACTTCAAACCGCCGCTTGTGTTCACGGGAAGCTTTCCTTCAAGCGTTGTTGTGCCAGTTTCAATCATTTTCCCGCCTCTTCCTAACTCACAGAAGCCTAAGTCTTCGTAGGCTATGATTTCAGCTATGGTAAAGCAATCGTGGACTTCGGCTACGTCTATGTCGTTTGGCTTGACTCCAGCCATATTGTAGGCTTCTTTTGCCGCGAGCTTTGCTGCTTTTAAGGTTGTGAGGCTTTCACGTTCATACAAGCCTATTGTGTCGCTGGCTTGCCCTGACCCTATAATATGTACTGGTGTGTCTGTGAATTTCTTTGCCAACTCTGGCTTTGTCAAAATCAGGCAACTAGCTCCATCTGTGATTAAAGAGCAATCGTAAAGTTTCAACGGCCAAGCGATTATGCGTGAATTCAAAGCCTTTTCTAAGCTGACTTCTCTCTGCATGTGTGCTTTCGGATTTAACGCTCCATTATGATGATTCTTGACGGCAACTAACGCCATCTGCTCTTCGGTTGTGCCATATTTGTGCATGTGAACTGTTGCCATAAGCGCGTAAAGGCTTGGAAAGGTTAGACCGTGCCACTGTTCAAACGGGAAGTCCGAAGCCATTGCTAAAAACTCTGTTACGTCTGGTGTGGTTCTATGTGTCATTTTTTCAACGCCGCCAACAAGTATTATGTCATAAAGTCCGGAGAGCAAGGCTAGAATTCCGATGCGTAATGCAACTCCAGATGATGAACATGCGCCTTCCGTTCTTAGGGCTGCTGATGGCAATAAACCAGCCCAGTCTGCTAATGTTGGGCCGGTGTGTCCCTGATGCTCATAAGACTCGCCCATGTGGCCAATGATTACAGCCTTAACGTCGTTTTTGGGGTCAAGATTGGGACATCGCTCAAACGCCTCTGTCACAGCTTCAGCGAAAAGTTCTCGTCCATAAACACCTTCTCGTCTGCCGAACTTTGATAATCCAGCGGATACGATTGAAACAAGAGGTTTGCCAACCAACGCTTTCCCATCCAAGAGTGAATGCAGATTGTTTCTTTTGAGAGTGCAATATTGTGGTTGAACAACTATTTAAATGAAGACTGGGGATGTCTCTCGCAAGCTCCCCATTTTTCTATATAAATAGGATTCCTGTTAGTGTGAACTACATAAATATGAATTATTGCATACTGGAATAGGCGACATCAATAGGACCTATGGTAGAGGAACAATGTGATTAGAATTCGAGAAGCTGCCGAAAAGGATAATGAGGCTCTTATTGAACTTCAGAAACGATGTCCACAAGGTACTAGCTTTATCCTTGGTGTCGACGACTCACCTGATTACTTTGACCGTTCCAGACCCTTTAAAGACTGGCATGTTTTCGTAGCCATTGAAGATGGCAGCATAGTTGGTTCTGCAGCTTGTGCAATCAGCGATACCTACGTAGGAGGTAGACAATTCAAGACAGCCTACGAGTATGGCTTCATAGTTGATTCACATCACCGACGAAAAGGAATCGCAATAAAACTGCAGGATCACATAGAACATATTGCCCGTGACAAGAACGTTGACTTACTACATCTAAACATTGCGGAGGATAACCTGCCTTCGATAAACTTGTTTTCGAAAATGAGTTTCAAGAAATTGAAGGAGTGTGCAACATTCTCTTTGATGGCTTACAGAAAGCAGAGAATTGTAAGAGTAACGAACATAAGGAAAATGGAGAAGAGTAATGTTGGAAGAGTAGTAAATTTGATTAACGAGATGTATCAAGATTACGACTTCTTCACTCCTTTCAAAACCAGAGACTTTATAGAGTACGTTGGAAGGATGCCCTACTTCGACTTTCATAACATTCTCGTTTTTGAAGATAATGAGGGAATTAAGGCCTGTTTAGGATACTGGGAATACGACAAGGTAAGAAAATACATCGTAAAGAGATTCAATTGGAAGATGAAAGCTCAGATATTTTTGATGAGGCTAATCGGGTTGTTCACCAAAATGCCCAGCATTCCGATGCAAGGAGAACCACTCTTGAGCTACAACTTGACCACGTTGGCTTACAAGGACTCGGAAAGCATCACAGAATTGATTAAGCACGTGATCAACTTAGCTCTGGAGAAGGAAATCAACTTTATACATATACCTCTAGATCCAGAGAGCCCAGCTGCCGCAGCGCTTTCACAATTCAGGCATGCCAAATTAAAACTACACTTCTTCATCAAGCCTCTAAAACAGAAAGACTTCCCTAACCTTGGAGAAAGGAAATTGTACATCGACATATCCGAGATATGATCGCAATTTCTGCCAAAACTGAAATCGTATTTTTTGGGGTGCTTGGTCTTGGTTTAATGTCTTTGTCAAGCTACTTGTTGCTCAGATTTAAGTTAAAGTCAGGTGTGACCTGTTTATCAAAGATAGATAGGTATCTGAAGTGTAAAACAACATAACTAAAAGTCATGTGCGCGTTCGACTTCTGAATAGTTCCAGCTATCAGTGTTATACTGAAAGGAGAAAAACTCTTAGAAATTCTGAATTAGCGCGTTGCTCTTCAAAACCTGGTTCACAGGATTTTATGGTATAATCGGCCATTTGTCCATCTGCTGTTTTCTTTTTATATCAATATTCGTCGGATATATTTTATTGACGATGACCCATTTGTCACGGGTCTTTAACATATGGTAGAGATCGATATACCTTTCAGTTATCTTTTCACCAGCTTCCGACCTAGTTCCAAAAGCTAAATCGATTATCACTGAAGCAGCATTACCGATTATGTTAAGAGATCTTATTTTCCAGTGAACAGTTGCATTACTAAAGTCTTCTCCCTTAACTCTCTCTCTTTCACCCATCTCTTTCCAGTGATCTCTCAAGACATGACTGATCTGACCCTGACCCCTGGACACTCCAATACTGAGTCCTTCCCCGTAAAAGGTTTCGCTGATCTTGTCATAATCCAGTGTTCGGAGTCCATCGAAAAAAGTTTCCAGTGTTTTCCGGATCTCTTCCTCTTCTGANTTTTCCATGAAATCACTTTTTTACTCTTCACCCTTTTTATAGTATATATTCATTTCTCCAGATTTGCAGCGAGGTTCGATNAAATTATTGNCCCGTTCTTTCTTATCTGTTCGGATTGGATATATTTTGTTGACAATAACCCTNGCGCGTACTANGGTTCAAGCAATTGTGACTTCATTACTGCTGCTTTCCGCCCTTTGAATCAGTGTTGGTGTGCTGATGTCAATCTTGTGTTTCTTGCATGTTTCCAAGACTGTCCTCTTAAGACCGGCTTCTATTTCCGGAAGACGTCTTATCTGATTGGTGAATGTGTAGAGAGTGTATTCAACTGCAAAGTCTCCGAATCTCGTGATCCAAACATAAGGTTTTGGGGCTTCCAACACTCCTCTTACATCGCTTGCAGCTTCAAGCAGAGCTTTCTCAACTTGTTCAAAACCGAGTTCGTATCCAGCAGTAATTGAGCAGCTTCGTCTGACCACTCTCCTTTTTTCATAGTTGTCAATTGGTGATTTCAGCAATTCTTGATTTGGAACTGAAATCAGAACATTGTCAAGTGTCTTCATTCTTGTGTAAATCAAGTCAACGTCTATCACGTCTGCAAACTGTCCCTGGAAGCAGATTCTGTCTCCAACCTTGAAAGGTCTGCTGATCATCACGATTATGCCAGCTATGGCGTTGCCAAGAGTGTTCATTGCAGCAAAGCCTATTATAGTGCTTCCAGCTAGAGTCAGCAAACCAGCTATTATGCCTACTTCGACACCGAACTGTGCAAAGATGACAGCAAGAATAGACAGAACAGCTAGCCCTTGCAGAACTCTCTTCAGAGTGAAAGCAATATCCTCTTCAAGTTTCTTCTGCTCCATTAGCTTTGCTATCTGCCTTGCGAGAAGCCTGTATACAATATAGATTATTGCAGCAGCTACCAAGGAAAAAACGATTTTGTATAGGTTACGCGAAACTAGCTCAGCCAAGGGATCAAAAATACCATTCATAACACTCACGATTTCCTTAGTTATTCGCTTTCTGCTATAACTTTTCTGTAATTCTGCTCGCACGTCAAGGAAGGAAAACAAACATCCATTTTATTCACTTTTAGCAATCTCTGTGAGGCTTATGATTGTACTTTTTGGGCGCAGATCTTTAAGCGATTTATCAAGTATCAGTCAAAAATGACCGAATATGCCCATTCATGACAAAAATGCCCCGGACCTGAACTGCAAATGGTGTGCAAAAATCCATTCAGCAATTCAGCTTCGAGGCGGAAACAGCTGGTTCAAACAAATTATGCGAGACACTGACATGCGTCGTAGCAGATTGAAGCGGCATCTGGAATACTTGCTGGTTGCTAAGCTTATTGAGCATGACTTTTTTGGCTATCGAACGCGTGCAGATTTTTGAGCGCGTTCACGTTGTTACTGTTGTATCACAGTCACACATATTTAAAAGTCCGTAAACATTTAAAAGTCCGCATGTATTCAAAGTCTAAAATTCCAAGACAACGCGAATTGAGAGAGGGGAGTACACTTAGAAACGTCTAGAGAGGTTTCAAGATGAAGAGACAAAGAATCGAGATCATGGCTCAAATATTGGCATTCTGTAAACACGCAAAGCGAAAGACGCGCATCATGCGTAAAAACAACCTGAATTACGCACAACTCAAAGATTACTTGGCCCTTCTCACATCACGATATCTGCTTGCGCGTAATTCAGACACATACGTGATAACCGAAAAGGGACACCGCTTTCTTGAGGTTTTCACACAGTTCGCGCAAACCTATCGCTCCGGTTCTGATGGCAACGTTGAGTTACGTTTCTCTCCCATTTGAGGTATGATGCATGTCCAAGATCAAGCCTGTGAAGAAAATAGTGTTCATAACCGCTCGGTTGGTTGAGGATCCTGAAGTCTACAAAAACAAAACGAATACGGACATTGAGAAAGAAATTCTGCAGGAGATCAATTCCATTCCATACGTAGCGCGGATAGAAAAGGTCAAGGTTGTAGATTACCACTAAGCAAGAACTCCTTTCAATGAGTTTTTGAGGATCGTAGCATTTCTTTTTCAATAATCCACTCTCTGCTCTGGTAGAACCGAAAAATTATTTATTATTGAGAATAAACTGTTGAGAGGTTGTTGTGAATGAAAGAGACAATGATGAAGCTTCTTTCAGAGTTGTTGAAGGATTCCAAGAGGAGTGACAGGCAATTGGCTAAGGTCTTGGATGTGTCCCAAGCGACTGTGAGCAGAATGCGAAATAGGCTCGTCAAGGATGGACTAATACGACAGTTCTCTGTCATACCTGACGCCGCCAAAATGGGATTTGAACTCCTTGCAATTATTACTCTGAAGTCGAAAAGGAACAAAAACGATGCAGAAAAAGCAATACTTGTCCGACATGTGGCAAAACCAAACGTCATATTTGCGTCCAGGGCAGAGGGCATGGGAAAGAACGCTGTGATAGTCTCTATCCACAAGAACTACACAGATTATTCCAATTTCATCGAAAAGCTCAGGTTTGAAGCAGAAGGCATCATAGAAAACTACGACACGTTACTTATCAGCCTAAACGGATTCATCGCCAAACCCTTCTCTCTAAAACACCTAGCAAAACTATATGAAGAATATCAAGAAGGATTAAGTTGAACTTCCATATCCTTGAGTTCCATATTTGTTCCAGCAATTACATCTGAGCTTCAGAAACTCATAAAATATTCTAATCCTATTTTTCTTCAACTTGTCAAGCTCGAAACTTTCATTCTGAAGCCAGCGGGAACAAATGCTGAAAAAATGCTCGGCTTTTTGCGCGTATCCTCAGCGTGTTTTCTCAACGTATTCTGCCGTGTGTAAAGCGCTTCCTAGCTGTACTTTAACCAAACTCTTTATAGGTATAACTTTGTAGGAGAGACGTTTCTCAAGCTCTTTATTCCATTGGGTCACATGCTGAAAAACTTCCTTCTCAACCTTCTTGTTTTCCGTGTCTTTGACACAGCGATAGAGCATTCCCATATACAAGAGACCGTAGAAGCGACTAATCACGTACGAATCAAACTTTTCGGCAACGGTAGCTTTTCGTTTTAGCTTCGGATCGGTCTCTGCCCAGTGTTTCTGGGCTGCTATAGTATCTGGGAAACGTTTCAGAGAATCTTCAATAGCGTCTATGAATGGTTTCTTCTCTTTGTTGCCTTTGAGATTCGCTCTCACTTCTGAATACTTATCCTTGACCAAATCGTAGCGTTCTTCAGCAAGCTTTATGCTATATTGTACTGCTTCTTTTCTTATCACGTCTGATTCAGAGGTATCTCCAATTCTCGGATCGTAATAATACGGCATCTCACACACTAAGGTAAAGCTTCCAGCAACTCTTCGAGCGTAATCATCGCTACTCGTTCCGAAGTTAATTATCTTTGCAGGGTCCTTCTTTGTATGCTTCTTCAAAAACTCGTATGCCTCCACCGAAGTCGGCATTTTAAAGATTGCTTCTGCAAGTTTTTTCATATATGGTGCCTCTGGCTCGCCCAGATGTAGAGGCAGTTCCTCTTTTTTGGCCAGATTCTGGAACTTCGCGTAGAGCGATTTGCAGGGTGACGAAACGTAGAAGTAGACTCCGCCGAAGCCAGAGTTGTGAAGGCTATACATGAACCGTGGCTTCACATCTTCAATGATTCTCATCAATGCTCTTGTTTCTGGAATAGGCTTGTCCCAAACAAGCGTTTTGTACTTGATAGGGAAAGTCCACTCAATCTGCTGATATCCCGGAGGGCGATAGTAATTCAATGCATAATTAATCGGAGTGAAGGGTCCTTCGAACCATCCCTCGTTAAGCCTTGCTCCATCGGGATCGATACACTTGACTATATACCATGTGAAGTCAAGTTTACCTAAGCTTCTGTCCTCAACCAGTCTCCAAGATAGATATTCAAGTGTCATGCTTCCAATAGGCTCGTTTGGATGGGGAAAACCAAACAGTAAAGCCGCTTTTTCTCCTCTGCCGATTTTTAATGCTTTTATCTTCTCTCCTTTCCTTGAGCTACCGATCTCGAAAAGCTTTACTTTGTCAGGATACTTGTGGGCAAGTTTTTCAGAACTCGCGTTCAATTCATCTACCTTGTGAAAAGCCTTGTAATCAGGGACTTCTTCTACAACTTTATCAAACATCTATTTTCGCCCAACGAAGAATACAGCCAGTGACATAAAGAATTTGCTGTGTAGTGCGTGAGCTCTTCTCGTTTTACGGAATTTCTAGGAATTCGGCGGACAGCATTGTGAAGTATATAAGAGAGGAGGATTCTAGACTACATTCCTGAATTTGGGATGAGGACCAATGAATTATGGTTACATGGGCAAGATTTTAAGAGTGAATCTTAGCAAGGAAGAGATCTCTTTTGAGGAACCTGTAGAAGCTTTCTATCGCCGTTACTTCGGCGGTAGAGGTTTAATAGCGTATTTTCTTCTTAAGGAGCTTGAACTAGGGATAGATCCTTTGACTCCTGCTAACAAACTAATTTTTGCCTGTGGTCCCGTGACCGGTGCACCAATCAGCGGCAGTGGGCGTAATAGTGTAGGCGCCAAGTCGCCTCTAACTGGAGCATATGGAGAAGCAGAAGCTGGAGGCTTCTGGGGTGCTGAACTTAAACGTGCAGGGTTTGACGCGATAATCATTGAGGGCAAAGCAGCTGAGCCTGTTTACCTTTGGGTTCACGAAGAGAAGGCAGAGATCAAGGATGCATCTCACCTGTGGGAAATGGAAATCAAGAAATCACAAGAAACGATTCGAAAGGATTTGCAAGACAACTCGGCAAAAGTAGCTCAAATCGGACCTGGAGGAGAAAAGATGGTGAGATATGCCTCGGTGATCAATGACATGAGCCACGCGGCTGGTCGCTGTGGTATGGGAGCAATCATGGGCTCAAAAAACCTGAAAGCGATAGCTGTTAGAGGAGTCAAAAGGGTTAACATCGCAAATCCAGAGAGCCTTCGACGACTAGCCCGGTGGATGGCACGCAACGTTGACGATGTAGCTCATGGTCTGCATACCTATGGAACAGGGGGATTTATGGATGTCTATGAAGAGACAGGTAACTTACCTGTTCACAACTTCAGAGACGGCGAGTTTCCCAACGTTGACTTAATCTCGGCTCAAACAATCAAAGAGCATGTGCGAGTTGGAATGGGGACTTGTTTCGCCTGTGCCGTGGCCTGTAAAAAAGAAGTCAAAGCAGAAGGGCCGTGGAGCGTGGATCCAGCGTATGGAGGACCTGAGTATGAGACCTTAGCTGCCTTAGGCTCCAACTGTGGAGTAGACGACTTGAAAGCCATCTGCAAAGCGAATGAACTCTGCCAAAAATATTCTCTGGACACGATAAGTACAGGGGTTTCCATAGGCTTCGCTATGGAGTGCTTCGAAAACGGCTTACTTAATAAGGAGGATACTGGAGGCGTAGATCTAAGTTTTGGAAATGCTGAAGCTATGGTTAAAATGGTGGAGATGATCGGTGAAAGAAAGGGAATAGGCGACCTTCTGGCTGAAGGAGTGAAGAGGGCTGCTGAACGTATATCTAATGGAGCGGAGGAATTTGCGGTTCACGTCAAAGGGCAAGAGGTTCCCATGCATGAACCTAGGTTGAAAAGAGGGTTAGGCCTCGGCTACGCGGTCTCCCCAACCGGGGCAGATCATGTACACAATATTCATGATACTTTTTTGGAACCGAAAATTCCCGAGCAATATAAAAGCCTTGGAATCTTGGAAGCTGTTCCGACTGAGGATCTAGGACCTAAAAAGGTACGTTTATTCAAGTACGTTATGACTTGGCGCAGCCTCAATAACTGTTTGGTAATGTGCTTGTTTGCTCCTTGGAGTGTTCAACAGAAAGTGGACATCGTACGATCGGTAACAGGCTGGAACACCACAGCATTTGAGTTGATGATGGTCTCTGAAAGAGCAATTAACCTTGCAAGAATCTTCAACATCAGAGAAGGCTTCAAGCGGAAAGATGACTGGCTTCCGCCTAGGTTCTTTCGCCCCAAGACATCTGGTGCTCTCTCCAGCACCGCTGTCGATCCAGAAAAACTGAGAGAGGCCAAAGCTATCTATTATAGTATGATGGGGTGGAATGAACAAGGAGTGCCTACACGAACAAAGCTTGAAGAGCTGAACATAGCTTGGACAGCTGATGAAATTAGCGTAGAATAGACTCTTCCTCAGTAGAAATCCAAAAAAAATAGAAAAGCGGCGTCGCTTGACGGCTTAAAAGGTTTATATCTACAGGCTTTT
>JGI24422J19971_10000977_pt1 | contig 16918 bp, 18 predicted proteins | sample DeeMarSWOR152_54_FD_19971 | JGI IMG/M metagenome (IMG submission 19971) | reverse complement strand
GTAGAGTCTCTAAGCTCGGATAAAATGTTTGCCAAATAATTGAAGCGTAGAGGTTTATTGCGCCAAAAGTTAGTGCCGGAAAGAAGAGGATGACCGCAAGTATGACCGACCACTTCTTCATCCTGATCAGACCGTAGGCGGTTATCAGGCTTAAGACCGCTAGAGGTCCAACGTGAACAAGGGTGAAGTTGGAGAACGCCAAAATGAGGCCCTCTGCCCCTCCCACAACCACGTAGAAAATGGAAACCGCCAGCACTCCCGGCTTCTCAACCTTCAGCTTAGACTTCAACGGCATCTTTCACGCTTCCCCTTAAACCGATCACTACGTTATCTGACACGATGAAATAATTGTTATGCCTAGTTACCGAAATAAAAGCTATTCTATAAGAGAAAACGCTTATGAGAACTGTTTACCTTTAAATCAAATCCTCAGGAGCTGAGATTCAATGAGCTATCGTGAACTGTTTGTCTCTCCACCTCCGTTTTTCAGCGGTTTTCAAAAACCATTTGAAGAAGCAAATTACGTGGTTTTAGGAGTACCCTTTGACGCCACCAGCACCTTTCGGGTAGGAGCGAGGTTTGCTCCTCTCGCCATCAGAGAAGCCTTACCTAACATTGAAGGCTACAGTTTCAGATCGGGGGTTAACGTTGAAGATTTAAAGGTTCACGACCTTGGCGATCTCCACATTTCTGGAGAAGTGAAAGAAACTCTAAAACGGTTGGAACTGGTCACAAAAGAACTCTTGGAGGCGAACAAACTGCCCGGCTTCATCGGAGGAGAGCACACCATAACCCTTGGTGCGATGCGAAGCGTGGGCAAAAACGCTGGGGTGGTGAGTTTTGACGCTCATTTAGACTTGCGCAACGAATTCATGGATCTAACCATGTCCCACACCACATGGATGCGAAGGCTACATGAACAGGTTCGTCCTGAAAAAATTCTGGAAGTCGGTACTCGCGCAGTGGACAAAGACGAGCTTAACTACGCAAAAAAGTTTAACATTCCCTTTTTCACAGTTCATCAGATCATGGAGGACGGCGTTGAGAAAACCACTGAAAAAATCAGAGAACTTCTAGTTGATCATGAAAGAGTCTACCTCACAATCGACATGGACGTTCTTGATCCGGCTTTTGCACCGGCGGTTCAGAATCCCGAGCCTGACGGCTTGTCCATGCACGTGTTACTAGACCTCTTGTGTAGTGTTTGTGACCGTAGAGTGATAGCTTTTGATCTTGTAGAGGTGACGCCCCACTACGATATGGGTATAACAGCTACTCAGGCCGCGAAAACGATTCTTGAGGTATTGTGTCACCTAGAAAGGGGAAGGAAAGGCTAGAACCTTAAGCTTGTCTCTGGAGCTTCGCAACAAAAAATCCGTTGCACTCGTGAATGTGAGGATAAAGCCTTTGGCACTCAGTTTGTCCCCGCAACCCGGGTAAGCCTATTCTCGGTGACGCCTCCACCAGCGTAAATTCTGGATGCCACTTCAAGAATCTCTCAATCAACATTTCGTTCTCCTCCAGCGCAATGCTACATGTGGAGTAGACTAGAAAACCTCTGTCTCTTACGTGCTCTGCACATTGAGTCAGCATTTCCCACTGAACCTTCGCCATGCCCAAAATGGACCTTTTGGTCAACCTCCATTTTGCGGAGGGCACCTTGCTGAAGACGCCGGTGCTTGTGCAGGGTGGATCTAGAATCACTAGGTCGGCGGAGGGTTTTACTGACAGCGGTTTGCGGGCGTCTACGAGTATGGGAACGGCTATCTTGGTGCCCATGCGCTTTGTTTCGCGTTTCCAAATCTTCATTCTCCGCTTTGAATAGTCGATGGAATAGATGATTCCCCGGTTCTGCATCAGCTGAGCTAGGTAGCTTGTTTTAGCTCCTGGCGCGGCGCAAACGTCGAGCACTGTAATGCCAGCTTGAGGGCCTGCGACTTCCGTGGCGAGACAACTAGCTTTGTCTTGGATGAAAAATAATCCATCTCGGAAGCTTCGTGTTCTCATGAGGGGTTTTTGAGTTTTAACCACCTTGTAGGTGTATTTGAGTTGCCTAGTGTTTTCAAGAGTGACTCCTTCCTCCTCTATCCTCTTGAGTGCGAGTTCCTCTGACTTTTTCAACGTGTTTATTCGTATGTAGGTTGGTGAGATTTCTGTGGCGTTATCCAAGAACTTCAACGCCTCATCTCTTCCGAGCAGTCGGAAACAATACTTCACAAACCATGCGGGATTGTAGGTTGAGAGGGCCACCCTCTCTTCATCAATCAACCCCCTCAAAGCTTGGGAGGGCTGTACGCTCAATATTTCGCCAAGCGTCTCTTCGGCTCTCCGCAGTTCACGCCACCCCAAAATGGAACGTCCCATTCGAGCTATGCGCACCGCCTTCTCAAAGTCGCCGTTTACCATCCTAGTTTCGTATGTGTATAGGCGAAGGAAGGCTCTCAGATCAAGCTTAAAATCGCTGAGTGACCGAGGCGCTAACGTCGAGTTCAGAAGAAAATCAATGAGGTTTTGTCTTCGAACCGTTTCAAGCACCATTTTGTGCGCCAGCCCCACAACCTTTGAATCCTTTATTCCCATCTGCTTCGCTGCCTTTGCTAATGCCAAGCGCTCGCCTAACCCCTGCAGTTCCATCCAAGACAGCGTTTCAATGGTAAGCGCCCAAGCAGCCCTTAACAATTCAACCCTCTGCTGTAAGTGGAACTAAATATGGATAAAAGGCTTAAGTTGTTGAAATTGNCCGTCNTTTAGCTCAGAGAGCTTTTTAGGTATAAAACGCTATATCTGATGGGATACAGACAGATGACAGAGAGGCATCTGGACGACTTCTTTACAATAGCCAAGATTCCAAAAGAGGAGCAAAGGAAGCCTTCTTTCTCCCCGAAGAGTGCCCCTCCGGAAAGCAGACGCGTTGTTTTCCAGTCGGTGGCACCCAGAGACTTGCCTCCATCGTATTTTGTGTCCGCCACGTATAATGGTAAAAAGGGGTCTGCTTGCATCAAACTCTACGAACCGAAGTCGGAAAGAATCCATCTCTGGTACGACACAACGGGACACAAGCCCTACTGCCTTACCAACCTTCCCTCCAGCGAACTCGAAAAAATAGGCCGCTTGATCTCTCATCCCGGGTTTGGTCGCTTCGAACCCATGGAAAAGTATGACCCCCTTCTCGATCGAAAAGTGACCGTGACAAAGGTTGTGGCTAAAGATCCCTTGTCGATTGGTGGACGCTCAAGTGGTTGCATACGAGACATCATACCCGAAGAATATCCAAATATAGCCGGTGTAGAACAGGAAGCAAAGGTTTGGGAAGCCGCCATCAAGTACTACCAAAGCTACATTTACGATCGGGATCTGGCTCCAGGCATGATTTACAAGATTGAAAATAACGAGCTTGTTCGCGTTAGACATGAGCCCTCCGAGAGGATGGTTAAGGAAATTGGTGGATTGTTCCAAGGAGAACCTGAAGACTACATGCAGCACATAGAAGGGTGGGCGAGGCTTCTGGAGTATCCAGCCCCAAAGTTTCGAAGGGTGGCTCTCGATATCGAGGTTTCCACGCCTATACCGACTCGGGTCCCTGACCCCCGTGAGGCAGCCTACCAGGTCATTTGCGTGTCTCTTCTAGGATCCGACGGAAAGAAGAGGATTTTGCTTTTGAAGCGTGAGGGAGTTGCAGAGGGAGCTGAGAAACTGCCTCCAGACGTAGGCGTCGAGTATTTTGATTCTGAGGAAAAACTGATTCTCGCCATCTTTGAGGCGCTTTGGCAATACCCCTTCGTCCTAACTTTCAACGGGGACGACTTTGATCTTCGATACCTGTGGCACAGAGCGCAGAATTTCGGCATAAGGAGAGACAGGGTTCCCATCGAGTTGGGAAGGAGGGTTTGCCTTCTTAAACAAGGGATTCACATTGACCTGTACAAGTTCTTCTTCAATCGGTCCATCCAGATTTACGCTTTCGGTCGTAAGTATCGGGACATGACCTTGGGAGATGTTGGCAAAGCTCTGTTAGGATTAACCAAACTTGAACTCGCTAAGCCTATATCCGAATTGACGTACACTCAGTTAGCTCGGTACTGCATGAGGGACGCCGAAATCACCTTTAAACTTACCACCTTTGACAATGACCTTGTCATGAAACTCATCTTAGCCCTCACGAGAATCAGCCGCATGCCTATGGAAGATGTGAGCCGACAGGGAGTTTCACGTTGGATCCGGAACTTTCTCCACTGCGAGCATAGGCGCCGGAACATGCTGATTCCAAACGCGGAAGACATACTGGCGCTGAAAGGGGCAACTGTCACGAAGGCTGTCATAAAGGGGAAGAAGTACAAGGGAGCGATCGTGGTTGAGCCTGTGCCCGGCGTCCATTTCAACGTGAAAGTGATGGACTTCGCCAGCCTGTACCCATCCATCATCAAGGTTCACAACCTGGGTTACCAATCCATCCGTTGCCCCCACAAGGAGTGTAGAGACAACAAGGTCCCTGAAACCCCGCACTGGATATGCATGAAGCATAAGGCACTTGAAAGCTTGCTAATAGGTGCGCTTAGAGACCTCAGAGTTAGGTGGTATAAACCGAAATCGCAAGACAAATCGTTGTCCAGCGGGTTGCGAAGCTGGTACAAGGTGATACAAAGCGCCCTCAAGGTTATACTTAACGCGAGCTACGGCGTGTTCGGCGCGGAAACGTTTGACCTGTATTGTCCACCCGTGGCTGAAGCCACCGCCGCCATTGGAAGACAGGCCATAACCCAGACTCTAAGCAAGGCTCAAGGACTGGGGATCGAGGTTATCTACGGAGACACAGACAGCATCTTCTTGAAGAACGCTTCTCAAGAACAAATCGACGCCCTATCAAACTGGTCTGAAAAGGAGTTGGGGATGCAGTTAGACGTAGATAAAGTCTACCGCTATTCGGTGTTCAGCTCCAGAAAAAAGAATTACCTCGGGGTTTTTCCCGACGGAAACGTGGAGGTCAAGGGACTCACTGGGAAAAAGAGGCACATCCCCATTTTCATTAAGAAGGCCTTCGACCAGATGGAAGAGCGGCTGGGCAAGGTAAAATCTCCGTCCGAATTTGAAGAAGCAAAAAGAGAGATTCGAAAAATCATTCGCGACCGATACTTGAGGTTGAAGAAACGTGAGTGGGGGGAACGCCCCGACGAGCTAGCCTTCCATGTTGTTTTGGGGAAGCCCCCTAAACACTACAATAAGACCACTCCGCAACATGTAAAGGCCGCTCTGGAGCTTGAAAAAAGAGGACATGAGTTAAAGGCAGGCGACCTCGTAAGCTTCGTGAAGGTAGTGAAGGAACCTCACGTTAGGCCTATTCAGCTCGCTTCTAACAGCGAGATAGACGTGGAGAAATATGTGGCATACCTCCGCTCAACCTTTGATCAGGTTCTAGACGCGTTGGGATTAGACTTCAATGAAATCATCGGATTAACAAAGCTTGAAAGATTTATGTAGGTTTACAATGAGACGCATCCGCGTTTCATGAAAACTTTTGTAGTGACGTAAAGATGTGAATAAGCAAAGCCGAGCCAGAAGAGGTATCTCACCGAATCGATTCTAGGAGAGAGTCAGAGGAATCGGAATAGGTGAACTCTTCATGTTACAAGGGATCGCTTTAGCTGTACTCTCGAAATGTGTAGTTGCACTTGGTGCACCGGAAAAACTGTGTTGAGGACTCGTCGCTCCCCCTGGTTTGCACTTGCCACACATAGGCCACGTTATTTCCACATCTGGGGCACTCTATCTTAACCGTGGGCAAGGTCCGGAGCTTTTGCTCCTCCCTTCCTATTACAGCTATGCGCTCTTGAGGGGTGTGTTCAATGGTCTTTGAGACAGCTGCTACCGGGCCAGCCGCTGGTTTTTTGTAGCCGCACTTCGGACAAGAAAGTATGAGGGTGCTCTTTTTACCCTTTTTCTTCTTTGTTGGAGTTAACTTCGTCTCACACTTGGGGCAAAACTCCATTTTGCACCACCATACATCTAACTTCGCCCTTCTCTTTATTTCGAGTCTTTTAAACCTTTCTTTTGACCGAGCAGAGTCCAGACGCTATTATGTGAGCTACTCTTAACGCTTCGGGAACGTTGCTTCGCGTAGAAGTGCTCCTCAAAATCTTTTCAGCATCTTTTTCCGAGATTCCCGCGATCTGCATGTACACGGCTTCTTCAACTCCTCGCGTACACACCTCGATAATTTTTCCGGCGTTTTCCATGGCTTTCCACCGTTTTTCACGTTCAGGCAAGTTTTCAAGAGCTTTCCTTATTTCTTCAAAGTCAGGCTTCTGTCGGGTGACCGCTATGACTGGCAACCGCACTTTTTTAAAGAGTTCCTTAATGTCCACCACGTTGAACCCTGCAAACGTGACGCCGTTTAACACGACCACTCGAATCTGATCGTGGTGGGGCGAACCCATTATCATGGACGCTATTTTTTCCGTTGCGTCCGTTCCGTCAACCTCTACCTCTGTTCGCATGACTCCGTCAAGCCAGTATCCGCCTCGATAAACAACTCCAACAACGTCAGCCACGCCCTTTGTGTGGGGGACAAAAATCCCGTCATCGATGCCTAACACCCTGATCTCCGGTTTCACTGAGCGAAACCTCACAACTTTGTCTTTACTCATGAGTTGCACCAAGCCTTTTCTCTATTTCCTGCAACAGCCGTGTGAACGCTTCAGTGGTGTCGTCGCCTCCCCTCAGGATTTTTAAGCAGTCGTCAAAACTCATGATCTCTTGTAGCCAGGCATAAACTATCAACGCCTCAGCGGCATTTCCTTGAGCGTGGCGGTCGATCCTCCGAGGCAAAATCTTTCTCAAACCCGACTTCTTTACGGCTTCGGCTAAGATTCGGTTGTTCACCTTGGCGCCTGTTGGTCTCTCAAGCTTCTGCGACAACGCAAGAGAGTGCACAAAGTTTACGTATATGTCGCCCAGACTTGCCAAATCCTTGTCGAGCAACACCTCTTGAAGATTTTTATATCTTTTCAGAACCCGAGTTGCCTTTATTTTCGCTGCCATTCCTTTAACGCTCTCTTAAAGGACTTTCTGAACTCCCTGCTTCTGACCCGTATTTTTTTCGCTGCGTCTCGCAACGCAGCTTCTGGCTTTCTTTTCTCCTTTGTTCGTACATACACAGTAGGGTTAGAGACAAGAGGATGCTTAATATTGTAGCCAGCCATCTCAATCGTATCGTCCTCTAAGAGGGCTTTCTGCAGCACGTTGCCGAAGGTGTGCCCTTCACCCTCGATCTCTATTTTTAGCTCGTTAGCGGTTTTCTTCAAAATCTTTATTCCCACGCTAAATCTCTCCTTTGCCGTAGTCGAAGGTAACCTTACGCCTTTCAAATTTGCCGCAATTAGTGCATCGCATGTTTCGTCCTTTTAAAGGCAGTATCTGCCCGCACCGAGAGCACAAGGCGTAGACGACGCCGAGATTTTTGTCCGCCGTCGACAAGTGAAGCACCCTGTTTTTGTCGCTAACCACCCTAGCTCGCATTATGTCACCTGCTTTGCACACGTCAAACATGCTCTCGACGAAGCCTGGGCTCACGTCAGAGATATGTAGGATGCCAGTAAAAAAGCCTGAGAGCGGTCTTTTACCCACGGTTGTTATGCGCAGTATAGCGCTTCTACTCTGCACGTCAGAAATTTGGCCGAAGACGGTGCTCCCAACTCTTGGAACGCCTACCCCGCGAACCAGAGGGAACACCGAGACTTTCTTGTTTAGCATGTCCATAAGTGTGCGTCCGGTGATCTCGGAGTATATGGTGCCTTGTTCCGTATATGTTCCGGGGCCAGGTGTGAACTCCTCAATCACTCCCAATCGGTCTCCTGGCGCAACGAACTGCCCGCTTTTTCTCGGCGAATCAGCCATGCCCTTTCCCCTCTATCCGATAGAGATCAGTCTTAACGCGATGCTTTCTTTTCGTGTGAAATTTGAACAGCTTCGGAATTTCTATTTCCATTCGAAGGACGCCTGTAACCTTTCCCCCATGCTTCTCAATAAACCTTTTGATGAATTCCTGGTTGCTCTTTCCGCTCTTTTGAAGGGAGTAAGCGTTGGGTGGGCTTGACCTCTGAGACCGCTTTCTCTAGTTCTAGCTTCCGAACAAGCCTTTTCTGCATAGTTCTTCCCAGTCCGTCTCCCCCAGCAAAACGAGAGCTTCTGTAAACGTTAGAACAGGCTTGAGAAACTTTGACGCTTCGTCTAACGACACTCTGGGACAAGCGGCGTTCACAAACGCGTCTATGTTGGGAAATTGCATGAGCACCTCGGGGGTTATCTCCCTCACCGCGAGCAAGGTTGCTTTCTTTCTGCTTTTCTCCAGCTTTTCTTTTATCTTCAAGGCTTCATCAAGTTTCTTTTGTCCAGCCTTCAAGCCGATTAGCACCCCAAAGCTTTCCGCTTTTTCCGCTTCAGAGATGCTTGCCCATCGCTGGCGAAGTATCCTCTGAGCCTTCTTTTCAATGGAGTAGGCTCTTTTCTCGAAGGGGTCGGCGATTATCGTCGGCCTTGCGGTGGCCAATGTTGCGCCTACGGCGTGGAATCTGCCGCCTCCTACGAAAAGGAAAGCTTCAATTTCTTCTGGCACGGATTTGGCGTTGCTATAGTCGCACCCAGTCACTTGTCCAGGGTGTTTTAGGTGTCCCGCGTCTCCGATGGCAACAGTTTTTCCAGCCTCAAGAAGTAGCTCTCTCGCTTCATCAAGTGCTTGGACATGTTGAACGGTTGTTATCAATCCGATTTTGTTCCAGCGTTTTAGGAGTGGTATGGCCTTCTTTACCGCCTCTTTGACGCTGACCTTTGCCTTAGCCTCGATGTAGACTGTGGGCACTTGTTCTTGTTCGATCATCTTACTGTGGCCATAGTGAATGATCAGGTCTGCATCTAGGCTTTTGGCGTCGAGGGTGGCCAGGTCACAGGCTCCGTAGCAAGGGTCGGCTGAGACTATTGGCAGCGCACCGGCCTTTTCGGCTACAGCTGCCAAGCGGGGTCCCTCTGTCTTTAATCCTTCCGGAAGCTGGATGAGAACGCGTTTGGCTCTGCGTTTTCTTATCTCTTCGCTCAGTCGTTTCTCTTCGAGGTCGAAGGTCGTGGCTTTCATTCAGGTTTACCGCTTTAACGTCAAGAAATTCAACTCATACAAGTTTAGTCAGCAGGGTTTATCGAATAGATTCATCCCACTCGGAAGTCCATTCTGGGTTTTTTCCGACTGTTCGAGTAGGATCTTCCGTTCGATGCTCGCTACTAGTTGCCTAGTTTGAACAACTGCGTCGGCGTTTACAGATATGCTATCGATGCCGCAGCGGACTAGAAATTCCGTGAAGTCGGGTAGGTTTGAGGGTCCTTCGCCGCAGATGGAGACGGTGCAGCCGTGTTTGTGGGCTACCTTGATCAGGTGGTTGATTATTCGTTTGACAGCGGGGTCTCGCTCATCAAAGTATCCCATCTGTCCAAGTCTCTCCGAGTCGCGGTCAATCATCAATACGCCTTGTGTCATGTCGTTGGAGCCTATGGAGAAGCCGTCACAGAATTTTGAGAATTCGTCTGCCATTATGGCGATTGCCGGAGTTTCAGCCATAAACCAAACTTGAAAGTCTCTTGACCCTTCGAGACCCTCTTCCTTCATTATTTTTAGACATTTTTCGGCTTCCCACACCGTTCTGATCATTGGCAGCATCACCCACACGTTCTTTAGTTTCCACTCTTCTCTGCACTTTATGATTGCTTTGCACTCCAGTCTGAACGCCTTTTCATACCACTCGCTTATGTATCTGCTTGCTCCCCGCCAGCCGAGCATCGGATTTGCCTCGGTTATCTCGTATTTTTCCCCGCCTTTCAGTTCTCTGTACTCGTTAGTCTTGAAGTCGCTGAACCTAACAACAACTGGGCGGGGCTGTATGGCTCTCGCCACAGTGGCAACTCCCTCAGCGAGCTTGTTTACAAACTTGTCGGCTTGTCCCGTTTCGAGTAAATATAGCGGATGTTCTCCTATGTAGCTGGCTAGAATGAACTCTATACGCATGAGCCCTATCCCGTCGAAAGGAAGGTTCCTATATTCCTCAACCATGTCTGGAACACCAAGGTTGAAGTAGATTTTTGTGGCGGTTACCGGTGCAGATTCCAGCGGGGTTGGCGCCGCTGCGGTCGGTGTTGGGGTGGGCCTCATTTGTTCAACAATTCCCTCATACACCACGCCACTTCTTGCATCCACCGTATATTCTTCACCTGTAATCATTGCTTTTGTGGCGTTTTCGGTTCCAACAATGCATGGGATGCCCAGCTCACGACTCACAATGGCTGCGTGACATGTGACGCCTCCCTTATCTGTGACTATTGCTCCGGCAAGCCTCATAAACGGCACGTAGTCGGGGTTTGTCATTGTGGCCACTAGTATGTTACCTTTCTCAACGAGTTTTGAAGCTTCTTCAGGCGTGGAAACAACTTTTGCAGTACCAACTCCTATGTCTCTTTTGCCAGCAGCTATTCCCGTCGCGGCCACTTTCCATTCTGATGGTCGTGTAGGCGGAGCAGGCGGCTTCAGCGCCTCGATTTTGGGTGCCACCTTTTCTACACTCCACACTGTTTCGGGTCTAGACTGCACAATTAGAACGTTTTCTGGAAAGGGAAGGTTCCGCTCGATCGCCCACTCGATGTCTTGAGGTTGTCCGTAATGCTCTTCGATGCGCTTGGCAAGTTCAGTTAGCTTAACAATCTCTTTTTTGGTTAGGCAGGGCTTTTGCTGTCGTTTAGCGGGCACATTAGCGTGTATGGTTTTGCCGGTTTTGGGGTGAGGAACATACTCAATTGTTTTCTTGGCGATTTTTTTGTCGATAATCTTGAGCGTCTTTTTGTCCACGACATAGTTGTCTGGAGTGACGGCGCCGGACACAACTGATTCGCCTAGTCCCCAGTTGGCTTCAATAACGATTTGATTCTGTTCTCCGGTCACCGGGTTTATGGTGAACGTGACTCCGGCAGCCTTTGCGTCAACCATTTTTTGCACGCCTACGCTGATGAGAACCTGCTCGTGTTTGAAGCCTTTTTGGGTTCGGTAGTAGATGGCTCTTGGTGTGAATAGGCTTGACCAGCATTTCACGGTTTTCTGAAGGAGTTCTCTGTCTCCTTTCACGTTTAGGTAGGTTTCCTGTTGCCCAGCAAAGGAAGCGCCAGGAAGATCTTCAGCCGTGGCGCTTGAACGCACGGCCACGAAAACTTGGGTTGATTTCGTTTTCTTGCTTAGTTCTTTATAGGCTTTCTCGATGGCTTTCTCGATTTTACGCGGCATTGCAGTTGATTCTATTATCTTTCGAACCCTTTTAGAGGCTTCTTCAAATTGCTGAGGAACGTTGATGTCGGTAACTGTTTCCTTTATGGTTTTGTAGATTTTTTCGGCGATGCCCGTTTCTGTAATGAACCTTTCGTAGGCTTGAGCGGTGACCGCGAACCCGGTTGGGATCGGTATTCCCGCTTGAAGCATTTCACCTAGGTTTGCTACCTTGCCTCCAACGAGCGGAATGTCTTCTTTTCCTATATCTTCAAACCATACGATGAGTTTTTCTTTTGACGGCCTCTTTCGCAACGGAGTTTCCTCCAATTAGTCTGCCATTTTCTCAACAACTATTCGAAAGGTTGTGGGCAGTTTGGCTCCTCCCCGCTTTAACGCCTCTCTAGCGGTTTCGAGGCCTTCCTCGTTCACGTCGGCCATTATGATGGCTTGGTTTCGTTTCACTCGCGCAGCGGTTCCTACAGGTTTTCCAAACGCCCTTTTCATCCCGTCTTGCAGTCGATCTGCGTGAGCCCCAAAAATCATCTTGTTTTCTCTAAGCACTGCATGGGGGTACGGTAAAATCCGTAAACAATAATTGTTCCCTAACTTTTCGGAGAGAAATCGATTTGCTGCCACACGCGCCGCTTCTAACGCGTTGTGGCGGACCTGTGCCTCCTTCTGGGCGATTAGGAGGGCTTGATACTCAAATCTACCCGTGGGATCTCCCATAGTGAACTTGGTTATTTTTGGTTGAGGGGAGCCTCGCATGTACTTTTTCCTCGTGTAGGGTTGTCCCTTTATCTTTCGATAGTTGCGTGCCTTCACTGTGTTTTCCCCGTTCCAGCCTTTGTATGCTGGATATTTAAAGGATACGCTAGCACCGTTGTTTATTAAAAGTATGGATTTGCAATAAGGTTCGTCTGCCTCTAGATTGGCTTGTTTTTAAACCATGTTTTAGCCAGTTCATCAAAGTTTGGAAAAAGCTTCTTCAAGATCGGGATGTACATTTTTTTCTCTTCTTCATTTACGTATTGGAACTGGTAGGCTCCCATGTATGGAGACGGTTCGCCCTCTCTGGTCAAGAATTCGATGTGCATTAATGGGTCTCCCCGCTTAATGGTTATGGGCCTTCTGTCGTTGCTCAGGTTGACGAGCTCTAGAGCCAGTCTCCCAATGAAGCCGCTGTGAACCTTGGCGGCGTTAAGAAATGACAACCCCATCCTTCCGTACTTGCTCTTCGCCGTTAGGTGCGCTACATATTGGGGTGGAGTGAACACAACCTCGTAGGAAATGAGGTTTTTGTGCTCTAGATAATTCAGAGTGGTTTCCTCCTTCACCGTTAAAACGTAGCTGTCGCCGTCCAACAGGTTGTAGTCAAATGGATAGATGCACTTGTAGTTCTCGATGAGTTCCATCAGCTTGTTCTTCCCGAGGATACACATGGGATTCTCACCTTGACCTAACACTACGTGCCCCGCGTTATAAAATACTTCTTTGCTTAACGCCAACTTTTCTTAGGCGATAGAACTCTAGCTATCTCGTTGGTCAGAGCCCCAAAGTCTTCTGGCGCCAACTCCCGCACCCTCTTGTCGTGGAAGAGGAGGGAGTCCGCCAGTCTCGCAGTGTCTGCTTTCACCATTCGCCTGCGCAGAAAAGGAACAATCGCATTTCTCACCTTCTTGTTTCGTTGAGTGAACATTGTCTGCACAAGTTCAAAGAAGGCTTCTTCGTCCTCCACAGAGAACGGTGGCTCCTCCCTCGGCTTCAAACGCACCACCATGGAGTCTACGTCCGGAGGGGGATAAAACATGCTTCTGGGCACATGGTCTAGAAGCTCTGCTTCTGCTCGATAGTAGGTGCCGATGGTCAGTCTTCCGTAGTCTTTGCTGCCCACTGGCGCGGTTAGCCTCTCAGCAAATTCCTTCTGAAACGTTAGCACGGCACGGTCAAACCTATTCTCCAGAAGCCAGAACAGGAGGGGGGAGGAGATGGAGTATGGAGGGGTGGAAACCACTTTGTTGAACTGTGGAACAGAAACGTTCAGCACATCTCCTTCAATGAGATCTACGTTCTTCAAGTCACTAAGCTCGTTTCTCAGTATTCTTGTCAGTTTGGGATCAACTTCTACGGCGATAACTCTCTTACATGTTGGAGAGAGAAGTTTTGTGAGAAAGCCCAGTCCAGCTCCCACCTCTAGAACGGTGTCCTTCCGGTTTACTGAAGCGTAAGAAATAATCTTCTGCAGTAGTGCAGGGTCTATTACGAAGTTTTGTCCTAAACGTTTCTTTGGAAAAACCCTGTGGAGGTGGAGGAGATTTCTTGCCCTCAGAAGGAGGTCCATTGTTCCCTCACTAGGGTGCTCGGGTGAAGAGTCGGTGTTTGCTTTCGCCGGCGAGTTCCTCTAGAATCCTCTTTGTGATGAGTTTGGCGGGGTTGGGCATGTTGGCGCGTTGCTGCAGCTCCTCGAAGTTTTTGAAGGGTTTCTTGTCCCGTTCGTCAAGAATCTGCCACATGTACTTTTTTCCGATGCCTGGGATGAGCTCTAAAGCGTGCATTCTTGGGGTGATCGCTTGGGCTGTGTTGAAGAAGTTGATGAACCAGCTTTCGCGGTTAAGCACGATTTTCTCTACAGCCGCGGCGAGTTCCATCTTGGCGGTTGTGGTTAACTCGTCGTAGCCAATTCGCCCGATAATGTACGTGATCTTTTTGCGGGCTTCCTTCCCAACGTAGACCTTATCAAAAGACTTGAGGACAACACCCTCCTTCACGATTGCTTCAAGGAGAGTGAAGTATCCTTCCCCTATAACTTGGACTAGGGCGCCTGCTCTGTAACCTGGTCTAGCTCCATGCCTGCCATGGGGCAGAAAGTCAAGAACGTACGCGTGTTCTTCGTACCTTTTCTCCATGCTCCCCTCGCCCACACAGCAATAATTATTTGAAAAGTCCTTATTCCGTTTTTCTATACCTGTCTAAAAAGGCTAGGATGTTCTCTAGTTTGGAGGTTTCCACGATTCTGCGGCCGCCGGCCAGAAAGACTCGGAGTTCCTCTATGCTCTCTGGCATGCAGTTAGCTAGTTGGACAGCCTCTTCCTCTTCCAGTTCAAACTTCTCTGCTAGTTCGGTTACGAGCTTTTCTGCTGTGTTGGGGTCAATCTTAGAGAATTTTGAGGCGTAGTCCAGGGATCTTCGCTGGAACTGATTGAGCTCCTCTTCACCTATTGATTCCAGTATTTCTTTTACCTCTGGAATTGTTACAGCTTGTTTCTTTGTCGCTTTTCTCGCCTTTCTCGCCATGTTCAAACCTCTGCATGGGGTTCCAAGTGTTCAGGGCGAACGATGATTTCTTTAACCGCCTTTCCTTGCGTGACGCTTACCACGTAGGCTCTGCCCTTTTTGTTAGCTATGACGCCGATTCTCCCGTGATACCTTCTGTGGGGCATGCCTCCGTGGACGCTCGGGTTTATCTTTACCACCACCTTCTGCCCTGGCTTGTACTCGTAAAGGATCTTGCTGAGCCCAATTTTACCTCGGTTTCTAGGTTTCTTCTTTAGAAGCGCGCGTGTTTTTCTGCGGTAGCCCTTGGATTTCCTTGACATCAGCCTTCCCTTGTGATCACGTTTAAAACGTCCAGCTCCAGGGGTTCACCTTTAGCGCTGACGATGTCGGTAACGTTGGGGTTAGTTCGACCCTCATCGCCTGTTATCAACTCTTTAATGTAAAGTCCGCCTTGACAGTGTATTCTCATTTCCACACTGTTTGGTGTTAACCTTTTTACGTTTGCCTTATATATGTACTTTTCTCGAATGCGATCTGCTCTCCGATGCAACACACGGAGGGGTGTTTGCTGGTGAACCACCACGCTAGTCAGCGTTTTCTCAAGGGTTTCCAATTCTTCGTCTGAGACGCTCCTATCAAACTGGACGACTGCCCTGTAAACTTTTTCGCCTGCTTCCGTTTTTTTCAACCTTCTAACGGTGTCTTTGTCACCAAAGCGTAGGTTTAAGACTTTTACTTTGCCCTGTGCTTGTTTGTTGATGGTTTCGGCGAGATCATGCAAGTCTATGAACCGCTTTTTAGGCTTCTTCACTTCTATAACGAAGGGCCTCCCACGCCCAAGCATGCGTGCGTCGACGTCTTCCCGTCCAGCCCCGTGAAATGAAGCTTCTTCTCCAGTGGTTTTCTCCAGCGTCGGACCCGCGATAATCTCTTCAACGGACTCTGGATACATTTTGCCAGTTCCGTTGCACCGTGGACAACCCTTTCCTCCACACTCCCTGCAGATCCATCTGGACTGGGGTATGCCTCGGGTGAGTTTCCGGTATCTTCCTGCGATGTAAAGTGGATTCGCTTTAAGCTTGATTATTCCTGTGAAGGGGTTGACGAGGATCACCACGTTCGGCCTTTTGTAGTCCACTGGTTTTTTTGTGGTTTCGGAGATTCTTTTTCCGATTTCGCGGCTGAAGTGGTTTCGCATGTTCTCTCCGTGTTTCACCTCGAACTCTGCTTTGAACTCGTCTTCCCTCTCTTCTATTTCGGTGGCAGTTCAACTCCTACGAGGAAAGTGTCGTACTCGTGATCTTTTAGTTTCTTTAGAGAGCGGTCAGCCAGTTCGTTTAGGGATTTAAACTGACCGTGACAGAGGTAGCATTCTCGCCCTTTTCTCGCTCTCTTTTTCAGTTTTTTGAGTATTTTGGCTGCCATGTCGGAGGAAGCGTTTGCTGCTAGGATTTTGAGAAGCTGGACTCCGGTTTTCTTCCCTGTTAGCGCCAGCTGATGTCCCTTCATTGTTAGGAGGAGTTTGACGGCTTCTCCTCGTCTTTGATCTTCCAGTCCGTAGCCTAGGAGGGCGAACTGTCTCCCCAAGCAGTGGTTGCAGAGGGGGTATTTCTCGAGCATTTTCTGGGCTTTTTCAAGCATTTCCATAAGTTTGCCTCTTTTCGCCGCTTGTTTTGCAGCGTTAAGGTCTCAGGTTCCTTTTGGCAGTCCAGGAAATTTTTTTCCTAAGAACGGGAACCTCTTCCTCCGCAGGGTCTTCATCATCTTTTTCATCATGGAGTACTGTTCAAGAAGTTGCTTTACTTCTTTTTCTGTGGTTCCGGANCCGCGTGCCACGCGTCGTATTCGGGAGGATTTGAGGATTTTCGGTTTTTCCCTCTCTTCANGGGTCATGGACTGGATTATTACTCGCCACTTTTCNAGGCGGTCTTGAGCTGTTTCCATTATGTCGTCTGGTATGTTGTAGGAGAGTCCTGGAACCATTTTTAGTAGGCGTTTGAACGGGCCCATGCTTTTCATGGATTCGAACCAGTCGTACATGTCTGTGAGGGTGAATTTCCCGGTCAAAAAAGCTTGCATTTTCTTCTCGGGCACTCGTACCTCTGCCTCTCGTACCTTTTCTAGGAGGCTTTCAAGGTCGCCCATTCCCAGTAGTCTGCCGACGAATCTTGAGGGGACGAAGGGTTCTATGTCGTTGATTTTTTCGCCTGTTCCTATGAATTTTATGGGTGCTTCGGTTGCTGCGACAGCTGAGAGGGCGCCTCCTCCTCTTGCGGAGCCGTCGAGTTTTGCTACGAAGATGGATCCGATTGGTGTGGCTTCGTGGAAGGCTTTGGCTTGTATGGCTGCTTGTTG
>JGI24422J19971_10000975_pt1 | contig 16926 bp, 19 predicted proteins | sample DeeMarSWOR152_54_FD_19971 | JGI IMG/M metagenome (IMG submission 19971) | reverse complement strand
AACATTAAGGGCAAGTGCGGAGTCTGCGAGTACCGAGAAATCTGCGGAGGCTGCAGAACGCGCGCCGAGTACTACACGGGAGACCTCTTCGAAAGCGACCCCGCATGTGCATACATACCTAAAGTACTCCGAGAAAAATAAAAAAGCTGATATCCCTTCTATTTCTCACGAGAACAAACGGGTAGCACAACTTCTACATTTTTAAGCTTTAGATTCGATGTTGAATTACTGTCGGTTATATTTTCAAAGTCTACAGCATTACGGAAGGAAACCATTACGTTAGGAGATTACTCTTAACTCTTAAAATTACGTACCTGTCATTTGAGTAGATTAGTTCTAAGAGTTTACAGCGGATAATTTTGGTGTCAAGCTGGTTTTTGTCATACACAATAAATTTGATGTTGTTTTCGTTGACGAAGTCGTGATAGTCTCTGCTTTTAACTTCAAACGGCGTCAAAGGTTTGAATTCAAATGGACTTTTCAACTCGCTTGGCTGTTGCATTTCTGGGTAGCTACTCTTCGAAAACGTGAGAACTTTATACATAAAAAATGCTGTTTGGTTGATGCTGATCTTGTCAAAATTGTATTGGAACCGCACAGCGTCTATCTGTCTGCTGGCTAAAACGCCAACATTACCCCAGTCAGGCAACTCCTTGAAGTTCAGCGCGAAAACAACCTCTTCGTTCTCATCGTAGAAACCAAGCCAATTGTCTGTTAAGGTTGAACGTGAGAAGTTTACAACTGCCCAATCGCTTCCTTGAGAGTTTGAAGGCCTACTCCAAGGATTCTCCCAGTCCAACACGCCAGGGATATGGGCTTTCTCGAACGAAAAGTGAAGGTCAAAGAAAATACTCACATACAACGCAGTATTGCTGACTTCACTTTTTAGGGGAGATAGCGTCCAAGCAACATCTATCGGGTAACTGTCATTTTGAACGATAATTGTTTGAGTGATATTTATCTCATCGTTGAAGTAGCGGATCACCAGTTTCTTGGGAGAACCTCGGTCATCAAAGACCATCTCTCTGTTAAGACCAGACAGGACTGCTTTTTTGTCAACACCATTTGCACGATATGAGATGAAGTTTCCGTCTCCCGACGAATATGAGACCTTGTTCCAGACATGGTTTATTGAAACGTAATTTTCGTCAGAAGTGTCACCCATCTCCTCGTATGATCTCACCAGAGTTAGAGGATGCTCAAGTTCGTAAGATAGCCCCAAGACAGACTCAGCTACCTCGTTCCGTTGTATGATAGGATTGGTTGCCGCGATCACGGTTTTGCCTGAAAACGCTCTGAACCAGAACCCAGGAATTTCCGTCACAACCACTGTCGCTTCATCAGGAAAATTGTTACTAAGCCAAACACCTGCATCGTACGCTTTCACGTCGGATGTTGAATAATACACGCTGGCTTCCATAATTTTTCCATAGACAACTCCAAAGCGAAAAAGAAACATCAAAGATGCCAGAATAACCACTGAAACTGTGACTGCTTTCAGCCGAATTTTTTTCCACCTTTTTTTGTGTTTAAGATAGAAGGCTGAGACGCGATCTATGGTGAAGGTGAGCGAAACGGCTGCGAGAATAGCCATTGGAGGCATCAAATAGTAAATGAACCACTGAAAAGGTAGATACAACCCAAAGAGATAGGATTGAGCTAGAATAAAAGGCACAAGGAAACTCGAAAGCAAGATCAGGAAAAGAAACGGTTTCTTTTTCGCTCTTAAGTTAAAGAAGGCAATGAAAATGCCGCATAGAGCAATTATGAAGACGAAGCCGAAATTCACCATGAAAGCATTAAGGGTGGTAGCTGGAATCTGATATAGCATCGTCTTTTGCGTGAAGAAAACATGTTCAACAAGGACGTCGACGTAAGGTATTGTCGCTTGGAAATAATAGAGGAAAAACGCTATCCCTCCTCCCAGAATTAATGCAATTAACGCTTTGAGGTAGGTGCCTCTAGATTTTACGAGCATAAATAGGATAACTGGCGGAAGGATTAAGACGACAAGAAATGTGGCAAGCTGATGAGATAAAACTAAAGAAAAGGCTACCAAGAAAGTAACCATAACATGCCCGAAATCCTTCACTGCGAAGGGAAGATAGAGGAACAACAGGAACATAAACGCCAATCCAAGTACGCTGGTGTAACCGCCCCACAAGTTAATTTCATACATTGGAAAGCACATCAACAATAAAACTGCAGCGATAGCCCCAATTTTTTTGCCGAAAAACTTGGCGCCAATCATATAAACTGAGAAAAACAACAGCCAATCAATAAGTACGGCAGCCGCCTTCACCAAAAGAATCATCTGCTCAAAATTACTTGCGCCTGTAAAGGAGATAAGCGTCGCGAGCAGAATTTGGTAGAGTGGAGGAGCCCAACCTAAGTTGGCCAAGGGTATTTCTCCAGTCTGCAAAAATATCTGAGCCTTTTCCAAGTGGACAGCGGGGTCATTTCCTAAAACCAAACCATTCATTGATATAAGGGCAAAAAAAATCACTAGGATGCATATTGAAAAAGCCATTACAAAGACTGTTTCGAAGATTTTTTCGCTTTCAAGTGTACGTATCAAGACGATGGTGTTCTCCCCACTTGATTGAAGCTTCTCTTCACCATAAATACTGCTACCTCATCATTAATAAACACAAGACTAAATGCTGGGTCGTTTGCAAATTTTGGAATTAGCTCAGAATCACGGCAAGCAACATAAGAGATAGCCCAGTCTTTTACAGCTTTCTGATAGCCAAAAACGTCAATGGGTAAATCTTCTTTCTCTGAAGACGGCTGAAGGAAATCAGCGCCTTGAGACGCGTTGAGGTTGGCAGCAAGGATTTGGTTCATGTAGTTCGCTTTGGTTTCTAGGTCTTGATAAACTGCAAGGTCATCCGTAACTGAAAGAGCTCCCATCAGAAGCTGTATCTCTCCTCTGGACCCGCCTTGCAAGTTGTAATCCAATAGTAAACCGCTGGGGTTTTCAGAAGTAACTATATGCACACTTGGCTGTTGTTCAGCGAATATCAATTGACCTAAAACCTTCACGCCCTCATCCAGCAAACCAATCGTGTTGTTTCTAAGTATTACTTCGCCTTTTATGTTCAAAATAAAACGCATCCAATCCACCGAAACGCTTTCAACATCACCTTCCACCGCTATTGACATGTTAACGAACCTCACGCCCCTGTAAACCGTGGTTTGCTGAGTGTAATTGAAAAAGCTGTTGCCCCTTTTAACCAAAATGGTCGCATGTTCAGTATCGTTTTCAATCTGCATTTCTCTCACTGGAAGCTGTAGTACAGCAAAAGACTGAAGGCTATTGCCTATTCTCATTTTGACTTCTACTTCACTGTTGTTGAAGTGGAAAAACGGGTAGGGGAAATAGGTCCAGTTAAGCTTAGCTAGAAACATTGGATTATGCCTTCCAATATACCCGCCATCTTCTCGGACTTGAATCAAACCATTATCTATCATATAATCCGTGTCAAGCAGGTTTCTGGCAACCTTTGCGGGTTCAAATTCGCGGGCAAGCATCAAATACTGAGGGGTAACAGCGCTTAAGGTTGGGCGCTCTGCGAAACCTGAAAACCACCATCCGTAATAGGCGTCGGAAACAAAAACTGAGCCAACGGGTGTGTTCTGGCGAGCCCATTGTATTGCCTCGTATCTGGGATCGTTCATGGTTTGGTAAAAGCTTTGTATGGTTGTACCTTGAAACGGGGTTAGGAAGATTGGCACCGCTAAAAACGAAAAAAGCAAGAAGGTTAGAGCGAAGCCTGCGTATATTTTTTTGCGAGAAAGCTGCGCCAGCAGTCTAGAACTTGTTTTGTTGGTGTTTTTCTTGGTTTGAGGTGTTTTCTTTGTTAAAGACAAGTACGTATGTGTTATGCGCGCGAAGAAGCCTGCCCCGTGATCAATCCCAAGCGCGATTAGAATTGTGAGGGGCAAGATGATGAAGTACAAAAACCGATTGTAATCTGTGTAAAGCCCTACTAGAAATGCTTGAGTAAAGACCATGGGAACTAAGATCCATAATGTGAGAAGGAAAGCTGGAATAGTGAAGAAGTTGCCTCTGTATTTTTTAGAGAACAGAAAGAAGAAAATCACACAAGCGAAAAGAGGTATTACCCATTCTAGAGGAAGCACTCTTGTTGAAAGTAGTGCCAGCCGAATATCTGATACGCCGCCCGTAAATGTTTCTGAGTTTGCACCTAAATATGAAGGCGCAGCTTCTGCCAAAAATGGAGAAATTAGAATTACTCCGAGGAAAAGTGGCAAGAGCCAGATGAGAAGATACTTTTTCGATATGCCGACTCTTTTGGAAAAAATCGCCACTAAAATCACAGTGGAAAAAGTTGTGCCTAGGAATATGATTGCGCTGAGGGAGTGGGTTAAGAATATGGCTCCAGACAAAAGAGTAGTCGTAGCAAGAAAAGGACCCAAAGAAAATCTTTCCTTTTCCAAGTACAGATAAAAAATTAGGGGAATCAGCATCAAAGTTATTACGTTGGGGAAGCCACCCCACAACAGCATCTCTGTATCAAATCGTGAAATTGCCACTAAAAACGCAACTATAAAGGCAGTTGATTCTCCCCAAACGGTTCGCCCTATCAAGAACGCACATAAAGCAATAAGCGAAGAAAAAAACGAAACAACCAAAGAATGAGCCAGATAATCAGGCATTCCAGTCATCAATATTATATGCGAAACGAAGATGTGGTATCCTGGAAAAGTTAGAGAAAGACCACCACCCATCTGGTAATTGTTCCAAAGGAAATTTGTGTTGCCAGACAAAGTAATTGAATTGATTATGCTTTCGTGTAACCCGATGTCAGCTCCTGGTGGGTAAGTTGCCCAGTGCATAAGCAACATTCGATATGCAAATGAAAATGCTAAAACAAGGAACAGCAGGAGATACTTATTTGGTGTTTTGAACATTTTTGGCTTCCCAAGCATTCATTTTTGTTTCTTGAATGGATAGTGGAGTAGCAGAGTTAAAGTTTAAATATAGAATTCGAATATAAAAAGCGACACTATAAAAAACCAAAAGGCAAGTAGTGTTAAATGTCCTGGCTTAAATCTATGATGGAAAAAGAGCCTCCAGAACCAGAGAACCCAATCGGCACAGTTGTTATAGGCAATATCGAACCTGATATGCACGATACAGCTAAAGAGCCAGTTAGAAGGGCATTGAAAAAAGCTGGATTCAAGACTGTTGACGCTGGTAAAAGCGTTGCCCCGCGAGTTTTCGTGGACAAAGCGAAACAAACCAATGCTGATATATTAGCGATTTCAGTTAACACAGTTCCTGCAAAGCACAATCTAGCAAAACTAGACGAAGCTTTGAAAGCAGCAGGACTGAAGGAAAAATTGATAATCATTATGGGTGGCGCTGCAGTAAAAAAGGAAGATGCTGAGGCAATAGGTGTACTTTACGGCAGAAGCAAGGAAGAAGGCGTTGAAATCGCCAAGAAGGCAATAGCAGAAAAGAAGTAAATTTACAGGTCAGATAAGGCATCAGACGCAATACGAGTTTATTGCCACCTCATATTTTTAATTGGAAATTTCTCTTTGTGATGAACAGAGGAGTATTTGTTATGTGTGAGAAGAAACGTGAAATGGGAGCAATCCCGACTCCAATGAGCATCGTCACAGGTAAAAGGACGAAATATTAAAAAACGATGGTAATTAAAGTGCAATCCAAACAAGATTACTTGATGTTTTGAACATCCAGTGTCTTCCTTAGTCTTCATTTTTGGATAGTGGAGTGATTAAGTTAAAGTTTAAATACTAAGTTCGGTATAAAAACCATCCAAGGTAAGGTAGGTGTAAAAATGTCATTCCTCAAAGCTATGATGGATAAGGAACCGCCTGAGCCTGAGAATCCCATTGGAATCGTGGCGATCGGAAATCTTGAGGGTGATCGGGCTCACGATACAGCCAGAGAGATGGTCAGAAAAGCTCTCAAGAGAGCTCAGTTCAAGACTGTAAATCTCGGTAAAGATGTTCCAGCTGCCGTGTTTGCATCCAAGGCAAAAGAAGTAAATGCCGACATTATAGCAGTTTCAGTTAATACAATACCTGCGAAAAATAACCTTGCAAAACTAGACGAAGCTTTGAAAGCAGCAGGACTGAAGGGAAAAGTGATACTCATGATAGGTGGCGCTGCGGTCAAGAAGGAAGATGTCGAAGCAATTGGCGCACTTTACGGCAAAAGCAAGGAAGAAGGCGTTGAAATCGCCAAGAAGGCAATAGCAGAAAAGAAGTAAACCTGCAAATCCAGATGAGGCAAAATGTTCAAATTCAGTACAGAACAAAAAGTGTATCAGGTAGGCAAGGTAAAAGTGGGTGGCCAACCTGGAGAGCTGCCAACTTTTCTGATAGGCTCAATTTTTTGGCTAGGCCAGAAAATGGTGCAAGACGCAAACAAAGGAATATTTGATGCTAAACAAGCTGAAAATATGATCAATAAAATGGAAACCCTGAGCGATTTAACTGGCGTCCCATTTGCTTTTGACATAGTTGGAACCACTGAAGTAGCTTTCGGAAAATATATTGATTTTGTTGCCAAGCACAGCGAAGCTCCATTAATGTTGGATGCAATGAGTCCAAGAACTCGCATAGCAGCTGCAGAATTGGTCAAAAACATGGGACTTCAAGACAGATGCTTGTACAACTCAGTCTACAAAGGCGTCAGAGATGAAGAATTGGAAAAACTTAAGGAAAGCGGAATTAAAATGTCCATAGTGCTCGCTGACAACCCGAAAGACAATAGCTTGGAAGGAAAGATGCAGATTTTAGAAGAAGCTTTGGCGCTAGCTGAGAAAGGTGGAATCACAAAGCCATTAATAGACACGGCTATTCCAGCATTCGAACCAGATATGGGCACAGCGGTAATGGCAATACCTAAGATGAAAGAAAAATACGGTCATCCCACAGGGGTGGGAACCGGAAACGTTGTCACCACCATGGGATGGGTCAAAGCGCACTTCGCCAAAGAGTTTAGATTAGGAACCAGAACCGCCACCAACGCCATAATGCAAACAATAGGCGCCAACTGGCTAATGTTCGGACCAGCGGAACAAGCGGACTACGTCTTCCCCGCAGTAGCAATAGTCGACACATACATTTCAGCTGCAATGGGCGAATTGGGCATCACGCCGTTACACGACCAGCATCCTGTCTACAAAATTTTCCTCTAAATATCCATTTTTTTATTTTTTGGAAAAAACTTGCTTGAATTGACTCGAAGGATTAAAAAGGTGAAACCAACCAGTTGGTTTGGAATAATTGTTCTGTATACGCTTTTAACATTACTATTTGTTTATTTTATCCCTAAAGATTCTCCATTTTCCGTTTTTACGGGTGTGTTCGGATTTATTTTCGTCGCAGTTGTACCTGGTTACTGTCTTGTCAGTCTTTTGTTCCGAGAAGGAAAACTTGACTTAGTTGAAAAAGCTGTGTTGTCAGTGGCGTTAAGTTTCAGTATAGCTGGAATTTCAGGGCTTTTTTTAGGATTATCACCCGTAGGAATAACAACTACGTCACTTACTATTTCGCTTAGCAGCATAGTTTTGGTTTTGGCTTTCCTTGCTTTTATAAGAAAAAGGAAGCTGCGACAGCTTCCAGTGCTGAGTACAGAGCAGGTAACCAGCTGAAGTTCTGATGGTGGATATATCGCGCGTGTTGGCGCATCAAATTCTTTCAAACTGATTGGATTTTAGGATAGAGATTGGCAAAGGTAGAAGTGGAGAATTGAGCTTAGAATAGCGATTTCCATCTGTTTACTAGATCAAGAATTGCGTCTCCGCCGTAGCCATCTAGCTCTGCCAACACATCTGTGCTCTGCACAGCTGCTTTCTGAAAGTCACGAATTCTCTGGGCATTCTCAGCCAAGAAGATTATTCCGTCAACACCCGTTCGGGCTATCCGCACTGCAACAGTTAGCAGCTGATCAACCGTTGGAACTTGATTTGGGTCATCATTTGGTCCACGGACATAAAGGTTCGCGAATGCCGGTTTCTTCAATTTGCTTTTGAACGCCCTTGCTAACATCTCCCAGTACCAAGGAGACGGGTAGGCCTTTGAAAACATCGGAATCACGAATGCATCGGCATACTCTGCTAAAGCATCGAAGTCATAACCAAACCTTTCTTTACCGAGCACGGGATCGGGTAGCAAGTTTACGAACAAAGGCTTGTTTACTACGCGTTTTCTCACTTCCTTTAAGAAGTTGGTTACTGTCTGAGCTCTCCAGTCATACCAGTTTAGCCCGCTTTGGCGCCAGAGTTCAACGCAGCGTGGACATACGCAGAAGCCGTGATCGGCGAAGTGTTGGCTGCTTATGCTTATTCCCGGGGTAACACGGGCGCATTCTTCTATTAAATTAAGATTGGGCTCTATGATTTCAGGGTTTGTAATGCAGAGGACGTCCCATCTGAGGTTGTATTTCTTGTTCCCCGGATGAATCCCGTTGACTTTTGGAGCGGTCAACCTGCGGAATGCTGGACCGTCCTTTGAAACTGAGATCCACTCTGGATGTTTCTGTGCCATTGCGTTGTCCCCGAAGACTGCTATGTTAGTGTACATGTTAGGATTAGGCTTTCCTACGGTTCCGGATTCTGGTTTGATGCGGTAGAAGTTTATATCAAAGCCTTCGGCGGGTTCAGGTTTATACAGAAATGTGGCAAATTTCAACGTTCTCACCATTGCATCATGACTTTCGTACACGGAATAATTTGCAGGTTATTTAAGGTTTTCAGTTTTTTCCTTAGAAAGCGCGTTTCTCACCATTTCCGCCAAAATGTGTTTCAGAAAGGGAGGTAAACTAACCGAGCCGTAATCCTCCTTGTTTGCAGGTCCGCTCGGAGTTTTCGTGCTACTGCGGCTCTGTTTTGAAAGAAGACGACCAAAATTCTCACTCAGTATGTTGATGTTTTTGAACTCAGAGGGGATTAATTCTTTTTTGATGTCTTCATCTATTTTGGCGGCTGCCATCAGAACTGAAGCGCGAAGCGGCTCGTTTCTCAAAATCTTTGCTAGAGTTTTTTCGTCTACCTTTAAACCGTCGACTTTCGATAATTCAGAAGCCAGTTTCTCTATCGGCAAATGCCTTTCTCTTAGCCTTTTTATGACAGATCTGCTGGGCATCCATTCGTTGGCCTTCATTACGGCTTCTTTTACGGCTTTTCTTGTGCAGTATCCAACTAGTTGACCAAGTTTTGAGGCTGGACCCGCATAAATTATTGGGGCGCCTCGGTTTGTTTCTGCCACAATCATGGCGTCTGTTATTGTTCCCGTGGCTTCGTCACCAGAGTACCTACTTCTGATGTCCAGGTCCCTTAGTGCCGCTGTTTTTGCTTCTGTTGCGGTGATTAAAGTACTGACTAGGCAGCTTTCAGTTGGATTTCCATCTATGACTACCATGATGTTTATTGTTCCCTCCATTTTCTGAACCTTTATGGTTTCGCCTGCGGATTCAGCATGAGAACAAGTATTGCCAGCGGGATCCACTGCGGTAGCGATAACACTGACGGCGAGGTCACCGATCTTCTTTGAAACTAACGCAAACTTCTCGACTGCAGCAGCGGTAACCATTCCAACGAAACTTTCTGAGAGCCCAAGTTTTTTTGCGGAGTCGATGATGAGTTTTTGAGGGTTTGCGTGTAGTTGTCGATCGCTATATTCCTCGGGAGCTTGTACATTGAGTATGGCTTTAACCTTCTTGAAGCCGCCATTGTAAATGGCCGAGCTAACCGTGCTCAAATCAATGTCGGAAAAGATAGCTAGCACGTTATCTTTCAAAACAAGCCTTCCGCAATTGCCTAAAAGGTCAAACTGTTTCAACTAACCACCTGCTATTTCTCTTTTGTAGCTTCACTGGGATTTATAATAATGGCTTCTGCTGGGCACAAGTTTGCGCAGACACCACATCGAGTGCAAGATACAACATCAACGATTTGAGGCTTGCCATCTGTACCTGCTTCCAAGACGCCAAATGGACAAACACCAATACAGATAAGCCAAGGACAAGGAGAACATTTGGAATAATCAATTAGAATAATCGGCGGGTGCTTTCCCATGGTGAGTCAACAATTAAATAAGCCCCTTGAATATATCTGTTGCGCGCTGAGTTGGCAAACATGAAAGTGGGACTGGTCACATACACTCCGGAAAAAGTCGAAGGCTTCGACCCACATGTGTATTATTCGAAACGGGCAGATGGCTCAGTTTTTCCAGCGGCAAGAGAAATGCACAATGACGTTACGTGTTTCTGCGACGCAAGAGCCATTAGAGAAGACCCAAACATAGTGGCAGTTTCAAAGAATGGCCCAGCATTGAGAAAAAACAGGAAAATAAACTTGCCCTTTGATTTTGTTTGTCCTACGAATCCAGAATATCAAGGCAAAGTTTTGGATTATATTGAAGGACTGGGCAGAGAAAGGATCCAAGGGGTGACTTTGAACCTTTACCATTTTCCAGAGGAAGAGTTCTGTGTTTGCCCCAGATGTGTGGAACTGCGGCGTCAGAGCGGGCTGAACTGGACGGAATGGCGAGCGCAGACCGTTACAGATTTCCTAAAAAAGGCAAAGAGGCTGGTCAAAGGCGCCTTCGCGGTTGAGATGTTTCCTGACCCAGTGCTTGCCAAAGAGCGATTTGGCATAGACTTCGAGCGCATAGCCGAATTGGTGGATTACTTCCATGTTCCACTGTCTTCGAGAGATTACTTGACGAATTATTGGGTAGACCTGCTGGCGAGAGATTTTGTCAAGGTTTTGAAGAAGCCGGTGGTTGTGGAGCTCAGCGCTGAGATGCTGACCGACGAGAAGACGGATGCACTGCTGAAGACTGCGGCATACTTGAGCAGACACAACTTGACTGGCGTGCTGCTGCTGGTGCACGACTCGGAGAACGCAAGACGAGTCTGCAGGTACGCAGTGAACAACAGTGATTTCAACGAGTGGCTCAGGAAATTCGAGTTCACCGAGATGACGCGGATAGTGGATGACTGGGCTAAGCTCTACTGAGAGTAGCCGCTCGGAAAAAACCATACTCCTTTGTATAAGGAGAGGGGTAGTCTCGCAGAGCACTAGAGAACGCACTACCTATAGCAACCAACTTTTTATATCAGCCTTAGAAAAGCTTGGCATAAAACTTATAGAAAACGGATAACTCAAAGTTATTAAGGTGAAAAGTGAATGCCATCAAACGATGAAGATTACCCAGAATGGTTCAGAAGACGCCGCAGACCTTTTTCTAGAGACCCATTTTTCGGCGACATCGACCGCATGTTCCGTGAAATGGAGAAAATGATGGAGGAAGAATTCAAAAATTTCACAGCAAAAGTCCCCAAAGACTACGTGAAAGAACGCAAACTCGCCGACGGCAGAACAGTCAAAGAATGGGGACCCTTTGTGTACGGCTACAGCATGAAAATAGGTCCTGACGGCAAGCCTGAAATCCGCGAATTCGGCAACATCAAAAAGAGCCTCAAAGGTCCCAGAGTGAAAGAAGAACGTGAACCACTAGTGGATATAGTTGAAACAAACGGCGAAGTTCATGTAGTAGCAGAATTGCCTGGTGTAGAAAAAACGGACATAAAACTCCACGGCACAGAAGACTCATTGACGATATCCGTTAATACGCCTCAATCTAAATACTACAAGGAAGTTACTTTACCAACAAAAGTGAAAGTGAAAGAGGCGAAGTCGTCCTACAAAAACGGTGTCTTGGAAGTTGTGTTTCCCAAAGCTGAAGCCCAAAAGGAACCGAAAGGCGAACCAATCGACGTAGACTAAACGCCTTAATTTGCCGCCTCGCAACTTCTGAAAAGCTTGTGCCAACATGAGCAACACCTCGGAAATCGATACGCTAAACGCCATTTGTCGTGAAGCAAAAGCAGAAGGCAAGCTGTCTGGGAAAAGCCTTACGGAACTGTACGAGCTTTTCAGTCAACGATTCACAAAAGCCCTCAACGCCCTAAAAGAAAACCGAGTGAAAAAATACGTTTTCAAGCCAAGCGGGAAAACAGTTTGGATAGTCATTGGAAGAGAAAGAGATTACCTCATAATGCCTGAGGCTGAATTCTGCATGTGTGACGACTTCTACTTCCGCGTATTGGACAGAAAAATCCACCTGTGCTATCACTTAATCGCCCAGAAAATCGCGTGCAACCTAGGATGGTACGAAACCTTGGAAGAAAGCGACAGACTCTACGAGTCATTAATGAACGAGTGGAAAAAAGCTACTGCTTAAATATTAAAACATTACAAGAATAAGCAAGAAAAGGGGAATCTCGATGGATTTAAGCGCGTACTTCCTGACTTTAGAATACATCCTCATGGCATCGACGTTTGTTGCTCTGTTGCTGATATTCTTGTACTCTTATTACGGTAAGGAAGAAGAGCAAACAAACGAGAAAAGCTAATCTCCAATCCTTCTTATCTTTCTGTTCATAACTAAAAGAACCGCAATGCTTAGAACAGCGAGGATTATGCTGAACAAAACTATCCATGTGACATCTGGACCTGCACCAATTACTATCGGAAACGGACCAATGAAAATAACCGCGCCAACATTCGCTAAGCCACCCCCGTAAAGTACTGTGGCAATCAAAATGGCTGCTATGCCAACGAAAACTAGGACAAAACCCAAAATCAATAATAAAAAGAACCTGCTAGATGCAGTTATCTGTTGCTCAACGGTTTCTCGGTTTTCTTCCTCAACGCTCTTTATCACGTCCATCCTCTACCTCAGCAATAAATAATACACAACCATGGCGACCACAAGCATCACCGTAAGCGCCAAAGAAAGCAGCAAAACGGTTTTGAGCAATTTCTTTTCTGTTCCAAAAATTATCGGGATAGGCCCGATTATTATGGCTCCTCCGCCCTTGATTTTTCCTTTTTTGGCACCTGAAATAAAAATCAAGATAATAGCAATCACGATTATCAGTACTCCAACGAAAATTAGCGCTATGCCAAGCGCGTAAAGAGCCGTAGAGTCTATCACTTTCTTTCTCCCCGTGCCGCACTAAAAGTGAATAACGATTTTAATAAACTTAGCCAACGCCAATACTCCCTGCAAAATAAACGCAAAAATTTAAAACGTGCTGATCCCATATCGGTGCTGGCCCCCAAAAAATGATCGACGAAGAGATAATTCAAAAGATTCTGTCCAAACACCCAGAAGTCAGCCGAAACCAAATTCTTGAAAACTTGAAGACTGAGAAAAGCAAGACTGGTGACCTCATAGCAGACGAAACACTTCTACGGTTAATTGCCGCTAGATATGGAGTTGAAATTCTTAAGGACAGAGTTTATCGCAAATTGTCCATAAGCCACTTGGTTCCAGGCCTAAACGATGTCACAATAACAGCGCGCTTGGTCGCGGTTTATCCCCCAAGAACCTTTGAAGGAAAAAAGTCTGGAAAATTTGCAAGCTTGATGATCGCGGACAAAGAAGCTACACTTCGTGTTGTATTATGGAACGATAAAGTTGAACTAATCGAAGCAGGTGAGCTGAAAGCTGGGCAGATCCTTCGCTTTATTCATGGATACACACGCTTAGATCGTAAAGGCAAGGCGGAATTACATCTCGGCAATAGAAGCCAAATTGAGATTGAGCCTAGAAACATAAAAGCGGATGAATATCCTTCCATCGGCAAATTCACCACAAAAATCAACGAGATAACCAAAGCGTACGAGGACATCCACCTTACAGGCAGGGTAAAAAAGGTTTTTCCCGTCTCAACATTCACAAGAAGCGACATGAGCACGGGAACAGTGATGCGGCTTATGCTGGAAGATGAAACAGGCGAAATACCCGTTGTCGTTTGGAACGAAAAAGCAGAAAAACTTGGAAAAAGTCTTCAAATAAACGCGAATTTACAGTTGGTAAACGCAAAAGTTAAGGAAAACGCTGGTGAACTTGAAGTTCACGTTGACTCGTACACTTACGTTGAGATTTCAGAGTGTCTTGACTTTTGATGCTATAGCGTCGCTCATCTCGCTTGTAGTGGATGAACCGCCTAAATCCTTCGTTCGCACTTTTCCTTCGTTCAACACTTTCATAACCGCATTTTCGATTTTGGTTGCTGCTTCCTCTTCGCCTAAATAGTCCATCATCATCTGCGCCGCCATTATGGTGGCTGTAGGGTTAACCCTGTTCTGTCCAGTGTACTTGGGTGCTGAGCCGTGGACGGGTTCGAACATTCCGTACGCGTTGCCTATGTTTGCTCCTGCTGCTAAGCCTAGGCTTCCAGTGACTTGGGCGGCTTCGTCTGATATTACGTCGCCAAAGAGGTTGGTGGTGACTATTACGTCGTAGGTTTCGGGTTTTTTAATAAGATGCATGGCCATGGCATCTATGTGGACGCCTTCGATTGTTACGTCTGGGTGGTTTTTGGCTGCGGCTTTGACGGCGCCATTGAATATCCCATCCGTTATCCTTAAGATGTTGGCTTTGTGGACGTAGGTCAGGTGTTTTCTGCGTTTTTCAGCGAGTGTGAAGGCGTATTCTGCGACGAGTGCCGAGGCTTCTTGTGTAATTATGCGCATTGCCACTGCTACGCCAGGCGAGACTTCGTATTCTACGCCTGAGTACATGCCTTCCGTGTTCTCGCGTAGCACGACTAGGTCTATGTTGGGCTTCAAGGCTTCTACGTTTGGGAAAGAGCGGCATGGTCTCACGTTTGCGTAGAGGTTGAACATTTTTCTTATTTTTACGGCTGCGCTGACGGGTGCCCCTGGTGTTTCAGGTGTAGTCATGGGTCCTTTGAGGCAAGCGTCTGTTTGTTTTAGGAGAGCTATGGTTTCTTCGGGTAGGTTGGTGCCGTACGTGGGTATGCAGTGGTAGCCTGCTTCTCCGTAGAGAAAGTTGAGCCTTAGGTCAGAAGTGCCTTGTATAGCTTCTAGGACTTTTATGGTTGCGTCGGTGACTTCTGGTCCTATTCCGTCGCCTTTTAGCACCGCAATATTGTAAGTTTTTGACACCATGATCGCCTTTCTGTGTGTAAATGCGCGCTTTCATTTATCAGTATTCCTATTTGCTATTGAGCAATACGCGGCTTTGGTAAAAGGCGTGCTCTCTTGCCCTCGGAACAGACTACAGCCTCTTACATGAAGACGGAACTTCAGGTTATAACAAACCACTTTACGCGCTTATTTTTGGGGGTGGACGGACGCGCCTGCCAAGTTTTATGCGCAGGGCTATGCGATACAGCTTTCGCAGACTCTTCACCAATTGCTCAACATTGGGTACGGATGAGTAAATAAGCGGCACCTGCTCATACTCCGCCAGCTTTATCGCGTAATCGTCTGGTTTTACGCGGTGGAAAATCACAACTCTTGGTTTCAAGCTGCCAACGCGCACAATCATCATCGGTAGGCACCCAATATCAACGTTCGTGAACACCAAAGCTCGTTCAGTTGTTGCCCCGAACAGCTGCGCGTACTCCGAGCCAGACAAAGCTTCAACAGCCTTCTTGCTATCAATTACTGTGTAGCCGATGACTTCTTTCACATACTTTTCCTTGCAGGCTACCACTTCACCAGCTATTGCTTTGCACAAGTATTCAACACGGACAGGGATTGGGAATTCCCTGAGGTCAACAACAGCCATGGAAGGCGAACTTGTCAGCTTTGCGAATTCCCTTGTGAAGCGGCTACCTTTTTCTTCGTCGATCTGCAAAAGTGCCATAACGAACCGCCTGATGAATTTGGCGCCTGGGCTTTTTCGTCTGCCGCTCTCGTAATCGCTTATAACCGAGGATGAAAGCGACATCCTCTCTGAGAGGCTTATCTGCGACACAGCAAAAAGCTCGCGCCACTTCCGCATGGTCGCTCCAGGTTTGCCTGAAAGGATTATCTCTCCCGCGATTCTTCTCGCCAAAACCTCACAGATACTAGGCGACACAGACACAAACAATCCTCCAGCGCGCACTTTTCCCTCTAACGATTAGATATAAAACTGTATCTGAACCTCGAGGCATGTATATAATGAGTTTTTTCCATGCTTAATGCCAACAGATTTTCTCTAATTACGTGACTTCCAGCTTTCCACGTGGTCCATTCCATTTATTTGCTCTCTTAAGAAACTCTTCATACCCATTTTGCCTGATGAACTCAAGTTGCTTTTTATACTGTTTGTATTTCCAGCCTTTCTTGCTCCAAAACCCTCTTAAAATCTCACATGGATAATCTGGACAATCAGCACAAGTCTCTAATTCTTTTTCCCTGAAACAGCAAACTTTAATCTCACATTTAGCCTTGCTTAAATCCCTCTCGCCTGATTCATATCCTAACTTGCAGCTACGACAAGCCCTTTCATCGGCATATTTCTCCTTCTGCTGTTCCATACACGTCTTACAGTATGCACCACAACACCCAATTTCTCTAATTGTCATAGCGTCCCCAGCTTTGTTCCCTTATTAGACATCTTAAATTACCCACTGATCTTCTATTTAGTCCTATAATCCCGATATATGTTTCTCACAACCCTATGCTCAGGTTCAAAAACTTACCGCTTTTTCTCTGAAATTGATGTGCATCCTGTTCTTGAATTGCGTTTATAAGTAAGATCGTGTATAAGAGCAGTAACGCTCCATGCCTAAGGAGAAATGACATGGAACGTTACCAAAACCACAATGAACAGGGAAAAAAGGAGTGATAGAAAAATGGCAGCAAAATCAGATATCATCTTCGTTGGAAACAAACCCCCAATGAGCTACGTGCTGGCAATCATAACATCTTTCTCTTCAAGCAATACTAAAGAGATAACGCTGAAGGCCAGAGGACAAGCAATAACCACAGCTGTTGACGTAGCAGAAATAACTCGAAGCCGTTTCCTAAAAGACTTGAAATTAGGCAAAATAGCCATCGGAACAGCAGAGATGCCACCAAGAGAAGGCGAAAACAGGTCTAGAAT
>JGI24422J19971_10000971_pt1 | contig 16962 bp, 11 predicted proteins | sample DeeMarSWOR152_54_FD_19971 | JGI IMG/M metagenome (IMG submission 19971) | reverse complement strand
ACGGTTTAGGAGGGTACGCTTCCTCCACAGTCCTAGGCGTGAACACCCGCAAATATCATGGTCTGCTTGTTGCTGCTCTCAATCCTCCGGTTGATAGGCATGTAGTTCTAGCCAGAGTTGGTGAGGAAGCCCGACTGGGCGAACAGCAATTTAGTTTAGGAGCAAACGAAAGCACCTTAGGATTGCAGCCTAGAAACGCAATCTTTCCTGATGATTTTGCATTAGCTCCGTTGCCGACTTACATATACAAGATTGGCGAGCACTTCTGGCTTAAGAAGACGGTATTCATGCCTTATGAAAAGAACGCTTCAGTAATCACGTATGAGGCGAAGAACAACTCGGAAGAAAAAGCGCGAATCTCCGTATCGCCATTGGTCAACTTCAGGAATTCTCACGCGGTCACACGTAAAGGCCAAGTTCAGTGGAATATTTCGCGGAAAAACTCCAATCAGTTGTTGATCATGCAGCCTTCCACTGGTTTTCCTGCTCTGGCATTGTTTTCTGCTGATGGACATTTCGTAGCCGAGCAGGGTGAATTGGTTGAAACCTACTATAGAGCTGAGGCTGAGCGTGGAGAAAGCAGCGTGGACTACAATTTCAGACCTGGCTTTTTCGTGTTTTCTCTAGCGCCTATGGAAACGAGAAGTTTTTCCATAATTGCGGTTGTAGGTGGAGATGAGGGTAAGGTAGAGGACGATCTCTGGGCGATTTGTAAGGGCGGGTCAAGCATAGAGCCCCTCTGTGACTCGGAGCTGAGAAGGAGGGCAAGCCTGCTAGATAGCTTCCATAAACAGTATAGCGATATTCATGTTGAAGACTGGTTAGCATGGCTTGTTCTGGCTGCTGATGCGTTTATAGTCAACCGCCAGTCCACGAATGCCAAGTCTGTGACTGCTGGCTATCACTGGTTTGCCGATTGGGGACGCGACTCCCTCATATCTTTACCCGGCTTGACACTGGTTCTTGGGAGATTTGACGACGCCAAAGGAATCCTTCAGACATTTAATGAATGCTGTTACGAAGGCTTGATCCCCAACAGTTTCTCCGATGATCCGCAGCAGACTCCAGCCTACAACACGGTTGACGCAACGCTCTGGTTCTTCCATGCAGTGCTGCAGTACCTGAAGTACACTGGAGACTTTCAATTTGTTCAAAAGACGTTTTGGCATACAATGCAGTCGATAATCGATCACCACAAACGTGGCACACTGTTCGAGATTCGCGTTGATGCAGATGGCTTGTTAGTTCATGGTGCACAGCTAACTTGGATGGATGCTGCGCCTAACGGCAGACCAGTCACGCCAAGAGATGGCAAGGCTGTAGAGATTCAGGCGTTGTGGTACAATGCATTAAGAATCATGGAACTGCTCGCCGGCAGATTTGACCAGAGCGACAGGGCTGAGCAATATCGGGAGATGGCTCAGAAAACCCAAGAAGGCTTCGTGGAAAAATTCTGGAACCCTAAGAAAAGCTACTTGTTCGATGTAGTCAGCGACGCGGGCAAAGATGGCTCTCTGCGCCCAAATCAAGTTTTGGCTGTTTCCCTTGACTTCACCATGCTTGATAAGGTGAAAGCTGAGTTGGTAGTCGAATCCGTTTGGAAACAGCTCTTGACTCCCTTTGGGCTCAGAACGCTATCAAGCAGCGATCAACGATACGTTGGAAAATATCGGGGAGACAGGTGGCAACGCGACACCGCGTACCACAATGGCACAGTATGGCCTTGGCTACTAGGGTCTTTCACTACTTCCTTCTTGAAACTGAGGAATTATGAAGCTCACTGGAGAAGCATTGCGTTTGAGAATTTCTTCAAGCCTTTGTTCACTGTTGAACTTTATCGGGCGGGTTTGGGTTCGATAAGCGAGATTTTTGACGGTGATTCGCCTCACGAATCTAGAGGCTGTATTGCTCAAGCTTGGAGCGTCGCTGAACCATTAAGGGCGTATGTTGAGGAGATTCTATTGAAGAGACCGCCCTACGAGCGGAAAGTCTTGGAACCAATTTAGCCAGCTTGTTGATATTGAGAATATGGAATTCTAGACTTTATTGATGCTAAGTTAACAAACAATATATAGTGTAACTCCATGTTAAGTTGACTTTGCTACTAAGTGTATCGATGGAGTTTCCGCCTTGCCAGACGTTTGCCTCATCTTTGAGGTTCATCAACCCTTTCGTTTGAGTAGGAATTTTCATGCTAATTTGCTGGCTAGACCTCAGGTGAGGAAGAGCGACCTGTTTGACATGTATTTTGACCACACCTTGAATCGAGAAGTGTTTGAGCGAGCGACTCGGAAATGCTATTTTCCAGCCAACAGCATCATCTTGGAACAGATTGACCATTTTAAACACGAGTGGAAACAGTTCAAGGCAGCCTACAGCATAACAGGCATTTTCATAGAGCAATGTGAACGATGGAATCCAGACTTAATTGAGTCATTCAAGCAACTGGCTCAAACTGGCTGCGTCGAGTTTTTCGATGAAACTTACTACCATTCTTTAGCCAGCTTATTCGATCCTGATCGTTCGGAGTTTGTGGAGCAAGTCCAGATGCATAGGCAACTCATGAAGGACCTGTTCAACTACGAGCCTAAAACATGCATTAACACAGAGTGCCTCTACAACAACGCCACAGCTAAGACACTTGAGAGCTTGGGCTACGAAGCGACAGTCACAGAAGGCGTTGAGCGTATTCTGCAGTGGCGTAGCCCTAATTATGTCTACAAGGCTAAAGACTCGAATCTGCGCGTGTTGTTGCGCAATTACCGCCTTTCAGATGATATTGGATTTCGGTTCACGGCGCGTTGGTGGAACGAGTGGCCTCTAACCGCGCAGAAGTATTCCAGCTGGCTTGCGGGTTCTAATGGGCAAGTTGTCACATTATTCATGGACTACGAGACATTGGGTGAGCATCATTGGCCTGAAAGCGGCATACACGAATTCTTGCATTGGCTGCCAGGCGAGGTCATAAAATGGCATCATTTGAACTGGGCGTTGCCAATCGAGGTTGTTAGCAGGCATCAGCCGGTTGACGAGATCGACGTGAACGAATTCTATTCCGTTTCTTGGGCGGACTTGGATCGCGATATCACGGCGTGGCTTGTTAATCCGATGCAGTGGACATGCTACAATCATGTGAAGCAAATGGAACCTTTGGTCAAAGATATCGGCGACCGTGACCTGATTCGGATGTGGCGTTATCTGCAGTCGAGCGACCACCTGTACTACTTGAGTATGAAAGGAGGTGGTCCAGGCGACGTGCACAGCTACTTTAACGCGTTGGGTAGCCCTATCGAGGCATTCACGGTCTATTCCAGCGTGCTCTCAGATTTCGAAGCCCGCGTCATGCTTGAACTCCAAAAACCAGAATGGGTGGCTCGCCGAATGTTACGTGCATTCCCAGCTGAGAGAGGCTTCACTTTCTTCTACGAGTTTGCCAGACCGACTCAGATCACCGTGCACAGTCTCGAAGAGTTTAGCGCCGGCTTGAACACAGTTGACGTCAAATCAATTGAGTTTCACACCGAGCGAGGCGATTTTGAACGATGGATTAGACATGTGACAGGCGACAGCAAGTTGGCTGATAAACTGCGAGACGTAACCAATCAGAGTTTCGTCGGCGAAATCCTCCGGAAAAAGACCATTAACGCGGTTGAACAGCGAATTACTGAATTGAAGTCGATAGCCAAAGGCGCCAAATGAAAACGATTCGATTAGGGTCGGGTTCAAGTCTTCATGGATTTGAACTTGTTGTTGTCGCTGTGAGGACTTGTCAACGACGAATTCACAGTGAACGTGTAGGCATCGTAAGATTATAGAGAAACGATTTGCCACAAGCGTTTAATTTCTCCCTGACATAACTGGGATGAGAAAGCTGCATGGTCAGGGAGGCTCTTGTTTGGAGCTTAACCAGATTTTTGAGGTTCAGAGAAGCTTTGACAGACAGGCTGGTTGGAATCAGTATGAACGATGCGATACTCCAGAGCAAATAGTTGCCTTCATGGAGCACTTGACGCTGAAAATGATCGATGAATTGGGAGAGATTTCTCGGGTTAGGAAAAGGTTCCGTAGAGATGGACAGACTCTCGATATTGCCACTTTGAAGAAAGAGATAGTTGACATATTCACCTTTGTGATGCAAGGTTCAATGTCTCTAAAGATGGACTTGGAAGAAGAGTATATGCAGAGAATGGGACACAATGAACAGAGGTTTCTCAAAAAGGCGGAGACAGTGAGGCGGTGAGTGGATCATTATGCAAGCTGTCGTGATGGCTGGCGGTGGAGGCACACGTCTTCGACCTTTAACTACAAATCGTCCCAAGCCCATGGTACCTGTTGCCAATAAGCCTATTCTGGAGCACACGCTTGATCTCTTGAAAAAGCACAATTTCAGCGATGTCGTACTCACTCTTCATTACTTGCCCAACATTGTTCGCGATTATTTTCAAAGCGGCGAGGAATTCGGCGTCAACCTCACCTATCTTGTTGAGGAAAAACCGTTGGGCACAGCTGGAGGCGTAAAGAACGCTGAACGTTATTTGGATGGAACATTTGTAGTTTTCAGCGGCGACGTACTCACCGACATCAACTTGGGGAAAGCCTTGAGTTTCCACAAGCAGAAAGGCGCCGCAGCCACAATAGTTTTGACCCAAGTCGCAAATCCAACAGATTACGGCATAGTCATCACTGAAAAATCTGGGCGAATCAAGAAGTTCCTAGAAAAGCCTACATGGGGCGAAGTGTTCAGCGACACAATCAACTCTGGCATCTACATCTTGGAACCCGATGTGCTGAAACATGTGAAAACCGACATGGAATTCGATTTCAGCAAGCACCTTTTCCCCGCCTTGCTTGAGTTAGGCGAGCCTCTTTTCGGTTATGCGGCAGACGGCTACTGGTGTGACATAGGCAATCCGATGCAGTATCTTCAAGCCAACTACGATGCATTACAAGGACGCTTGAAAGTCAAGATCCATGGACGCGAAACAAACGGCGTGTGGATTGGCGAAGGCGCAGAAATCGAAGACTACGTAGAGATAAAAGAACCTGCAATCATTGGTAGCAGAGCGCGCATACGGGAGAAGGCATCAATCGGCAGCCTCTCTATAATCGGCAACGGGGTAACGATAGACGAGAAAGCGTCAACAAAGCGGGCAATCGTATGGGACAACACAGTCGTTGGATCAAGAGCAGACTTGGTGGGTTGCATTGTTGGAGAAAAATGCACAATACGAGATGCAGCCATCATTCTCGAAGGTGCTGTCACAGGAGACGAATGCCTAGTTGGAAGAGGCGCCATAGTCAAGTCGGGCATTAGGATATGGCCGGGCAAGATGATTGAAGCAGGCGCCACGGTCACCATGGATCTCAAGTGGGGCATGCGATGGATGACTTCACTCTTCGGCAGCCATGGCATAACCGGTTTAGCGAACATTGAAATAACACCTGAATTTGCCACAAAACTTGGCGTTGCATTCGGTTCTTTTCTGGGTAGAGGCGCCAGTGTTGTGGTCGGACGAGACACACATCGTGTTTCCCGTATGGTGAAGCGTGCGTTGATGGCTGGTCTGACTGCTGCAGGAGTTGACGTGAACAACCTGCGAATCTGCCCTGCACCTGTTACTCGTTACATGATTCGGAGCTTGGGCGCAACCGCTGGCATCATGGTGAGTATGTTAGAGATAGACCCTCGTACGGTGAGCATAAGATTCTTCGACTCGAACGGCATGGAATTGGACCGCTCGTCTGAGAAGAAAGTTGAGAGCATATTCTTCCGTGAGGCGTTTCATCGCGTCCTACCTGACGAAGTTGGCGACTTGGTCTATCCAGCGCGCACAGTTGACTTCTACCGAAAGGACTTGTCAAAACTCTTGGACTTTGGAACAATCAGAAAGGCTGGTCTAAGGGTTGTCATTGACTGCGCCAACGGTGCAGGCTCAATTGTGGCTCCAGCTATTTTGGGCGAGATTGGCTGTGACGTTACAACGCTCAACTCTCGGTTTGATGAGATTGCTGGTCCGCGAACGTTTGAACAAGTGCCTTCATCAATTCTGAATCTGGCTCGAGTCGTTAAGGCGATAGGCGCTGATGTAGGCATGGCCTTGGACAGTGATGCTGATCGAGTGTTGTTTGTGGATGAAGACGGCAATGCGCTCTCAGGCGATGTCTCTCTTGCATTGCTTTGCCGCGAGCGCGTCAAAGAGCGCAAAGGCGGCAAAGTGGTTGTTCCTGTTAGCTCGTCGAGAATCATAAACCGGATAGTTGAACCTGAAGGCGGAGAGGTTATACGCTGTAGAATCGGCGCAAGATCGCTTCTAGATAGCATGGTTAAACATGAAGCGATATTTGGAGGCGAAGAATCGGGCGGCTTTGTGTTTCCTGAGTTTCAGAGAGGCTTCGACGGCATGTTCTCGTCGGCGAAAATAACTGAAATCTTGGCTCAAGAGGAGCTGACGCTGTCGCGGCTATGCAGCGATATGCCAAGTCTGTTCATGGCGAGAGACTCTGTTCCAAGTCCAATGGAGTTGCGTGGGCGAATAATGCGTAGTTTGATTGAGGAGTTTCGCGACCGCCAAATCGACACCATTGATGGCATTAAGGTTTTCTACGACGACACTTGGATTTTGATGCATCCGAGCAGTGAAGATCCTGTGATAAATCTGTATGCAGAGGCGCCAAGCAAAGAAGCAGCTAACCGCGTCATCCAAGAGTATGCAGATAAGATCCGAGCTCTAACAAAAGCCTAACTTGAATCGTGTTGGTTGCGGAAGCTACACCACTGATTTTTTAAGCTTGGCGATGCGTTAGTGTTGACTCCAGCTTGAGGATGCCTGCGACCGCATGCGTGTAGCCATGCTAACTTGGGAGTATCCGCCTCGCATAGTTGGCGGCATTGCTCGACACTGTGAAGGCTTAGCTAAAGCCTTAGCGCAACAAGGTCACGAAGTGCATGTTTTCAGCTTGGATTTTCCCGGAGCGCCCGACTACGAGGAGCAAGCTGGCATTCGAATCTATCGCACAAGAAGCGAAGTTGGGCATCCTAATTTCTTGACATGGGTTTTGTTGTTCAACCATTATATCGAGAAGCGAATGGCTGACACAAGCAAACTTGTGGATTTCGACGTTTTGCATGTCCATGATTGGCTTTCTGCGCCAGTAGGCATTGCATTCAAGCACTTTGCCCGTAAGCCTTTGGTGTTCACTGCCCACAGCACTGAGCACGGACGGTCTGGGTTGCACATTCCTGATTCGTTCACGATTGATGGGCTTGAATGGTGGTCAACCTATGAGGCAAACAAAGTCATTGTGACCAGCGCCTCTATGAAAGGCGAGGTCTGCGGGCACTTTCATGTATCCGACAGTAAGGTAGAGATTATTCCAAACGCCATAGATCCAACTGTGTACGACGGTCAGGTTGATAAAGGAGCTGTGCGCGCGCGGTGGGGGATTCAGCCGCACGAAAAATTGGTTTTGTGTGTGGGGCGTCTTGTACCTCAGAAAGGAATAGAATATCTGATTCATGCTGTACCAATTTTGTCGAGAAGACGCCCCGAAACCAAATTCATCATCGTAGGCGACGGTTGGTATCGAGATCACTTGGAGTATATCGCCAATACGAGCGGACAAAGGTGGAAAATCACCTTTACAGGGTTCATATCAGACTGGGACCTAGTCGCCTTAACGAAAAGCGCTGACGTGATGGTTGTGCCATCCATATACGAGCCCTTTGGTATAGTCGCACTTGAAGGCATGGCTGCTGGCGTGCCTGTGGTGGCGAGCCAAATTGGCGGCTTAACCGAGTTTATTGAGCATGACCGCACAGGCGTGTTTGTTTATCCGCGAAATCCAGAGTCGATTTCATGGGGCGTTGACCACGTGCTGTCCAATCCCGGTCATGCAGATTGGCTGGTGAAGAACGCTCGTGAGGTTGTGCGCAAGACTTATAGTTGGGAAGCGGTTGCTAAAAGAACAGCAAAGGTATACAAGGAAGTTGTAGGATAAGTGATTTTATGAGTTTATCATCTGGACCACAAGTGCCCGAAGAGTTTCGTGTTTTGTCAATGATGCACAATATAGGCGCCGTAACAGCAGAACGCTCGCTCACAGTGGATGAACTGGCTCAGTGGACTGGAATGGACGCTGGAACTGTCAAAGCGTACGTGCAGAAGCTCCGTGAAGATGGCTACGTCGAATTCGTGCAGATAAGCGGCATAGAGAAATACCATGTGACACGAACCGGCATAATGAAAGTCTTGACCCTCTACAGCTAAGATCCACAGCTCCTGTAGTCGCCTTCAATGAGCCATTGACGACATTTGCCACAACCGAACCGGATATAACGCTTGATGATGAACGCTAATAGCAGTTGACTAATCATCAACACGCAGAGTCAGCGGCCTCAACATAGAAGTAGTAGTCAGCGTACACGCGAGGCGGACAACTACTTCTGAAGCAGAGACCGCCCCACAGGCATTCAAGATGTTGTTGTGACAGACCATTCAGAGTCAACCACTTCAAAACAGCCCCAGCGCCATCAACATACCACATGTCAGTGTTTCTTAGGCAATGTCAACACTGACACGCACACAGCCGCAGACACAAGAGCAACATAGTAGAAGAAGGTGTACGGGGAAAGCCGCCTTCTTCTTCCGAAATTTCTTTTCCCGCAAAGTTTCAACATGGTTGCTGTGTGTCTAGGGACAAAGCGCAACCACACACAGCGAGTTTCGCCCCGTCAACATTTCCGGCTGACTACTTTCACAGCGCTGTCTACAGTTTCTCTGCTTCTTCTGCAACAGCTTCTCGCAGGCTTTGCGCTGCATCCTCCGGCGAGACCACATTAATGAACATGCCAGTACTCTTCTCAAACCCCGCCCAGATACTCAAACGTGGATAAACCTCCAAATGCCAATGATAACAATCACACGCTCCAGACTTTATCTGGTGAAAACCAAAATTATAAGGCGGATCACCCAGCAACGTTTGCAAGCCACCCAAACTAACCCGCACAGTCCTAGCCAAAGCCTCAACCTCTCCCTGCGACAGATCCAACAAACAGCACTGATGCTTCAACGGAAAAATCCAAAACTCAAACGGATGCACACTCGCCCACGGCGCAAAAACAACAAAATGCTGATTCTTCCAAATCAAACGGGGACTCTGCCCTTCACTGTCCAGAATCCCACAGAACGCACAACTTTCACTCTTCTTAAAAAGCTCCCGACTCGCTGCAAGCTCCTCCTCCACAATCTTCGGCATAATGGGCGTAGCCATAATCTGTGAATGCGCATGCGAAAGCGAGGCTCCAGCTTCAAGTCCATGATTTCTAAAAATGGAAACATACGCCACATACGGTTTTGAGCTGAGCTCTCTCAAACGATCAATGTAAGCATTGACAACATGCGTCACCTGAGAAACACTCGCTACGCCCAAGTGATCATCATGCCTAGGCGACTCAACCAACACTTCATGATGCCCCGCCGCACTAGCACGCGCTAGAACTCCTCTTTCCAGCCCGCGCCACTCACCCTCCTTCGGAGGCATGAAAGCCGGGTAAAGATTGGGCACACACCGAATAAGCCAATTCTTGTGACGAACACCATCCAAATCTCTGTCCTTTCTTATTCCATCGTTCGCTGGGAGATACACTAAGACAGCCGGCGGAGTCATGTGCTCATTGCCCGGTTCTAAAGCGCAGACACCAGCCTGCTTACTTTCTTGAGGTGCCTTCTTCAAGTCAGTTGGACGCTTTTTTCTCTGGGTCGCAATTACAGTCCACCGATCGATTAAGTAGTCCTTACGCATCTCATTAGCCGATGTGGGAGCAGTAGTCAAACAGAACACTTCAGCACTGATGCTAGACTTAGGCCTTTTTAGGCTTTGGGGACTCCAACAACTCGCTATAAACTTGAATAGTCTTCTTGGCTATCTCGTCCCAAGTGAACTCTTTCAGAACTCTTTTTCTGCCATTCAAACCCATCTGCCGTTTCTTTTCAGGATCCTGCAACGAGTTGATTATACCCCAAGAAATATCAGTTGGATCATTCGGGTTCACATGGAAACCGCACTGATCCTGTCCTGTTGGAATAACAATCTCGCGCATACCGCTAACTCCGCTTGCCCCGACCACCACAGGCCTCTCCATACTCATCGCTTCGATAGCTACAATGCCAAAAGGCTCGTAAGTACTCGGAAACACAGCAACGTCACACGCTGCATAATGAGCGATGCGATCTTCCTCAGGAATGAACTCGAAACAGAACTTAACATTGTCTTGAACCCTGAGGTTCTGTGCCAATCGGCTTAGGTACTCTTGCATGTCGCCCAAACCGACGACTACAAGTTTAGCGTTAGGAATCTTCTGCAACACATGAGGCATAGACGCAATAAGTCTGTCTACACCCTTGACTGACACTAACCTACCCAGAAACAGCACCATCAAATCGTCTTCTTTCAAACCATACCCTGCACGTATCTCTTGAATCTTCTCCCTGCCGACTTCACTAGGATTGTACTTCTGCGGGTCAACACCATTGTAGACCACTCGTATCTTCTCAGCAGGAAAGCCCAATCCAACGAGTTCGTCCCTCATCGCATTCGATACAGTCACAACGATGTCCGCTGTCTGCGCCGCGCGCATTTCAATGTTACTCACAACCTCTGAGCCGTTACCCATTGTGCGTCCCTTCTCGGTCGAATGAACATGAAAAGCAAAGGGCATGCCCAGTTCACGTTTGATAGCAATGCCACCCATTGCTGATAACCAATCATGCGCTATTGTGACGTCGAACAGGAAGCCCTCGCTGCGCACGAGTTCATTCACCATCTTCGAAGCTGTAAGGTAATTATACACCAGAAGTTTCGAGAACAAATGAATGCCTCTGCCCCACTTGCGCACATCCTCAGCAATAACATCTGGCAACGAGTCAGAAACGTCAATGTGAAGCGGGCGGTGGATCTCTATGCCACGCCATAACTCTCTCGTGGGCAGGCTTCCTGTGTCATCGTTCATAGTGAAAACAGTCACATCATGATCCAACAAAACGAATTTTCTAGTTATCTCAGCAGCGTAAGTGCCCAAACCTCCGACAATTTTTGGCGGATACTCATAGACTAGCACTGCCATCTTCACACCTAATCACTCCCATCCAAGCTCTGCTGGTTCTTTTCCTATAACAACATTGAATTTTATAAGGTGTATGCATCCAGCATCCATTCAAAAACATCTTAGCCATGCAAAAGTCTGAAAAGGCTGATAGGCTTAATCTACTTCAGACACAGCTCGGGAGGGCAAATCACAACTTGAGCCTAGGCGAAGAAAAAACGCGTATTCTTCAGTTGCTGTGGGAAGAAGGACAACCTATGATAATGAAAGATGTCGCACGTAAACTAGGACTGAAGGTTGCAGCCACAAATATGCATTTGCTCGGTTTGAAGAAAGCAGGACACGTTCATAGTCCTAAGCACGGCCACTACGCAATCACAGAATTGGGCAAAGAAACAATCGGATTCCCGAAAACGGACAAGGCGTTGGCAGGAAGAATATTGAGCCCTGCCTCACCGGACAAGGCTTTTCACTTCTACACCAGCGTGCACCAATACACACATGTTATTGCTCACAGTCTAGCTGAATTCGTTAACAAGCTGCATGAGATCGATGCTAAATCAGTTGAGTTCCATGTTCCACGCAAAGATTTCGAACACTGGGTCCAAAGCTTGGGCGACTTGGAACTCGCAAAGCGATTAAGTGTGATCCGCAACAAACATGCTCACGGAGAGGACCTGAGAGCAAGAGTCTACGAGACAGTGAAACACCGATTAGAGGAGCTCAAACGCATTCACGATTGACCCACAATCTGATGTAAGCGAAGACAAATAGAAGCGAAGGCATCTAGTACCTTGAAATCGCCTTTCACTTAGCTGCTCCGCTATGTGACATGAGCCGTGGAAACAGATCATGAAGTCGTCGATGCTATGCTTTCTTGAATCTGCCCTTAAGCTTCTCTAACACTTGAGGCAATGTTGTGTACTCTAGGGTTTCTTCAGGCAGCCTTGCAGGTTCAAACTCACCCATGCGACGCAATGCTGCAGCGTATTCCATCGCCTCTCGCCTAGCCATGTCAAACGCTGGATCATTGAACAAGTCACTTATCATCGGTTTGCCCTCGTCGTCGCAAGCGATACCGCCGTCGCAGATCTGAAAACCTATTCCAACAAGTCTGGGCGGGCCGTCAAAAACCGTGCACTGACTATCTTTCAAGCCGACGGGCATGATTGGCCCCCAGTGGCTGCCTCGCATCCAACCTTCGACAAAATAGCTATGCATGAAGGGCACTAATATCTCGCCGACTGCGGGCAAGCCGTACTGTGCTCGCACAATTGACACTGGGTCATCCTTGCCCACATATTTTCCTGCAATCAGTGATAGCCTGGTTGTGCTTGTAGCAGCGCAGATCAAGTCATCGCGGGCTCTCCACACACGGGACACTGTATACCGTTGAGTGCTTCCGATTAATGCAACTAACTCGTGCAACTCCTCCGGTGTTTTCAGAGCTGCCTTCCTGTTTTTCTTCACGTCTAACACTTCGAATTTGAAGCCGCCAGCCATCTGCGGGTCAATCACGAGCCCAGCCGTGCTTGAGGGATCTGCGAATATACGATAGAGCGGATAATTGAAAGCGCTGCTCGAAGCCTTGTCAGCCGCGAAGACAACAATTGGGTCTGAGGCTCGTTCCTCAAACTCGATCTCTGCACAGCCTGGTCCCATGCCGCGTATGTTACCGCTGAATGCAGTCTTCAGAAGGTCTTGACCAGCGCCATAAAGCTTCAGGCTCTTGGCTTTTTTGCTAACTTCTGAAAACGTTTCCCAAGCAAGTTTGTGAATCTGGGAGTTTTCTTCCCCTTTTTGGTGAACCATTAAGAGTTCAAGATCGTCTCCGGCGTGGAAAACAAAGTGACTATTCACGAGTCCTTTTTCTTGAGCCTTGCTCAACCGCTTCTCAGCCAGATCCAGCAAGGGTTTGGGCGCTACGTGATGTCCGGTTAGTGAACCCACATCACATTTGATTACAGACACTGTTGTCTTTCTAGCCAATATTTTTCACCAAAGCTCTCGTCCTAACAGAGGGTTCTACTTCGTATCTGCGCAAGTTTAAAAGTTTTCTTCACGTCGCCAGACCCTTAGCCTCATTAAATGCTTTTACCCGCTCAAGCGCAATTAGAATGGGAGATACACATGGACAAATATGCAGTTATCTCCGCTAAGATTCCAGATGAAGTCTACAAAGAGTTTGCCTTAAGAATTCCTGAAGGCGAAAGAAGCAACTTCATAAGAGAAGCCATAAGAGAGAAGCTTCAGACAGTTCCGCGACCTGACAGAATTTTCGAGCTGGAGCGACGCATCAATAGCTTAGAAAGCAGCTTAGCCGAGATAAAGCGAGTCCTCACTGAGCTAGAGGTTCTGGCATTCGATAAGGAAAAAATCAATCCTCATGTGTTCTGCACGGACGCCATTGACCATAGGATAGTAGATTATCTGCTTCACTCCAAGGGAGCAACCACACCTGAGATGGCAGAGCAAATGAAAACCAACCGCTGGCACATCTTGAATAGGCTTCGGAAACTGCAGAAGCAGTCAAAAGCGCAGCTTGGCAAATCAATAATTGAATACTCTGCAGCAGAGCGCCAAGGCAAAAGGAAAGCGTGGTGGCTCATCAGAGAAATCGCCGAAGCCTAAACACCTAACCTTTGCGGAATTATGACAATTGCTTTGAAGCCAGAATGAATTAATGCGTGCTCATCTACGTTTGCGCTCAAACCTTTAATAATCCACGACTAACACTCTCTCAAGAAGGGCCCGTTGCCCAGTCCGGATTAAGGCGCCGAACGTCCCCGCAGCAACGCGGTCGTGCGTAAGCCTCCGGGCACATCCTTGTGGAAGACAGCCGGAGAACCGGGGTTCAAATCCCCGCGGGCCCGCTTTCCGGCACTAGCAATGGAAAGTGTCTTTCGACAAGGCAAGATTGCGGGAGCGATCTCCTCACAGCGAATGACACTCCATAAATAGACGAACGCCGTTTCTTGAAACGCAAGTAGAATGCTTTGAAGGGTGGGCAAATGAAAGACGTTATTCCGATTTGTTTGATGGGGGGCTTATTCGTCTTGATCCATGGTTTAGCTCTACTTGTGATAATGCCCTTCGAAGCTGCTGGACTAGGCGTTTTTGAGAACCCTAATGATCCCTTGAACGTGGTGTATTTCGTGTTGTCGCTTGTGGCGATTACGGCTGTTTTGTTGTTTATTGCCAAGTTTTGGAAGAAGCGTGTTGTTCAGGCAATTGTGTTGGGGTCGATTGGCTATGTGACATTCTTCGTGTTTTACTCGTTTCTAGCTATGATAATTTGGGATGTGTTAACCTTGGTCGTTTCATTTGTGGCAGTGGCGGTCGTCATCGCTTTGCTTGTCAAGTACCCTGAATGGTATGTAGTAGACGTATGCGGCGTATTGCTGGGACTGGGCTCGATTGCCATGCTGGGCATATCTATGAGTATCTCTTTGGTTGTCGTGCTGCTTGTGGGTTTGGCTGTTTATGATGCGGTTTCAGTGTACAAAACGAAGCATATGATTGATCTAGCAGATGTTGTTTTAGACCTGAGATTGCCGGTTATGTTGGTTATTCCAAAGAAAAGAGAGTACTCGCTAATCAAGGACACCAAGAGTCTGAAGGAGAAACTCGATGGGGAGGAGGAGCGAGCTGCTTTTTTCATGGGTTTGGGAGATGTTGTTATGCCCGGTATTCTGGTTGCATCCACATTCTACAATATTGCTGATGCTGGGCTGCTTGTGGCTTTGTCGGTAATGGTTGGTACGTTAGTTGGCTTCGCAGTGCTTGTGGTCTTTCTGGTTAGGGGGAAACCGCAGGCTGGACTACCCTATCTGTGTGGGGGCGCCATCCTAGGCTACATCGTATCGAGCTACCTGCTGTTTGGAAGGCTGGTTGGTTTTTCACTCTCGTTTTGAAATCCAGACTTGATGATTAATAGTTATATATTCTATATGTTGTTCTTTCAGTGGTAACTTTGCCAATTGATATGTGAATGTTTGCCTAGCGAGAATGTGAATAGTTAATGACCGCTGTCAATCCGTTTGAGAAGTTCCGCAATGCTTGTGCCGGTGTTCTGAAAGAGGCAATTAGCGGGATCCATTTGGACGTCGCTGTTTCGCTTGCGTTTGAATCACCGCCTAGTCCTGAGTTTGGCGAGTTGTCGTCCTCTGTTTGTTTTGAACTTGCCAAATCGGTTGGAAAAGAGCCTTTGGAGGCTGCACAGCAAATCGTTGATAGAATGGACTTGTCTGAAGTTCCACTAATACAGTCTGTTAAGGCTGCTGGTGCAGGATATGTGAACTTTTATGTGAACTTGGCGGAATTCGTCAAGCTGACTTTAGAATCCACTGAAGCGCTAGGCGATGAGTATGGTTTTGTGAAGACGGAGAGCCCTGTGAAAATCATTGTGGAGCACACCAGCGCCAACCCAAGTCATCCCATTCACATTGGAACTGCTCGGAACTCCATTTTGGGAGATTCTTTGGCGCGCATTTTGAAGGTTAGGGGACATAGGGTTTTTCGGCATTACTACGTGGATGATGTTGGTCGTCAGAGCGCGGTTATAGGCTATGGATACGATAGACTTGGTAGCCCCGAACCAGAGGGCAAGCCTGACCATTTCACAGGTCGGATATACGCGGTTACCAACTGCATTGTTGAGATTCAGAAGCTGAAGAACTCGGTTGAGAAGGCAAAGGCTCAACGTGACGATGAGGCTGTTGTGAAGCTCATGCGCGAGTTGCATGATTGGACAGCGGCTGCGGCTGAGCTTGAGTCTGCTGATCCAGAGTTGTTCGCTAGACTGCTAGAGAAGATTGGCAAGGATGAGAATCCTGATGCGAGGATTGCGGAGCTCAACTTGGAGTACGAACGCGGCGAAAAAGAGCCAGTGACGATGCTCATTCGCGGAGTGAGTGAACTCTGCTTAGGCGGGTTCAAGCAGTCGCTGAGCAGATTAGGTATTCATTTTGATTCTTGGGATTGGGAGAGTGACTTTGTCTGGAAGGGTGATGTGGCGCGTGTTTTGCTGGCTCTTGGCGATTCGCGCTACGTCTTCCGAGTTGGCGAGGTGTTGGAGTTTAACGCCAATAAGGCGGTTGAGGAGTTGGGGCTTAAGCCGTTGCTTGGTTTGAGCGAGGATTATGAGGTTCCGTCGTTGACGTTGGTGAGGGCTGATGGCACAACGCTGTATACTACGCGGGACATTTCTTACAGTTTGTGGAAGTTTCGGAAGGTTGATGAAGTCATTAACGTGGTGGGTATGGAGCAGACGTTGGCTCAGTTGCACCTTAAGATCGCCCTTGCCGTGTTGAAGCACTTGGATAAAGTGAAGAACTTGCGGCATTTCGCGTACAACCTGGTCAGTTTGCCAGGGTTTAAGATGTCGAGTAGGACGGGGCGTTTCATTACGTTGGATGAGTCGATGGATGAGGCGGTTAGGCGTGCGTATGAGGAGGTTGGTAAGCGTTCGCCTCGGCTTTCGGAGGATGAGAAGAAGCGGATTTCTAATACCGTGGGCTTGGGCGCTATCAAATTTGCGTTGGTGCAGGTGGATCCCTCTAAGCCTGTGGTCTTTACGTGGGACCGCGTTTTGGATTTTGAGAAGAATAGTGCGCCGTATATTCAGTACTCTTATGCAAGGGCAGGGAGTATACTGCGCAAGGCTAAGCGTAAGCGACGCCGTCCGGATTATGCGCTTTTGAAGGAGCCGATTGAACGCGATTTGATCATGATGTTGTCTAAGTTTCCAACGGTGTTCGTTGAGTCTGCTGAGGCTCTTCGTCCGAATCAGATTGCTGATTATGTCAATATGTTGGCTGATAAGTTCAACTCGTTCTATAACGCTTTGCCCGTGATTAAGG
>JGI24422J19971_10000969_pt1 | contig 16976 bp, 13 predicted proteins | sample DeeMarSWOR152_54_FD_19971 | JGI IMG/M metagenome (IMG submission 19971) | reverse complement strand
CTCGTCATAACCCTCAACTTCACTCGCAGTGATAACCTTCTTCGGTTGAACCCTGTTCAAAGGTAGGAATGAAACCCTTCCTATTCTTCTTTCTTTGAGGTATTTAATGCATTCTGTGGCGGTATAATCATCTTCAACGACAACGTACTCAAGTCTTGCTCCCCCTGCAACTTGGAGTGCTACCGTGAATTGGGGGTCTGTTGTGCATAACTCAGCAACAGTGCCGTAGATTCCTTTGATTTTCTGCTGGTCTCCAAGCATGAGTACCGCGTTTATGGCGGCCTTTTTTCTCCTAAAAATGCTGCGAAGGTTCTTAACAGCTTCCAATCTCGTCTTTGCTCTAATTAATTCCGCTCTTTGGTCCTGTATTTCACTTTCCAAAACCTTGATATCTTGGGTGAGAGCTTCAACCGTGCCTCTTTCACTAGTTTTTAATCTTTCCTCAAGGAGGCTCAACTCTTGGGCTTTTTCCTCCAAGCTTTTCAAGGTCTCATGAACCAACAACTTGATCTCGTCAACTGTTTCCTTCTTTTTACCAAATTCTTCCGTTGTGGTTCTCAATGATTCTTCAAGGAGTTGAAGCTCTTTGCGTTTAGCTTGAACTTGTGATTTAAGTGAAACCAAATCGCTCTCCATCTCTCGCCTTTTATTTGCCAGATCAGTTAAACTCTTTTGTTTTGAAGATATTTCCTTGTAGAGTCCCTCCAAACTGGAGGAAGAATCAGCAATCTCCTTCTCCTTTGATTCTATTTCCGAAGTTTTGCTTTGATAACTCTCCTTCAAAAAGGTTAAATCAGCCTCTCCTTTTATCAAATCCATCTTAACAGTCTTAATCCCTTCACGTATTTCCTTAATTCTCTGATCTGACTCTTTAATTGATTTGTTCAAATGATCTAAGCGCACCTCCTCTGCGCTGAGGACTTCACGCACATTGGCTCCCCTATCCCTAAGACCGTTCAGCTCCTCAGTCTTATCAGATAATCTTACCTCCATCTCAATGATCTTGGAATCCAATTCTTCCAAAAACTCTTGATCACTATCAATATGGGCAGAAATATCGGAGCATTCTTCCTCACACCTATCAATTTCTCCATCAATATCGGCCAAAGAATCCTCTAAAAGCATTAATTTGCCTAATAGTAAAAGGTCCTCGATTTCGTTGATCCTTATCCCGATTTCTTCGTAACGGAGCGCAGCTTCTTTTTCCTCCTTTAATCGCTCCATTATCTCTAAAACATCGCCAATCCTTGTTTCTACCTGTTTCAAATTGAAATCAGCTTGCTCTAGCTCCTTAAGAGCTTCTTCTTTCTTCAAGTCATAAGCTTCAATACCCGCCATGCGTTCAATGATCTTACGTCTCTCCAAAGGATCCATCTGAGCTAACTGCGCGATCAACCCTTGCTGAACAATATTAAATCCATCTAGGTGAATGTTAGCGGTGTCCAAGAAATCGATGATCTGCCATCGCGTCACAGTGCGTCCCTGAAGCTTATACCTCCCCCGGCCGTTAGACAAGACATCACGCCCAATAACAACCTCATCAGCATCAATCAACATTTCCCTGTTGCTATTATCAAAAACCAATGAAACAGATGCAGAAGTAGGTTTACCATGTGGCCCGTCATAAATCAGACCAGAAAATGTCTCGGCCCGCAAGGTCTTAGAACTCAAATTACCCAAAACGAAAAGGAGAGCATCAGCTACATTGCTTTTCCCAGAGCCATTCGGTCCCACAATAGCGTTAAAACCCTTAGTGAAATTGATGGTAACCTTACGTGGACCAAAGCTCTTAAAATTCCTCAACACAAGTTTCTCAACGAACACCAAAGGCTTACCAACCGCCAGCTATTCATATCTAAATGTTATAAACATTAATAAACATTAATATTAAAAATGGCTAAATTGCCTGTTAAATATTCTGATATCACCCCAGTATACTCGGACACTTCTAACAAACTAAAATCAGCACTCATTTGGTTTTAACTAGCGTGTTAAAACTCTTTTATAAGGGGACTTTAAAATACTTTTATCGGAAGTTGCATATTCCATATCAGCTTCTGAAGCTTTCATCTGACCTTTTATTGGTAGATTTTTTAATCTTTTTAGAAAGCCATCCAATCCGTACCTTTTCTTCACTTTTATCGAATTCTGGAACATATGGTTTAATATCCAATAGGGGGGTGCCGTCTACGATATCGACATTTGATATATAGAGGGTTGTTCCTTCAATTTTCTCGAGACGAACAACTGAAACACCTATGGGATTCGGGCGTTTCGGTGCCCTTGTCGCAAAAAGACCGCGAAGGGTATCATCAAGAAACGGTTTTACTTTCAATGAATAGCCTTCTGATAAATGAAAGTGATAAATGAGCATGATGTGGGAGAAGCCCTCAAGGTCTTTAAGTCCTTCTTTATATTCTGGTTGCAACTCAACTGTTCCCGACACGCCCTTTGCCCTAACCGGTTGTATGGGCATCCCTTTGGGCTCTTTAAACGGTGAATTTATGATCCCTATTGGTTTGTATTGAACTATTTTCATCTGAATTTACCTTCTTTTAGCGCGATTTTCAGCGATGTTTTACAGATAAAAGAAGTTGGTTAAGACATTTGGGTTACCTAAACAAATGGTAAACATGTTGTTATTGTGATGGATTTTACTCAGATTTTACCGGTTGTCTTATAACAGTTTTCATTTTTTCTGGTGCCACTCTACGGGGATCGTTCAAGTATATTTCATGGTGTTTTTGTATTAATCCATCGAATTCGTATCCATTTTCTTTAATAAAGTTATGAAGTTTCTCAATGGTTGAATCTTCAGCAGAATACGGACCAATGTGCATTACTTGCGCTGATAAACCTTCATGAAAGTTTTCAAAACGTATTTTAGGAAGAGCAGGCGAGTTTTTCTTCTTCTTTTTAACCTCTTCAACAGCATCATCAAAAAGATCCTTTGTCACAAACTCAGGCTGCATAATCATAGACGTCCATTTCCAAACATCTTTATTATCTGTGGTAAACTGAGTCATATCATCGGTCCACCAAAGACCTTCCAGGGGCATCACAACATAATCTATCGCTCTTCCTCCTTTTTTGATCATAAACTTAAGAGAATAGGATACGCTATATAACGCTTCTACTGCATCGTTATACTCCTGAGCTGTATTTGGATCTCCAGAACCATCAACCATTAGAAAATTCATTTCGGGAACATCAACAAATACAACTTCTTTTGCAGAAGTATTGTATAAGTGTTTGAGCTCTTTTTTGAAATCAATTTTTTTCACGTATCTCACATCCTCTTCTATGGTAATTTTACACCCGATAATTAGAGAAAATATAAATAAAATAATTGAAAATAATTAATAACAATAAATATGAATTTTTGTTAATATTTTACCGATGTTTCTTTAATATTATTTTATTTTTTGTGAGTTGTTTATATAGCAATGTTTGGTTTTTGAAGCTGTTGAACCATATTGTATCTATTTTTCATATGAACTAAAAAGAAAAGATTATAAGTTAAATTCATTAAAAAGCGTTGTTAATTTAAACTAAACGAGAAGAGATGCTGGGGTTCTTTTAGCTTTTACTTTACATTCAATTGGTTGACAAAAAGGAGATCTCGAAATGGGAATATTTGATGATTCGTTTATAGCAAAAAAGGAGTATTGTACTGAAAAAGAACAGACAGTAGAAAAACTAATTCAGGATTTGAAAGATGAAGATAAACATGTGCGAAGGAGAGCAATAACAACCCTTGGTAATAGAGGGGAGGAAAAGGCAATAGAGCACCTAATAGAAGCTTTAAAAGATGAAGATAAACAAGTTAGATGGAGGGCAGTATGGGCTCTTGGAGAGATAGGAGATGAAAAGGTAGTTGATGTACTCACGCGAGCACTGAAGGATGAAGACGTGGATGTTCGAAGGGAAGCAATATCAGCTCTTGAAAAAATAGGAAATTTAAATTCAATAGAACCTTTAATAGAAGCTTTAAAAGATGAAGATAAACAAGTTAGATGGAGGGCAGTATGGGCCCTTGAAGAGATAGGAGATGAAAGGGTAATAAATCCGCTTATACAAGCTTTAAAAGATGAAGATGAATACGTTCGAAAAAGAGCGTCGACAGCTCTTGAAAAGATAGGAGAACCAGCAGTAAGACCGCTCTTTAAAGCTCTAAAAGATAAAAACAAGTTTGTTCGAAAGGAAGTAGTATGGATTCTTGAAAAGATAGGAAAACCAGCAGTAGAACCGCTAATTCAAAGTCTGAAAGATGAAGACGAAGATATTCGAAGAAAAGCAATAACCACTCTGGGAAAAATAAGAGACGCAAGGGCAATAGAACCGTTAATCCTAGCCCTCAAAGACGAAGACAAAGAAGTTCGAAGAAGAGCAATATCAACCTTGGGAAAAATAAGAAACGCAAGAGCAATAGAACCGTTAATCCTAGCCCTCAAAGACGAAGACAAACATGTCAGAAAAAGAACAATAACAACCCTAGGCAAAATCAGGGATGTGAGAGCAACAGAGCCGCTAATTCAAACTTTAAAAGATGAAGATAAGGATGTTCGGAAAGTTGCAGAAAATGCTTTAAAGAAGATCAAAACTAAGAAAAACCGAAAATAATGTGAAAACTTTGTTTAGATATATGGTGGACGACCTAATTGTATATAACAGTATGTTTGTTCCTTGTTTTGTTCACTAAATTGCGAGTTTTGGCCTCAACTTTGTATAAATCGATTTTTTATACAAGCAATAAGTTAATAGGGTCATCATAATAGCGGTATCAACTGTTATACAAGCATGTCTAAGAGATAAGAACTAAGAAATATCCTTATAGGTTATTTCATCAGTTTTCTCGATCGGGGTGTTTGAAATAAATTGGGTGAAAATTGATCCTAAAGAGACAGCCTTAATTGTAGTAGATATGCAAAATGATTTCTGTTCTCCGAATGGGCTTTATGATAGATTAGGAAAGAATATCGAACCTTATCGAAAGATTATACCGAACGTCAAAATATTGATTGAGGCTTGTAGAAAGAAAGGTATTACAATTTTTTATACACGGGCTACCCGAGAGCCAAGCGGGATCGATTCTTTACATACCAGACATAAGATTTTGCCAGAAAGTAGGAGGTTTACGGCTGAGAAAGATTTGTGCGTTGAAGAGACTTGGGGGTCGGAGATTATTCCAGAACTGAAACCCAAACAAGAGAACTACATTATACGAAAACGTAGAGATTCTGCTTTCCAAGATACTCCCCTTAGGTTATTGTTAACTTCTTTAGACAAGAATATCTTGGTATTTAGCGGAATAGACACGTACATCTGTGTAGAATCAACAGTCAGAGATGGGTTTAACCAAGATTTTGACATCATAGTTATCAGTGAATGTACAGCATCCATCAATGAAAAATTCTATGCTACTTCCCTATCGCAAATAGGTAAAGCTTTTGGGCTGGTATTAACTCTTAAAAAGTTCGTAAACTCTCTGGAATATATGAGTCTTAAACAATAAATCCTAAAGAAAAGTAGAAGGAAGAAAGGAGAAATAGGGCGATAATCAGTAACTATTGTTAACCTTGGCGCTAATCTCGCGGATATATGCCCATGTTTCAGGTTCACCATACTTTTCATTTATGTATCTATAGGTACTACCGTAGTCTTCTGGCCATATTTCTGAGTCTTTTTCTGATACCTCGTTGTCTTTAAAGTGATCTTTTGCAATTTCTCGTAAAAGAGAATGTATGTTTGATCCTTCTTGTGCCATGATCTTTTTTCTGTAAGCGATTTGCTTTGGAACATCCATTCTTAGAGCCAACTCCCGATGAACTATTTTCCTCTGGTCATCATTTTGGCTTCTCACCTTGATTTTCGGCGAAATCTTCATTGCAGTTTGAATGAGCTCAAAATCCAAGTATGGTGCCCGAAGCTCTATACTGTGAGCCATTGTGGCTTTGTCATCTCTTTCAAAACAGTCAAGGTATAGTTTTCTGAGGTCTTCCCACTGTTTTTCGTGAAGCGATAAATAGCCTTCTTCTTTTATTACTTTCTTATACCAAGAGTAACCTCCAAACAACTCATCGGGTCCTTGTCCGCAAAAGAGCACCCTAAAATCGTCTTCGGAAGCCATTTTTGCACCAAGATACATCGGAATCGCTACTTCAACCTGTAACAAACCATCCATCTCTATAGATTCAATGATATCGGGTAAGGAATCTTCTATTATTTCTCTTGTAATATTCATAACCTTGAGATCTAGGTCTAAAGCACGAGCAGCTTCTCTAGCGTTTTCAATATCGGAAGAACCATTAACCCCAACGCAGTAACATTTGAGCTGGATCCTTAAATCCTTTAAATATTTGGCTACAAGAGTGCTGTCAACACCGCCTGAGAAAAGCATTCCAGCCCTTTTAATGCCTCTTGCACGTTTTTTGACTGCCTTTTTGAAAACCCTTTCATAGTCTTCTACAGCTTCTTCTAAGGTATCGATTGTGACAGCGGGTTTATCGATCTTAGTACCTTCATGTATTTTTACTCCCTGTTCGGTGATTTCTAGCAACTTACCAGGATCGAGACGATAGGTCTCAATACGGTTTAAAACTTTTTTTTCAGATGCAAAAGAAAATGGTATAGTTTTTGTAAAGTAAACAGGTTTTACTCCCAAAGGATCTCTAGCCAAAACTATTGAGACTCCATCAGTCACAGCAAAAGCATAAATAGCATCGATAAGATTAATGATTTTTTTAACCGCACTTATAAGATCCCCGTCATAAAACTCTTCGATCATGTGTACAAGAACTTCAAGGTTGCTTTCAGTATCCATATCATGTCCACTGATTAGATTCTTTGCTTCTTTAAAATTGTATATATCACCATCATAAACCAAAGCTAATAGCTTATCACAAGAGAAGAACGGTTGAATTTCAGCAGGTTTTCCGTCGATTTCTAGACTGGAGTGACCAAGAGAAATCTTTCCCGAATCTTTAACCGTAAAGAGCTCTTCCAAATTTTCAGCTTTCCAAGCCTTTCCGTCCAAATAAAGTCCGCAAGAATCCGGACCTCTATGCCGCATCTTATCTAACATACCTAAAACATATTTTGTATCAATAGAAAATGGGTTTAAGAACCCACAAATAGAACCCATAAAAAAAACACCCATAAAAAAACTCTTTTAGAAAGAGAAGTCAAGGATGACGTGTTTTTTTAAATATTTAAAAAACAGTGTCTGTTTCTTAAATCTCATTTTGATAGTAACCATCCCGACATATTTACTTTTTACAATATTATAAAAAAGTTTGGGAAAACCTATCTAGAAATAATTTTCGAGTATTTAAATGGGGTTAGGCTTAGTAATTTTTAGAACAGTTAATTTTTTCCAACACATAAAAAAAAGAAGCAACACATAAATCGATTCTTACTACGGAAGAGGAAGCACTTTTTGTGATCTCTTTTATGTTGAAAGCCTTGTTTGTAAGCTACAATTCTTTTACTGCAAAAAACCCTTGTGAAAAATATTCGTAAAGAACCCTTACAACATCCCTTTCATCTTTTATGGTAACAACAGATTGAGCAAACTTCTCCAAATTTCCAATCATCACTAAGACCTATTTATCAAATATTTAAGGCGAACAAAATCGTTTTAAAAAAGTCTCCCTCCAACACAGAAATCTAAAAAACTCCGAAAAAGAAAAAATTTAAAAATGTAAAAACCTAACTCTTTTAGGGGAGATCAATGTCTGTAGGAGGGACCAAAAAACTCCAAAGATTAGAAACAACGAATGAGCTACTCAGACTAGTGATTTTATGTTCAATTATTTTTTTGATTTTATATTTAACACTAATTTTTGGCCCTATAATGCTGTTAATTTTATTACTAATTTCAGGCCTAATCATGGCTTTATGCGGAGACTTTCTTGAATCTAGGCAAAAAACGGAAAAAAAAGTAGGAATTTGCATTCTTTGTGGTCAAAAATTAAGCATCAATAAAAAGCTTTGTTCAGATTGTTTAAAAAATTATGATGTCATTAAATTGAATCAATTACAACTGCGGTTTATTTCATAATTATTTTAACTGATGTTATTTTTAGTAGTATTTATTAGCTCTTTCTTGATTTTTATAGATGCTAAGAAGAAGATTTTTAAGATTCAAAATCTGATCCTTTTAGGGGAGTAGTAATGTCTGAGGAACTAATAAAAAAAATGTCCAGGTTAATGACTCTGTCTGCATTTTTGTTTATAGTTATTTTAATGATTTTTTATTTAGTTCTGTTTATTAGTCCCTTCTTGATTTTCTACGGAGTTTTAATTTTTGGTCCGATTCTTGTTTTAATTGGGAAGTTTCTTGAAAAAAGTAGAATAGGGGCAAAAAGGATGATATATTGTACTAATTGTGGTTTCAAATTGTCTAGGGATGTAAATTTCTGTCCAAATTGTTTCAGAGAGAACAATTTAGTTATTTTGCGTCAATTGTGGTCGAGAAATCTCTGAATTTAGAGCTATAATCGTAGCTACGATTTCCCCTTTACCCGTAGGTGTTCTCAAACAGATCTTCTTTTTTCTCTACGATTACTCTGATTAGGAATGTTTGGGGTATTTCTGTGGAGATAATTTTCAGGAGGAGGGTTAGGTGGGTGGAGAAAACTTTTGATATGGAGAAAAAAAGCTTTTTAGAAGGTTTCAAGTTAACATCTCCAAAGGATCTAGTGACGTGGGCTTTGAAGTTATGGGAGTAGGGTTGCCTCAGCACTAAGTCCTTAACAAGGTTTTCTTCCCAACTTGTAGCAAATATCAGAGCGTTCATTTGGGGGGATATTTTACTGGTTTTTATTTTCGGAATGATTGCAAGTGCTTTTCGTTCTAAAAGATCCTTTAAGGAGGATAACTCGATTTGTTGGGGATCTTTATGGATAAGGAAGGATAATATCGCTTCTCTTTCTTCTTGGGAAAGGTTTTCTGGGAATGTTCCATCCTCTACCGGTATTGTTATGGGAGAAGCTGGTACTTTGGGAAGATGAGGGGAATCAGGGGGGGAAAAGCTGTTTTGAGAGGGGTATTTTTGTTGTTTTTTTGTTTCATTCTCTTCTTCTACTTTTTCATAGGATAGAAACTGTTTTAGGAAGTTTGTGCGGAAGTGGGTAAGAAAAAGGGATAATAATATCTCCGCTTCAGATGTTTCTTTTTCGCCTTTTATTTTGGGTTTTGTGATGTCGTAAAATTCTTGTGATACGGTTATGTTCTCTTCTTCAATTTCGAGGACGGTTCCTCCGTCTACTAGATTCCAGGAGTATATCTGGGCAAGGAGGGGTTCAGGGTTTACATGAATAAAGTGCGGAATTAAAAAGACCGAGAGAATTCGTGTGCCTGGAAAAGATGAGTGTAGGAAAAATTGCGACTTTAGTTCATAAAGAGCAGGTGATTTTAGATTAAGGTTAAAGAAGTTTCCGAAAATCTCTTCTATGAGGAAGTTTTCAGCCTTTGAAAGGAGGTCTCTACGGTTAAACCCGCGAGAAAACATGAGTAAAACTTTTCGGTAAGGCGTGGTGATATAGGGAGGATAAACCGCTCTTACTTTCTTTAAGAAATATCTTACTGCACGCATGCTAAATGTTGTTTTGGAAGCTCGGATTTTTGTCATTTTTTCCCTTAGTTTTTTCATAACTTCCTTCCCTGAGATCCTTGGATTTTTAAGGTATATTTTGAGGATCTCTTCCTTTATTCTCTTTGGCATACGTTTCTTTTTTCTCTCAAAAGGCATTTTAGCCATTTTAAGCTACCTTTTTATCGCTATTTTTAAGGGGATAAGAAAAATGTTTGCAAAGTTTTCATCGGGGAAGGAGAATAAACATGACAAAAGAAAATAGTAAAAGGTGAACATTTTTCACAAAAAAAATAGTTGTTTAAATATTTAAAGGTTTTAAAGGATAAGATAATATTTTTAACGCCTTTAAAGACTAATTTAGGACTAAATAAACCTTATAAATGAAAAATATTGGTTTTTAAGGCTAAAATTTTAGAAATATCTTTTAAAAAGCGTTCTTTTAAAAAGGAGGGAACGTATATATACATCCCGTTTTGCTCTTGCAATTAAAAGAGGTATAAAGCCATATTTTACCCAAATTAAGGAGATTATGAAAAATGTACTCCGTACAAGTATCACAAAATAAGCAAAGAAGAAGGAGTACAATCGTTTTACAACAAAGACTAAATCAAAGAAAAACGGGATATTGGAAAGGAGTATACAAGACACTTAGGATAAACCCCCAAGTAAACCTTAAACTTAAAGATTTAGAAACTCAATGCCTTGCCTTTAAAAATATAGAATTTTCGGGCAGTATGATAAGCAAGTTTAGCCCGTGGAAAGGAAAAAATGTTCAAAAAGAAGCAAAATTTAAAAAACTAGGTCGTTTACACAACCTGATTTCGAAAGATGACCAAATAAGATCAGAAACAACACCTTCACAACTAAACAAATCTTTCATAAAGATCGCTCGGAAAATGACGATGTTTTTTCCAAAAGGCATTGTAGAGCGGTCTCTCTATGAGTGTTTGCAAAGCGAAAGAAATGGGGAAAACCTTGTAAGGCATAAACATCCACAAACTGTTGAAATATTTCTTGCGAAAATAGAAGAAAACTTGTCGCGGATAAAAAGAAGTTTAAGAGTTCATGATGAAAAATGGTGGACAGAGCTTTCAGAATATTTCGGATGCCTCCTTAGTTACAAAGTAGTGATGAAGCATATGCGTAAAATCCCGCATATTTCCAGAGAAATGAAATTTTACGCTACATGTAAACGGTTTAACGCGGTTTTCAACGGATTTAAACGCAAGTATGATGTAAAAGGAGATACTTTGATTGTTGCGGAAAAACTGAAAGAGATATTCTTAAAAAATTATGGAAAGCNNGGGTTTATTTGCAGGANCGGAAGTGTAGAGGGAAAGGTTAGGGGCTTGTTTGCCCTTGCGACAAAAATTACTAAGGAAAAACGTGTATACATTAAACGGTTTGTTTCCACGCCTGCTCAAGCTATAGCTTTGAAAAAAAGCGTTAAAAGGCTTCAAAAATCGTTAAGCAAGATCGGTGTGGAACAGGAACTACTTTCAAAAAAGAAAACGTTGAAAAAACGGGAAAAGGACTATAATCAAGAGGGAAAAGAAAAATTAAAGCAAAAGTTGAAAAAATCCCTCATTAAAGAGGCGTGGAGAACAGGAATTCTTTTGAAAAAAACCGATCTCGTAAACAAGGGCCTCTACACAATATATGAATTAATAGAGAAAATAGAAGGAAAAAAACAGGTAAGAGACGTGCATAAAAAAGTTTTAACAATACTTGCTCTAACTCTAAAAGAAGCAGGTATCAGATACGATACAATTTCAACCTTAATAAAATTAGAAAAGAAAACCCTATACCAACGCATATTTTACCTTAAAAAACAGTTATGCCGTCCAATTAGGGCTAAAAATAGACATTTTTGTGATATCTGTAAAAACGTGATAGAAATAGGGGAAACATGCTGTTACAATCATGAAAACACGCGGGTTCATATTTGGTGTATGAAAAAAGAAAACCCAACAAATATAAAAGAAGAAACGTGTATAATAAATCCTATAAAAAGCGTAATAAAAAACTAAAAATTAAGGAGGATAACGAGTTATTTAACAGTTTTTCCTCCAAAATTTAGAAGTTTGGGTAAAAAAAATGATGAAAGGGGAAAAAGTATATCATAGTGAAATTGTTCAAAAGATAAGCGAACGCTTCTTTTTAATAAAAAAGAACCTCTCCCTTTCAAAGACTAATCAATCATTTTTAGAGGAAGAGTTTTTTCGTAAAACTATTGTCCTTAAAATTTTAGAAGAGGAGAATGAACCTTATTATGAGCTTATCAACAATCTGGAAATAAAAGGGGAAAAGATAGAGGTAAAAATTCCTTACTGGGCTTTTTACGTCGAAGGGAATGTTAGTGTTCTTTCATGTTTCTTAACAGCGGTTACTTACCTTACCACTCTTCACATTTTGGGGCTTTTTAACGTTGTTTCTAACCGTAAGAATGGTTCTGTTTTCAATACTTTAGCTTGGTTTTTTGGAGCTGAGCTTGAAAAAGATGTAGATATTCGCGAAAAATGGTTAAAAATTCATGGAGAAGTGGGCAAATATGATCCTGTAATTAGTGAGCTTAAGTTTTACTGTGAAAGGGAGGGAATAGAGTTTTTTAGAAAAATAGGGGCGATCAATAATAAAATCTTAAGTTTCAAAGACATTATTCGTGAGATGGGGGAGGATGAATATTTAGATGCCCTTTTTCTTTATCAGGAAAAAGTTGTCCACACAAAAAAACTTAGCAAATCTGCGCGTTTACTCCTTAAACTTATAATAGAGACTGGTGACATATCAGTAAAAGAGTTTGCAAGAGCCTTAAAAGTAAGTAAAGCACGGGCGTCTGAGATTTTACAAGAGCTTGAGAGTAAGCTTTGGATAAGATACACCGCTATGAAATCCGCAGGAGATTTTGGTCTTAGCGTGGCGAACGTTCTTATAGAACCATTAGCAGACCAAAAGACATCTAAAGACGCTTTTATATCAATATCAAAGTTTCTTCAAGATATGCCGTTCACTTATTCTATATTTTTGATATGGGGCGGCACAGAAACAAAAAAAAGATCCTCCTTCACATTACTTGCTTCAATCCTATTTCCAACAACTATGACTCAAAACTATCTAAAATATCTAAAAGACAACATTGAAAGGACAGGTATTGGAACGCTGAAATTCTTCAAAATTGCAAAAGAATACGCAGAATATATCGATTTCAACCGAGTTTTTGACGAAAAAGCAACCTTAAAGAAAGAGATTAGAGAAACCGATCAAAAAATAGAAGATGAGAAAGTTGAGATGTTTCAACATACGGTGAGACCAAAACACGTGAAACTTCCAAGGGAAATAAAAAAAGAAATCTTGCTTTTAAATGAGCTTCTTGCTAACTATCCTGTGCGAAAAATCACGCTTAAAAAGATCATGGAAACACTGGACGTTTCACGCCCTCAAGCAGAAAAGTACCTAGAATGGATAAAAAAAGCTCAAAGCGATAAAGAAGCACGGATATACAAGTTTATTAGAATGTGGCACCATCCTTTTCAAGCCCGTTACTTCGTATTTTTAAAAGGAATAGAAGATGCAAACAAAGACGATATAAAGAGAATTCTTGAACCAAATATCCATGCATACATGAGTATTTTCATCGATAATTCAGCCCTACTTTTAATACATGAAAAGGATGACGGTATAGGAAGGGTAGATGAATACATTGAAAACTTAACTGAAAAATTTGAAAAAATAAAAATCGAAGGCATTTTTAAAGACATATTCGTAATCTACATAAACAAAAAAATCATGCAAGAAATCGCCAAAACTTACGACGGAAAAACATACCAAGTAAAATTAAAAAATGATGCAATAAAAAACCACGAAACATCATTCTTGATTTAATAAAAAGCCCCAAAATTTTTAAAAAAATAAACACGACACATTAAAAACTATTTCATAAAAAGGTTCCTAGCTCGTTTTTTAGATGATCTGGAGCTTATAATTAGGCCTTTAAAGGGTTTTTGTAAGATAGGAGATGTATGAAGAGGGATAATCATTCTCTCTCCAATCCACGAGTTTTGATGGCCAAGGATTTCTAAAAGGTTTTTAAACAAATTGTTAACGTTTTCTCCTGTTTTTGCACTAACCTCTATGTAAGGAAATCTTTGCCCGATCTTCTTTTTGAAAGCTTCAACATCTTTCTGAAACACTGTTTTTCTATCTTTAAGATCAATCTTTTCTTCTTTTTTCGATGTTCTTTAGCTCGAGCCGCTAAGCCATGGCCTCCTAGTGCAGTAAAAATGATATAAAACACACCAAAGGGAGTAAGGAGATTAAGGCTCAAAAGAGGGTCTTATAACGCAATTCCGATGCCGATTAGGATGAAGAAGATCCCTGTTATAATTATTTTATTTATCTGAGCTAACACTCTCTGCTCAATATCACTGTCCACAAGGCGTTGGCTTCCAGCAGCGTAAGGCCAAATTGCATAAAGTAGAAGTAAAGATATGACACAGTTGGTTTCATAGAGGATAACCGCTACTTTTTCCTCGTGGTATTCCCCCACTAGAGATGTGGTAAAGGGTATGAGCGCGACAGTCATCAAAAAGGCGAGTTTTATCCAGAGTAGCACACCATCAGAGCGTCTGATGTAATGGAATTGATAATGATGTATGACCCGGAAGATGCCCAAAACCACGAAGCTCAGAATATAGGCATGGAATTTGGGGAACATTTCGAGCAGTTCTTGCGACAGTTTCTCAGTCTCTGATTTTTTAACTCTGGTATCGTAAGATTCAGTATCAACAATGTCATAACGATGGCGAACACGCCTTCGTTGAGGGTTTCAATGCGTTTTGGGCTCAGATCAAAGCCGATATATCTTTTGGACATTATACTTACCTACCATTTTTCTGAAATAAATGCTTATCAAAACACATAAAAATTAAAAGTTATGGAAAAGATGAAATATTTTTATTCCGTTCCTCTTTTTTATAGCGTAGTGTTTTTAACTTAATAATCTCTAACTTTTTAGAGATATTTACTCGATTATTTTTTGATTTGAGGAAGTGATTTTAATATGAAGCGCGAATTGTTGAACATACTTGTTTGTCCTATGTGCAAATCTTCTCCTTTGGAGCTTCATGTTTTTAAAGAATTTGAAGAGGTTGAGGAGGGAATAATGACCTGCAAGTGTGATAGGTGGTATCCCATAATAGATACGATTCCTCACATGTTGCCTGATGATTTACGGAAAGAAAAAGAGGACATAACTTTTCTGGAAAAGTGGAAAGAAAAGATCCCTAAAAAAGTTTTAGAAGGAGGGAAACCTCTCAATCTTTCAACTCAAAAAACAAAAACTTAATATTTTAATTGGATGCTGCCTGTTTACCGAGACTCTGGATTCTAATAAATTAACGTTTGATAAATTTGGAACATAGAATAGAAGCGATTAGGATGTTTAAAAGAACTATAGAAGCACAGGTTAGGTAAATATATGTGATGCTTAATTGTAGGTAGATTGGGGCTAGGAGAATGGGGGAGGCTGCGTATCCTCCGAAGCGAAAACTGTTGTAAAGTGAAGAGACAGTAGCTCTTTTTTCTGGGATAAGTTCTACAGCCAGAGTGTTTAAAGCAGGCCATGCTGTGCCTGTTCCGCAACCTAATAGGAAAAAAAGGATTACTAAACGCGTAAAAGAGTCAGCAAAACGTAGTAATATGAAAGCTATAATCATTATTGTGAACCCGTTTAAAATCACTTTTAGTCTCCCTATTATGTCTACTAGTTTACCTGCTGGGATGGCAACTATTGCTGGTGCAATGCCGGCTGAGAAAAGAATAACGCCTATTTTATCCGCTTTCATGGAAAGTTCTTCGCCTACGTAATCTGATGTAAAAGTTAAGGCGGCGATATAGCTAAAAAACATGAGGAAGGCACAAATCCCTAAAAGGCGGACTGAGGTTTCACTTAGAGCTTCTTTTATGAGTTTGAAGATCTTATTGATATCAAATTTTGATTCGTTGATTTTTCTCGTATCTTCAAAGGTGGTTAAGAAAAGGATTCCGATGATTAGAGATAGTAAGAATATGAGTAAAAAAATCCATCGCCAACCAATAGTAACTGCGAAAAAGCCTGCGATTAATGGCCCTGTAGCGACTCCTAGGGCCGAAGCGCTTCCCAAGAACCCCATGGCTTCCCCCCTACGCTCAAAGGGAGCTGTGTCTCCAATTATTGCCATGATTGCAGGAAAAATGAACGCACTTCCAAAACCCTGTAAAATACGCGCACCAAGAAAAATAGTCATGTTTGGGGAAATAGCACATATCAAGGAGCCTATAGCGTAGACATAAAACCCAGCAGCAACCACTTTTTGCCTCTCAAAAAGGTCAGCTACTGACCCAGAGAAGACCTGCATTAAAGCGTAAGGAATCATAAAAAGGGTTACGGAGAGAAATACTATAAATGAAGATACACCAAAGTCATTTTTTAACGGTTCAAAAAGCGCGATGACAGCGTTACCCGCAAAGGGTCCGAGAAAAGCGCCAATTAATAGCACAAATTTTACTTGCATAAAACCACGACCTAGATAAAATATCGCTGTTTAGCCGTCCAATCAACTTGATGCACAAAACAATTTTTTCAGGTTTTCTAAAACCTTTCGATTTTATGGAGGAGATTTTAGTCTATGTTTAGTCTATGCAAATTTTTTTGAATTTTTGTGCATCTTCTCCCATGTTTATGTTGTTGAAAAACACGTAAACTTCGTGTCCTGCTTCTTCTAATGTTTTTGTTTTTTTTAATAGTTGTTTTAGATCTTTTTCGGTGTATTTGTAGCGATAGTTTATTTCTTGTTTTCCTAGACCGTGGAGTCTTATGTAGGCGATTTTGTGCTCTGAAAGCGGGTTTCTTTTAAGTAGGTCGACAACGTGGATTAGGTCGAAGTTTTTGCAGAGTTCTTTTATTGTTTTTTGGTTTTGGTTCCAATCGCCCCTTGGCTCCCATGCTAAAATTAGGTTTCCTCGGTCTATGTTTTTGAGGAAATTTTGAATGTTTTTCAGGTTTTCTTCACTAAATTTGAAGCTTGGGGGTGTTTGTATCACGCAGATTTTTGCTTGGAGTATGCTACAGATTTCTTTGGCTTTTTTGAAGGCTTCGAAGTTTTCTTTTGTTGGTTTTAAGTATCCGTAGTTTTTGAGATTTTTCAAGGGGAGTTTTGGGCTTTTTCCCATTCTTCGCCATGTAGGGCTTTCTTTTGGGTGGGTTATTACTTGCCATGCTTTTACCGTGAATTCGAACTTTTTAGGAACTTCTTCTGACCATTTTTTTACAGTTTGCAGTCGAGGTAAGCGGTAAAAAGTAGATTGAAGCTCTATCAGGTCAAAAGTTTTAAAATAGACC
>JGI24422J19971_10000967_pt1 | contig 16982 bp, 19 predicted proteins | sample DeeMarSWOR152_54_FD_19971 | JGI IMG/M metagenome (IMG submission 19971) | reverse complement strand
ATCATCTACCTTGAGCTCCTCTTGAGTATCTATATCCCGGAGTATGATCCCCTTTCCCTTTTGGGTCATCAAGACTGTCTTATTCCCCACAACCCCCCTCTTCAGAACGCGGCTTACAGCGATCAATACACTGTTCTCTATCGGGGGGGAAAAGTTGTTCTCGACGAGCTGGTCAAAGAGGAGGAGGTCCTCAGTGATTCCTGAAAGCTCGAAGAACTTGTCTCTCAATTGCCCCAGTTTCTCCGGGTGTTCCCTCCTATCTAGTTGAGAAGGGGATTCAATGCCTCCTTCCTGCTCCTCTCCCAGAATGCGTCTTAGCTCCGCCCTCCCATAGCTGAAGGATTCTTTGATCCTGTGGCTAATGGCTGCTCCTGACCTGTCAAAGTCGTAGACAAAAAGGGAGGATTTTACCGCCTCATCTCTCCTCTGCTCTGTCAGCTCCTTATCCTCCACAAGGAAGTCATAGGATGCCTTGATGTCCTTCCGTGCCACATCACCAAGGGAATAGTGTTCTTTTGATAGCACTAATATGTTGGGGAAAAGCAGAAGGGAAATGGTAGCACTTAAAAGGACGAGCCAAATCCATAGTTGAATCTTGCGATTAACCAGCCTGAACCATGCCCCCAACCTTTTCAGGGGGGAGGTGATTTCCTTTTCTAACTTCTTGCCCTTCTTATTCTTGATCGCGGCGATCTTCTTCCTTTCCTCGACCATGATAGCCCCTTTGAGCCCTCTCATAGGCGTCTATAATCTCTTGAACCAATGGATGCCTGATAACATCTTCCTTCCCAAAGTAAACGAACTTTATGTCGGGTATATGGGCCAAGATATCCCTGGCATGTATAAGTCCTGAGGTCTTTCCCTCAGGGAGGTCTGTCTGGGTTATATCACCGGTTATGACAGTCTTGGAGCTAAAGCCAATGCGTGTCAGAAACATCTTCATCTGTTCAGGTGTTGCGTTTTGGGCCTCATCTAGTATGATAAATGAATCATTAAGTGTCCTCCCCCGCATAAAAGCCAAAGGCGCTACCTCCATGACACCGCTTTGAATGAGGCGCAGGGCATTCTCGAAATCCATCATATCATGGAGCGCATCATAGAGTGGCCTGAGGTAAGGATTCACCTTTTCGTATAGGTCCCCTGGCAAAAAACCCAGTTTTTCGCCTGCCTCCACTGCTGGTCTCGCCAGGACAACCCTGTTGACCTCCTTTTTCATCAAGGATGATATGGCCATGGCCATGGCAAGATATGTCTTTCCCGTGCCGGCTGGTCCTATACCGATTACCATATCATACTTCCTTATNCTATCTATGTAGGTCTTCTGGTTGATACTCTTNGGGGTTATTATCCTTTTCTCTGATGGGATGTAGACCCTATCTAGAAATATCGGCTTCAGCTCTGATTTATGGTTACTGCTCAGGATCCTCAGGGAATAATCGACATCCCTCTCGTAAATGGGGTACCCTTCCTTGAGCAACCCATATAGCTGGCTCAACAGATTTTCCGCCACCTCTAACTCCGAAAGGCTACCCTGTAAAATGAGCTCATTTCCCCTGATGTTAATTGTTATGTTCAGCCTCTTCTCTATCAACCTCAGGTTGCCGTTGTTTTCCCCGTAAAGACTCCTTACTAATTCGTTGCTATCGAAGGTAAGCCTTTTGGTCTCGATATGTTCCCTTTTATTCAATAGCTCAGACAAGTTAGATCTATTTCCTCGATATCGGATTTTTTATTTGAACCTGACAGTATTATATAGTATTCACATATCGTTGTCAGTGATTTCCCAATTCCGGAACTCCAAAGCCGACCTTATTATCACACGACGGTACATTTCTGCAAGGAAAACAATGGCAGGTGCGTCCCCTTTTTGGCTTGACATAAGGCCAATCTGTCCTTCAATCGATATGGAAGTCCGATCATCGACTTTATTACTCGGCAATTTCCTGGAAGAGTGACCAAGAAATACAGGGTTGTCTTTTTTGGTATAACGCTTGATAGGGAGAGTTTCAGGCAAAATATGGCCAAACTTGGAGTCCCTGGGCCTACGCTAGATAAATACTTGGAGAAGGCGCCAATAGTATTGAAAAGGGAGTTAACGTTAGCTGATGCCCGGAGATATGCCGAGACCATCATCAATGCTGGCGGGATAGTTACTATTCAGGAGACAGGGGAATTCAACGACACTCGACCCTCTGCTGAAAAAAAAGACATCACCTTCCACCAGGATTTTGTCATCTGCCCTAACTGCGGTTTTAAACAGAACAGGAAGGATTCTTGTGTGAGATGTAGCTTTGATCTCAGTTCCTGCGCCTAAATGGCTCTTCACTCAGTCCACGACCTTATAGACTTTATCCTTTTCCCTTACCCTTTCCTCTACCTTGACCCCGATCATATCACCAACCGTGGCCTCATCTACAGGTTGGTTATCGATCTCCATGCTCTTTACCTCTTCGGTAAAGTCGGTAGTGTGGCCTTTGTATTTTAAGATATCACCTCTTTTGATAGATCCCCTTGTTATCTCTATGGCCGCCACGCTTGGCTTGGCGAAAAATTTAACGATCACACCCACCTCTTCCTCAGGCATACCAATACCTCCCTCTGCTAAAAGGATTTTTCAGGCCTCTATATCAGCTATTTTTCGATCTGTCAAGGAAAGCCCTTGCGTCCCCAGGGTAACGTCAAAGTCCAGGGTATGGGTATCTTTTTTTTCAGTATGCCCTATAACGCGAGGCTTTATTGGGTCGTTTCAAAATGGTTTAGTGCACCATAAGCCTCAGAATAATAGGCTCCATCTATATAAACCATTTTGAAACGCCCATTAGTCTGAACCATGTGAGGGCATACTGAAAAAAAAAGATACCCATACCCACAAATGAGCCAAAGAATCACTATGGTAGCTTTTACTATGACGTAGCGCTGCTTGTGTCCCGAAGGGGTTGGGTTGAATATCGTATTGATTTCTCGGTCAAAATATGTGAAAAATCCAGACATGGAGGAATATAAAAAGCGCTTGAGCTTAATCCTTGCAGAGACAGAGGCCTTATTCTTCGACAGGGATCTGGTACTGAAGGATGGGAGGCCAACCCCCTATTTTGTCAACTTGGGCAAATTCTGTACTGGCCGGTTACTCCTTGAGTTGGGTTCCTTTTTTGCTGAGATGCTTGTTAGCAGATCCCTTGGAGATAAGATAGATATTATCATCGGACCGTCCTACAAAGGGAGCGCTATTGCCTCAGCTACTGCAACTGCCCTTTTTCACTATCACGGCCGTGATCTTCTCTTTGACTACGACAGGAAAGAGGCCAAGAGGCATGGCGAGAGGTCTTCATCTGCTGCCCTCTTTGTAAACAATACCTTCTTCGATGGTTGCAGGGTCTTTGTTGTAGACGACGTCCTGACCTCTATGCAAACGAAGTACGAGCTCATAGAGAAGATCAATAAAGAGACGATTGCTCGCGGTTTTCGGTGTGAGACAGTAGGCCTAGGCGTCGCTGTAGATAGGGAGCAGACAACGGCTGTCTATGATGAGAAGGGAAACGTTATCCTCAATAGAAAGGGATCAAATCCAACGGCGGAGTTCACCTCGAACACAGGTATCCCATTTCTTTCTGTTGCCGGTATCAGGGAGATAGTAGAGTACCTCTATGGCAATAGGATTCCTCTTCTTATCTCGGGGGGGAAAAGACCCATGGATAAGGCGACAAAGGGGGAATTCGACAGATATATGGAAACCTACGGCAGGGGGTAATCTTAACGGAACAGCCTCCCCCTCCAGCCCACAGGCAGGCAACAATCCTCTAAAAACGATAGATATGCTGAAGGCGGATCGACTGAAAGAGGATCTTAAGGCCCTTTTGGCTGGTAGAAGGCCGGAAAGGATTGAGGGAAAGGGGACTGATTATACTGAGGCATCTGTTCTCTTGCCCCTATTTGTCAGAGATGGCCACTGGTGGATCCTTTTTACAAAGCGGACAAGTACAGTAGAGTATCATAAGGGCGAGGTATCCTTTCCCGGGGGGGTTGTGGATGAGGCGGATAATAGTCTGGAAAGCGCTGCCAAGAGGGAAACCTTTGAGGAAATAGGCATCAGAGAAGAGGATATAGAGATCATGGGTCAGCTCGATGATATGCGCACAGTCAGGTCTCGCTTCATCGTTCACCCATTTGTCGGCGTGATACCGTATCCCTACACCTTTACCCTTAACAGGAGAGAGGTTGAGAGCCTGATTGAGGTCCCCTTGCAGTTCTTTTTCGATGCTTCCCAACCACGCCCTTTTCCCATAACTCAAGAAGGGCACACCTTTGAGACACCTGCCTATCTATATAAGGGTGTTGTTATCTGGGGAGCTACGGAAAGGATTTTGGAGGATTTTATCAACCTGATAAGGCCAAAAATACGCTTGTATTAGATCCTCACCGGATTTGTGGCAATTTTCCTTTACTTTTCTCGTTGGAATATCTATCATCAAGGAGCCAATTAGATAAAGTCGGGACGTGGCTCAGTCTGGTAGAGCACAGCGTTCGGGACGCTGGGGTCGCTGGTTCAAATCCAGTCGTCCCGACCAGGTGATACATCATAGTGGTTCAGCCTTGACCAGGCTGAACTTTTTTGTGTCCTTTTCCCTCAGTCTTTATGTATTGCCCCTGGCATTATTTCGGGTATAGAGATGATGGGGAGGAGGAATACATAAGGAGTTACCATGCTGAAGATTGAGAATTTGAATATAAGAAAAGACGACCGAGTAATCCTGAGGGAGATAGGCCTTGCGGTCAACTCCCATGAGATCTACGGCATTCTCGGGCCCAATGGGGCAGGCAAAAGTAGCCTGGCCTATGCCATAATGGGCTGTAATGGCTATCGGCCATATCAGGGGAAGATTATCTTCGATGGCGAGGAGATTACTGATCTTCCCATCTGGGAAAGGGCGCGGTTGGGAATCACTCTTGCCTGGCAACACGAGGCTCGCTTCGAGGGTATCACAGTTGAGGACTATCTCATGTTAGGCATGAAGAAGGTAGAGGGGGGAGAGCTTGTAGAGGCCCTGAAAAATGTCCTTCTCGATCCCAAGGAGTATTTGAAACGCAAGGTAGATAAGACTCTAAGCGGTGGCGAGAGAAAACGGATTGAATTAGCAGCTATCTTCACTATGAGACCACGGTTAGCTATCCTCGATGAGCCGGACTCGGGCATCGATATGCTGGCTTTGGATAGGATTATTGAATTTATCCGTGACCTTCGAGATAGGGGTACAACAGTAATTCTGATCACTCATAGAGCAGATGTAGCGAGGATTGCCAAACGAGCAGCCCTAATAGGCGAGGGCTATCTCGTGAGGGAAGGCTCTTCCCAAGAGGTGGTAGAATATTTTGAGAACAGGTGCCTTGTATGCCCCCAGTTTCGCTAAGAAGAGGTGGAAACGATGCGAGATTATCGAATGATGGTGAAGGCATATGAGGAAGCAGGTGGCACCCCGAGTATCTTCAAGGATCCGAAGACTGCCCATTTGGTCGTCAACCAGAACAGCGTCTTAGGCTCCCGGTCAACAGATGGGCTGACCTTAGCTGCAAGAGAGAAGGAGGGGGGGATAGATGTTGATCTGAGGGTTGATGAAGGTATCAGGGTGGCTAATCCAGTGCATTTATGTTTTGGTATCCTGCCCAAAGAGGGGAGGCAGGAGATCAAGCTGAATGCCCTTATAAAGAATGGAGCGGAGACAACGATTCTTGCCCATTGCGTCTTTCCTAACCCACTAAAGGTCCAACACATTATGGATGCTACCTATGTCCTAGAGGATCGGGCCGCGCTGAAGTATGAGGAGGTCCACTACCATGGCCTAACCGGTGGCATTGAGGTGATCCCTCGAACAAGGATAAGAGTGGGAAAACACGCCAGCATCAGGACTAATTTCACGCTCATAAGGGGCAGGGTTGGAAGGCTGGATATTGACTATCAGGCTGAAGCAGATGAAAATGGGATCATTGAGATGGTAGCCAAGGTATATGGTCATGGAGAGGATGAAATCAGGATTCGAGAGAGTGGACGGCTATTTGGGAGGGGGGCCCGGGGATTGATCAAGAGCAGGATAGCAGTTCGTGAGATGGCACAGAGTGAAGTTATCAGCGAAATAGCGGCTTCAGCTCCCGATGCGCGAGGACATGTTGATTGTGTAGAGGTTGTTCAGGGCGAGGCAAAGGCCAAGGCCGTTCCCCTGGTCAGTGTCTTACATGAGAATGCACAGGTAACGCACGAGGCTGCAATTGGTAGGGTCAATCAGAAGGAGCTCGAGACCCTTATGTCACGTGGCCTGAAAGAAGAGGAGGCAGTAGAGCTCATCATCGGGGGGATGCTCAAATAGGGACATCCTCTGAGCTCTTCATAGTAAGATGAACAGAAAAGGGATTCTTGCCCTCGCTTTGCTTCCGGGCGTGCTTCTGCTGTCGTGTGCTTCCAATCAGGTCTCCAAGCACCTGCTTGTGGGTACAGAGAGAGTAGTTGAGCTGTACGTCCCGGAATGCGGCGGGTGAGGGGACGAGGCAGACAGGGTAGGTTCTATCCTAAGGGGCGTTGAGGGGGTGGTGCATGCGGAGGTTAACGCTGCGACGTCCAGAGCAACTGTAACCTTTGCCCCTGAGAAGACCAACGTCGAAGAACTTATAAGAGCCCTTGAAACCGGAGGCTTTGAGGTCTTAGGGAGCCCCAGGTTCATAGAATGACCTCGAACGCGGGTTAGAATTCTCTCTATAGGCTGACCTGATCCATGGGGCGTGTATTTGATCCAAAATTAGCTAGGCTTTATGAGGCATGGGAAAGGTCCCCCGAGGGAATCTTAGTCGATAGGTTAAGCAGCGAACTTATCGTACGCCTCTTAAGACCCGGAAAAGGAGAGAGGATTTTAGATATTGGTTGCGGGACGGGAAATCATCTCCTCCTCTTTTATCGATTAGGATTCGATGTAACAGGCCTTGATGCCTCTCCCTATATGCTGGATATTGCAAGGTCAAGGTTGGGGGATAAGGCCTCCCTAAGGATCGGCAGGGCAGAGGATCTACCCTTCGAGGATAATGAATTTGACCTGGCTACCCTTATCTTTACATTGGAATTCCTTGATGACCCCCTTGCAGCACTCAGGGAGGCGGGGAGGGTTACAAGGAATAAGGTATTTGTAGGGGTGCTCAACAGCCTTTCTGCAGGGTGCATGTGTAAGAAATTCTTCGCCCTGTTTCGCGACTCTATCTTTGGAGAGGCACATCTNTTCACTTTATGGGGGCTCAAGGGCTATGCGAAAAAGGCATATGGCAATGTACCCATCGAATGGGGAAGTGTCCGGGTGATGCCGTTGTTTTTGGGAAAACATGCCCAAATGATCGAGCTCTCGTCCTCGGTACGATCTTCTCCATTTGGCACGTTTCTAGGTCTTGTGTTCAAGTTGATTTACACTCTAAAGACAGAAAAGATAAAGGCGGCAGAGAGGGTACCCGCTTTTACCCCTTGACACATAGTAGCTGAATAATTAATCGTAAGGTTATCGTCTCGAGGTACTAGTGGCAGGGAGGTGCGAGAGTGGCGGAACTGGCAGACGCACTGGACTTAGGATCCAGCCCGCATTGTCGGGTAGGGGTTCGACTCCCCTCTCTCGCACCACAGTCAGCTTTGGTGAGAGGGCATGGAAACAAGCATTGAGGAAATAAGCCAGGTAAAAAGGCGGCTTAATGTCGAGATCGATGCGGAAGAGGTAACTAGGAAGCTGGATCAGGCCTACAGGCGGATCTCAAAGAGTGCCCGGATCAGGGGCTTTAGGCCTGGTAAGGCCCCAAGGAGGATAATCGAGCAGTACTACGGAAAAGAGATTTTGGAGGATGTAAGGCATGATTTAATAGAGGACTCCTTTCCTAAGGCGATCCAAGAGACCGAACTTGTTCCAGTAGGAGGCCCATCTATTGAGGATGAGGCCATAATACCGGGCAAAAACTTCAAGTATACTGTGACCGTAGAGGTAAGGCCGGACTTTGAGCTAAAGGACTATATGGGTATTTCCGTGGAGAAGGAGATCTTGGATATCTCCGAAGATGATGTTAATAAAAGACTCGAGGAAATAAAGGAGGCGTATGCTAAGCTGGTCACCATCGATGAGGACAGGGGGATAAGACAGGGGGATTATGTAATCGTCGACTATGAAGGGATCTGGAAGAATAAACCCCTTAAGGGCATAAAGGCGAAAAACTTTATGATCCATGTAGGAAGTAACCATTTTCATCCCGAACTTGAATCAGGCATCGTGGGTCTCAAAAAGGATGACAGGAAGGATATAGTAATAGATTTCGATGAGGACTTTGGTGATAGGAGATTGGCCGGCAGGAGCGTTACCTTTCGCATCCACGTTCAGGATATCAAGAAGAAGGAGCTCTGTGAACTTGATGACGATTTTGCAAGGGGCCTCGGTGCCGATTTCAAGTCCTTAAAGGATTTGAGGAAGAGGGTGGAGAAGGATATTGCCCTTCAAGAAGAGAGGAGGATAAATAGGGAACTAAGGGGTCGACTCCTCAAGAAGATAGCTGCTACAGTAGATTTCGAGCTCCCTCAGGCTATGGTTGAAAGCGAGATCGAACGCTCACTAGCCCACATAAGACAAGACTCCCTTCGCACCGGCACTACATTGGAATCAGCTGGTATTTCAGAGGAGAAACTGCGGAGGGACCTGAGGAGAGGCGCTGAACAAAGGGTCAAGGAAAAACTCGTGTTAGGAAAGATGGCTGATATGGAAGCAATAAGAATTGAGGACTCGGATATAAGGAAGGGTTTTCAGGAGCTTGCCGCCCAAACAGGAAATGATCTCGCTACGCTTCAACAATACTATGAAAAAAACAACCTCATGGACCAGTTCAGAGACCAGCTTTTGGTTGAAAAGATCTTGAATCACCTTGTACAAGGTGCTAACATCATTGAGGTAGAGGAGATATCCCAAGAGGACACAAGAGATTGAAAGGTACTAGGGCAAAATGTTGATACCAATAGTCGTTGAGCAAACCTCTAGAGGTGAAAGGGCGTATGATATCTACTCACGCCTCTTAAAGGATAGGATTATCTTCTTGGGTGAGCAGGTGAGCGATGATATGGCGAATATTATCATCGCACAGTTTCTGTTTTTGGAATCCGAGGATCCAGATAAAGATATAAACCTCTATATTAATTCCCCTGGAGGCTCAATTACGGCGGGGCTGGCTATCTATGATACGATGCAATATGTGAAATCCAATGTTACTACGATCTGCACTGGACAAGCGAGCAGCATGGCTGCCCTCCTATTAGCCGCAGGCACTAAAGGGAAGCGGTTTGCCCTGCCACATTCCAGGATTATGATGCACCAGCCGATGGGGGCAACACAGGGGCAGGCGACGGATATAGATATCCAGGCCAGGGAGATAATACGGATTAAAAAGGCGATCAATGAGCTTTTTGCCCTGCACACAGGCCAGGATCAGAAGAAGATAGAAAACGATACGGAGAGGGATTATTTCATGAGCGGCCAGGAGGCGCTGCAATATGGTATTGTAGATAAGGTGATAACAAAAAGGGAAATGATAGAGAGGGAGAAGCATAAGGGAGGTAGTACCAAATGACCAGGAAAAATAACCCAGCGGGCGAACTTGTGTGTTCTTTCTGTGGTAAAAGTCAGGATGAGGTTAAAAAACTGATTGCTGGACCGTCAGTCTACATCTGCGATGAATGTGTTTCCCTGTGCAGCGAAATCATCCATGAAGAATACGGACAGGAAGAGAAGGATAAACACAAAGATCTCCTCCCCAAGCCACAGGAGATAAAGAAGAGCCTGGACCAGTATGTGATCGAGCAAGACAGGGCTAAAAAGGTCCTTTCCGTGGCAGTCCATAACCACTATAAGAGGATTGGTGCAAACCTCGGCAGCGAAGATGTCGAGATCGATAAGAGCAATATAGTCTTGATAGGACCCACTGGTTCAGGGAAGACACTTTTGGCACAGACTTTGGCAAGGATATTGAATGTACCGTTTACTATCGCGGATGCTACGACGCTAACTGAAGCCGGTTATGTGGGTGAGGATGTCGAGAGCATAATCCTCAGTCTCGTGCAAATGGCAGACTATGATATCGAAAGGGCCTCGAAAGGCATCGTCTATATTGATGAGATAGACAAGATTGCGAGAAAATCCGATAGTCCTTCAATAACCAGGGATGTTTCAGGAGAGGGGGTTCAGCAGGGCCTCCTAAAGATATTAGAAGGTACGATAGCCAATATACCCCCCAAAGGTGGCAGAAAGCACCCCCAGCAGGACTTTTTGAAGGTAAACACCAGGAACATCCTCTTTATTTGCGGAGGGACCTTTAATGGCCTCGACAAGATAATCCTGTCGAGGATCGGGAGTAAGACAGTGGGTTTTGAGGCCGACATTAGAGGCCACAGTAACCTCGCCCTTGAGGAAATCTTATCCTTGGTTCAACCTGAAGATCTCCTCAAGTTTGGTTTAATACCGGAGTTTATCGGTAGACTCCCAGTCATCGCCTCTCTCGGGGAATTGAGCCTTGAGGCCTTAGTGAGGATCCTGACAGAGCCCAAGAATGCCCTCGTTAAACAGTATGAAAAACTCTTCGAAATGGAGGGCATAAAACTGGGGTTCACTGAGGATGCGTTGAGGGCCGTATCCAAGGAGGCACTTGATCGGAAGTCAGGTGCCAGGGGACTGAGGGCAATTCTCGAAAAAGTGATGCTGGATATTATGTATGATCTTCCCTCGAGATCGGCCGTGAGCGAATGTGTCATAGGAGAGGAAGTTATCCTGAAGGATGAGCCCCCACTGTTGCTGTACGAAAACCAGATTGAATACGCCTAAGGGTTAGCCATGTTTAAAAAGAACCCCCTAGATGAGTTCATGAAGCGAGAGAAAAAGCAAGTTCCATTACTTCCCCTCAGGGATATAGTTATATTCCCCGGTATGGTAGTGCCGCTGTTCGTCGGAAGGGAGAAATCCATCAATGCACTGAAATATGCATTGTCCCAAGAGAAAGACATCTTTCTGGTCACCCAGAAGAATGCCAAAATGGATGACCCGAGCCTGAGGGATATATACTCCGTTGGTACGCTTTCCACAGTCCTTCAGCTGCTTAAGATGGCTGACGGAACGGTCAAGGGCCTAGTGGAAGGAAAAAGCAGGGCCAAGATCAAAAACTATCTGCCCGAGTCTGGTTTCTTTATGGTTGAAGCGGAGAAACTTGTCGAACACTACGAACTAGACGTGAAGACTGAGGCCTTCATAAGGAGTATCCATTCCTCATTTGAGTCCTACGCGAGGCTCAACCAAAAGATTGGTGACGATGTAGTTGAGCAAGTGACCTCCATTACCGATCCTTCTCAACTTGTTAATACTGTGGCGGCTCATCTGATTACCAAGATAAAGGAAAAACAATCCCTGCTGGAGATAGAGGATGTAAATGGGAGGCTTGAAAAGCTTTACAAGGTATTGACTGCTGAGAACGATATCCTTGAGCTCGAGGAGAGCCTGAGGCAGAGGGTCAAGAAACAGATGGAGAAGACGCAAAAGAACTATTACCTCAACGAGCAGATGCGGGCAATACAGAAGGAAATGGGTCAGCAGGACGATTTTGCCAGTGAGCTCAAGGACCTCGAAAGAAGGATAAAGAACAAGAACTTACCCAGGGAGGCCGCGGCAAAGGTTAGACAAGAATTTAAGAAATTGAAAATGATGACCCCCCAATCCGCAGAGGCCACAGTTGTGCGGAACTACATTGATTGGATTCTATCCTTGCCCTGGCTCACCAAGACAAAGGACAAACTAGATATCCAGGAGGCCGAAACCATACTTGAAGAGGACCATTATGGCCTATCTAAGCCTAAGGAGAGGATCCTGGAATATTTAGCTGTCCAGAAACTCACAAAGAAGATCAAGGGACCTATTCTCTGTTTTATTGGTCCGCCAGGTGTTGGCAAGACCTCCTTAGCCAAATCCGTGGCAAGGGCCCTGGGAAGGAATTTCGTCAGGCTCTCTCTGGGCGGTGTCAGGGACGAAGCTGAGATACGAGGTCACAGGAGAACCTATATCGGGGCTTTACCGGGAAAGATCATCCAGTATCTTAAAAGGGCAAAATCAAACAACCCCGTCTTCTGCCTGGATGAGGTAGACAAGATGAGTACCGATTTCAGGGGCGATCCATCAGCTGCGCTTTTGGAGGTGCTTGACCCAGAACAGAACAATGCCTTCAATGACCACTATCTCGATCTTGACTACGACCTTTCAGAGGTTCTTTTCATAACCACAGGCAATGACCTTATCGGGATCCCACCGCCCTTACAGGATAGGATGGAGATCATAAGGCTGCCTGGTTATACGGAGATCGAAAAGCTGCATATTGCCAAGAGGTTTCTGATAAAGAAGCAGACCCAACAAAACGGCCTCACCGAGGATAATATCTCCTTTTCCGATCAGGCTATTTTGAACATAATCAGATATTATACGAGAGAGGCGGGGGTTCGAAATCTTGAAAGGGAAATAGCTGCTGTTTGCAGGAAGGTGGCGAAAGAGGTGAGCAAGAAAGGCATGACTACAAAGCTCGGGATTAATGCGAATTCCCTTCATCGTTACTTAGGTGTCCGCAAATTTCAGTATGGGAGGACTGAGGAAAAAGACGAGATCGGTTTGGCTACTGGTTTGGCGTGGACGAGTGCAGGTGGCGAGTTGCTCCAGATAGAGACTACCGTTATGCCAGGAAAGGGGAACTTGGTTTTAACAGGTACTCTTGGGGATGTGATGAAGGAATCAGCTAAAGCCGCCTTAAGCTATGTTCGCACAAGGGGAAGAAGGCTCGGCCTGCCTGACGATTTTTATGAACGGGTAGACATACACGTCCATATCCCTGAGGGTGCAACCCCTAAGGATGGGCCATCGGCTGGCATCACGGTAGCTACATCGATTGCCTCCGCTCTGTTAAGGAAACGGGTTAAGAGAAACCTGGCTATGACCGGTGAAATAACTCTCAGGGGCAAAATACTTTCCATAGGAGGTCTTAAAGAGAAGATAATAGCTGCCCACAGGGGTGAAATACAAAGGGTTCTCATTCCTCAAGACAACAAAAAGGATATCGAGGAGATACCGGCGAGGGTGCTCAAGAAAGTCGAGTTAGTCCCTGTCCAGCACATGGATGAGGTCCTTAAGGAGGCCCTTATTATAGGAAAAGGTGAAGAACTCCTCCTCCCGGAGGATCGGTTCGAGCCTTTTAGCTTGCCAAAAGAGGAGGCTCAATCTCAGGTGACTGCGCACTAATTACGGGCGGGTAGCTCAGTGGGAGAGCATCGGCCTTACAAGCCGAGGGTCACAGGTTCAATCCCTGTTCCGCCTACCAGGGGGACGTAGTTCAGCTCTGGTGAGAACGCCGGCCTGTCACGCCGGAGGTCGCGGGTTCGAGTCCCGTCGTCCCCGCCAGAGACAGCAAGGGATTCCAAAGATTCAGGAATCCCTTTTTTNTTGTCTGGCTCGAATNTCCAACCCTAATTCATAAACTGACACATCGGTTGGGTGACATGTTGGAGTGCACGTGTCCACCGCAAAGCTTCTAAGACGCAGCATCTTGCAATACTGGCAAGGTATCACACCCCCATATAAAACCTCAGATGCATTTCCTGCAGCAATGTCCCCTATCTTAGAAATGGGCATTGAGAAAGGTGAATGAAGCCCTTATAGAAGCACTGAAGATGGCGATCTTTGTGTTAGGGAAACAAGAGGAGCTCACACCTAAAAGGCGAAAATCTATGATTGAGTCTCTCAAGGGTCTGGTTGCTCAAAGTGAGGAGATATACAGTGGAGAAGCACCGACAGAACATTGATTCCTTAGATTCAGATAACATTAGCTCCGGTTTGTTTGTTCCCCTTTCTTGATTGTCCCTGCTGATCATCCCGCAACATAGGAATTTCTCTCCGTATCTTCGGCGGATTGTGTTTAGGTAAATCCTTACCAAGAAGTGGAACTTTGTTTCCTAGAAAAGAGGGTATTATATTGTTCATACCTGGATGGCCTGTCTTTAAGTGCTTGAAATCTTAAGCGATTTGTTGACTGGGTAGTTTTGCATCCTTTTTGCACATTAAAAAGCAAGGGATAGGCGTGCTCTTATTAGCCAGGCAAGATAGCAAGAAAAGGGGAGCAGACATGAGAAAGAATTGGGTCGCTATCCCCTATTTCAAAAAAGGAGCAAAGATGAAGAAAGCACTATTAACTTTGCTTATTATCCTCTGGCCCTGCTTAGCTTTAGCCGGGGAGAAAATACATCTAGAGTGGGATTCTAACACTGAGCCAGATATGCATTCTTACAAGGTCTACCGGAGTGACAATTCTGCGGGTAACTTCGTTGAGATAAAGAGTGTCCCTCACAGGGGCACAGGGGTAGAACGCTTTACTGATGAAGTACCCGCCGGGCACTATTGGTACTATGTAAAAGCAGTTGATACGCAGGGCCATAAATCTGGCCCCTCAAATACTGTTGATACTTCTGTTAAATGACCCCCTTGAGCTGCACACATCAGTAAGAAAGTCTATTAATGTCCTTGGACTTAACTTAGTTGCTCTCTTTAAAATTGGCTATAGAGATAGGACAGTGTGGAGGGGTTTTGTCCTTTTAACTTAGTAAGCCGCGTATCGGCAAAAGGGAGGTGAACCAAAGTGAAAAGGCTTATTCTCGTTCTATTTTTGATCATTGCTTTTCTCAGCTTTGCAGGAAGGGCAACTGCGGATCCCATTAGCGACTACGGCGCTTTTGGAGATGATGATGGCACTGAACTCTGGATACCGAACGACCAGGTGTGGAGCTTCGCAGGGGGTATAGGTAGTGCATTTGGAGCCGGTGAATTCGCAGGCTTTGGGTTCTACTTTTCGACAGATCCAGGCACATTGATCGCCATCTTTGGGCCTGGAGAGCAAGACTTTGATGGATCTGATCCACAGACAGCGCTCATTGACTTCACTGAGGGTGAGGTCTGGGATGATGATGATTCGGAGATTGAATCAACCTTTACTAATGTCCCGGGAACGAGTATCGGATTCTGGCTTGGGCTCGATGTTGGTACAGGTCCTGAATTTGTCTATACTGAGAGCTCTTTGAATGCTGGTTTTGACATACTACAGACAATGCCCTCTTTGTCTGATCCAAACACCTATGCTATAGTTTTTGTTATTCCAGAAGCCGCAGAAACAACTGTAATTACTGAACTCGTTTCTGGTATCACTCCAGTCCCCGAACCCGCCACCCTGCTGTTACTCGGCACAGGCTTAGTGGGTCTTGTGGGGTTCAGGAAAAAGTTCAGGAAGAGGTAATCAAAAGCTATCTTTGCTGGCTTTACCTCTCACTGAGGCTAATAATCCGTGGAAAAGGAGGTGATCAATAGCCGAGAACGTTAATGAATTCAGGTAAAGGAGAAATCAAGATGAAGAAGTTATTAGTGTTTTTATGCGCCGGTATATTTATATTGGGCATTTATTCGACTGTTGGCGCGATACCTAGTGATAATTTAGTGACCAATGGTACTTTTGATGGTGATGGTGTACCTTGGGAATTTGAAGGTGATGCAGGAATAGCTCCTGAAAGCGAATTTGGCAATCCTTTCGCCGCATTTATTGCACAAGGTAGATATATTGCAGGATCTGCATCCCAAGAATTTACTATCCCTGATGCAGTAGATATACTCTATCTTAGTTTTGACTATGGATTTTTCGAAGAGGGCGATACTGATTCTTCGGATGATTTGGATGAATATGGATTTCCTGTCAATACCGCGGCTCTTTTTGTCGCCATATCTAATGATATCGAAGAATTTTTTGTTGTAGCCACGGAATCCACTATTGACCCTGATGTCGAAACCTATGATGATATCTTTAACTCTCATTTTTGCGTTTCATTTGATGCAAGCGAACTAGCAGGAGATTCTGCTGGTTTAGTAATTGCAGTAATTGCTGATGAAGGTATTTCTGGTTTTGGCGCTGTTGATAACGTAACATTATCAACAACGGCCCCCGTTCCTGAACCCGCCACGATCCTGCTCATCGGCACCGGAGTAGTCGGTCTTTTGGGGTTCGGGAAGAAGTTCAGGAAGAGGTGATCAAACTCATCTAGCAAAAGGAGGTGATCAGTTAGCGTCAACCTTAACGAATTGAAGGATTATCAAAAATAAGACTCTTTTCCTCCTAAAAGGCAGGGTCATTAATTTGGCTCTGCCTTTTTGTTACACTTGCCAAATGGCTTAACCTCCCTCAGCTACTATACGGGCTGCCCACCCAAGCATCCTAGCTCCTGGTGTTCGATTTACACGCGCTCGGACTTTTCAGCCTCACCCTTTTTCACGTTCTAGGAAAGCCATGAGGTTAGCCTCTGTCACATAATACGCCCTACCTGTCTTCTTGACCTTATGAAGGCATACCCCCTCAAATTGTAACCATTTTTGTAACTGATACATTCAAACAGAACCTAACCCCCTAAACAGAGTGCATATAGGGTGCATTTTTTTGTCACGATTTGATACAATTTAACACCCTAAGTGCTTGAAACCATTGACAGGCTTTGATCTGAATACGCCTGTCACGCCGGAGGTCGCGGGTTCGAGCCCCGTCGTCCCCGCCAGCACTATCAACGATTTTAGCTTTTCAGTTACACCTCTCCCCAAGGGGGGAGTGGCTTTTCGGCTTCCAGGTGCCTAGCCTGTAACTCCCTGTTTATCGATTGATTTTTCTTTTTTCGGGGTTATTTTCCAATTTTGAAAGGGTAGATTTCGCATTTACTCTTTCCCCCTAAGCCTTCGGGTATTTTCTCCCTTTTTTGCCTGGGTTGGGATGCCTGGGGGCTTTTTAACGCCCTTCCAAAGGCCAAGGGGTAAAGGATCAATGCTATTTCCTCTTGAAATTCCCCGTTCTCCTGCCTAGAATAACGCCCTTGACGGATGGACTGCATATCT
>JGI24422J19971_10000965_pt1 | contig 17029 bp, 17 predicted proteins | sample DeeMarSWOR152_54_FD_19971 | JGI IMG/M metagenome (IMG submission 19971) | reverse complement strand
GAGGAGGGCATGTGGCCAGCCTGGAGCCCCGACGGCGAGTGGATCGCGTACTCACGCATCGAGCGCGCCGACTCGGCCTACTGCACGTGCGTCTACGCGGCTCTCGGCCCGTGCGCCTATCTGGACTACACCGAGTTCTCGCCGGGCGGGCACCTGCTCAGCTTGATCCACCCCGACGGCAGCGGGCTGACCGAACTCGGTGAAGGCGACGAACCCGCGTGGTCGCCCAACGGAGAGACGCTCTTCTTCCGGCGCGGCAATCAGATCTGGAGCATGTCACCCCACGGTGGGGAGGCGACGCCGGTGCCCGGCACGCAAGGCGGCCGCGAGCCCGCAGTGTCACCCGACGGCCAACACCTGGCGTTTGCCAAGCAAAGCGAAGGCGACGATTACGACATATGGGTCGTGTCTCTGCAGCAGTAGCCGCGGTTGCGGCGCTCATAGCTCTCTACGCCTGCGGCGATCCGCTCGTGGTGATCGGCGATTCGCCCGGGATCCTACGCATCGTCGCGGGACTACCTGACCAGGCCGGAGAGAGCCTGGATATTCGGGCGACGGAGAGCCAGCTCGACACGCCACTCGGTCTGGCAGCGGACGCCGACGCGGTTGCTTATATCGCCGATCACAGGAACTCGCGCGTGCTCGCCGTCGCCTCGTCCGGAGGGATCGAGGCGCTCGTGGATCACAGCGAGCGCGCCGAGGAGCCGCGGCTGCGCGGGCCGGATGGACTGGCGCTCGGCAGCGGCGAGCTAATGATCGCCGATCCCGACGGCCACCGCGTCTGGCGACTGGAGTTCGAATCCGGCACCCTGGCGCCGATCGCCGGGACCGGCGGCCGCGGCTCGTCAGCCGACAGCATGAACGCGCTCGAGGCCGTTCTGGATACGCCGACGGGCGTGGCTGTGGGCGCAGATGGAGTGGTGTACTTCAGCGAGTTCGGTGCGCACCGCGTGCGCCGCATCGACTTGGACGGCACACTCGTTACCGTCGCCGGTGCGGGCATTGCCGGTTTCAGCGGCGACGGCGGCCCAGCCACGCTCGCTCGTATGCGGCGTCCGGCTGGTCTCGCCGTCTGTGATGGTGTTCTCTATATCGCCGACAGCGGCAATCACCGGGTCCGGGCCGTGGATCTCGAGACTTCCATCATCAGGTCCGTTGCCGGCCAGGGCGTGGCCGGGTTCAGCGGGGACGGCGGCCCAGCGGACGAGGCCAAGCTCGACACTCCTCTGGCCGTGGCCATTTCCAGCGACGGCGGGCTGTTGTTCATCGCTGATTCCGATAATCATCGCGTGCGGGTCGTGAGCATGCAAACGCTCACGATCTGGACGTTCGCAGGCACCGGTGACCAGGACTTTAACGGCGATCTCCTGCCGGCAGGTGAGACCGCGCTGAAGGACCCGCGTGGAATCGCCGCGTCGCCCTTGGACTTCCTCTATATCTCCGACAGCGGACACCACATCGTGCGGCGAGCCGCCGTCACGTTCGTGGCGACGCGATAATACCGCAGAGTCCTCAGCGCGAGCTTGACACGCCGGGGTCCGTGGCCTACGCTCACGCGGCTCCACCTCACCGCCCATCCACTGCGAACGTCGTCGGTGGACAGCGGCTGACCCGATTCTCGATCGTGCTGAAGAAGGCCTGTGCCGTGCTGAAGCGAACCGTCGCTCGAGACTGTGGCGGGCTGACCGTGGCCGTTCTGGCACTCGGCCTCCTGCTAGCCCTTCAGGCCTGCCGTCCCGGTACCGAGGGTACTCGCGTTACTCGGGAGGAGTACATCGACATCTACGTGGAGATCCTGCGCGCCGCCGAGGCCGCGCCCGATTCGCTCGCCGCGTCCGACAGTGCCCGCGCGATTCTCGCCCGACGCGAGGTCAGCGAAGACGATCTGCTCGACTTCGCTCGCCAGCATGCCGAGGATCCCGAGTACCTGGCGAACGTCTGGCTGGAGATCGAGACGCGACTGAGGAATCCGGAAAAGCAGGACTCTGCGCGAGCGCGCTAGCGGTGCCGCGTTGCCGGGTGCGGCAGCCTACAGGCCGGTCGGGTGGTCGACGAACTCCCAGTCCAAGCCGAACTTCTCGCCCAGGTGCTCGGCCAGAGCCTTGACGCCCAGCGTCTCCGTCGCGTAGTGGNNCGCGTAGNAGTCCGGCTGGTCTCGCCGTCTGTGATGGTGTTCTCTATATCGCCGACAGCGGCAATCACCGGGTCCGGGCCGTGGATCTCGAGACTTCCATCATCAGGTCCGTTGCCGGCCAGGGCGTGGCCGGGTTCAGCGGGGACGGCGGCCCAGCGGACGAGGCCAAGCTCGACACTCCTCTGGCCGTGGCCATTTCCAGCGACGGCGGGCTGTTGTTCATCGCTGATTCCGATAATCATCGCGTGCGGGTCGTGAGCATGCAAACGCTCACGATCTGGACGTTCGCAGGCACCGGTGACCAGGACTTTAACGGCGATCTCCTGCCGGCAGGTGAGACCGCGCTGAAGGACCCGCGTGGAATCGCCGCGTCGCCCTTGGACTTCCTCTATATCTCCGACAGCGGACACCACATCGTGCGGCGAGCCGCCGTCACGTTCGTGGCGACGCGATAATACCGCAGAGTCCTCAGCGCGAGCTTGACACGCCGGGGTCCGTGGCCTACGCTCACGCGGCTCCACCTCACCGCCCATCCACTGCGAACGTCGTCGGTGGACAGCGGCTGACCCGATTCTCGATCGTGCTGAAGAAGGCCTGTGCCGTGCTGAAGCGAACCGTCGCTCGAGACTGTGGCGGGCTGACCGTGGCCGTTCTGGCACTCGGCCTCCTGCTAGCCCTTCAGGCCTGCCGTCCCGGTACCGAGGGTACTCGCGTTACTCGGGAGGAGTACATCGACATCTACGTGGAGATCCTGCGCGCCGCCGAGGCCGCGCCCGATTCGCTCGCCGCGTCCGACAGTGCCCGCGCGATTCTCGCCCGACGCGAAGTCAGCGAAGACGATCTGCTCGACTTCGCTCGCCAGCATGCCGAGGATCCCGAGTACCTGGCAAACGTCTGGCTGGAGATCGAGACGCGACTGAGGAATCCGGAAGGGCAGGACTCTGCGCGAGCGCGCTAGCGGTGCCGCGTTGCCGGGTGCGGCAGCCTACAGGCCGGTCGCGTGGTCGACGAACTCCCAGTCCAAGCCGAACTTCTCGCCCAGGTGCTCGGCCAGAGCCTTGACGCCCAGCGTCTCCGTCGCGTAGTGGCCCGCGTAGAAGACGTTGAGGCCCCACTCCTGGGCATCGAAGTAGCTGTGATGCGGGCCTTCACCGGTGATGAACGTGTCCAGCCCGGTCGCCCGCGCCTCTGACAGGTAGGCGGCACCACCACCNGTGATGACACCGACCCGCTGCATGCTCTCGGGCCCGGCCGGGATGAGAAACGGCTCCTGCCCCAACAACTTCTCGAGCCGCCCAGCGAGCTCATCGCGCATCACCGGCAGCTCGCCCCAGACCCCGATCGCGCAGCCCTGGTAGTCGCCGAACCGGCCAATCACACGCAGGCCGATCCGGCGCGCCAGTTCAATGTTGTTCCCGACCTCGGGGTGAACGTCGAGGGGGATATGCACGGAATAGACAGCGATGTCGTGCGCGATGAGCCGGTGCACGCGGCGGTAGCTGCGATCGGTGAGTGGCCTGAGCCCAGCGCCCCAGAACAGCCCGTGGTGAACGAGCAGCATGTCGGCTCCATGCTCGGCGGCCGCATCGATCGTCGCCTGGCAGGCGTCGGTGCAGGCCACGATCTTGCCGACCGTACCGCTGTTCTCGACCTGAAGCCCGTTCGCGGCGTCCGGGTAGTCCGGTACGTTCGCGATATCGAGGTACTCGTCCAAGTAGGAGACGAGCTGAGCCAGCCCAGTGGCACCCACGGCTACTCCCACTCGATCGTGGCCGGCGGCTTCGAGCTCACGTCGTAGGTGACCCGGTTGATCCCGGCGACCTCGTTGATGATGCGCGTCGCGATCCGCGCCAGCACATCGTGGGGGAACTCGTACCAATCGGCCGTCATTCCATCGCGACTGGTCACTGCGCGCAGCGCGATCACGTTCTCGTACGTCCGTCCGTCGCCCATGACGCCAACAGAACGCACGGGCAGCACCACCGCGAAGGCCTGCCAGATCTCGTCGTAAAGGCCCGCAGCGCGAATCTCCTCGATGTAGATCGCGTCGGACTCGCGCAGCACATCGACTCGCTCACGGGTCACGGCACCGAGCACGCGCACAGCAAGGCCCGGCCCCGGGAAGGGGTGCCGACCGACCAGCTCTTCCGGCAGCCCGAGCTCACGACCCACCTGTCGCACCTCATCCTTGAACAGCTCACGCAGCGGCTCGATCAGCTGGAACGGCAGCCGATCGGGCAAGCCGCCTACGTTGTGGTGAGTCTTGATCGTGTCGGAGGGGCCGCGTACTGAGAGCGACTCGATCACATCGGGATAGAGTGTGCCCTGGACGAGGAACTCAATGTCCTCGCTGATCAAGCGAGCCTCTCTCTCGAACACCTCGATGAAGGTGTGGCCGATGATCCGGCGCTTCTCCTCCGGATCCTCAACACCGGTCAGCCGATCGAGGAAGATATCGGCCGCATCGACGACCCGCAGGTCGATCCCGAGATGCTGCTCGAAGGTACGTGCCACCCAGTCGCGCTCGCCTTTCCGCAGCAGGCCCGTATCGACGAAGATGCAAGTCAGTCTGTCGCCGACCGCACGATGGACCAGCACCGTCGCCACAGACGAATCGACACCGCCCGAGAGCGCCGCAATGACGCGCCCGCGATCGCCCAGCTGTTCACGGATCGCCGCGACCTGATTCTCGATGAAGGAGCCGGCTGTCCAGCTCGGCTCACAGCCACAGACGCGGAAGAGGAAATTCGAGATGATCTCGCCGCCGCGAGCCGTGTGTGCCACTTCTGGATGGAACTGCACGCCGAAGAGCGGCCGGTCCTTCGCCCGGAAAGCCGCGACTGGCACGGTCTCGGTGGCAGCCAGCACCTCGAAGCCGGGCGGTACCGTCTCCACGCGGTCGCCGTGGCTCATCCACACCGTCGTGCGCTCACCTGCCTGGAAACCATCGAACAGATCGTCGGGCTCCAGAACCGTGAGCTCGGCACGACCGTACTCCCGCTTCGCGGCGCTGTTCACGGGACCGCCGCTCAACTGAGCGATCAGGTGCATCCCGTAGCAGATGCCCAGGACCGGGACACCCAAGTCAAGCAGCGCGGCATCCGCGCTGGGGACGTCGTCCCCATAGACGCTCGCCGGCCCTCCCGAGAGCACCACACCGGTCGGCTCCGAGTCCCGGATCCAGTCGATCGTGCAGCTCGGCGGGTGGATCTCGCAGTAGACGCGCTCCTCTCGGATACGCCGCGCGATGAGCTGCGTGTACTGTGATCCGTAGTCGAGGATCAGGATCCGATCGCTGGGCCTGGTGTTACGTCCCATCCACCGTTTCCATGCTCCTGGTTGCCCATCCAATGCCGACGTCGGTCAGGCCTGCGGGCGGTCTCAGTAGGCTCGCGCCCATACCACTTCCTGGACTGCCTTACGGCCGCAGATGCAACGCTCCGGGTAGGACTCGCTGGCGAAGTCCTCATTCGGGATGAGGCGGACGGTCGCCTTCGTGTCGTCCTTGACGCGCGTCTCACACTCCTTCGCCCCGCAATAGCCCGTGTAGATGAAGCCGCCAACCGATGCAATGATCTTCTTGAACTCCTCGTAATCCGTCACACCACGGTAGGAATGCTCCTCACGGCGCCGGATAGCCGCATCCAAGAGTTCCTGTTGCATCTCCTCGAGGAGCTTGGCCAGACTAACCGGTGCCTCGCTCGCCGCGATAACTCGCTTACGCAGCTTGGCCTCGCCAGCGAACCGCCGCACGACTGTCACCTGCCCCTTCTCCACGTCGTTGGGCCCGATCTCGACGCGAATCGGTACACCTTTGCCCTCCCACTCGTAGTACTTGGCGCCCGGGTTGAGCGTGTCGCGGTCGTCGAGCCTGACGCGCACGTTGCCCTCCAGCTGGCTCTTGAGCCGTGCGCTGGCCTCCAGGACCTCCGTGCGTTGCCTGTCCGACTTCCAGATGGGAACGATGACCAATTGGATCGGCGCGAGTCGCGGCGGCAGCACCAAACCCAGGTCGTCGCCGTGCGTCATTACCAGGCCGCCGAGCAGTCTGGTCGACACACCCCACGACGTGCTCCAGACGTACTCGTGCTCGCCCTCCTCGGTCTGATACTTCACGTCAAAGGCCCGAGCGAAGTTCTGGCCGAGGTTGTGGGATGTCCCGGCTTGCAGCGCCCAGTTATCCTGCATCAGCGCCTCGCAGGCATAGGTGCGCACAGCGCCCGCGAACCTGTCCCACTCCGTCTTGACACCGGTGAGCGGAGGCATCGCCATCCACTCCTCCATGAACTTCCGGTAGATGCCGAGGATCAACAGCGTCTCCGCCTCCGCGTCCTCCTCCGTCGCGTGTGCGGTGTGGCCTTCCTGCCAGAGGAACTCGAGCGTACGCAGGAACGGGCGGGTTCGCATCTCCCAGCGCACGACGTTCGCCCACTGGTTGATCAGCATCGGCAGGTCGCGGTAGCTCTGGATCCAGTCGGCCATGATCGGCCAGATGATCGCTTCCGAGGTCGGACGCACGACCAGCGGCTCCTCCAGCTGTTTCCCGCCGCCGTGGGTCACCAGCGCGGTTTCCGGTGCGAAACCCTCGACGTGCTCGGCCTCTCTCTGGAGGAAGCTCTGCGGAATAAAGAGTGGGAAGTAGGCGTTCTGGTGCCCCGTCTCTTTGAACATGCGGTCCAACGCCGCCTGCATCAGCTCCCAGATCGCGTAGCCATGGGGACGTATCACCATGCAGCCACGCACGGGACTGTAGCCGGCGAGTTCGGCCCGTTGCACAACCTCGTTGTACCAGGCGGAGAAATCCTCGCTCCGCGCGGTCAGCGCCTTGTCTTCCGCCATCGACCCGCTCTAAGCCTCCCGTGTCTCTTCCGCTTCGTCAGCTGGGCCGCTATCCGCCGCTTGCGGCTCCAGAGTCTCCTCCCCCGCTTCGCTCTCGGACAGCAGCCAGAGGGCAGCCGATACGAGTCCGACAGAGCCGATCCAGCCGAGGGCTCGGCTGCTACGCGAACCGAGCAGCCGCTTGAGCAGCGTGCCGGATCCAACGATCACCACAGCGCCAAGCACGGCACCGGCACTCAGTGGCGTGAGTCGCTGCCAGGCAGGGCCCAGCCAGCGGTCGAGGATCGCGTCGGCGATCGTGGCCATCGCGCTGCGCTCGTTGTTCATCGACCCTGCGCCGGATCGCTCGCGCTCGGGCTGGACTGACTCCAGCCCGGGTCAAAGTGATAGATGTAGGAGCGGTGAAACATCTGCCGCGAGGCGGACGTCGCGGCATCCCAGCCCTCAGGCGGGACCCATTCACCCCATGCCCTGGGCAGCACCTTGCCGCCGCTTGGCCCAGTGGGCCGATACTCATAGAGAACGGCCCGAGCCGCAACCAAAGCGGAATCGGACCGACCCAGCGAATCGAGCACCTCGCGCATGGTCTTACTCACAGCCGCGGCTGTACCGGACCGCAACAACAAGAATCGATATGTCGCCTTCCTGGGAACCTCACTGTCGATGCTCGCGTCAAACAACTGATACTCCAGCGCCGGGATCGTGTCCCATTCCAGGCTGCTGCCGGCCGGCTGCCGCGGCTGCTGAACCGCCTCGCCCTCGCGCCCCGCCGGCGCTCTCGCCAAGCCGCGGTCGCTCTCGCCGACGCAAGCGAGTAGCGAGGCCAGCAGAGCGCTCGCAAGCCAGAGAACCCGACCTCGTCTGCGCATACGGTACTCCGAGTCGCTAAACGTTTTCCGCTCCATCGCTGAACACCCGTGCAAGCTGATCGAGGGCAACGAGCCGCTCGTCGCCGCTGGACATGTCACGTATCCGCACCTGCTGCGCTCCTACCTCATCCGGCCCGATGATGACCGCGTAGCGGGCGCCTACCTGGTTCGCACTCCTCAGCTGGCTGCCGAGACGGCGCTCGCGATACTCGAACACGGTGGAGATCCCCACCGATCTGAGTAGGTGCGCGGCACGCAGCGCCTGGCTCCGTGCCTCAGCACCCATCCAGGCGACGAAGCAGTCGATGGAACGGCGAAACTCGGGTAGCAGACCATGTTCGCGGAGCAGCTCGGTGAGGACGACATCGCCCATCCCGAAGCCGAGGGCGGGCATGTCGACGCCAGCGATGATTTGGAGCAGGTCGTCATAGCGGCCACCTCCACAGATCGCCCGGAGCTGCCTCTTTGAATCCCACAGCTCGAACACGATTCCTGTGTAGTAGGCGAGGCCACGTACGACGGACAGATCGATGTCCACGTACTCCGCCACGCCCAGGTCCTCGAGGTGCTCGAGATAGATGGTCAGCTCGGCGATCTGCTCCGAGACGCTCCCTACGTCACCGAACCGGGCCCTCAATGCGTCCACACCGCGAAGCTCGGTGGTAGCGAATATCTCGCTGATCGCCTCACGCCCCAGACCCAGCTCTTGCAGGCGTGCCTCCAGGCGCCCACGCGGCTCGCGCCCCAGCTTGTCGACGACCTGGTAGACGTCCTCCAGCGTCTTCTCCTTAACGCCCACGTGCTGGAAGATCGCGGCCAGCACACGCCGGTCGGACACCCGCGCCCTGACCTGGCTCGAGCTGAGCCCGGTTGCGCTCATGATGTCGATCGCCGCAGCGAGCAACTCAGCATCGGCCAACACACTCGACTCGCCGATGATGTCCAGGTTGAGCTGGAAGTGCTCACGCAGGCGCCCACGCTGTTTCCGCTCGTAGCGGAACAGCTGCGGAGCGGAGTACCAACGTACCGGCTTCTGGAGCGCGCGCGCTCGGGCGCCGACCATCCGGGCGAGCGACGGAGTCATCTCCGGACGTAGTGCTACCCGACGCCCACCCTTGTCTTCGAACTCGTAGAGTTGCTCGACGATCTCGTCACCCGACTTGCGGGTGTAGAGCTCCAGCATCTCAAGCGGCGGGCCGTCATACTCCTCGAATCCGTAGCGGCGCGCGACGTCGTGCCACACGCCCATGATGTAGGCGCGCGCCGCGAACTCTTCCGGATAGAAGTCCCGAAATCCAGGCAGCCCTTTCAATTCCACCATTGCGAATCTACCCGAGGCCGTTCATGCCCGACAAGCTAACCGGTATGTCCAGGTGCCGCATCGCATCACCGACCGTGTGGTGAGAGCCCGTCACCACGATCGTCGTGGCGGCCTGCGCCGCGTAGTCCAGGGCGGCGGCAAAATCCTCGATCACCTGCACCGGATAGCTGGACACCGTCGCCGCCACCGCCGCCGCGTCCCAGCGCCGCTCGGGCGGCATGCTGGGAGCCACAGTGAACACCGACACGTCCGCCAGTGCCATGAGAGGCGGCAGCATCTCAGGCCACGGCTTGTCGCCCAGGATTGCAGCCACCAGCGCCAAGGGCGTGGGCAAATCCAGGCTCGTCAGCCCCTGGGCCAGCGCATCGACACCGACTGTGTTGTGTGCCACGTCCAACACCCAGGTTCGCTCGCCGCGCCCCTCGATCTGCAGGCGTCCCGGCCAGCGGACCGCTGCGATTCCTGCCTGGATCTCCGCCGCCGTCGGGGGCCACGGTGCAGGCAGGCTCTGCACTGCGAGAGCGGCGAGCCCCGCGTTCCAGGCCTGGTGCGCTCCCAGCAGCGGGCAGCGCAGGTTGACCGCCTGCCGGGCCCCGGGCCCGACGTACTCCAAATCGGTGCAGTCGCGCTGGATCCTTATGCGCCGGACCCCGGCGTCGTAGCCGAGCTGGAACAATGGCGCTCCGGCCCGTTTCGCGGTCTCACGCACGATGCGACCGGCCTCAGGCTCGAGGCGGCCCAGCACGAGCGGTATTCCCGGCTTGCTGATACCCGCCTTCTCGCCGGCGATAGCCGACAGACTATGGCCCAGGTACTCCGAATGATCCCAGGCGACGTTCGTAATCGCGGCGACCTCGGGCAGCAGCACGTTGGTCGCGTCCAGGCGCCCGCCCAGCCCGACCTCAGCCACGACGAAATCCACCTCAGCCTCGGCGAAGCAGAGGAACGCAAGCGCCGTCGTCGTCTCGAAGAACGTGGCACCGAGCTGCTCAGCCAGCGGACGAAGTCGGCGCACGCCTGCGGCCAGCACCTCGTCTTCCACAGGCCGGCCCGCGATCCGAATCCGCTCAGCGAAGTCCACAAGGTGGGGCGACGTGTACAAGCCCACCCGTTGGCCGGCGCACTCCAGTATACTGGCGATCATCGCCGCCACAGAGCCTTTTCCGTTCGTGCCGCCCACGTGCAGCGAGCGGAAGGCCATGTGGGGGCAGCCCACGCTGTGCAGCATGCTGCGCGTCCGTCTGAGCCCCCAGCGGATTTCCCCAGTCGGCTGCAGACCGAGGAGCTGCGAGAGATCAGATGTCACCACGGGCAGTCCACCCCACGTTGAGTGGCAAGCTCGTGTACATGGGGCCTAATAATACGTCAGAGTATTGACAGGGGTAGGGCCGCGCCGCGTCAACCACAGCCGCGCTGCTCGAGGGCGGCCTCACTCGCGGCCCGGCACGTCGATCATATGGTTGAGCAAGCGGGAGACAGTGGACTTGAGCTCTGGGCGAGCCACAACCATATCGATGATGCCGTGCTCCAGGAGAAATTCCGCTCGCTGGAAACCCTCGGGCAGCTCCTGCCTGATCGTCTGCTCGATCACACGGGGCCCGGCAAACCCGATCAGGGCCCCCGGCTCCGCGATAATGACGTCGCCGAGCATCGAGAAGGAGGCTGTGACGCCGCCGGTGGTCGGGTGGGTGAGGATCGATATGTACGGTAGTCCGGCCTTGTGAAGACGGCCGAGCGCGCTGGACGTCTTAGCCATCTGCATGAGGGACAGGACGCCTTCCATCATGCGGGCACCGCCTGACGCCGAGACGATGATCAGAGGATGGCTACTCTCGAGCGCCCGCTCGGTCACGCGAGCAATCTTCTCGCCGACCACGGAGCCCATCGAGCCGCCGATGAAACTGAAGTCCATGGCACCGAACTTGACCTCAAGGCCGTCAAGGTGCCCGCGTCCCGTCAGCACAGCCTCTTTCCGCCCCGCGCCCTTCTTCAGCGCGCGCTCGTAGCGCTCCGNATACGGAGTCGGACCCACGAACTTCAACGGATCCACCGACCGCAGCTCGACGTCATATTCCTCTTCCAGNGCGTTATCGAGCAGTAACTGCGCGTATTCGTNCGGGCCAATGCGGAAGTGATACCCGCACTGCGGACAGACGCCATGGTTNTCCTTCAGCCGCTCTTGNTAGATGGCTTCACCACAGCTGTCGCACTTCGTCCAGACGTCTCGCGGCAGCTCGCGCTTCTGTCCGACGAGTTTCTTCTTTTCCTTGCGAAACCAGGCCATCGAATTAAAGATCGGCCGCCTCAGCCCTCACCGCAATGGTCAGGCATAGCGGCCCGCAATGCAGCGCCGCGCAACGACGCTTATGCCCCGATTCTCTCCTCCGTACAAACGCGCTGAATGATGGCGAGCGCGATGAACGAGACCAAGAGGAAGCTGCCACCGTAGCTCAAGAACACGAGCGGCAGGCCGGTGATCGGCAGCAGTCCGACGGTCATGCCGACATTCGCCACCACATGTGCGAACCAGCAAGCGAACACACCGAATACGACCATCGCCGCGAAGCGATCCGATGCACGCTCGGCGATCAGCAGTACGCGCCAGAGCAGGACGGCGAACGCGAGCAAGACCAGGCAGATACCGATGAATCCGAACTCCTCGCCCACCACGGCGACGATGAAGTCGGTGTGCTGTTCCGGCAAGAAGGCCAGGCGTTTCTGCGTGCCCAGGGTGAAACCTTTGCCGAACCAGCCGCCTGACCCGATGGCAACCTGCGACTGGATGAGATGCCAGCCAGCGCCTTGAGGATCCGCCTCCGGACTGACGAACGCCAGGATGCGCGTCTTCTGATAGCTGGCCAGGCTGCGCCAGGCCGGGAGCACCACGACTCCCATGGTTACGTTGGCGAGTATCACCGCCAGCGTCTCCGTGAGGTAGGAGCGGGTCCAGTAGAGGAACCCAACGAGGAGCAAGAACCAGACGCCCCACAGCGGGGTGGAGAAGGCCAGCGCCAAGCTCACGAGCGGGCTGAGGAAGAGGATCAGCTTAGAGACCGAGAGCCCTGACCAGTAGAGCGCGGCGATCAGGATAGCGACGAACACGGAGGCCGTCCCGAAGTCGGGCTCCGCGACGATCAGGGCCACCGGCAGCAGCACGACAGTCAGGTAAGGCCAGAGCTCCCAGAGGCTGTCCGGTGGACGCACACGCCCGGCCACGAGTCTGCCGAGCATGAGGATCGTGGCCAGCTTGGCGAACTCGGACGGCTGGAAGCCGACCGCCCCAAGGCGGATCCAGCTTCGTGGACCGGGGCCGCTGTCCACGGCCAGCACCACCAGCAGACCCAGGATTGCCACGGCGTAGGCTGCCGGCGCGATCCACTCCAGCCAGCGGACGGACACGCGCAGCACAAGGGCGAAGGCGACCAGCGAGATGGCGAGCCAGATCGCCTGCTTGCGCCAGATCCCGGTCACGGAGGAAGGCACGTCAAGCTCGCCGGCCGAGTAGATCATCGCGACTCCGAAGACCGCCAAGCCGAAGGCAAGGGCGAGGATGACAGGGTCGCCGATGTTGAACGTTACCTTCTCTCTCATCCGCCAGCCACCTCGATGCCTGCCCGCTCGGGCTCAAGTGTCTCCAGATAATAATCGATCAACCTGGACACGATCGGTGCTGCAGCCGTCGATCCGTGCCCGCCAGCCTCCACGACCGCGGCGACCACGATGGCCGGGTCCTCGGCCGGTGCGAAGCCAATGAACCAGGCGTGATCTGCACCATGCGGGTTCTGAGCCGTGCCGGTCTTTCCGGCGAGTGTCCAGCGGCTCAGTCGCGAGCCACGCGCCGTGCCGCCGGGCGCATTAACGGCCTCTACGAGCGCGGCTCTGAGCACGGCCAACTGCTCCTCGCTGAGCGGAAGTCTGCCGGCGGGCTCCGCGACCGGTCCGTCCCTGGCAACGCGGGCCGTCAGCAACCTGCCATCGTCGGCGAGCGCGGCATAGTACTGCGCCATCTTCAGCGGACTCTGAACATCCTCGCCCTGACCGATGGCCAGGTTGAGGACCACGGAGTTCGTCCAGCCATCAGAGCCGTAGCGCTCGTCGTACCATGCCGTGGAAGGCGGAAAGCTCCCGCTGATCTCCGACGGGAGATCGACACCGGTCGGCCTGCCGAATCCGAATTCGGGAACACGTGCGAGCACCTCTTCCAGTCCAATTCGCAGTCCGAGTTGGTAGAAGTAGACGTCGCAGCTCTCTCGGATCGCGCCCTTGAGGTCGAGCGAGCCATGGCCACTCGGCTTCCAGTCCTTGAAGACGCGCCCGTAGTAGAGCAACGCGCCCCGACAGGGTATCGGCATCTTCGTTTCCGCCTCGGCGTAACCGCCACTCAGCGCGATCCCGGCCATCACCAGCTTGAACGTGGAGCCTGGTGCATACCCAGCCGAGACGCAGCGATTGAACAGAGGCTGGCCAGGGTCCTCGTTCAAAGCCCGCCATGCGGCCGGCTCGACGCCGCCGACGAAGCTGTTCGGGTCGTAGCTGGGCGCGCTGTACATGGCGAGCACCGCCCCGCTGTTGGGCTCCAAGGCCACGATGGCGCCAGCCATCGTATCGGGGAACAGATCGGCGGCGAGTTCCTGCAAAGCGAGATCGATATTGAGATAGAGATCATGGCCCGGAACCGCAGCTACCGTCTGCCGGCCCCTGAAAGCACCCACCAACCTCCCCAGCGCGTTGACCTCGACGTAGCGCGTGCCCGGGACGCCAGCCAGGATCCGCTCGTAGACACGCTCGACGCCCGTAAGTCCAATGGTGCGACCCGGTTCATAGCCCTGGAACTCAGCCAGCCTGAGCTCCGTGTCGCCGATCTCGCCGACGTAGCCGACCACGTGCGCCGCTACAGGGCCTGCTGGGTAGCGACGTTTCGGCGCCGCCTGGATCACGATGCCACCGGGTAAGTGTGCACGACGTTCCTCGATGGCGGATACCTCGGCAAAGCTAGCATCACTCTCAACGGTGACCGGACTGTTGGGATGCCGGCGATAGGCGGAGATCAGGCTCTCGACCTTCTCTTGCGACTGTCCGAGTATCGGCGCCAGCACGTCCAGCACGACTCGCAGTGAGTCGATCGAGAGCGGCAGTATCGCGATCGAGTAGCCAGGCACATTGTCGGCGACCACCCGGCCATTGCGATCATAGATCGCACCCCGCGCCGCCGGTATCGGGAGAGCGCGGATACGGTTCACATCCGAGCGCAGCGCGTAAGTCGTGTGCTTGAGGATCTGTACCCTGAAGAACTGAATCGCCAANCCGCAGAATACCAGCAGTACGAGCCAACGCGCGAGGCGTCCTCGCGGNCGTTGGTAGGTCTGCGGTAGGTGGCCGTGNACGCTCATCGGGCCCGCAGCAGCGGTANAGTCAGGTAGCCGACCGCGCCCGTGGCGAGNGCATCGAGTGGCGCACGCAGCAGGATGAAGGAGAGGGTGCCGCCGCTCGCACCCATCAGCAGGTAGCTCACCGTCTCGTAGAGCCAGGTACCGACGAACAGGTAGGTGCCCATGAACAGAGGTTCTTCACCCACGAAGAGTTCCCGTGTCTGCGAAGCTACGAAAGCGATCAAGACGAGCAGCAGCGTCGCCAGCCCGAAGAAGCTGACCGCCATCGCATCTTCCAGGAACCCGAGCAGGAATCCGAGCCCGGCGGCCGCGCCGGGCCGAAGCTGGCGCGCCGAGACCAGCACCGCACACACGAGCAGGTTCGGGCTGGCGAACCACGAGTCGAAGACCGGCCTGAGCGCGAAATGCAGGAAGGTCAGGACGGCAAGGCTAGCGGCGAGTCCCAACCGACTACCGGTCCGCTCGACCACCATCAGCGCTGAACCCCGGACGCCGCCCGGTCCCAGAGGTCCGTCACGTCGCCGGTCGCCCCGCCGTCGACCAGCACCATCACCTCGCGCACCGCATCAGGGTGCACAGCCGGCTGAACGAGATAACTCCGGGCCCACCCGGCCTCGGTGCTCGTGAGCTCAAGAATTCGACCGATAGGGATACCGCGGGGGAACACGCCACCCTGACCCGAGGTGAGCAACTCGGTACCCGGCGCCAGTTCGACCTGGTAGGGGGTACCGTCCAGCTGCATCAGCGAAGGGACACCGCCCAACGACCGGATGATCCCGAACACGCGGCCGTCGCCCGTCATCGCGCTGACGCGGAAGTCGGGGTGCGTCCAGAAGTCCCCGGCCGCCTGGCTCAGCGACACGGCACGAACCACGCCTACCAGACCGTCGCGCGCCACGACTGGCGCATCGGCGCGTGCCCCGCTCGCCTCACCCACGTCCAATATGAACGACCGTTTGACCACCTCGCCGGCACGTCCCGCCGGGTACAGATTGGCCGCGGCGAACTGGTTCTGACCGCGCTCCGCCAGACCGAGCAACGCTCGCAGACGTTGGTTCTCCTCTTCCACTCCTTGCAGCGCCTGGGACTCTGCGGCCAGCGAGTCCCGCTCCCTCCGCAGCGCGTGCACGTTCCCACGCAGTGAGCTGACATCCGAGAGCCCGCTCTGCAGTTGCAGCACCGGTGCCAGCGCCGTCGAGCGCACTAGGGTCGCGAGCGCGAGCTGGCGCTCGTGCGGGAGCGTCATCAGCACCACTGCGGCGAATAGGAAGAACGCCAGAAGCAGGGGATCGCGGCGGGTCAACCGTCTCCTACCGGACTGCGGGCTGCCACCGAGATGCCTCAGGTAGACAGGACCCCGCGATATCTCCGTAGGTCGTCGAGGATACGTCCAGCCCCTCTCACTACGCACGTCAGCGGTTCCTCGTCAACGTGGATCGGCAGATTCGTCTCTTCCGCGAGCAAACGATCCAGACCCCGAATCAACGAGCCACCGCCCGTCATCACGATGCCGCGGTCCACGATATCACTAGCGAGCTCGGGAGGCGTGATCTCGAGCGTGCGCCGCACCGCTTCGACGATCTGCTGGATAGGTTCCTGGATGTGCTCGCGGACCTCCTCAGAGTGGATACGCACGGTCTTCGGGATCCCCGATACGAGATCCCGACCCTTGACGTCCATTTCGCGCTCTTCACCCACCGGGGCTGCCGAGCCGATCTGTATCTTGATCGCCTCCGCGGTGGGTTCGCCCACCAACAGGTTGTAGTTCTTGCGCAGGAAGGTCACGATCGCCTGATCGATCTCATCGCCGCCAACGCGGATCGACGTATCGGACACGATACCGCCCAGGGCGATCACCGCGATCTCGGTCGTACCGCCGCCGATGTCGATCACCATATTGCCCGTCGGGGTCTCGACAGGTAACCCCACACCGATGGCGGCGGCCATGGGCTCGGCTACCATGTAGACTTCCTTCGCTCCGGCAGCGTGAGCCCCGGCCCGCACCGCACGGCGCTCCAGCTCGGTGATGCCGGAGGGCACCCCGATCACCACACGCGGCTTCAGCCGGAACACTCGCTTGGCCGTCACTGTCCTGAGGAAGTGCCGCAGCATCAGCTCGCTGATATCGACGTCGGCGATCACCCCGTCCTTCAGCGGTCGCACAGCCTCGATGCCGCCCGGCGTTCGTCCCAACATGCCCTTCGCCTCGATCCCGACACCGAGGACCTTGCCGTTCGACTTCTGCACGGCCACGACAGATGGCTCGTTAAGGACGACGCCTTCGCCCCTGACGTAGATCAGCGTATTCGCCGTGCCCAAGTCGACGGCGATGTCGTTGGCGGGAAGCAGCCTACCCGAGTCTAGCCAACGGACACCCATAGTGGCTCGTTACACTCCTCCAGCGATCGGCCGGACACCTCCGGCCCCTCGTCTCCCCTGCCGGGGAACACGGTAATCTAGCTGATAAAACTAGATA
>JGI24422J19971_10000964_pt1 | contig 17032 bp, 11 predicted proteins | sample DeeMarSWOR152_54_FD_19971 | JGI IMG/M metagenome (IMG submission 19971) | reverse complement strand
GCAATGTTTATTGTCACTGCATTTATGTCTAAGGCGTCGATGACTGCGAAGCCAGCCAAGTAAATTGTTTCGTCTGGAGTTCTCGTTCCTTCTCTCCAGTAGATCGGCACGTACCATGCTAGCCTAAAGGTGCCCTCTGAAATCTCAACGGGGTATAGAAGAGGCATCTCAGCGTCGTAGACACCAGCTGCTGGTTTTGGCAGTTTTCCTTCCACAATGTCTTTAGCAGGTATCCCCGAGATGTATTTCTCCTGTTGATAACCGTAGAAAAACACACCTTCCTTTGTGGCTTTGAAGACTCCAGCCAGGGTTCTCTGGCTAGCAACCGGGTTGACCATGACCATGGCCACGATGTCTCCTGTTTCAGGGTCAACGATGTAACGAGTGTCCTCAGACATTTCAATTCGATCTCGGCTGGGCGGGATTATCCATAGGAAGCCGCCTGCCCAGTAATCAAAGGATTCGCCTCTTCGCAACGCTCCCCACTCGTTTATCATGTGCTCCAACCAGTCTTCATCGTACACCTGAGTTGCCCAGTCCGGAAGTGCTTGCAGTTCCATCTGGCTTTCGATGACCTTGCCCTCAGAATCGTAAACGATGAGTCCTGCGTACCTCCGAACAAGGTCAAATCCAACATGGTAGCGTGCAACTACGTACACCAAGTCATTGATTTCTGGACTCCATGTCGGATAGGCAATGCCATAACTGTACGTCATATCATCCAGGTATGATCGAAATATGATGTTTCGGTCCCACCACAAGCCATCGCCTACCAAGAATTCCTTGTTCACTATTTCTGGGAGGGCAACAGGGTCAGCGGCGTCGATTATGATGAAGCCTTTCACGTAGTTTTCAGCTAGGACGTTGGTTGAGCCTATTACAGCCAACCAAACTAATTTGTCGTCAAGAGTCTTCGTGACGTGTGTATCTATGACTTTCACGTTGCTGCCGAACTCTGACATGTGTCTTCTCGCCACCGATGTAGCTAATTCTTGTGTCACCAAGCGCACTTGACCATCAGGAATTGAACTATTAAACGGAAAACCCGACTTTCTCTGGATAAAGCTCTTGAAGTAGTAGGCATTGCTTACGCGCTGAACCTGCGTGAAAGCGATTCCAACGAAAACTGAGAGCAGAAACACGATGAAGAGCGCCGCAATAACTTTGGGACGTATGCGAGTCGATATTCCAATTCTTGGTCGAGGTCCAAAACGACCATACTGAAACCTTTCCCCTTTCTCTTCAACCTCTTTTCTCCTTCCCAACTGGAAAGCGTACTCCAGCAAGGCAAAGAACAATCGAATATACACAAGCCAAAACACGAACAGGCTAAGCGGCGTTAATGCTGCTGCAAAAATCAGAAAAAGAAATAGTCCTAACAGGAAAGTTATAAGGCGGGGTAAGAAGCGGAGATGCGTCTTCGTCGGCGGAATTGGAACCAGAAAAACAGCTGACCATATCAGAAAGAACGTCGCCAAATTCATTTACGCTACCTCACTACTAATTATTTCTCTGCCGCATATTAGGAATTTAAGACTTGTACTCTTGCTTAGTTTCTTCGGAATGCTTTTAACTAGCAGCCGTGTACAGTAATCCGCGTTGGCGGGTGAGTGGCGTCATCTCCACCCGTTCCGCCACAATTAAGAAATATAAACCCCGGGTGTAGGAGATGAGAAATTGGATGCAAGAGACATAAGCCTGTTTGCAGTCTTCAGCAGCCTCTACGTTGTCATAAACATCCTTCAAACAATCTTAGTTGGAAACCCATCGATTTATGGACCAATTCAGCTCCGAGTTGCCGACTGCCTCATAGTTCTGTCAGCTTTGTTCGGCTGGCCTGTGGCGGCGGGCGTAGCCTTGGGTGGTTTACTTACGAATGCATACTATTTCTTAGCTCCTGTAGACGTTGTTTTCGGACCAATAGCCAATCTCATCGCAGCTACACTCGTTATGATGCTGAGAAGACGTCGACTTCTAGCGTGCTTCGTAGGCGGTCTGCCAATCGGTGCAATAGTAGGCGGCTACCTATGGCTCTTCTTCGAGCCTCCGGACATACTCGGGCTTACGTTGCCACCTTGGGCTGCCATGATAGCAAGCATTACGCTAAGCAGTTGGGTAGCAATGGCAATCATAGGATACGGTCTACTAACAATACTCAGCAGGCCTGCAGTCATTGAACCATTGAAATCCCGAGGACTTAGAGTACTGCCCTCATGAAACTTCAGAGCAGGTACTAACTCACCATCAAAATTGCGCAGTTGTCCAAAAAAAGGCATTCCCGACATGACTTCTGAAGCGAGTTCCCTAGCTACATGAATCGTTCGAGTTTTGTCAATCCTATGATTTCATTGAAGTCTAAGCCCAATGCATCCAAGACTTGGTCAAAGGTCGACTGCAAATAGCCTACATACTTGTCCACATCTACCTCACTGCTGGAAGCCAGCTGAATAGGCTTCACGTGCGGCTCCTTCGTGACCTTCACAAAGCTGATCAAGTCGCCAGCTTTTAGTTGATATCCCTTCTCCTGCAGAATTTTAGCAGCCTTCACATGTTGCGGCGTGGTCTTGGTGTAACGTTCAGGTGCTTCACCTAGAACTACATTGAAGGCCAAGTCTTCGATTCTTTTCCATTCACGTCGTCTAAGTCGCAAGTAAGTGTCTCTTATGATGCTTTGAATCTCTTTTTTGGCGTCCTGAAAGTCTCCCGGCGTCTTCACTTGGCTCAATCGGTCCTTCATTAGATCAAAGGCTTTCTTTATCAATGGGGGGATATGCTTCTTCTTTCCCGTCAGACCTTTCACATCAACCGTGCCTTCCGAAGTGACGCCTAAGTAATTCTTCTTGCGGCTACTGAATACAGCGTAACGATACATCTTATCCACGTCGAGTTCCATGTGCAGTTCTTTCTCAGACCATTTAGCCAAAGAGCTGATCTGGCTTTCGGCAGGGTTCTTCAGAAAAATGCTGTCCGTATCGCCGTAAATGACTTGAATTCCCAGTCTCTGCGCTTCATCAATGATCTGTGTAATAGCATGTCTGCCCAGCGCAGCGGTAGCCTCAGCCACAGGCGGACAGTACAGGTCGAAGGATTCAGCGCCAAAAACACCATAGCTTGCGTTCAAAATTACTTTCAAAGCTGCCTGAATGACATTGTACCAACTTCTCAACTCGGTTGGCAGAGTCTTGTCCTTTGCCCTTGACTTGTACCACTTAACCCGGAGGTCACGCAACGAACCGATAAGTAGGCTTTCTAACGCCTTTTCCCTAGTGCAGACCCAGTGCGGCGTGCCGGGTATCGTGTTTGATTTGCATTCTTCATGCGAACACAAGATCGATTGGTAACCCAAATTGTAGACCTTGATTAAAGAAGGATACAGACTTGGGAAGTCCATCACGGCTACATTAAAGTGCACACCCGGAACAGGCTCAACCACGATTGCGCCTTTGTACTTCTTACCTTTGATAATCGCTTTGGTTGCAGTTTTGCCTTTAACTGCTAGAATATCTTGAGTGTTCGGGATCAGCATCCCCAGTTTGCGGTGTTCAAACTGCATGAAGTTGCGTATCCAGCGGGATACACCTTGTCGACTCACGTCTTCCATGGGCATGCGGCTGATCCGTGTGATAGCTAGAATTAGCTTCATGACCAAGTCGTTGTCGAAGCTCGTCAGCTTTAGGGTGATCTCAGCGTCTTGGAGGCAGTACTGAGCCAGTTCAGTGTATGTTAAATCATTGAGTGCTTTATTCAATTCAATCTTGGTCATGTTCACCAGAGCTGTGCCGACATCATCCAGAGTTACATCCTTGTACTTCTGCCCAAAAGCGTAGATTTGAATGGACCTGTTGAAGAAAAACTTGTAGAGGTCAATGTGCACACCATAGCTTAACAAACAGGTTTTTCTACCCAGTTCAATGGGCACATCGCTGCGTCTGAAGCCCAGTTTCTTAATAGCTCGGTTAGAGAGATAGTGAAGATCGAAGTCGTCTCCGTTGAAAGTGATCACAAATGGATAATCCCAAATAGCGTCGAAAATGCCTTGGAGTAACTCTTTTTCGGTATTGTAGTATTCTACGCTTACTTCTGCTGGAATCTTAGCTGTGCCTTCCCTTACACCAGCCCGTTTCAAAAGCAGAACGCGTTTCATGCCATCCGAGCCAGTCAGTGAAGCACAAAAAACCTGATGATCCGCGTCTCGTGGATCAGGCACACGGAAGGTAAGTTTGCCCTCGATTAGAGTAGTGGGAGTTTCGACTTCGATGTCGAGCGCGACTCTTCGAAATTCAGGAGCTGGATACTCAAGCAATCTTGCCCAGTTTTCGATGGGTTGAAGGAATTCTTTGGGTTCATTTGTAAACAAGGATTGAATTTTCTTCACACTTTCTTCTGCGGGAGCATCCTTTACGGCGACAAGGTCTCCTTTCTCTACCTTGTATATCATGCCTGGGGCCAGTTGACGATCATAGATGTAGTTTTGGTAGTATTTGATGGCGGCTTCCCAGACTTTGGCTGGCTGTTCCATGCCCATTTTTTCCCATTCTTGGGGAATGATGTCTCGCAGTGTTCCTTGGGGGCGACCGCCAACGGCTAGTGGGTCTTTGGTTACCAGTCTGGTCAAGATTACTTTTCGGTCGAGCAGTGGATCCTCTCTCTCGACTTCTTCGAAATGGTCAAAACCCGGATGCTTGACGACTTGATCAATTTTTTCGAGTTCCATCGGCGAAAGATTGGTTAGAAGATATGGCTGGTGTCCCTTAGTGTCATGCCAAAAGTAAATTCGCTTGGACTCAGGTTCGTAAAGCTTGATGAGCGCTTTTCCGCGACTCCCGTCGTACGTGGCAGACACAAAATATGAGGCTGGGAGGTCTAGCGGTGCTTCAAAGTCTTTTCTGAGAGGTTTTTTTTCCCCTCGTATAGGTTTAGGCAAAGATTTCGGCGGAGTTTCCTCTTGTTTCTCAGATTCTGTTTTAGGCTTTGGTGTGGCGAAGTAGTGGTCAAGTCTGCTTCTGCTCATTTCTCTCGCTGTGTCCCAACTGATATTCAGTCTACTGCCTAAAAACGTTCGCTGACAAGTCCTTGACAAAAACTCATATCTTGACCGGTCTTTTGTATTCATGCAGACGGAGCTAAACCATTGCTACGCGATGCTTGGACGCTCGCTATAGAAACTTTAAGCTGGATTGAGCTGCAGCGGCTTGGAGAGCGATTAGCATTGACTAAAGCCGCAAGACAATTGGCAATTCAGGATCCAAGAGTTGTCGGTTTAGCTCACAAACTTGTCTTCGAAACCCAGCGACGCCTAAACACCGTTGACTCCGCTCTTGCCTCGGTCTTGGCTCCTAGGTCGCTCAGCGACTACAAACTGGGGGCGCAATCATTTCTACGCTTGTACGCCTATAATGTGCTCTTTGAAAGCGCTAATTTTGAGAGAGCCGCAGCAATCGCGGGCATGGGCCGTTCGATTCTTGGCTGGCGTGAACTTAACGACGTCGAAGAGGCTTTGGGCAAGATCCTGAGTGTTGAGCTGAATGATGTCTCAAAAGGCGTTAACGAAGATGAGCGAATAGCCCTTCAAACCTACACTCCAACATGGTTCATTAAATATTGTTTCAAGATGTTGGGAAGAAGCCTAGCATTGGATTTCTTGGAGAGCGCTTCTTTGCCCACACCTACTTATGTGCGCCTAAATACGCTCAAGTCGTCAGAAGAAACCTGCCTGCAGAAACTGAGCCAAGACGGCTTGATGCTTGAGAAGGAGCCTCTTCTGACTCATACTTACAAAGTTGTTGAAGTTCAGAAACCGTTAGTCCGAACTCAAAGCTTTCGAGAAGGTCTTTTTTATGTACAGGATAAGGCTAGTTGTCTGGCGGTTGAAGTAGCTGATCCAAAGCCAGAAGACACGGTTCTAGATGTGTGTGCGGCGCCCGGAGCTAAGACTACGTACATGGCGCAGCTCATGCAAAATCGAGGCAACATTTACTCGGTTGACTATTCAAAGCGTCGAATGGAGGAGTGGAAACGCGGAATAACACGGATGGGCACCCGAAACGCCTCTGCAATTCATGCGGATGCACAGAAACCATTGCCGACAAATCTGGTTGCCGACTTGGTTGTTTTAGATCCTCCCTGCACTAGCACTGGAGCTTTCGGCAAGACTCCGTCAGCGAAGTGGCGCTTGACAAAGCGTTCTGTCTTCAATATGGCTGAGATCCAGTGGAACATGCTGAATAGCTGTGCAGAAAACGTGAAGAAAGGTGGACGCTTGCTTTACTCAACCTGCAGCATAACTGTAGAGGAAAACGAATTGCTGATTGAAAGGTTCTTGAAATGGCATCCGGAGTTTAGGCTTCAAGACTCAGCGCCTCGGATAGGGTTGCCCGGCTTGAGAGGACAAGCTCAATGTCAACGGCTGTATCCGCATCTTCACAACTGCAACGGATTCTTTGTCGCAAAACTAATCAGAGAAGAAGACGCCTAGCCTTTCAGCGCCTTCTTCCGACACTTCTGTCTTCACGCTTTTTTTCCAAAGCCGACAGAATCTCGAAGACCGTTTTCGCAGCTTGTATGCTTGTCACTCCATTGTCATATGAGGGTGTAACTTCAACAACATCGAAAGCAGCAATCCGCTCATCAATAACGCCGCTCAACAAATCGTAGAACATGTGCGCGCACAAACCGTCAGGTTCCGGATTCTGAACCCCCGGGACAAAAGCAGGGTCGAGGACGTCCATGTCAACAGTCACGTAGATTCTTTTAACGTTACTCAACAGTCTGCTGACTTTCTCGACTGTCCATTCTACCCCTTCTTTTCGGATCTGATGTGTTGTTATGAATTCTATACCCGCCTTCTCAGCGTAGTCTAGTTCTTCCCTGCAGACTGCACGGGTACCAATCTCGATTATCGTGCTTGGTTTGGCCTGCTCGTTGAGTCGTCGCATGAAAGTCGTGTGTGACGTTCTTAGGCTCATATACTCGTCGCGCAAATCAAGATGTGCGTCAAAATCGAGCACTGCAAAGTTTTTGCCAATCGCTTGAGCAGCGCCTAGTGTTATGGTGTGTTCTCCGCCGATTATTGCAGGAATTTTCTCAGAGGCTAGAAGTTCCTCTGTAACCTGCCCGAGTCGTTTGAGCGTTTCTTGTGTGTCCCCAGTTACGTGGAGGTCGCCCAAATCGTGGATGTTGATGTCTTCAATGTCTATTTTGGAACGGAGGCTGTAGGTTTCGATGTTGAGAGATGCTTCGCGAATGGCTAAAGGTGCAAATCTGGCTCCGGTTCGGTATGTGCTGGTTGTGTCGAATGGAACGCCTAATAGTGCATATGAAGCTTCAGCCAATGGTTTCTGATAGCCGCTGAAAGTCGTTGCTGGTGAGACGTAGAGTTCTCTGTAGCCCATGCTGTCTTATTGTTGCGCATCTGCTCTAAACGTTTTGCATCAAGTTGGAGTCGCATAAGAGTAAATGTTAAATATTCCATACGTCATAGTATACGTTGAGCACCGTCCGAAATCGTTGAGGTCAGTAATCACAAACCCTACATCGAAAGCGGCGAAAAGGCGTGCTCCTTTGAAGTGAACGCCAACAATATCACAGTAACTATCCAGGCTTAGAATCCGAACGAAGTCAACTGATCCTCAACGGCGGGAAACGGTGCGAGCGAGCCTTATTCAATCTCTCCTCTCTTTCCGTTCCGGCTTTTGCGATGAACTCTGCACCGCTTTTTCTTCTTCTGATAGCTCAGCTTGTCCGTAAACCGTAATAGATTTATTCTTTCACATGCACTAGCAGTAGGCTAAAAAGAGGCGTAAAGCCCTTGACTTCAAGGTTCAGAGTAAAGCGCCGAGATGGACTACTACTTGCAATTTTCTACGCTACCGTAGGAGTACTTCAATTGGCTACCCTAGCCGTTCTTGACATAAGAATGGTGTGGATAGGCGCACTGGCGATTCTAAGCCTTATCGCTGCATATGGTTTGTTCACAGTGAGAAAGTGGTCTGTGTGGCTCGTAATCGGTTTGTTCTTTCCGCAAGTGGTTTTCGGCGCCACGACGCTCTACAGCTCGATCTCACTATATTCCTTTCACCAAGATGTCAGCCTTCTGTTACTCGACATCTCTTTGGTTTTATTCATCGCGCTGTCATTGGTTTCCTTCTTTTATCTGGCTGCGAAGAGGAAAACATTCGAGTCCACGTAGCCGCGGTCAGCGCACTTTTTCGTAGCTCTGCTTCTTGCCGGCCCGGAAGCTCGTCAACATACCCGTGAACCAAGCAGTATGAAGTCTCAGGCGACCCCATTTCCGCAACCGTCGCGGATTCTCTGCCACACAGAAGTCAAGAAGAAAGATGTATCGTCCGAACTTTAAGGCTCGTCTGACAAGTTCTTGCTCTTCAGCTACGATTATTTTCGGATTGAAGCCTCCAATCCGTTCAAAAACAGATCTCCTCATGAGCATGCAGTTGCCGTGAGCACCTCCGAGCCTCAGTTTGCATGAGACAAAGGTTGAGAAATTCACAAACTCGTACAACAGGCGGTCAAGGACGCTTCTGGTTAACGGTATCTTTCGGCAGCTCACGCCCACCACGTCTTCCTCATTCATAAGTCTGTCGAACCGCTCAAAGGCGTCAACAGGCAAGAAAGTGTCAGCGTCCATGAAAACCAGGATGTCACCTTCGGCACAGCTGGCTCCCTGATTTCGAGCGTCTGCTGCAGATTGATCAGCGGTGGAAACGACCTTATCAGCAAGCTTTCTGGCTATTCTTACTGTTTGGTCTTTGCTGTTTCCATCTTTTACTACGATCTCGAAATCTCGGAAAGCTTGGGTCCTCAGCGCATTCAAGGTTCTATGAATGTACTTCTCTTCGTTGTAGGCTGGTATGACGACTGTGAACTTCATTTTCATTGTGCACGCCTGTCAGTGCAGACGCAGACGCAACTTCGTCTTGACTGCTTCGATTATATTAGTTTTCGACATTCTTGCACAGCTCAGTTTTCTTTTGACACCGTTGACGTCTTCGCCCAAGAATTGGATTCTTTGTGGGTTGATTTCACCCATGCGTTGCTGATGTGCCTTCCAAAGCGGCTCAACTGCATATGGATTGAATCCAGCGATGTGGCAACACGCAGCGTCAACTGTAACAGCGTTTCGCCCAGAGATAATCAAGCCCAAGTCAACTTTGTTGCCGAGAACCGGTCCTAAGCCTTCCATAGCCACGATTCCGTCGGTTATTATTAGGTCTTGGCGAATAGCCTTGTTCAAATACACGATGACATCGGCGAGACGAGAATGAAGATAAGCCTTCTTTCGTGGCGCCACAAATCCAAACATGTTTTTCATGGCTATGGAAAGGACCACATCCATGTTTGTCTTGAACTTGGGCAGATTGATTACATAATCGGCTGTTAGCGCCGTTTTTGGTATTGGAACCTTCAGATCCGCGACTTTGTGTTCCTCCACATCATCCTTGCTAAGATTGAAGAATTCAGCATCGCACCTCTTGATCACATCCATAACTCCAGTGTTAGACAATCGTTTCTCAGCAGTACCGGAGGCAGCATCGGACTCTACGACCAAAACGTTCTTGCTTTTTTCCATGATCAGATGTAAGACAGCTTCCAAAAGCCTTGGATCTGTTATTATCATATCTTCCAGATTCTTTGGGTAACAAACATTCGGCTTCACTACAACCAAGTCATCCTTCTTTACTTTGTTGAAGCCGCCCAGCGTTTCAGCTGCTTTTCTCACGGTTGCCTCGATCGTAGAGCCATTCTCACGCAAGACAACAACAGCGTCTTTTTGAAGAGACGAATCGTGTGTGTCGCCTTTGAAGCACTCTGTAACTGTATTGAGGGCGCGAACTAGTTCTATGCCATCGTCCACAGTAACTTGAGGCTGCGCTTGACCGTCTGCGCATTTTAGAAAGTGCAAGTGCTCGTTGATGTAAGATGGATGTTTGAAACGGAGAACATCTATGTACTGGCGCAACCTTGGTCCCATGATAGTTGTTTTGGATTCGCCATTTTTTGTCACGGTCATGTTGTAGGGCGTCCGTAGCAGGTTCATTCTTATTTCGCCGCTCTCACCGATCACATCAAACTGTAGAGTGGGAACGAATCCAGTCCATTTGGCAGTCAAATCTGCTTCGACACCGTGCTGCAATCTGGCTTTAACGTTTACAACGCTTACAACACCGCCTTTCAACTGTGGCTCAATGCAAGAGACTCTTTCCAGCGGTCCGCCCACACGCTGCACAAGATAGATCAGATGAGGAAACAGGTCTTCAAGCACGCCACATTTCGCTTGGTTGCGAAAATCTGTTTTCGCGCCATAAAACTGCAGATTGGTCGTGATGCAAGCATTAAGCTCCTTTGTTTCTCCGATTTCACCGTTTTCAATTCTCTTGAGCGCTTCAACGAAGCAAGGCGTAAATATGAAGTTGTGCCCAGGCATGAGAAAGAGTTGTTGCGCAGCACTCTTGCATTGCATTTCATGTGCTTTCCTGATCATTAATGCCTGCTCAAGCGTCGACGCGAGTGGCTTTTCACATAAAACGTGTTTTCCCCATTCAAGGGCGTCCATAACGACTTGAAAATGATACTCAGGTGGAGTGCAAACAAAAACAGCATCTACATCCGCTTTAGCCAGCATACGCCTATAGTCATCGTAAGTTTCCTGTACATCGAACTTTCTTTTCACTTCTTCAAGGCGAGTTTGATTCAAGTCGGAGGCTGCAACCAATTCGTATTCCTGAATTTGCTTCAAAGAAGGCATGTGGACAGCTGTTGCGATTCTGCCGCAACCAACCACTCCGACTTTCACTGTGTCCCTCTCCCCACCAAGGAATAGTAGATGCTGGGCTTAAGCAATTCCACATCCACCACCGCGCCCTCTTCAACAAATTGTTGGCTTTCATGAATAACTGTGAAGCCGTCAGCTTTTGCCAATGTAGTAATCGCCCCCGATAAGCCCGCAGTTGCAGGAGAAGCCACAAGTCTGCCAGCACTATCTCTCTTCAAGTTCACTGTAACATAAGTTCGCCTCCCACGGGATGGAAAAAGTCTCTCAGACACAATAGCCCTCACAATCATGGGCTTCTCCTCTTCACGTCCAGCCATATGCATCAATGTTGAACGCACGAACAAATGAAAAATCAAAAGCGCCGACGTAGGGTGCCCAGGCAAAGAAAAAACAGGCTTGTTATTGACTACTGCAATTGTTGTAGGTTTTCCCGGTCTGACAGCAATACCATAAATTATGACGCCAGGCTTGCCCAAAGTGTCTAGGACTTTGGGAATAATGTCTGTGGGTCCAACTGAAACACCGCCTGAAGTTATGACAACGTCTGCTGTTCTCAAAGCTGTTTGCAGCGCGGTTCTCATCTCTTTTTCCTTGTCTTGCACAATGCCCATGTTCAAAGGCTCGCCACCCAGCTCTGCAACAGCCGCGCTCAAAGCATGAGCATTGATGTCAAAAATCTTTCCAAGCGTTAATGGTTTTCCAGGGTCAACAACCTCTGCGCCTGTTGAGAATATGGCAACTTTGGGTCGCTTGAACACTTTGACTTTGGATGAACCGATAGCTGCTAAGACTCCGATTTCGTGAGGCGAGAGCACAGTACGTTTCTTTAGCACCGTTTCTCCTTTGCGAATGTCAGAGCCAGTCTTCATCACGTTTTCGCCAGTTGAAACTGCTTGGCGGATAAGCACTGAGTTGTCTCTGCATGTGGTATATTCAATCATTACAACTGCATCCGCGCCCTCTGGGATCGGTGCTCCAGTGACAATCTCAGCAAGAGTACCTTTCTGAACTCTTACTTTGGGAGCTTCACCAATGTCGACTTTGCCAACGAGTCTAAGTGCTACAGGGCGGTTTTCTTCAGCGCCAAAAGTGTCGGCGGCTCTAACAGCGTACCCGTCAACCGTTGACCGATCAAAGGGGGGAATGCCATAGGGCGAGACCACATCATCGGCTAAGACGCGGTTGTAAGCTTCAGAGATAGAAGTGATTTCGGTTCCGACAGGTTTAGGCGCGTAATTCTTGGCTAGAATACTCTTAGCCTCGTCTACTGAGAGTAGTTTTCTGAACAATGCGGATTTCACTTCTCCTCTCTGGCGATAGAACTGAAAAGGTGCACAGCCACGCTTTCTCCTTCTTCCATTCCCTCTCTGTCTTCGGGAATAACCACGTATCCATTAGCCTTGGTCAGAGAAGACAACAGCCCTGAACCCTTCGCGAGAATTGGCATCGCATGAAACTCGCCTTTCCGCTCAATGACTTTGATCCTCAAGTAGACCCTACGTCCCAGCGCTCCAACCACACGTCTGGTCAGCCGCGCTCGAACTACAGGACGACTTTCGTTCTCAACTCCAAGCAACTTCAATATTGTTGGTCTCGCGAAAACCTCAAATCCGATTGTTGCCGCAACAGGATAGCCTGACAAAACGAAAATGGGCTTGCCTTTCAGCACACCCAGCGCAGTGGGCATGCCGGGACGCATGGAAACGCCGTGAACAACAATTCCGGGTTTGCCGAGCTTGGTTACTACGATAGGCACCAAGTCTGCTATGCCTACACTTGTTCCGCCCGTAGTTATGACTATGTCGGCTTTTTTTAGGCCTTCAACTATCTTTGTGCGAATATCTTTTTCGTCGTCTCTAGCTATGCCAAGGTACATTGGTTCAGCAGCTAGTTCTCGACATAAGCCTGCGATCACAAATCGGTTGGAATTTATGATCTGGTTAGGTGTCGGTTCTTCGCCTATTTCAACGAGTTCGTTGCCGGTCGACACAATGGCGATTCTGGGTTTCCGTATAACACTCACTTTAGTGATTCTTAATGCAGCAAGCAAGCCCAGATGATGCGCTTGAAGCCAAGTTCCGCTGTATACCGCCACCTCGCCTTTTTTGATGTCCTCGCCTTTTCTGGAAACGTTTTCACTGGGCGTCACCGGCGCGATAATTTCGATTCCGTTTTTTATTGTTCGAGTGTGCTCCAACATAATGACGGCGTTGGCGCCTTTTGAGAGTGGGTTGCCTGTCCAGACCTGTTTGGCTTGGGCTTTTCCGAGGCTGCCTTTACGCATTAATCTTAGGGTTTTAGGCCTTATTTGTGAAGCTTCAAATGTGTCTTCGGCTTTGACAGCGTAGCCGTCGACTGCTGAGCGGTCGAATTGCGGTAGATCCGATGGTGCAACTATGTTGCGTGCTGCGACTCGCCGCAACGCATTTTCAATTGTGACTGCTTCGGGGGCAAGTCGGTTGGGTTTGAGCGCCCTGAGGAACGTGGTTTGAGCGTCGTGTACGTTGGTGAGTTTTTCGAATCCTTTGAGCCTTGCCAATGCTCTTCACTCATATATATTCAGACAACAGTGTTGAGTAAACTGAAATTTAAACTATTTATCTGAGCAAGTGCAAGCGTGAGGAATGTTAACATTGAGGGGATCGGTGTCGAGAAGTGTCCAGAAGAATTAGTTTTGAAGATTTCCTGAAGGTTGACATTAGGGTCGGAAGAATAACGCAGGTTGAAGATTTTCTCGAAGCCCACAAACCATCCTACAAGTTGACCATAGACTTTGGAGAACTAGGCGTAAAGAAGTCCAGCGCTCAAATAACCCAAAGATACGCAAAAGAGCAACTTTTGGGACGACAGGTCGTTGCGGTTGTGAATTTCTCACCCAAGCAAGTTGCTAACTTCATCTCTGAGGTCTTGGTTCTCGGAGCATTAACTAAGAGAAACGAAGTGGTCCTCTTAAAGCCTGATAGGATGTTGAACTAGGGGACAGAATAGCGTAAAAGTCTATTTTCCTACTTCGATGGCTTCTTACTTTTGCGCTTCAACTCTTGCAGTACCATGTCGCGTAGTTTCTGTGCGTCTAGGTCTAGATTTGGTGTTTCGCAGGCGATGACGGGTCTTAGGTCACGTTCGGCTATGAGTTTAGCTAGGAATTTGAAGTCTGGTCCGTATTCGGTTCTGTCCAAGTTATGGTGGCGTCTCTCGCCTTTGTCAGTGAATTCGATGTGGCTGTAGTGGCAGTGCAAGTTTCTCAAAGCCTCTGCACCCAACCTCTTTTCAATCTGATCCATAACTTTGCGGGCATCATCAATTGTGTTGAATCTGCCGCGCTCTCTGGCATGCAAATGCGCCCAATCCACGTTTGGCTCAGTCAAATCAACACGTTCACATAAAGCCAACACTTCTTCCACGCTTCCAAACTGTGAGGGTTTACCCATCATTTCAGGCGCCAAATGCACCCTCGTGATGCCCATTGAACACATTTTCTCAACAACTTCTTCCATGGCTTTAGCACAGGTCTCAAACACTTGCTTCGGAGGTCTACCCGCATACGAGCCGGGATGAAAGACAACAATATGCGCTTGCATCCAGTGGGCGCCTTGCACGCAGGCAAGCAGCCGTTTTTTGCTTGCTTCAAGTATTTCTTTGTTCACTGAAGTTAGGTTAATGAAGTATGAGCCGTGAGCGGTCAACCATACGTCGTGTTCAAGCGCTTTCTTGCTCAGTTCTTCTGCTGTCTGTTGCCTGATCTGAGGTTTTGGACCCCAGCGAACCATCTCATATTCGAAAGAGTCCAAACCCTCAGCCTGTAGGTATTTCGGCATTTCGGTGACAGGTTGTTTTAGAAGCTTGAATCCCAGAGGCATGCCCGATGGGCCAAAGCGAGGACGATCAGCCATTCAGAATACACGCTCTACTTTACTTCGTCATCATTGTTGATGTCTTGTTCGACTTCGGAATTGTTTACTGTCTCTTAGCGGCCTTTGACTCGACGACGTGTGGAGGCGTACGCACTATAGAGAAGCGCAAGAACTGCGGCGGTCCATGCAGCTAGATTCTGGCTCAGAGCATACTTGCCTACGACATCTAATTGAAAAATCGGGCTCGTAAGAGAAGTCCCAGCCGCCTCAAGTGAGTGTCTGAAGCCTGGGGCCGCACTGACCAACGCGTTGTTGATGCTGGTTCCCAAATCGCCTAAGGGTGGTACCGAAGTTCCTATGCCTTGAAGCCATTGTCCAACGCCTATAACAAGTCCGTGCAGAGCAGGGGAGCCCATGTACATATCTAATGTCAGTTGGTGAATTAGGTCGGGGTACTCTATTAAGAACAATCCCGTTGTGACTAGGATGAATATGGCTAGAATTGCTAAGGCGCTTTTGACAGCTATTCGAGCGAACGATAGGCGCTGCGAGATGTAGCCTACTCCTGGAGTCTTTTGAACGCCTGACTTTAGTCGTTTGCTAATGCGTTGGAGCTTTCGGCTTAGGTTTTTGAAGAAGCGCCTTGTCGACTTGAATCTGCGGCTTTCCTGTATGCGTCTAGGCGGTTGCGTGGGGCGTTTTGCAGCTTCAATTCTGTGCGGAATGAAAGCTGTCGACTTTGTCAAGTATGTCCAGCTTGTGAGCAGAACGATGATCACGCTCAACGGCAAGAGATGGAGCAACGGACTGACAGAAATCGTGAAAGACCAGTTTGTGCTAGGAACTTGAAAGGTTGAGGTCCAAGCCTCTCGATCACTCAAGCCCAGCGCCTGAAAAGCGGAGATCAGCAAGACTTCGATGATTAAGCCGATGATGAAAAACAAAATCAAGGCTGCTAGACCTTTAGGAGCTGTCCACTTGACCCTCAAGTGTCTCCTATGCGTTGCGGTCGATGTCAATCATCTTTTCTCCATTCTGCTTTGTTTGAAACACCCGTGATGACATGAGCTGTTTTTTCCTATCTCTGTAAAGCATGCGAATACTTAAGTCAATTGGATACGCTACAACGCCTGAAGAGCGTTTCCTATGGTAGCAGGAGCATTATCAACCCAGCAGCCAAAGGGATGGTCAGGTTATCGTTTATTGGTGTTGGGAGAGTTTCGATTATCATTGCGGTTGCTGCGCCTATGATGGCTTTAAGCGGGGTTACAAATACTACAGCGCCGAGTAAAGCGAGAAAGAAACCGAAAATTGTTCCTTCGACTTTCTTGCCTTTGTTGTAGGGGAACACGTGTCTTCCGATGGTTCTTCCGAAGATTGTGGCGAAACCGTCGCCTAGGGTGAACACGGCAATTGATGCATAATTGACAGGTGCAGGAAACAATAGGAGGGCGAGCATTATGCCAAATGCGAAGAAGATGGGCGCGGTCACGAACTCGTGGACTTCTGGTTGAAGAGCGGCTTTCCAAGTTATGGTTGATACAATTGGGATGTTTACTCCCATCATGCGGGCAAGCTCTGAGATAGTGTAGACAAGCGTAACCATTAGAATGACGAAAGCAACCCAGAAGTGACTCAGCGCGAAGTACATGGTGATGAATGCGACCAAGAAACCTGCGATGTGAATGTTTTCGCGGAGCAAATCTCCTTTTGTTAACGAATGCCGCGCCGGTTCGGTGTTTTCGGTTAAGGAAGGTAGAATCTCCATTAGGTCGCCTTTAACCACTATGTCTGATTTGCAGGCTAGTAGAAAGTCGGGGTTGTAGCCAATTCTTGTGGCGCAAAGGTTGAACATGGGCAGGTTGTTTCGGTCGTCAGCAACCAATGCGCATTCTTGAGGCGTTAGGCCTTCTTTTTCTATGATTTTCTGCAAGACAAGCGCTTTGCCCCCTGGTTTGATGGCGTCGCCGCTGATTTGTCCTGATATTAGTCCATTTGTCACCTCAAGTTTGAAGCCGACTGCGTAATCTGCGTCTAGCTGAGTTGCTAGTTCTTCGATGAAAGCTTGAGGTAAGCCTGAGCTTATCAGCGCGGTTTTGCATCCAGCTTGTTTCAGTTGCTGGAAGACCTTTTCGACTCCTGGGATTAGTGGGATTTTCTTGAAGAGTTGGAAGAGATCGTTCACGGATAATCCACGCAGTTGTCTGTAGATTGTTTGGAGGGCGGTTTCGAGTTTGATGAGTCCGGCTTCGTAGAGAAGTCCAGCGTAGAGCATTTTGATGAAATTTAGGATGGCTACTCGTCGTGAGGCTTCGAAAAGGAGGTAGCGTCGTTTTGGGATGATTATTCCTTCGACGTCGAAGACGATTAGGCGGGGGTTTTTCCGGTG
>JGI24422J19971_10000962_pt1 | contig 17039 bp, 22 predicted proteins | sample DeeMarSWOR152_54_FD_19971 | JGI IMG/M metagenome (IMG submission 19971) | reverse complement strand
TTTCTAACGATTTTATGCTTGAGTCAGAGACTATCAGCATGATGTCTACTTGCTTTGCGGTGCCCCTTCCCAGATGCTCCACTCCGGCTTCCATGTCAAGTAGGACTACTTCGTTCCGCTCCACTACTAGATGGCGAAGCAAAGCGCGAATAACAGCGTTTGCAGCACAAGTGCATCCGGAACCCATAGAACGAACGGTTCCCATCACTATGAGATTGACGTTGCAGGGAGTCATTACCGAAAAGTCTCGAACAATATCATCCACCGTAAAGGACAGTCGATATACCCCTGAAAAGCCGGTCTCGGTTTTCGAGTCAACCAACGCTTTGTTCTCTGAAATCGGCACTATCTCTCTGGTCTTCTCCGGAAGCAAACCTAGAGTCAAAGCCAGATTTGGAGAAGGATCTGCATCGATGCCTATTGTCTTCATTCCCTTACTCGCAAAGAAGCAGGCTAGGGCTCCTGCTACTAAGGTCTTTCCAACGCCACCCTTTCCGGAAACCGCTATCTTCACGGTTTTCTCGCCGTCTTCACTCTTTTGGTGGTGGTTTATTTACGTTTCTCGCAGGTTCTGATCAAAGACCTCGGCACATCTACATTCCAAAAGTACGAAACGCCACGCACGCAGCATACATGGCATGTTCCTAGAAAGGGGAGGTTGATGGATTCACATTGAACTACTATTGTCAAAGCGCGATTCAATGGCGTTCGACTGTGCTTCCATTAGCCAACGTTCACGAATCTCATATACATTCCTTCCGGCCACATCGAAGCCATTGCTTCGGCTTCATCTTCTGGCAGACCTTCGAGTACAAGCAACTGCACTAGAACCTCACACGAAATGTAGCCCCACATGTTTTCTGCCTCCAACGCAGCTTCAGAATCAGTCATCATTCCGATTATGTCCTCGATCGCAAGCGGTAGAGCATTTTTGATCTTAGCCTTTGACGCATCGAGTGCATGCATGAAATCGAAATACCAGAATTCGGTGTCTGCCGTCCACGAGTGCATTGCTCCACTTGGGAGCATGCACTCTACCCCCTCAGGCGTAATCATGATATGTGGGTTCTTTCCTGCTGCTCCATGCGGACCAATAGGTTTCGCCATTGCTTGGATTACCATAAGCGACAATGCAAATGGTATCATAGCGAAAATCAGGAATCTCCTATTCATCTGGTCACCTCCCTTCACTTTGCAAGGAGAAAAGCTGAATCTCCCTTCTCCCAATGAAATAGGAGTCAACGCATTCTTATCGGTTTCGTTTAGAAAATAAACTTCTGAGACGGCAAGTGCAATGCACATGCACGCATTGCATGCATGTCACGCATATGCTTGCGCTTTCAGTAAGTTAGTAGGCTTTCTGCCTCTTCAAGAACCCACTCGAGAGCTTGTTTCGCTGCATGCCAAGCAATGTTCTTCCTTTCGATAAATGGTCCATCGTTTGCTCTCTGCTTCTTGAGCTTGCCCAATCGTTCTCTTATCTCTTTTTCAGATCTCATTCCTGCAGTCTCCTTCGTCCTGCTCATTTGGATTTTTCCAGTACATCTTCGAGGACTTCTCTGACGCTTGTTCCAGCTTCCACCAACATCTTGGCTACTCCGTGATGTTCAAGTATTGCCGAGGCGCCAGGCCCGAATTCTGGGCCAATCACCAAGTTAACCTTTGAATCCACCAATTCCTTAACCACAATTGGGCCAGCTCCATACTTGTACGATGCAGCGGGGTTCTCAATAACCTCCACATTCTTAACCTTCCCATCTTCAATATCTACAATCGTGAAAGTTTTGGCTTTGCCGAAAACTTCTGAGACGTCATCCTTCAACCCTTTGTTCTTATTCGTTGCCACGGCAATTCTGAGCTTCTCTTTGTCCAACGTATCTCCTCCAAGAAATGGGAGGTGTAGGTTAAAAACCACGTCCTCCTCTGCCTCTTCCTCTACGTCCTCCTGAAGGGCCTGGGTCGAGTCCATGGATCATGTAGGCTGTTGCCTCACCTTTGGGAAAGTCCGGTTTTGGAACTACTTGAGGGATTTCTATGATTTGCCCACAGTTGCCGCATTGGAAGCATTTCATTGGTAGACTCGACTGGTTCACTGTTCTGACTATTCCTTTTCCGCTTGTTCAAGCTTTGCCTTTAGTTCTTCGATTCTGGACGCGATTTCGCCCATCTCTTGTTCAAGGTCTGCTCTCTCTGCTTCTAGCTCTTTCATGTAGTCTTCTAATGCTGCAACTTCCTGTCCTGGAGACGGGGGTCGTGCTACTGGCGAATACGCTGGTGGATAAGTGTATGGGTTCTGTGGTGGTACTGTTGGATACACTGGAGGCGGATAAGGTTGTTGATATTGCGGTGGATACCCCCACCAACCTCTACCGTAGCCTCTGCCAAATCCTCCGCCGAAGCCTCTGCCATATCCTCTGCCCCACCCTCTGCCGAAGCCTCTACCACGTCCTCCGCCACCCCTTCCAAAGCCGAATCCTCTGCCATATCCAGGTATAGGATTCATGAATCCGGGGACGGGATAACCGGCGCAATACCCGGCTGCTCTTCCAGTCATGGGTCCTAGGCCCCAAGGTCCTGTTCTATCTCCTCTTGGCATTTTTCTGTTTCACCTCTATTTTTGTGTTTATGCACATTTTCATTTATTAGATAATGCACAGAAATATATAAAAGTTACGGATGGACTATTTACAAATGNTTAAGATGGCGTGGAGACGCAGGCACAGAAGAGGTAGAAGAGGAAGGTTCCCCAAACCAGTCACCATACCAAATCCCCCGAAGGCGAATAGGTTTGTCCCAGAACCAAGAACAAACTCCAGATCTATCTCGATTGAACCGGCAGAAGTCGAGGCGCTAAGACTAGTCGACCTCGAAGGGNTATCTCAAGAAGCAGCAGGNACAGAAATGGGCGTCTCCAGAGGAACNGTCTGGAGATTTCTTCAAAGTGCAAGGAGAAAGGTTGCCCAAGCTCTGACTGAAGGAAGACCCCTTTCCGTTTCCACAGAAACGAATCAGGCAACCAGTAGCTAGCTTTCAGCCAGATGTCGCTAACGCGAGTATGCGCACGAGTAACGCCACAACGAGTGTGAGATTGGCCCGAGATATATGAAAGATTTAAGCTATCTGCGCAATAATCAGTTCCGATGGGTGGGAGTAGCTCGATTCTATTCCTGATAGTCGCATGTTCATTCTTGATTAGTGCAATTTCTTTTGTTGGGGTCGCCAGTTTTGCAGTTAATGATAAAGTGCTCGACAATACTCTGTTTTGTCTAGTAGGATTCGCTGCAGGCGCCCTGATAGGCGGAGCGTTTTTGCACTTACTACCTGAAACGGTAGAAAGGTCGACCAACATGGACGTTTTCTTAGCCTTGTCTATTGGCTTTCTCCTTTTCTTTCTGCTAGAGAAACTAATATGGAGACACTGTCACAAGGGCAAGTGTGAGATCCACCCTTTTGTCTATGTAAACCTTATTGGTGATGGAGTTCACAATTTCATCGATGGTATAGTGATTGCGGCCAGTTTTCTGAGTAGCGTTGAACTCGGAATCGCTACTTCTCTGGCAGTGGCCTTTCATGAAATCCCCCAGGAAATCGGAGATTTCGGAGTCTTAGTTTATGGAGGTTTCGAAAAATCAAAGGCCTTGATTCTGAACTTCATCACTGCACTTACAGCTGTCGTTGGAGGAATCGTTGGCTATTATCTCTCATCAAATATTGCAGGGGCAACAGTCTACATACTGCCATTTACAGCGGGAGGCTTCATCTACATAGCCGCCTCAGACTTAATTCCGGAACTTCACAAAGAGGCCACTCCGCGAAATTCATTAGCATCCTTTGCTTTTTTCCTCTTGGGCTTCATGTTTATGCTTTTCGTAAAGCTCTATTTTTCGCATTAGGATGGGAGCAATTGATTTGGAGAACGCAAGAAAATTGGCTTTCGGTCCAGTTCCGTCAAGACGCCTAGGACGAAGCTTGGGGATAAACAACGTGGCAGCGAAAACCTGCACGTATTCATGTACATACTGCCAAGTAGGAAAAACCCTGACTATGACGACCGGAAGGCAACCATTCTATGCACCAGAGGTGATATTCAGCGAAGTCAAGAGAAAAGTGAGTGAGGCACGTTTTAAGGGTGAAAGAGTTGATTTTCTGACTTTCGTTCCTGATGGGGAGCCAACGTTAGATGTTAACTTGGGCAGGGAGATATCCTTGTTGAAGCGAATTGGTATTCCAGTGGCTGTGTTGACTAATGCTTCGCTGATTTGCCGCAGTGATGTGAAGGAAGACTTGCTTGGCGCAGATTTAGTATCTTTGAAGGTTGATGTCGTGAGCGAGGGCTTGTGGAAAAGAATAAACAGGCCGCACAATGCCCTCAAACTAGATGCCATTTTGGAAAGCGTAACTGGCTTTGTAAGGGATTCTGAGGGAGCTGTAATCAGCGAGACTATGCTTATAGACGGGATAGATTATGGAAATGAATTCGAGAGGATAGCAGGTTTTCTGGAACGTTTGAAAAGACTGGACAAAGCATACATATCCGTTCCAACGAGACCGCCAACAGAAGGATGGGCTGGACCAGTCAGAGAAGATATACTGGCCGAGGCCTTCCAAGCTTTTTCCAGCAAACTTGGCCCAAGCAGAGTTGAGTACCTAATAGGTTATGAGGGTAATGCCTTCGCTTCCACTGGAGAAGTTGAAGAGGATCTGTTGAGTATAACTGCGGTGCATCCAATGCGCAAAGAAGCGGTTGAGGAGTTCTTGAAGAAAGCAGGCGCCGATTGGAATGTCATCAAGAGCCTCCTACGCGAAAGCAAGCTTGTGGAGCTTGACTATAGAGGAAACACATTCTACATGCGGAAACTGCTGAAAATGTAGACTCAGATAAGCATACTCGCCCTATGCACTGCAGATGTGTGCACTTAAATAATGCATGTTCTTTTTATGTAAGCGCTGCGCGGGTATANTTCTCATTGCGCATTACCGAGGCAAAGCGAATGACCTTGTATCGATTTGATGGCAAAGAACCGANAATAGGNGAAAGAACCTATGTGAGCAGTAGTGCAGAAGTGATTGGAGATGTCGAGATTGGANGACAATGCTACATAGGACCAGGGGCGAANATTAGAGGTGACTACGGGCGGATAGCGATTGGAAATGGGACTAGCATNGAAGAAAACTGTGTTCTGCATGCTAGACCCAACGAGGCATGTGAAGTTGGTAGCTTGGTAACAGTAGGNCATGGATCGATCTTGCATAATTGCACAGTAAAAGACTACGCGATCATCGGTATGGGCGCGATTGTCAGCGATTATGCCATTGTTGGTGTCTGGTCGGTAATTGGTGAAGGATGTGTGGTCAAGAACAATCAGGTTATAGAAGATCGAAAGGTCGCTGTTGGCGTACCGGCAAGAATCGCAGGAGAGATAACAGATGAATACCAGAATCTATGGACTAAGTACAAGAATATATACGTAGAGCTTGCGAAGAAGTACCATGAGAGACTGCAGCTGGTCTAATCTCCAGTTGAATGCGCATTTATCTGGTTCATTCTCGCGTGCCCGCATAATCATATCAACGTAGTGCAAGTCTGTCCTTCGTAGATCCGCCTACGCTTCCCATGCACACTGATAACGGGGCAAGTGCGAAATGCTTTTAATCGCATTTGCAGACACACTCCCGACGACGGTGTAAGACTTGGTTGAGGTGAAGGTAGACCCAGCAAAGTGCAGTGGATGTGGCACCTGTGTTGACGTATGCCCTGTTGAAGTGTTTGAGATTAAAGATGACAAATCGGTACCTATAAGACAAGATGAATGTCTAGTCTGCAGAGCTTGTGAAGCGCAGTGTCCGGAACAAGCAATTGAGATAATAGAATAGAGAGCAATAGGGGGTTAGGGCTTATCATGCATCAGAAGACAAAGAGTGAGAAAAATCTCAAACGTGCAAAAGGAAAGAAATGCCTATTCCATCCAGCTATGGAATGCCTGATGCCAAATGAGCCCTGCATTTTCACCCAACCCTGCACTCAGTTACGGGCATAACTCAATCCAATTAAAGCGACAAATTCGTTGATTGCGCATGCTCGTGTCTAGAACATTCGTTGTTCGGGCTCTTTTCCAACTTCAATGACTCTGCCGCTGAAGTTCAGGACAAACTCCTTGGAAAATGAGCGCCACAAGATCGAGGTTGCTTTGAATCCTGTACAATGACAGGGCGAGATTAAGCTTAAACCGAATTGCTCTAGTCTTTCAATCGTTTCCCGAAGGTATCCTTCAGAACGCCCAGCGAGGTGTGTCCCCCCAATAAAGCCATATAATCGCGCAAAGCCACCAAGCTTCTGGACCTGCAACAAAGTGTTCACCGATCCAGCATGGGCACAGCCTGTCACCACTAGCGGTCCGCATCCTTCCACTTCCATCCAAAGCGCTTGGTCATCGAGAACTTGATCGTCAACTTCGTTTCCATTGACAACTATAATCGCCCTTTCGCCTCTAGAAAGAGACGATGGTCGTTCAAACGGTGTTACTCTCGGTATTTGGCCAGTAGTCCAGACCCCGGGGACAATCTCCGTGGGTTCACTAGTGAGACAGACATCTCCCCCGGCTTTTTCGATTTCCTCTAGCCCTTCTTCTTTTGGAACTCCATGCTTTCTCCGTTTTCCTGTCTTGTCCTCGTAGAGGCGAGGCAGAAATGTGTGAGGATGTGCGTAGACCTTCAGGCTTCCGGCAGCTTCCACTATCTCAACTGTCGCTGCTGTGTGATCCCGATGGCCGTGGCTGACAACGAGACAGTCCACATCGCTCAGATCCGCCTTCAATTTTCCTACGTTATATAGCAACGATTCTTTATGGACTCCAGTATCAAAGACCACTTTCCTTGGGTCGCCTTTCGCATCAACTAGCCTTAAGAGAAAGGATAGCCCCCACTGACCAAGGTAGGGAGCCACGACAGAATTCTCCGCGAGGGTCGTGATCGTTAGGTCTCGAATCAGATTCATCTTTATCGAAAAACCACCCGGCATCGCCGAGGATTAAGGTTCGACCGCTTGAGTATGAACAAGAACAAAGGCTTTCCTCGAGGCAATGCCTCGAACTGGATGCACACAAAATTCCGCATTCCTCGGGAAATCCGAAGAAGCCATGTTTGAACGTTCATCAATCCATGCCACTACTTGCTTTCCTTAACCTTTCTAGGAATAATCTGACAGTTTTCCGCCCCTTTCAACAGAAATCCCTCATGCAATTCTGTTGAGCACATCTTTCCACATTCGCTCTATCTCTCGTGAAGTCGGGCTTTGAGGCGAATATTCCACAACAGGTGTCTCAGAGACCATGGCCTTCGTGACAATAGGGTCGAAGGGAATCCTACCTATAACATCAATCTTCTGTCTGCTGCAAAACCGTTCGATTTCGTTGGTTTTTAGCTTGTTCAAATCAAATTTGTTTACGCAGACCAGTGGTTGCACGTTGAAGTGGGCGAGTAGCTGCAAAACTCGTTTCATGTCGTGGATTCCGGAGACTGTAGGTTCAGTGACAATGACTCCCTTGTTTACTCCAGTTACAGAGGCAATTGCAGGACAAGCTATGCCCGGCGGGCCGTCAATTAGGATTAGGTCGCAATGTTCTTTGTTGGCGACTTCCTTGGCGTTCTGTCTAACTAGGGTAACCAATTTGCCAGAGTTTGCTCCGCCCGGGAACAATAACGCGTGAGACATGAGGCCATACTTGGTTTTGGATATGAAAGCTTCTCCCGAAACACGTTCCTTCATGGTAACGGCGTCTTCGGGACAAATGGCAACACATGTTCCACAACCTTCACAAAGAATCGGATCTGTCTGAAAGCTTGTTATGGCTTCAAATCTGCAAGCCTTTTCGCACAGGCCGCATTTGACGCATTTCTTGGGATCTATTTCAGCCAGGTCTAAGCCTCTAAACTCTTGTATCTGGAGCGTTGTCGGATGAAGAAGCATGTGGAGATCAGGGGCGTCGACATCGCAATCCGCTGTGACTGAGTTACGGGCTAGAACAGCGAAGGAGGCTGCAATTGTTGTCTTTCCCGTTCCACCTTTTCCACTTAAGACCGTTATCTCTTTCAAACCTGCAAGTTCTCCTTAACATTGTCGAGAAGTCCAATGAATTTCTCCTTCCATTCCGGCATCTCCAACACAAAAGGTTTTCCAACAGAGTATAGTTCCGCGATTTTTCTCTCGTAGGGGATTTCCAAAAGAATAGGAATCGTCCTTTCCTTGCAGAAAGCGTGGACCTTCCTATCCCCGATCCCAGCTCTATTCACCACAACGCCAAAGGGAATTTTGAGTTTGCCTAGCACTTCAACAGCAATTTTTAGATCGTACAAACCGAAAGGGGTGGGCTCAGTTACGAGAATAGTATAATCACTGCCATGGACAGCTTCGATTACGGGGCACGACGTGCCTGGAGGAGAATCAACTATGACGTCACCTTTCTTGGTCGGTTGCATCTGTTTCTTGACTGCCTTTATTATAGGGGTTGCCATTGGTTCACCGACGTTGAGCTCGCCGTAGACTAGTTTAACCCCTTTTGCAGATCCTTTTTTTATCGCTCCAATCTTCCGTTTCTTTTCCTTTATTGCATTCTTGGGACAGATGATTGCGCAGCCACCACAGCTGCTGCAGAGTTCCGGAAAAAACATTATTTTCTTGTTGGTTACGAAGAGAGCGTTGAACCTGCAGAATCTGGCGCATTCTCCACAATAATCGCATTTATTTTCCTCCACAACTGGGACCTGTACGTAAACAGGCTTTGTCTCGGCTATCTTTGGATTTAGGAGCAGATAGTCATTAGGCTCTTCGACATCGCAGTCCAAGAGCTGAGTATTCTCGAGAGATAGAGCCATGTTGACTGCTATTGTGGTTTTTCCAGTACCTCCTTTTCCACTGGCTATTGAAAGAATCATCGTGTGCCCTTCAAAACGGCATTTTCTTTAAGGATGTCGTGCCTCGTGACAGCCTTCCGTCAGTTCTTCCAGCTCATCTCCTTTGTAAGCGGTAAGAACGTCTTTGACTACGGCTGCATTCGCCCTTAAGACGGCTACTCGTTCACTTTGGTAGATGCTTAGGCCTCTTGGACCCATACCATAAGTTATAATCACATTTGGCTTAAGTTTCAAGATGAAACCAGCTCTCCTCCCCCCACCGCCGAAATGTTCGCCTGCATTAGGCACTGTTTCTTGGCCTATAATCTGTCCGTCTTTGTCTAGATCGATGACTGCGAAGAAGGGAGTTCTCCCAAAGTGTTCAGAAATCCTAGCATCCAAACCAGATTCGTCGATCACTGGGATTACTATTCTCACAGATTATCACCTCCTTTTTTAGAAGCTTCTTGTCAGCTCCGTCGTAGGTTCCGTCTGAGTTGCATATTTCGCGTATTCCTAACCTCGTTTCCTCCCTTGACCTCGGCCCATCCCTTGACCTCGGCCCATCCCTTGGCTCATTCCAAAGTGGCCACCTACGGTTGATGTCTTAGTTTCATGTAGCTCTCCGCGTTTGAATTGTTCAATAGCTTCTCTAACTGTCCCAGAGGCGCCTACAATGATTACTTTTCCTGCAGCTGAAAGGGTCTGAAAGGCATTTGGTCCAACATTGCCTGTGATTACGGCCTTAACGCCCTTGCCTACTATAGATTGCGCTGCTTGAATCCCAGCTCCGCCCATTGCTCCTGCAGCTGCATTTGTCATCACCTCAAAATCTAGACTTTCAGAGTCAACAATTAAGAAGTAAGGGCATCTCCCGAATCTCTGATCCACCTGGGAGTCCAAAGTTCTACCAACAGCAGAAACAGCTATCTTCACTCTTTCACACCTCCTTTGACGCTGGATTGAAGCATCTTCGCTAATTTCCTCCTCTTTTTCAAGAACCCTTCAACCTTCTTTACAATGTCCATAAACGCCTTTGACGCTGGAGAATTGGGATGTTCAATTATGAAAGGTGACCCTTTGTCAGAATCTCGGCAGATTTCTGGGTCAATAGGGATCTTGCCAAGATAGGGAACTGCCAATTCCTCTGCTATTCTTTTTCCTCCACCTGCTTTGAAAATGTCAACCTGTTCTCCGCATTTCGGACAGATGAACCCACTCATGTTCTCTATTATGCCGACTACAGGTATGTTTAGCTGCTTTGCGAAGGTCACTGCTTTCTTCACAACAAGCTGAGAAACCTCTGACGGGATTGTTACGATAACTACTCCGTCCATTTCGGGTAGGAGTTGCATGACGCTTAGGGGCTCGTCTCCTGTTCCCGGGGGAAGATCGATGAAGAGGAAGTCTAGTTCTCCCCATACAATATCTGAGAGGAATTGCTGAATTGCTCTCATTTTGAGTGGCCCTCGCCAGATCACAGGCGACTCATCGCTTGGTAGCAGGAAATCCATAGACACAACNTTCATTCCCAGAGGACCAATGGCCGGGAAGATGCCAGGTGGACCACCTTGAAGTTTCTGACCTTTTATGCCCAGAATCTTCGGGATACACGGTCCAGTGATGTCTGCGTCCAAAATACCTACGCTATTCACGTAACCGTGAGTGGCGAAAGCCATTGCCAAGTTCACAGTCACTGTGCTCTTGCCTACACCGCCTTTGCCACTAATTATAGCGATTTTATGCTTAACCTTGGCCATCCTAATTTTCAGAGTCTGCGAATCTTCCTCATACAATTGCTTTCTCGGAGCTGATGTCTTGGAAGCTCTCTGCGGTTTGTTTTTCGTGGTCATTTATGTTCGCTCTCTGCGCTGCAGTTTCCATGAGCTACCAACTCATGGAGGGTATGTTTAATTCGCAAACTATATAAATATATTGCGTTTATGAAATAAACTTGAGAGTGCAACTAGCTCATATCGAGTTGGTGAGTTAACAATGGATGATGCAGACCGGAAAATAATATCACAACTGCAACTGGATGGACGAGCAACATTCAGGGAATTAGCGAAAATTATAGGCTTTTCAAACATGGGGGCAAAGAAAAGGGTGGACAAACTAATTCGGGGAGACGTTATGAAAGTATCTGCACTTGTAAACACTGAGCAGCTAGGTCTCCATGCAGCGTTAGTTCTTATTGAAATAGAAGGGGCAGAAGCTATGCAAGGGCTTATAGATCGATTTAAGGAGTGTCCTCGCGTAGTTCATATTTTTACCACATTAGGCGGATACAACATCATAGCCCTTGTAGTCGCAGAAGATCGAGATACTCTCGAAAGTATATCGGTGGAGAAATGCTCCTTAAGAAGTAGTGAAGGAATTCGTAGATCTGAATTCTATCCAATTGGCAATATTCACTACTCGCCTTTTCTTCCAATAAGGGAATATCTTACAGGCAGAGGGCGAGAGACAACACCTTGCAATGTCGACTGTCGTCCCTGCAACCGATACAAAGCAAAAGATTGTGTAGGTTGTCCAGCAACGAGCTACTACAGAGGTAACCTTTGAATACGGATGCGTGTGCCCACGCCCCGTGGAGATTAGGAAAATATCTCAAGAAAGTTGCTGCTTAAATGAGTGGTTTATCGATGCTGAGGCGCTTTGCGCGCTCATGTAATGTAGAAAAAAAGGGGCTTGGCATGTTAGACATGGTGCAGATGGTTATTCTACTGTTTCTGTTGACAGCTCAACTTCTATAGGGATAGATTCTGTGAATATTTTCACCACTGGGCAATTAGCTTCAGTTCGCCGCCAAATTGCCTCAACTAATTGCTTTCTTGCTTTGGCTGCAACATTCACCTTAAGTTTCACACCTTTCAATATCGGCGAGTCTGCTGGCTTTTCTGCTTCCGCAACAACTTCAAGTCTCTTAATAACAACGTTGCTTTGCTTGGCAACGTCTGCGAAGATGGTGGCAGCGCAATCTGAAAATGCCATAATTGCTAATTCTAACGCTGTTGGTCCAGTGTCGTCTCCTCCTTTAGCAGTCGGCAAATCGCAGACAACCGTATGAGTTCTGGAGTTGTCAACTATTGTGCGAACGTTCTCCACGAGCTTAGCTGTCGATGTATGCTTCGGCATTGTATCTTGCCTCGTTTTTCCCTTTGAGGTTTTGGAATTAGACGGTGTGCAATATACGTCTTGTGGCAAGTGGCGTAAATAGTATATATAGAGGGGATCTGCTTCAAGTTGCGGTACGCGGGCAAAAGCTCGTCAACGAATATGGGCAACGTGGGGAAAAGACCTAAGAATATCTCTCAATAGGAAAACCACAACTATTGTGGTGAAGAAGAGAGTACTTCAGATATTGGATTCCGTCCATGTGTGATTAAGATGGCCAAAAAAAGAGTTGGGTTAGGTTCTGAACATCCACTCTGCGACTCATTCCAGCTAGTAATGCTAATCTTATATTTCGCAGTGTGGGCGGTAGACAGCCTAAGCTATTTTGCATTCAAAGTCTCAACTGTCTCAATTGGCTTTACTTCCTTTCCTCTACTCTTGCTTCCAGCCTTTCTTTCGTGGAGTTTTGGGATATACTTCGAACTTAAATCGCATGAAGCGATCTTTGAGGAAACGACTGGTCAGCCCAAACTAAATGACTCAGGCGTCTATTCCTGGGTTCGCCACCCCATGTATCTTGGCACTTTGATGTTCTGCCTGGGATTCTTCTTCATTATGCCCTCAATCCTTTCTCTCGGGGTGTGGATTGCATTTTTCATGTTCTACGATAAGATGGCAACATACGAAGAAAAAGACCTAATCCGAATCCTTGGTGAAGAATACATCAACTACCAAGAAAGAGTGCCAAAATGGCGCCCTACGTGGCAAAGAAGAGAATCCGAATAACACAGACAAAAAGGGTTGCATGCCTACACGTGGAATCGAAGTTTCTTCCACAAGTCATACGAAGGGTGTATTAATCGCTTTTCCCGATTTCGGTATCCATCTTGGGGTTATACGAGAGACTTAGGCTCGATAATCTTCTCATTTCACATGTAGTGGACCTATACGGTGGCGGTATATGGGCGGTATAGGGGCTAGCAACATCCAGAAGACAAACCGGTATTGTATAGGTACGAGGGCAGACATCAGAAACCATGCTGATATAATGAACTGCATGTTTCTGTCCATTTTGACTTCTCGTGCTTCTTTCTCTTCAAGGCAGTCTTTATTTTGCCGGATGTATCTCTGATGGAGAACTCCTAGAATAGCATAGATTCCCATTATGTCTAATGCGTACAGAATCGACATTGGGTCTGCAAAATCTGAAGACATCGAAAATCCCTGCATCAGAAAGGGAGAAATAGCGACCAAGAACAAAATCACGAAATTAAGAGCAAGGAATGCGTCATCGTAGAGGGGGTAGTTCTCGAAGAACCTGGAATGAATAATCCAGATCAATGCAATGTAAAAGAAGGCGACAGCAAAGGCCCCAACTGCTTGTGCGACTTCCACCATACTGGTTCGAGGAATTATAGAAAGAGAGAATGCTCCCAGACCAAGCGTCAAAGCGAAAACCTCGGTTGTGATAGACTTGAACTTCTCCAATCTGTCTACGTTCTGGTTTGACATATTCACCACGCTTTTCAGTTATGAAGAACAATGGACAAAAAAGATTTGCCCAATAACTTGTGATCCCAGAGACTAGATTTTCACAATGGAAAACCGAAGGTGCTTGACAATGATACGTGATAAAGCTCTAATTATTCCCTAGTCCAAGATATCATCATCCTAGTGGATAAGAAAAGGCGAAAGAGATGATGCAAATATGAAGGAAACTTTGAGGCTAGAATTGCTTGGTTCAGTGCAGCTGATTGCGAGTATAATCTTAATTCTCCTCTGGTCGTTCTATTCCTCAGAGCGGTGGTCCGTGATATTTGGATTTCTCGCAGTGTTTTTCCTGGTTGAAGCGATTTGGCACTATGTACTCTGCGACTGCCTAAGATATTTCAGAAAGACTATCTAACCCTACTAACCTACAGAAAACAGTTGAAAAGGAAATACCAGTGTATTAAGCAGTTCCTATCAAGAAGTGACTTCGGGAAAACAACTCGCTGTCCACCCATATCTGCGAAGCACATTGTAGAGTGGAACAAGGAGAGATATCCCAGAGAGGACGCCCAAAAGGGTTATAACAATCAGAGGNGCATCACTACTGGGAGAGGACGTGGAAGAGAGGCTTTTTAGAGTTGCAGTGATTCTTGCCCTAATCAGCGTGCCNGAGATACTTGTCCACAACGTCGCTTTGGCAAATTTAGGATTGTCAGAAACTCAGATGATTGACGACTACGTGTGGGTAACAGATGCTATATCTGCCGATGGATTGAGCAACTACGGCCTTCCGGGTCGCACTGCTGCCCCACCTGACGCAGGAGCGTATAATGGCTTCGGGAGACCCTACTGGACTGGCAACTTTTCACTTAGCTTCCCAATCAATTCGGTGAACTTCATCACCGTCCACGCGTTGCCGTTCACTCCGGACGAATACACATACAACCTTACCGAAGGCACTGACTTTGTCGTCCACGCTGACGATGACCTCATAGAACTCTTGACGCCGTTGGATGTGCCAATCACAAATGAGCACTGGAAGGACGGCGTCAACACCAGTCTACTTGGATGGGCACTGATCAACTATGTGGCGAGTGGAATCGAAAGCGTCTGGGTGGATATGAATAACGGAACAACTAGGTTCGGACGCAACTGGGGATATGCGGTGCCGCCGCCATCTGAGTGGTTCTATGACCCCGACTGGCCACGGGAGCTCACGCTCTGGCAACTGATCGACTATTGCCTTGGCTGCCCTGGGGATTGGCCTCCGGGCTCGGAGTGGTGGATAAACTATACTGCCGCTTCTTATCTTACCGTGAATTATGATACGCCCACACTGCCTGCTGCAAGCGCAACTATAGACATAGTTTCCAGCGCTCTGAACCTCCAGAGCAAAGGCCAATGGATCCTCTGTCACATCGAACTCCCCATGGGCTACAACGCAAGCGACATCGACCCTTTCACGATTGAACTCAACAACACAGTTGCAGGAACACAAATGGAAGTGGGAGATGTTGACAACGACACCGTTTCCGATTTGGCAGTCGCCTTCAACAGAACTGAAGTCGTTGATTACATTTTATCTCAAGGTGTTACCTGCGGCAATGTGGCTCTCACTCTTACAGGAAGACTCACCGGAAAGCCACAGTATTTCAGAGGAAGCGTCACCATAGAAGTCTCTAGCGTGGTCGGAGACGTTAACTGTAACGGCGCAGTAGACATATACGACGTCGTCACGATGCTTGCGGCTTATGGATGTCAGGAGGGAGAACCAGGATGGAACCCAAACGCCAACTTCGCTCCATCATGGAATGTCGTAGACATTTTTGACATAGTGATAATAGCATCACACTATGGGGAAAGCTAGTAGCACCGAAAAATGCAGTCAAATGATGCTCAGATTCTCAAGAGCCAAAGCTCTCCGGAAGCAAATCAGTACGCATAAGATGCTAAAATAGACAGTGCAAGACATTGCACAAGAATCTCTCTTTTTGTCTTATCAGTAGGGCTCATGTTTTCTGTTTGGACTTCCATGCATACCAGATAATGAGTGCTAGGGCAACGACTTCTACAATTGTGATTGTTGCTATAGCGCCGAGGTAGTCAGCTGTTGCCTCCGCCAGACCAAACGGATAGGCCCCTGCTATGAGGAATATGCTTAAGATGATGTTCACCCAGCGATTAACCGAATCTTTCAGAATCAAGGACAGGAAAGCCATGATTGGCGGAATCAACAAGCTAACCGCTAATACTAGTCTCATTTCGGGTGTTTCTGGTATGAAACCTGGCATACTTTGCCCCACTATACTTACCGCAATCATACAAAATTCGAAAAGAGACCACAGCACTGCAATCTTTATCTTCCAATCTTCCATAACCATCTCACCTCCGTCAAAATGGAAACAAGCAGTTAAGAACGCGTACGTCCTATGACACTCTGATCTCGCTTTTCTAAGTTTCCCCAAATGAGGCGGTCAATAAACCACCTTAATCTCGTTGCAGTCATGATCAGAAGTATTATCGCGACGACGAACGCGGGAAGAATCCCCACACGATAACCTAAGGACAAATTGGGAGCCAAGTTGTCAAACATGAAGGCACAAAACCCGTAGAGAAGGATCCCCAGAACCTCGAGAACATATAATCCTGCCCATTGCCTAAAACCTTTGATGGTGTTGCGCGGGTTGTCACTTTTAGGTAAGGGCAAAACCGAACTCAAGACATAAAGCGCAAACAGAAGCGCCGGACTCGACAAGAGCAGGATTAATGGATATGAAGCATACCGAGGCAATTCCAACGGAAAGATGACAGAGCACAAGGCGAGAACACAGAGGAAAGCCAGTAGCCATGCCGCACATCCGACAGCAATGGATCTAATCTTTTTCTTTTTCACCTTGATCACCACGCTAGAAGGATCCCTAATGCAAATGCTGAAAACAAAAGGGTTATCACCTGAAACCACAGTCTGAAAGTAATGCTAGTTGGCTCAGGAATAAGCAAACTAGCTAATCCTATCGTTAATCCAGCAAGCAATACACCATTTGCAGTAATCAAGGCTGCCTTTAAGGATAGTGGCTCAATCAAGTTCGAGGCTACAACGCCCAGAATGTTGAATACTACAGCATCAAAGATGACAGCTGTTGAAAGTGGTAGGCATGTCGAAAGCGCAGTACCCCAAAGGTCTATAACAAGTGTACCCAGGAAAGCTTTGGCTTTCAGAATGGCCCCGGATTTGTACAAGTCGTAGGCTATGAGACAAAAGATCGACAGCAGGGCACCATAGCCGAGCATTGCCAACTGTGTCGTATAATGGGCTGCTGCCGCAAACGTTGCTCCTGCCAATAATCCAAGCGTTACTTCCACAACAATTTCTTCTACTATCTGAGCAGCTTCTTCGGGTGGCATACCTGGTTCCGCTGTGAGCTTTGGTACAGCGTCTTCCAGTCCGGAGTGCTACGTAGACGCTCCCGGAGGAGCCAAAAAACGTTTCATTCTCCGAGAATCTGGCCTCAACTCTGTACCTGAAAGAACTGGGTTCGAAA
>JGI24422J19971_10000960_pt1 | contig 17049 bp, 16 predicted proteins | sample DeeMarSWOR152_54_FD_19971 | JGI IMG/M metagenome (IMG submission 19971) | reverse complement strand
CTTCTTTTTGTCCTCTTCTTTATCCTTCGTTTCTTTCTTTGCATGTTTTGGTTTTTCCACGATTTTCATGTTTATTTGTACTATCTCGTCTGTTACTACGTTTCCGCGAACCGTTTTTCTTTCTCTTTCACCCTGAGCTTTTGGGTTGAAGCCTACTCCTCCGCCTAACATCACTTTTCTCCGGACTCCGCCGTGAACGTTCGGTCTCATGGGAAAACCGTCCTTATCCGAACCTCCGGTTATCCGAACTTTATGGCCTGACATGCCCACTATTGTCCCATCAAGTACTTCGCCGATTTTTCTTCCAATCAGAGGTACAGCACGGTTCTCTTCTACTTCAAGTGTCTTGGAGGTCCCAGAATCAGGGTCTGAAATGATTATTCTGAACTTAGCCAAGCATAAACTCTCCAGTAGCGTTATGAAAGTTGAGTATCTCTCTATTAAGGATTTACGAGAATCTTATGGGTTAGCAACTACTCCACATGAACCCTGAACAAGTCAATATCTTGTCGCATTATCGGCGTCATTTCAAGGAACTCTCTCACTGCACGTTCCACATCCTTAGACTGTGTCACATACCTTCCAACAATGACTATGTCTGCGCCCTTTTCCAAGGCTTCATTTGCCGTTTCCGGTACGATCCCGCCTGCTACAGCTATCAAGAATCGTTTGTCTCTGAAGTTTTCTCGCAGTTCATGTATCAGCTCTAAGCCAAGAGTTCTCCCAGTTTCTTGATCTATTCCCCTATGCAAAATGATTATGTCTGGAAACTCCTTAAGCATCTTAAGCTTTTTCACGGGTATCTCCACGTTTAGCATATCTACTACCGCATATATTCCAAGTCTTTTTGCTTCATGAATGAAAGCGTTGAGTGTTTCGACGGGCGCTAGTCCAGAGGCAACCACGGCGTCTGCAGTCTCTTCATAGGCTAAGTCAACCTCTACCTTTCCAACATCCAGGGTTTTTAGGTCTGCGACGAAGAATACGTCTCTAGCAACTTCTCTCAGTTCACCTATCACCTTTGTTCCATACCTCTTTATCAGGGGCGTGCCAACCTCCAGCATCACTCTGTCACTCTTTGGAATTTGCGTTATGATATTTTGGGTTCTTTCCAGATGTGGTATGTCAAGTGCGATTTGAAGGTATGGCGGTCTCCACAGACGTGGCACTCTGAATCCCATTATCGGGTGTCTCGCTCTGTCCTTGTCATAGAAAACTTTCTCTAAAGACGGGTACTTTTCCAAGGCTCTTTTCAAAGCTAGTTTAGTTGCCCCATAATTGTAGTGGTATATCCTGCGGTAATCTTTCGCTTTGGGATGCACAAAAACACTACACACGATAACCCAGTCATCTACTCTATCTTTAGGAATAATACCTTCTTCCACGGCGTCCGCAACAGCCTTCGCAACCGCTGCCTGCGCCGGACCAAAAATCTTGTTTGCATCATCGAGATTTTTAACAGTGACCTTCGGCACAAGTAACGTGTGTGGTTTAGGAGGCAAATTCGGTCTTATAACAGCCAAAAGCGGCGTGTGCCCCGTGGAAAGATGAGATAAACCAGCAGCAAAAGCCTCTCCAACAGGCCCTTGTTTGTCACCTATCAATAGATCTACGTGAGCAACCTCTTCTCCCTCTCCTATCAACGCCTCGCCAATCAGGTAAGTATATTTTCTAGGAGCTCCGACAGTTTCGACAACTTTTGCTGTCGAAACCGCGGTAGCTATCTCCTTAAAATCGACATCGAACTCCTTAAGCCAAGCGTAAAGTGTGTCTCTATGTATATTTAATAGCTTGGCTGTACCTGAAATTGTAGGTTTTGTCGGTTTGCCTCTCAAAAGGCTGCGAGCTTCAGCCTCCTTTTTTGCGGCTTCCATAAGCAACTTTGCAAATTCTTCTGCTGTCTCCGGCTTTTTAACGCTGAGTTCCGACATTGCAGTAACTTCCAATCGTTATTTAATGTAAGCTGTATATAAATCTGTCGGATACTGAGAGCGAGCTCGACACTAAGCAAATGAATGTGTCGAAAATACATGACTAATTAGATAAATAACTCTACACGTTTTCTGAATGCAAAAGTAGTGTGCAGAAAAAGTGCGCAAAAATGACGTATTGGAAAAGCCTCTTGCTCTGCCGTTGACATCCTTTGCTACTCATGCTGAAAATTCTGTCTTTGAGCAGTTTTGTCTTTGCGACATCAACTTGTCCACTTGTTAATCGGTAAGTCTATATAGCCTGAAGTTTAAAAAGGGCTAAAATCGAACTTGGAGTTGATTATGTGTCATGGAAAGACTTGGTGTGCTTATGCCCGATAGTTATTGGTATAGTCTTGTTTTTACATGGGAGCAACTATTACAATGCGTTAACTGGTTGGGCTGGGGTTTATCTTATACTTGCCGGATTTTTCGCGGAAATAGTTTTGAAAATTTGGGAAAGTCTAAGAAAGAGGGTGGTTGACTAGAAGTCATAGAGTTTTGAGCATTTCTGGTGCAGATAATTGAGGTATGGCTTGACGCTGATTTTTTCTCCGACGATTTTTTTGATGAGGTCTGCGGGGTCGTAGAGATCTCCGTAACTATGAACGTTTTTGGCTAGCCATTGTTTTATGCTGTGGAAGTTGCCTTTTGAAAGTTGTTTTCTCCAGTCTGATAGGTCTTTCTCCATTCTAGCTAGTATTTGTCCGCTGTAAATATTGCCTAAGGCGTAGCTAGGGAAATAGCCGTATAGGCCACTAGCCCAATGGGTGTCTTGCATAACGCCTTCTGAGTCATTTTCGATGTCCACACCAAGGTACTCATTGTAGCTTTGGTTCCAAATCTGTGGGAGTTCAGCCACTTTTATTTTGTCGGCAAATAGGTCACGTTCAAGATTAAATCTTATAATTATGTGGAGGCAGTAAGTGACTTCGTCTGCTTCGATGCGAATCTTGGATGGTTTAACGTGGTTTACGGCGTGGACGAACTTGTCTAAGTCTACGTTAGAGAAGATGTTGCCTGTGAGTTTTTTCAGTTTTGGTAGAAAGTAAATCCAGAATTCGCGGGATCTCCCTATTATGTTTTCTACGAATCGCGATTGCGATTCATGGATGCCTGAGGAGCATCCTGTTCCAACTGGTTGGAAAATCCATTCTGGATTCAGATTTTGTTCGTAAAGGGCGTGTCCTCCTTCGTGTAACGTCGAAAATATAGATGAATAAAACTTATCTTCGTAGTAGTGTGTTGTGATTCGCACATCGTCATAATATCCTGTTGTGAAGGGATGCTCGGTTTCATCAAGTCTTCCTCCGGCTTCTTTTGATTTTATGTCATATTCAATGAACTCAGCGAGTAAGTCAGCAAATCTACGTTGAATATCGATAGGAACGCGACGTTTTAGAATGGAAGTATCTGGTTCTTTTGGAGCTGTTTTGCATTTGTTTATTAGCGAAATCAATCCTTCTCGTAATTCTGCGAAAACTTTGCTAATTGTTTGGGCTGTCATTTTTGGTTCAAAAATATCTATCAGTGCATCATACGGTGTTGCGGTTTCCTTCACTTCCATTAGGATTTCGGCAGCCTTCCTCCTTAATTCAACAAGCTTTTCAAGTTCAGGCTTGAACATGGAGAAGTCTTTAGCGGCTTTTGCCTTTTTCCACGTATCAACTGTGATGGCTTGTTGTTTTGCAGTTTCTGCAACTAGTTCTTCAGGCAGCTTAGTCTGTTCGTCATAATTTTTTTTCATCAAGTACACGTTTCTCTTTTGAACGGTGTTGAGGCTATCGTATTCTGGGTGTCGCATGATCTTTTCCAAGAATTTTCCAGTTTCCGGATCTGTGCTCATTTTATGGGCTATTCGGCTGAGCATCGCAAGCTGTAAGCTTCGCAGTTTAATTGCCTTGGGCGGCATCTTTGTTTCCATGTCCCAGTGGACGATGGAGGCTGCTGATTGTAAGATAAAGAGATCTTTTGCTTTTCCCATCAATTTTTTATAACTCGAAATTGACGATCTCATCGTTCTCTCCACTCTGAATGAAAGCTGTTGTTAGGTCTAATATGAATATAAACTTTTGTAGAGAGCAAGCGTTTGCGGAAGAACTGATTTCCTTGCTTCCCATTGTCTACAAGACAGAACAGTCGTACTGATCAATAGACCATCTTAAACCATGTTCTTCACTTTCAAGTGATAAACAACAAGATTACGGATAAAATTGAACAAACTAGTCCCAACAGAAAGGTTATAGCGGTGCCGGTCCACAGTTTTTTCCGCGTTGGGTAGATGCTGTAGAAGAATATGAAGAACGCTGACAAGAGGAACATCATGGCGCCCAGCAAGAGGACAAGTTTTAAGGCTGCGTGGGTGTCTTTTCCGCCAACTTGAAGTACCGCTAAGCTTAGAGCGGCTAATGTTCCTGGATAAGAAGCATTTACAATGGGTTTGATGAACTTTTTCTCAAACTCCTCAGTCATCCCAACACCCTGTCCTAAAAATTATATATTGACGAAGCTTCAGTTTTAACCTTTTATCGTTTTTCCCTCCAACACTTGTCAGATAAGCCTTTTTTAGGCTTATTTTCGCTGTTTTTATCGATGAAAATGGATTAAAGGTTTACAAGATTAACCATTCCTTTATTTGAATTGAAGAAAGCATGTTTGCAAAAGGTTTTTTTGCTGCAACCGTAAAGGACTTTACTAGGTCATAGTTATGTCGAGGAGAGAAAAGGTGGAAGAGGCTTTCGGCAAGGCTAAGGAGCTGGAGAAGAAGTATAGTTGGCTAAAGGCTGTAGATATTTATGAGCAAGCTTTAGGCGCGGTTGGAAAAAAAGATTTTTTGAGGAAGGGAGAGTTTCAGGAGAGAATTGGTTTTTGCTTTCACAGGGCTGCTATGCAAGCTGAAAGCCGAGAAGAGTTTAAGAAAAGAATGCGACGAGCGCTTGAAGCATATAAGCAAGTTCACAGATTTTATGAAAAGCTGGTGGATGAGCAGAAGGATGCAAAGATGCTTCGCTGTAAGGCTATTACTAGGTATCTTGGCTACTGGCTTACGTCTGACCCTTCTGAAAAAAGGAAACTTCTTGATGAATGTTTGGAGTTGGAAAGCAAAGCTTTGGCGCTTTTTTCGGAATCTGGAGATATGCTGGAGTATGGAAGGACGTATAATGAACTTCCGCTGGTGTTTTTGTGCAGAGTTTCTCTTGAATGGGATAGGCAAACTCTAGAGAGTATTGTGAAAAGAGGGTTGGAATGGGGCGAAAAAACAGTTGCCGGGCTCTCGGAACTTGATGACCTATACGAGATTGCTAGGGCCCGTTTCACTTTGGCGACTTGCTTGTCTATTGTTGGGTTTTTTTCCATTGCAGAGTTGGAGGAGCAAGAAAAAAACCGCTTGAAAGCTGTTGAATATCTGAGCAAGGCAGTTGACATTTCCGAAAAAATTGGCAACGCTCTTCTCTTGGGATTATCTTATATGTGGTTGGGAAATAACACAGGGGAAGAAGAATCGATAAAACATTTTGAGAAAACTTTGGAATGTGGTAAACAAACACGGGATAACTTGTTAATGGCAGGGGGTCTGGACTCCCTTGCATATATAAATTATTGGAAAGCCATTGCAAGCGAAGATCCTGAAAAGTTTGGGGAACTTGCTGAAAAGGCTATGCAATTATACGAGAAAGCTCAGCGTCATTACTCTACAATTTCATTCATGAGCCCAAGAGATGGGCTGATAGGTCCACCTGCTGGCTACGCAGAGCATTATTGGCACCTGGCTTTTCGGGAAACGGACCCAAAAGAAAGATTGGAGTTTCTGGACAAGTCTGAAAAGGCGGGAATGAAAGCTTTGAAGTTGGCTGAGGATTCTGGTGTGCCCTTTGCCGTTGGTACCGTGCTCCATGTGGTTAGCAAAACCCTCGATTTTCGAGCCCATATAGAACCAGATCTTACAGAAAAGAAGAACCTCTTAGAGAAGGCTCTGAAATACCGAGAAAAAACCATCGAAATCCTTAGACAACTGACACCATTCGATTTTTGGAATTGGGGAGTATTTCAAAATTATCTCTCAGAAATAAAGTCGAAGCTCGCCCAAATTGAACCGGACCCTGAAGGTAAAAGGAAGCTTCTTGAAGAAGCTGTGTTAAGTATGGATAAATGTCTTAAGCTATGCAACAAAATGATATCATACTTTGAGAAGATCGGCAACATCACGATGTTCGCAGCCCTTCAATCGTACCAAGACAATTATGCCACACTGCTGACGGAACTTTACAAGTTAACAAACGAATCAGACCACCTCAGAGAAGCGATAAAGATTTCACAGAAAGCAATCGAANCAGCTGGCAAGCTAGACATGATGACTCGTATGGCTGAATCTTGCTGGAAAATCGCTCAGATACATGATATTCTAGGAGAACATTTGGANGCTGCCAAAAGTTTCGAGCGTGCTTCGGAAAACTACATGAAAGCAGCTGAAAAAATTCCCCAACTAAGAGATCTCTATCAAGATCACGCATCTTACATGAAAGCGTGGAATCAAATCCAGAAGGCGAGACATCATCACGCAGAAAACCACTACGGGCGGGCAAAAGAGCATTATGAGGAAGCAGCTGATCTTCATAAATCAACGGAAAAGTGGAGTTACCTCAGCCCAAACTATTTAGCATGGGCTCGGCTAGAAGAGGCAGAAGATCTGAGCAGAAGAGACCAAGTGCAAGAAGCGAAAAACCTCTTCCAACAAGCAGCAGACCTGTTTGTAAAAGCAAAGAATTCTGTCAAAGCAAAATTGGAAAAGATTGAGACCAAAGAAGAGAAGAAGATGGCAGCTGACCTGGTGAAAGCTTCGGACATAAGACGTGAATACTGCCTTGGAAGAATCGACTTGGAAGAAGCAAAAATCCTAGACAGGCAAGGCGATCACGCTGCTAGTTCCAGAAAATATGGCTCTGCGGCCAAGAAATTCCAAGAAGCGGCTGATGCCTTGGAAGATGAATTGGATCGTCAAGAACTGAAACCGATAATTCTTCTCTGCCGGGCTTGGCAGATGATGACGCGAGCAGAAGCCGAAGCGTCACCAGACCTGTTCAAGGAGGCATCCATGCTTTTCGAAGAGGCCAAAGACCACAGCCTTAATGAAAAAGCCAAAATGTTGGCTCTAGGTCACAGTCGCTTCTGCAAAGCCTCAGAAGCGGGAACCAGATTTGAAGACACCCAAGATATGTCGCTCCATACGTTGGCAACACAACATCTGGAAAGTGCAGCCAGATACTACCTGAGAGCAGGCTTCAAAAACGCCTCAGAATATGCTGAGGCTACTCAGAAGCTTTTGGACGCATACTTATACATGCACAGCGCTAAGATTGAGACTGATCCGGCTAAGAAAGCTCGATTTTACATGATGGCTGAAAAGGTGCTTCAAGTCTCGGCAGGATCATACCTGAAAGCAAAACACCCTGAAAAACAAGAGCAGGTTTCCAGACTGCTAGAAAAAGTCAGGAAAGAAAGAGAGCTGGCCTTATCCCTAACCGAAGTTCTGCATGCACCACTGGCAACTTCAACAACCGCAACATTTGCAACTCCCACTCCAGGAGAAGAAACGCCCATAGGGCTAGAACAATTCGAACACGCAGACGTGCAAGCAAACCTTATTGTTAGAGTGAAAGAGGTAAAAGTTGGGGAAGATGTAAGCTTAGAAATAGAACTGGTCAACGCTGGAAAAGCACCAGCATTACTGATCAAAGTTGAAGAACTCATCCCAGAGAGCTTCCAGATAAAAGAAGCGCCAAAGATCTACAGGGTTGAAGACAGTTACCTCAACATGAAGGGTAAGAGACTGGGTCCTCTGAAGACTGAAGAGGTCAAAATGATCGTTAAACCCTTGTCTAAAGGTATGTTTATGATGAAACCACGAATCCTTTACTTGGATGAAACGGGCCAATACAAGTCCCACGAACCAGAACCTGTCAAGATAACAGTCAAAGAGCTGGGAATATCAGGTTGGCTCAGAGGAAAAGGATGATTAACTCCTCCCTATGGCATAGCTTATTATCGATGGGGAAACGTTGGGAGAAGTAAACCTAACCTGTTCAGTTTTGATCAACATTAGAGCTAGCTATATGCGTGTTCACAGTTTGAGCAAGCTCGGCATTAGTGTTCTCAGATAAATCTGTGAAGCGTGCAGAAAAGGGAAAGTAAGATTTTGTTTAGCTTGTTTCAGCCAGTATGCTATTGCTCAGACAGGTCCTCCTGCCTTCCATTTGTCATGGCGTGATTCTGAGATTGCCCTAGCTTTCTCTATGTCGATTTCGCTTGCACGTCGACTTGCCGCCAGCATTCGCTCTCTTTCTCTTTGTTTCTCTATCGGAATGAGTTCGTTCAGTTTGTCCATGAGCTTCTCGGATTCATCTGTCTCAAGAGGGATAGTGATATCTCTTCTGTTGGGAATTATTATTTTTACTTGCCCTTTCTCGTCCAGCTCCACCGATTCTATGTCTTTCAGTGGGACGTCAAGTGGGATTACATTCTGGAAGAGGAAGCCTAGGCTGCCTCTAAGAGTTGGAGTGGCCTCTACAAAATCTTCCAGCTTTTTCTTGACACCCTCCTTTAAGTCTACTTCCAGCAAACTTTGGTGAAGCTTAACCGTGAAATGGGGTTTATCAATCAGCATAACCAAATCTTTAGTTGCCATCTTGCATCACCATGTTACACCTTTTATAAAGAAACAAATTAAAGTTTGCGCTTCTCTCATCCGTTCTTAAAGAAACTGCTTCATCACATTTTGGTAGAAGCTTTTCAGTACACGCGACTAAATTCAGATAGTATACGTGACATGTTCGAGTGCCCAAAGGCTAGAAGATTTAACCGGCAAAATGGTGCTCCGGCCGGGATTCGAACCCGGGTCTTCGGCTCGAAAGGCCGGAATACTTGACCGGACTATACTACCGGAGCTCTGTTGCGGAGCATCATGCAAAATATATCTTCATTCGAATAAACCTTATCTTTCTAAGACTGTTTTTAGACACTGTTTTAATGGAGCAAAAACTGTTTCCACCTTGTTCAATGTTGGTGCGTAATAGGCTGTCTTCGCCGAATTTGTCATAATCGTCTTTATTCCCAGCATTTCTGTCCAAGACACAATCGTGCACATGTCTGTAAGCACATGGCCTCCGCTTTTCTCTATTTTCTTGACATAGTCTTCAGCCTTTTTTTTAACATAGCGTGAGGTGCAAACCCAAAACTCTGTCCCAGCTTCAACCGTTTTACCTCGTATTAGCGTTGCAATTTGTCGAATTTCATTTAACGAGCAGTGGGGGCATCCTATAAAGACTAATTTAGGCTTCGTTTTTGATGATGTTGATAAGTCTTCGATCGTCCGCTTTATGTCTCCAGCTTCCACACTTATTTTTTCCATTTTTCCTCCTTCTAAGTGAATATCACAGTGGAACATGTTAACCATGCCTGTTGTGGCAAGTGCCGCTCCTAGCTGTTTCAGTTTTTCCTCAGAAACATTCTTTAACCCCTGAATTATTGGAATGTTGTCTTCCAAGATCTTTCCCAGATAAATTCCTAAAGCACCAAACTTTGCTTCGTTTTGTAACGGTGTTTCCACTTTTGCCAGAATGTTTGGCTTCCGATTTTCAGCTTTGTGCATTCCATAATCCGGGGTTTTTCCGATTATCGCTGCTGCGAGGGCACTCGGTCCGCCTTCACGGTTTGTCCATGCGCCTAGAACAGAGTTGGCGTAGACCACGGCTGAGGATTCAGCCCATGCGAGATGTGAACCTCGTTTTGGCTTCTCTAGATAGTATGGTGTGCATGTTAAAGACTGTGTGAAGCCCATTTTTTCAAACTGTCTCAGAATGTTGAACTGTTTTTCGCGTATGTGTTTCGGTAACCTTTTTTCTAGATATTCTGGGTCGAAGCTTTGCGGGTTTAAGGTTGCTTTGACTCTTGCTTTTCCATCGGCGTCAGCCAGTCTTTCTAGAAATTCGGCTGGTGCGTCGCCGAGGGTCTTGTAGGAAACCCCGGAGATATGGGCGGAGCTTATTGGAATAAGCCTTGTTGCGCTGAAGAGCTCGCCTAGGCGTACGAGTATTTTCATGCATATTTGATTTGCCCACCCGTGTTCACCGTCGTAGATACGTTCTTCCTCTTTCGTCAAATACATGACGGTTTAGGTCTCCCTTCTCTTTAAGACCTTAATGACACCGGCATAAGCGTCAACTTCTACCGTGTCACCAGTTCTGATCTGGTTAATGTCTATCCGGTCAATCATGGGTATGTCAGCTATTATTGCTCCCACCACAACGACAGGGTCAGCCGTTTGATTAACTATGGCTTTTGGCGCTTGATCTTTGCTAGCTAAAGAATACAGCACGTAACTGCCCACTGTTGAGCCGTGCCCGTGAGGAAAGCACAGAACCTTGTCTTTTATGTATTCGCCGTTTAAATCATGGTTTTTCTCAACTATTTTTCCGTTTGTTGGGTCGACCCCTCCCAAAAAGCTTATGGGTTTTGTAGAGACTAGCGCTTGGGCTTCGCAACGTCCTTCAACGATTGCTCGTCCATTTAGTGTTACTTGCCGCATCTCAAGCACTTTAATAGGATATTTTTGCTGATGAGGGAATCTTTCCCAGTATTCTTGCAGCTGCGATGCTCACTTTTTCGCGGTTCTTGTCGTCTGTGTAGACACGCAAAATGTTTATGAAGCCCTTTAAGACGTCAAAAATCTTTGAAATTTCACTCAAACGTTGCGGAATCTTTTTTCCTTCACGTGTCTTATAGAACACTGGAATTTCCATAGGTTCCATGAGAACTGAATGGTGGTATGGAACAGATGGAACCGTGGGTACATCAATTATCACTGTTTCTGTTTCAACTGCTGCCTTCTCTGCAATGTCAGCTTGTAACTGTTTTCTATATACTTCTTGACTGAAAATGTTTGAAACCATTATGTCTTTTTCATAAAAGGTTCGTTCGTAAGCACATTTGAGCATCTTTCGTCTTTCAAGATTTCTTATGACCTTGTTTGATTTTTCACAGTTTTTCAGCATGGTCCAAACAGTGTAATCGTCCAAGGCTAGGTACTCCTCTGGAGTTTTGAAGTTCACTAAACCTAATTCTTCGCTTGCTTTTTCCATAGCTGTTGCAAGCATTATTTGAGCTGCTCTTCCGACCCGGTGGAAGTATATGCTTTTGAAGGATTCTATTCTAGCTATTATGAAGGATTCAAGAGCTGACAATGCTCCTAAGTCTACNGCCAAGTTTTCTTCTAACAAGTCTAGGGCGTGGATTAAACGGAAAATGTCTATGTACCCATATTCCGCACCAGTGTGATAAGTGTCCCGTACTATAAAGTCCAGTTTGTCCACGTCTATGGAGCTGCTTATTATCTGATCCAGGAAAGCCTTTCCGGGTTTGTGAAGATTGCCTATTGCCAGTTTTCCAATGTTTTCCGGGTTGTATCCGAGCTTGTTAAGCAAGTCTTTTAGTTCGCTGTTTTTGATTATCCACAAAGTCATGTCTTCATGAGTCTTCTCAAGCTTGTCGAGCAAATGTTCAAAAACGTGGGAGAAAGGTCCATGTCCGACATCGTGAAGTAAGCCTGCAATTTTAACTGTTTCTGCTTCGTCTTTGCTTATGTGTTGTGAAATTCTAGGGTTCTCTGTGACTCTGCCAGCCAGATACATTACGCCGACGGAATGTTCAAAGCGGGTGTGGTTTGCTCCGGGGTAAACGTATTCTGCACCTGCCAGCTGGCGTAGTCTGCGTAGTCTCTGAACAGGGAAGGAATCGATGATTTCTTTTTCATTTTCGGTTATGTACACGTATCCTCGTACGGGGTCTTTTATTTCGCCCCAATAATTCCCAGGCATCAGCGTCTTCTCCACTTCAGAGAGCGCACTAATAGTGATTAATACATCTTGGCTTTATTAATGCCTAATGCTAGCTCCATTAAACATTGTTTTCCACAAAAATTTTCCTTCTTCACACCTTCAAGGCTAAATTTGATTCCATCCTTAGAGCGTTCTGTCATTCCATTAACACACGGGTCATGTGAATTCTTGTTTACCCCAAGTTTTAAGAGGTTGAGACATACATCTTCGATTATGAATTACGAAAATAAAGAGATTGCAGGTTTGCTTCTGTTTATTGGCGGTGTCCAGTGTGTTTTGGGAATAATAATAGCTGAAGCGCTTTACCCGGATTACAGTACGTCACAGAATTACATAAGTGACTTAGGCGTCGGGCCTTCTGCTCTCATCTTCAACTCATCTGTGTTCTTGCTAGGTGTGTTGGCGATTGGTGGCGCCTACTTTATTCAGCGGGCATTCAATTTCAGACTTTTCTCTATTCTGACAGCCATAACAGGTATAGGCGCAATGGGGGTTGGATTGTTTCCAGAGGATGCTGGNGCGATACATGCCATCTTTTCCTTGATAACGTTTCTATTCGCAGGTCTGTCTGCTATCATGTCCTNCAAATTTCAGAAGCCTCCTCTCTCTTANTTCTCCATCATATTAGGGGCCCTGTCACTATTGGCGCTTGTTCTCTTCGGTTCCGGCATCTATCTGGGCTTAGGGAAGGGAGGAATGGAACGTATGATTGCCTATCCAGTTTTGCTATGGTCAATCGGTTTCGGCGCCCATGTTATCAGCTATTCTAAGGACGAGACTAAAGGTGCGCAATCGTAGCGCTCAGCTTGATTATGAAAAATGAGGTTTCCCAAACTCTCACAAAATGAGCGTAAGCCTTCTTGCAGATCAAAAAAGAGAAAGCTCGGTTCTGCGTGCCCTGACAAAATTTAATACTTCTATTTTGATAATGCCTAATGCTCAAAGCCTTGAGAGATGGAAAAAAATGGGGAAGAGAGGCGCCTTAATTTGTGTTGAAGGGTTGGATGGGTGTGGGAAAACGACCCAGACGAAACTTCTTGTGAGAAGGCTTAGGAAAAAAGGTTACAACGTCATATATACAGCTGAACCGAGTCGCGGTGAAATCGGAAAGTTCATCAAAAAGTATTGTTTGCATAGCGAGAAACGTGTTTCCGGCATTGTTGAAGCATTGTTATTCGCCGCAGACCGTTTTGACCACATGGAGAAAGAGGTTGTCCCGGCTATGGATGAAGGAAAGCTCGTGGTTTCTGATCGTTATGTTTATTCCTCGCTGGCCTATCAAGGGGCAGCTGGACTTGATTTGAAATGGATTGAAAGGATAAACGAGCACGCAATGCGCCCAGATTTAGCAATTTTCATTGATGTTGAGCCCGAAGTTGTGATTCAAAGGTTGAAGCCTAAAAGGTCAGTAATGGAAAACTTGGAAACGCAACGAAAAGTGCGCGAGGTCTACATGACATTCGTTGAAAAAGGAGAACTTGTCAGAATAGACGGAGACAAATCCAGGGAAGAAGTTGCAGATGATATTGTACGACTAGTTCTCAGATTTTTGGTAGAACCAAGCTGATAAGTCCTCAAAAAGCTTTCAGTATTTTCTTGGAAAATGTCTTATTGATTCTGTTGACAATGAAATTGGCTGTGTCTTCGGGTGTCATGTGTCTGGGGCCTCTTTCGTGAAAAACTTGGATTTCTGTTGATTTTTTGTTGAATGTGAATCGGAGCATGTAGTAATCGAATTTCANCGGANTTTTCTTTCCATNNTTCGTTTTGTAATAGCGTATGGCNCAGAGGAAATCCATNANTTGGAAGGGTTTTTTACGTATGCTNTTCCGTATCNTNNTTGNTTCTTCNNTGTCTAGNTAGTTGAAACTGTTGGCTTCNGCTATTCCGAACTCGAAAATAACTTNACACTNGGNTATCGACGGATAACCGANATCTTNTAAANTGAAAGTCTCATTGTTGGCCTTGTGAAGTACTTTTGTTAGGGCTTGTTGTAGTCTCTTTTTTGAAATTGAAGTGGCAAAACTTGCTATTCCATGGATGTTTTGTGGAAAACTCCCGTAATGTCCAAGCATGCGCAGTTTCGCCTAAGATTTTTTAGCTTTTCTTATTTTTTCAAGGTTTTCCAGCAACCCGGAAAGAGCTGTGCCCAGTTTCTGCAGTTCTTCCACATCTTCTTCGCGCTCCATCTTGTTTTGTATTTTTTGAATTTTCGACAGTAAGGTTGCCTCAAGGGTGTTAAGAACTACCGAGCCCATTATCTTTGTTGGGTCTTCCCCTTCCTTTATCATTATGACTTTCTTTTCGCATTTTGCGCACCAGAGGTCTCCACTTTTTAACCTGAAGAGAGGGGAAGCACAAGCTGGGCAGGCTAGCTCCGTTAAGGTTGTGCCTTGTCGCAGTAGGTCAGCCATCCGTTTAATATGTTGTTCTTCGTTTTGTTCCCGAGACAAGTTTTAAAACCTCAAAACAAATAGGTATAAAAGCCTATATAACTTGATAATCATCAAGTTGCGCGGGGTGGCAAATTATGGTTAGGAAGAAGAAACTGCAGGAGTATGAAGAGAGAATAAAGCAAGCATTAATCGTGCTTGGAGAAGTTTCCGAAGATAAAACTACACCTAGAAACATTCGAAGAGCGGCAAAAAATTCAATGCAAACCCTGCAAACCGTGGAATACACACATGCGGTAAGAGCCTCAAACGCCGTATCACTTCTAGATGAAATTTTGCAAGATCCAAACATGCCACCTTACACACGGGTGAAATTGTGGAACGTAATGAGCATCTTGGAAGCCATAAAAGATTAACTGTGAACATAAAAGACTACTTTTGCTTTGATGATTCTGGCCCTATCCACATCGGTGACGTACTAAGAGCCAACGTCAAGGAGCTTGCAAACTCCATCTAAGCGATGAGCAACTTTCACGTGTAATTCGTCGTGTACGTTTTGGAATAAGGTTTCTTCTAGGTTGCTGTAAATCAGCGTGTTTAATACATGCCTTACACAAACACGAATGGTTATATAGAACATGGAGCCCTTTGCAACTGCTTGGGCAAAAGCCTTGACCAAAGTACTAGCCATAAATGGAAGCGCTAGAATGGAGAAAGGGAACACTGCGATGGTCTTGACCCCTTTTCTGGATGGCATGAGGGAAGCCGGGGCATCAGTTGAACTGTTCTACGCTAAGCTTGTTAAGGCCAAGCCCTGCACGGGTGAATTCTACTGCTGGTATGAGAAGCCAGGCCAGTGCTATATCCACGATAATATGCAATCGCTTTATCCAAAACTGCGCCGGGCTGAGATTGTGGTGTTGGCCACACCCGTCTATATCCCCTTGCCAGGTGAGATGCAGAATCTCATCAATAGGCTCTGTCCCCTAATGGAACCGATCCTCAAGAAGCAGAACGGTCGCACACGGGCTAGATTCCACACCGGGGTCAAGATCAGCAAGATCGTGCTAGTTTCCACGTGTGGTTGGTGGGAGAAAGGTAACTTCCAAACGGTTCTTCGGATTGCAAAGGAGTTTGCAAAAGATGCAAGCATCGAGTTTGCGGGGGCGATCCTACGGCCTCACGCCTTCCTCATGACCGAGTACAAAGAGGAGGCGAGAAACATCTTGGAGGCAGCAAGACAAGCAGGCTACCAACTTGTGAAAGAGGGTAAGATGTCTAAGAACCTCCTTGACGTCATCGGTCAACCACTTATTTCCGAGGAGGAGCTTAGGCATAGGTACAATAATTCATATGAAAGGGTGAGGGGCAAAGAGAAAGATTAGTCTAGCTCGTTTCTTTAGACGTAGCAAAAAAGCAGGTCGCGGGAGATTTCTTCACTTAAGTTTATTAATTACCATAAAAGACTAGTAAACTGATGCAAAAGATTATTTCCTGATTAAGCAGAGTTGTTTCGAATGAAAATTTTACATTATAGGGATGTCGAAGCGAAGGATGCGGACGAAGGCGCTTCAAAACTGAAGGTGCGATGGCTTATCACAAAGGATATGGGAGCTGAAAACTTTGCCATGAGATTTTTCGAGATGGAGCCCGAAGGCTATAGTCCTTTTCACAGTCACCCCTGGGAGCACGAGGTCTTCATTCTAGAAGGTGAAGGCATTGTGGTTGGTGGGGGAGAAGAAAGAAAGTTTAGAACCGGCGATGTGATCTTTGTTCCACCTAATGAGAAGCATCAGTTCAAAAACACTGGTGAAACGACTTTGAAGTTTCTTTGTCTCATACCTTATTTGCAGAAATGATTGGTTTTTAAAGCGTAAACTCTTTTCAACAATATTTTGCTCGCTAAAAATATATGTTGGTTGTTACATGTAGTTTTGGGTTTCAAGAGGGATGAGCCTGTGAAGTATGATGTAATAATCGTTGGTACTGGTCCAGCAGGAATATTTTCAGCTCTTGAACTTGCAGAAGAGACCAACCTCAACATTCTCATGCTGGATAGGGGACCGGACATTAACCAGCGTAAATGCCCAGCAAGCCGCGGTTTCGAATGTGTCCATTGTGAACCGTGTCTGCTTTTGTCAGGGTGGGGCGGTTCAGGAGCTTTCAGCGACGGTAAACTTACATTGTCCACTGAAGTTGGCGGTTGGCTCAACCAGTACATTTCAACCAGAGAACTTGATGAGTTGATAAACTATGTGGATGGCACTTACTTGAAATATGGGGCACCCGACCAGGTTTATGGAGGAGATATTGAAAAAGTAGAGGAATTTGAACGCAAGGCTTCGTTGGCTGGTTTGAAACTTATCCGCCAAAAAATCCGGCATATGGGGACCGAGAGATGCGCTCAGACTCTTAGAAAAATGCGTCAAGAATTAAACGGCAAAGTTGAGGTCGAACTCAAGAAAGACGTTAAAGGGCTCATAGTGAAAAACAAAGCTGTTCAAGGTGTCGAGACAGTTAGCAAAGAAAAATTATTCGGAAAATATGTGATCGTCGCACCTGGAAGAAGCGGAGCTGAATGGCTTCAAGCAGAGGCTCAAGCCTTAGGTTTGAAGACACTTAACAACCCGGTTGATGTTGGAATAAGAGTCGAGGTTTTGGCCCCTGTTATGGAGGAATTGACAAGTGTTCTTTATGAGCCAAAACTTATTTACTATTCAAAGTTTTTTGACGATCAAGTTCGTACTTTCTGCGTTGCGCCTTATGGCGAGGTCATAGGTGAATCCTATAACGGAG
>JGI24422J19971_10000958_pt1 | contig 17062 bp, 16 predicted proteins | sample DeeMarSWOR152_54_FD_19971 | JGI IMG/M metagenome (IMG submission 19971) | reverse complement strand
GTGCCCAAACGGATGTAAAAGGGGACAGAATGAAACGACCCAGTGAGCAACCGGATCCCGACTCGTATGTCCATATGGTTGAACGAAGAAGCGACGGGATTGTGGTGCGGGGGTGTAAGCTGCATATCTCCGAGGCAGCTGTCGCAGATGAGATACTTGTCGTCCCTACCCGGGCGCTCAGAGAGGCTGATAAGGATTATGCCGTTTCCTTCGCGGTGCCCGGCGATTGGGACGGCGTGAAGCACCTATTGACCATTCACAACTACCGTGAGCGCCGATACTTCCCCAAGGGGTTTAATGCCGGGAGCTGTGATTCCTATGTTATTTTTGATGACGTTTTCGTTCCGTGGGAAAGGGTCTTTCTCTGCGGGGAATACCAACATGGGGGAATCTTAGCACTGTTGTTTGCCCTTTTTCACCGTCATAGTTACTCAGGGTGCAAACCGGCTCTGGGTGATATTTTATTAGGCACCTGTGCCCTTGCAGCGGATGCGAACGGTATTGCAAGGGCAAAGCATGTCACGGATAAGTACGCGGAGATAATCATGGTCACCGAGCTCGGGTATGCTGCGGGGTTCACTGCATCAGAGCTGGGTAAGCCGGAGCTCTTTATTCCGGGTGTTGGTTTTAGACCCTATGGGCCTGGAAACTATATCCCGGATTCCATTTTCAGCAATGTCGGTCGGTGTCTGACCGGTGAAGCCGTGTACCACGAAATGGAAATCCTGGCGGATATATCAGGAGGGATGCCGGCCACATTCCCCTACGAAGGCGAGTTTATTAACCCAGAGGTTAAAGAACTCGCCAAAAAATACACAACAAGAAGCCGCACCATGTCACCGGAAAATCAGGCGCAATTGTGGCGACATATCGGCGACATCGCCTGTTCTGGGAAGGGTGGCGTTTCTTGTTTTGGGGCCCTGCACGGTGGCGGTTCGCCCAAAATGGAGAAGATAGCGATCACCTCACAGTATGATATTGAGGCAAGAAAAGAGATGGTGCGAAGGATAGCGGGCATGACAAAGGATTGAAAGGTCGAAATTCGAAGTACCTTAACCATGGCAACGGCTTGCAGGTAGAAAATGCGTTATCACGGGTGAAAACTGAAGAATGATAACACCCCTTTACTTTGACGATTTTTATGTAGGTCAGAGGTTCGTGACCAAGGCACGCACGGTGACCGAAGCAGATGTCGTGAACTTTGCCGCGCTTACCTGGGACCATAATCAGCTTCATACCGATGCCGAGTATGCGGCAACAACTATGTATGGCAAACGGATCGCCCAGGGGTTGCTGGGAGTAACGTTCCAGGCAGGTCTGGCCTCCCCCCTCACTGAGCAGAGTATTCTGGCATTTCTCGAACTCAAATGGCAGTTCAAACTGCCTCTCTATATAGGTGATACCATTCACGTGGAGCAGGTAGTGAAGGAGATGCGTGAGGATAAACAAAAAGACCGCGGAATACTCACCTTTGAAAAGGAGATGATCAACCAGCGAAGTGAAGTGGTGCAGACGGGCACGGTAACGGTACTTTTGGCAAAGAGATGTTATAAATGGGAAAGATAGCGAGCTCTGTGGCAAAGGTTGCCGTCAATAATCATGACGGGTGAGTGGCTCCTTGAAATAAGTAAGGGGCCTTTTGAACATGAAAACCTCAAAGTGACAAGGAGGCGTCAATGGAGATTAAGAAGATATTCGTGGCCGGTGCAGGCACAATGGGCGCGGGCATCGCACAAGTCTGTGCTCAGGCGGGATACAGCGTGGTGATGAGGGACCTCACCGATGAAATCGTAGACAGGGGCTTGAAGACGATTGCCTGGTCGGTGGGAAAGCTCGTGGACAAGGGCAAGGTCCAGGGAACGGTCAATGAAATCGTGGCAAGGATCCAGGGAACGCTCGATTTTTCCGGAGCTAAGGATGCGGATTTCGTCTTCGAGGCCGTGATTGAGGATCTGGAGACCAAGAAGGAGGTATTTGATGAACTGGACAAGCTCTGTCCGTCCCACACGATCTTCGCCACCAATACCTCTGCGATCCCCATCACCGACATCGCGGAATCAACTAAAAGGTCCTCCCAGGTGCTGGGAACCCATTTCTTTAACCCCGTCCCCATGATGAGGATTGTGGAAATCGTAAGGGGACTGCTCACGTCCGAGGAGACTATGGAGGCTGCCGAGCGCCTGTGCCAGTCCCTGGGCAAGGAAACCATCAGGGTTAATCGTGATGTGGCAGGATTCGCCCTTAATCGGATTAACTTTCCCAGCACCATTGAGGCCATAAGGCTCGTGGAAGCAGGGGTAGCGAGCGTGGAGGATATCGATAAGGGCATGCGCCTGGGCTTTGGCCGGCCCATGGGTCCCTTCGAAACCGGCGATTTGGCTGGCTTAGATGTGGGCTACAATGCCATGAGTGCAGTATACCGAGAAACCCAGGATGAGAAGTTCCACCCGCCCATGCTCCTTCAGCGGAAGGTGAGGATAGGGCACCTAGGCAGAAAGACAGGCATAGGCTGGTATAAGTATGATGACAAAGGCAACAAGCTCGGGCCTGCCGACTAAGAGGGAGGGGTAAGACAGATGGCTGACAGACTGGTAACTTACAGCATAGAGAACACTATCGCAATTATCACGATCGACAACCCGCCCATGAACCCGCTCACTACAGAGCTGAGGGAGCAACTGGTGGCCACCTTTGATGAGCTTGATTCAAAAAAGGATGTGATAAGGGTCGTGATCCTTACAGGTAGGGGAAAGGCCTTCATGGCTGGCGCGGACATCAAGTCCTTTCCTGAGCTCACCCAGGAAAAGGCCAAGGCCAGACTGAAAAAGGGGAAGCAACTATACCTGAAGGTAGAGCAGTTCGAGAGGCCCGTGATCTGCGCCATCAATGGGTACTGCCTCGGTGCGGGGTTGGAGTTGGCCATGTGCTGTGACATCAGAGTTGCCTCCTCTCAGGCCCAGTTGGGCCAGCCGGAGATAAACGTAGGGGTAATTCCCGGCGGCGGCGGAACCCAGCGACTTCCCAGATTGGTTGGTGCGGGAAGAGCAAAGGAGTTAATCTATACGGGGAAATTCATCAGCGCCGAGGAGGCAGCAGGGATAGGCCTGGTAAATAAGGTGGTGGAGCCGGAAAGGCTCATGGACGAGGCCATGGAGATGGCGACCCTCATCGCCGGTAAGCCTCCCTTAGGAATCAGGGCCGCGAAAGAGGCCATTACTGTGGGTCTCAACATGGCGCTCCTCGAGGGACTCGAGCTGGAGGCCTACCACTGGAGCTATCTATGTGGAACCGAGGATCAAAAGGAGGGTGCCAAGGCATTTATTGAGAAGCGTAAGCCGGTTTTTAAAGGCAGATAGTAAATACAGCCACACGGCAAACAAGCGCCAAAGAAAGGGGGTGATGAAATTCTTGGTAGAAAGTTAGGGATTGGTTAGAATCGTATCTTGATCAATGTAACCCATAACAAGGAGGGGAAAGGTCATGAAAACCAATAAAGTTTTTTGCCTCGTTTCTGTATCCATGTCTGTTGTGTTCTTAATGGGTACTGGGCTGCTTTCTAATCAACCGGCAATGGCAGCAGAAAAGGTAATCAAATGGAGATGCCAGGTTCACTGGCCGGCTGCAAGTTCTTCCTACAAGGACAGTCTGCTGGTCGTTATTGACAGACTCAAGAAACGGACCAATGGCCGGCTTATCATAGAGCCTTATGCCGCCGGTGCCCTGGTGCCTGCAAAGGAGATCTTCAATGCCGTAAAGCGAGGCATGCTCCCGATAGCTATTACCTCTTCGGCCTACCCTCGAGATCAGGTGCCCTTGATGAATGTTGCTTCTGGTCTCCCCTGCAATTTCGGAAGTGTCTGGGAAGCCGTGTATTTTCATAAATGGCTTGGTTTCGAGGAGATGATGAGGGAAGAGTGTGCCAAGCATGGTCTCTATTACTGCACCGATAAAGTCTATCCGACGGAACTGTCTCTCAAGAAACCGGTGAGGACCTTCGAGGATTTCAAGGGGTTAAAGCTGCGCTCATCAGGCATTCTACAGGTATTCCTGACCTCCATCGGGGCCGCTGCCTCCTACATTCCCGGACCTGAGATTTATGCAGCCTTAGCTTCGGGGGTTGTGGAAGGAGTCCATTGGGGTGCAGTTCAAGGCAGTGACAGCATGGGATTTTACGAGCTCAACAAGTACCATTTTAGGCCGGCCCTCAACATTGCAGCCACGGACATCTGGCTGGTCAATAAGCAGGCCCTCAGCAAAATCCCCGAGGATATTCAAAAAACCCTTTTGACAACCCTCGATGAGCATTTCTTTCTGCGTACTAATCAGTATATCTATCTAGAGGACACAACCCTCGCCAAGGCCCAAAAAGAAAAGGGCGTAGAGCTTATTACACTTCCCCAGGAAGAATATGCCAAAATGCAGGTGGCAGCCAGGAAGATGTGGGATGAAGTGGCCCAGAAAGATCCACAATGCGCTAAGGCTGTTCAAATGCTCAAGGACTTTAATGCATCCTTGGGCCGCTAGTCCAGGTCAGATGACGGTCATTTGACCCGCCTTTGCAAAACGCAAAAACAGAACGGTCGGGTCAGATGACCGCTTAATGAATGGAGGGAAAGAGGTGGGTGCTCTCAACGCAATTCTCAATGCGATCGATACTATCAATGACTGGGTGGGAAAGGTTCTCTCCTATGGTGTATTATTCATGTTTGCCCTGGTTTTGATCGAGGTAATACGGAGATACTGCTTTAACTCTCCTACCGTGTGGGGCAATGAGCTAACTCAACTGGTCTTCGGTGTCTATGTTGTGCTTTGCGGAGGGTATATTCTGAGGTGGGGAGGCCATGTAAACGTGGATATTTTGTATGGCCGGTTTTCAGCCAAGGGGAAGGCCCTAGTTGATATTATTACCTTTGTCCTTTTCCTTGTCTTTTGCGGTATGATGTTGGCCTATGGAGGGTCGTTGGCCTGGGAATCACTCTCTAGGTTAGAGCACTCCCAGTCTGCCTGGAATCCTCCACTTTACCCAGTGAAACTCATGATTCCAAGCGGGGCCTTCCTGCTCCTGCTGCAGGGCATTGCTAAACTGGCGCGTGATATCGTAACGGTGGTAACCGGAGAAAGAATTACGATTTCCGAAACAAGAGAAAGGGAAACGCTATGAGTATTGAATTGTTAACCTTTCTCTTTTTTTTCGGCCTCTTTGTCTTTCTCGCGCTCGGCCTCCCGCTCTCTTTTGTGCTTGGTGGAGTGTCAATTATTTTCATTTATTTTACCTGGGGTCCAGAGGCCTTCTACATGGTCGCCGCCCAAACATGGGGCGCCATGAACAAATTTACCCTGGTGGCAATACCCTTGTTCATCTTCATGGCCATGATCCTGGAAAGATCTGGGGTTGCCAACGACCTCTATGACATGATGTATCTCTGGTTTGGTCCTGTAAGGGGAGGGCTGGCCATTGGCACCGTGGTGATATGCGCTATTTTTGCGGCCATGTGTGGGATCAGTGGGGCGGCTGTGGTGAGCATGGGGACCATTGCCCTTCCCTCCATGCTGAAAAGAAAGTATGACAAACTGCTTGCCGTAGGGTGCATCAACTCCGGAGGAGGTTGGGGGATCCTCATTCCCCCCAGTGTGATTATGATCCTCTATGCACTCATCTCAGGGGAATCTGTGGGAAAGCTTTTTGCAGGAGGCGTTTTCCCCGGCCTGCTGCTCCTGGTGCTCGTTTCCAGCTATATTGCGGTTAGATGTTATTTTCAGCCCCATTTAGGGCCGGCTCTTCCTCCTGAAGAGCGGGGAAACTGGAAGAGAAAGATGGCAGCATTCAGGGCGGTGTTATTGCCTGTGGTTATCGTGCTTTTGGTCTTAGGATCTATCATTGGGGGCGTTACCACGCCTACCGAGGCGGCCGCTATGGGCGTTCTGGGGGCCCTTATTTCGGCACTGGTGTACCGGCAGTTGACATGGAAGCTCGTTGCGGAGGCCTGCATCCGTACATTAAGGCTCACCGGCATGATTATGTGGATTCTCTTCGGTGCTTACTGCTTTAGTGCTGCTTATCACGGAATGGGAGCCCCCCAGTTCATTGAGCATTTGATGAAGTATATACCTGGTGGGCCATGGGGAACCATTATCTTTATTCAGGTGGTCATATTCATTTTGGCCATGGTGCTGGATCCAGCGGGCATTATGATGATTACCGTTCCCATATTTCTACCTTTTGTCGTAGACCACGGGTTTGACCCCTTGTGGTTCGGGATCCTGTTCACCATTAATATGGAAATCGGCTATATGACACCACCGTTCGGTTTTAACCTCTTTTACCTCAAAGGCATTGTGCCGCCTGGGATAACCATGGGAGACATCTACCGATCGGTCATCCCCTTCACCATCGTTGAATCGACAGGGCTGGCTATAGTCATGATCTTTCCTAAGATTGCCACCTGGCTGCCATACGCCGTTTTCGGGTAAGTGATTGTCAAATGCGGATCCTCGCGCATGGTTTCCTCCCAGTCGATTTTGAGAGAACCCTTTCACATCTATTTCTCACAACAATCAAAATCTCCTTTCGTTCTGATAGTTAAGGTAGTTTATGAGTTGAGATTATTAGTTCAATCAGGGAATGAAAAAAATCGCGTGTGTAATTGCTTGTGCCCATTTTGTGAGCCGGGGATGAGAGCGACATCATAAGGAGGTAAACAATGAGCTTCGAAGTTGTTCACACCTGTGCTTTACCTGGCGTAGATCATGGAGATGAGCTGCTCAAATCCCTGAATGCAAGGTTCTCAAGGGAGTATAGCCTACAGAAGATGAGATTATTAGCAACACAAGCTGCGCTGATGGGGTAATCGGTGCTGTCTCGAGGCAACCATTCAACCGGCGTGTTCTGGAAACTCTTACAAACTGTCGTATTCTTGCGGGTATTGGCATAGCCTTGAGGGGAGTGTGGCCAGTGTATGGGCTTAACCCAGAGATTAAGGAGGCGTGGTTGAAAATGTCGAACAGGAAGGTCTAGGTGATTTGTATGGGCGGGAAAGATAAAATCAGGGGTCAGGAGGAGCTTCAGAGGGTAGTTCTGAATAGAAATCTATGCACCGGATGTGGGGCCTGTATTAATCTCTGTCCCTACTTCAAATCCTATAGAGGTAACACAACGATACTGTTCCCCTGCACACTTGTCCAGGGGAGGTGTTTTGCCTATTGCCCCAAGGTTGAGGTGGATTTGGATGATTTGTCGCAGAAATTCTTCGGAAGACCATATAATTGTGATCCCTTGGGACCGTATCAAACAATCATGATATCCAGGGCGGGAAAAAAGATCAAAAGAGCCGGCTTTCAGGCAGGAGGAACCGTATCAGCAATCATCTACTTCGCTTTGAGAAAAGGATACGTAGATGGGGCAGTGCTGACAGATCGCGATGGCCTTCTCCCGGTACCTCGTTTTGTTACAAATCCCGAGGACGTCTTTACATGTGTATCTTCCAAATATAGCGCAGCACCGACACTTTCTGCCCTGAATCAGGGAATAAGAGACGGATTCAAACAGATAGGGATCGTAGCCACCCCCTGTCAGGTTCTGGCTACGGTGCTCATGCGCTCTAACCCATTAGAGGACCTAAACTTTGTTGACCCTACCGGTCTTGTAGTTGGTTTGTTTTGCACATGGGCCCTGGATTTCAGAGGCTTTGAAGGATATTTGTCGGAACGAATAGATACAGAAAGAATTGCAAAGATCGATATTCCCCCACCCCCCGCTGAGGCAATGGAAGTATATATGGAAAAGGAGGAAAACATGGAAATCCCCCTGGACGAGATAAGACAACTAGTCCCGGATGGCTGTTCTTATTGTATTGATATGACCGCTGAATTCTCAGACATATCGGTTGGTGCACTTGAAGGTTACCCTGATATGAACACCCTTATAATCAGGACAGAGAGAGGTCGGAAGATAGTGCATGAAGCGCGAAAAGAAGGCTATCTGATCGTCTCTGACATACCAAAGGTAAATCTTGAACACCTTAAATGGGCGGCAGGCAACAAGAAAAGGAGGGCCCTTACAAAGGTAAAACAAGAAAGAATTGTAAATACCTTAGAGGAAGATAAGGCTTCTTATTTGAGATTAAATACTGCGACCCTGGAGGGGATTACCGCCTGAGACGCTGGGAGGTCAACATGTCGTATTTAACGGATAACCGTGAAGACATGCAGCATTTGCTTATGGGCAACGAGGCTATTGCGCGTGGGGCGCTGGAGGCGGGGGTGAACGTTGCCAGCGGGTATCCAGGCACCCCTTCTTCAGAAATCATCGAGAGTCTCGCGAAAGTAGCCAAGGAAAGAAACCTATATGTGGAATGGTCCGCAAACGAAAAGGTGGCGATGGAGGTTGCTGCGGCAGCGTCATTTGCGAAGCTCAGATCCCTGTGTGCCATGAAGCAGGTTGGTGTCAATGTGGCATCTGACTTCCTGTTGCATCTGGGGCTCTGTGGAACGAGAGGGGGTATGGTGCTGGTGACCTGTGATGACCCGGGGGCGTTATCCAGTACTAACGAGGGTCCCTCACGTCATTACGCCCAGATGTTCGAAATTCCCCTTCTTGAGCCGGGGGATTTCCAGGAAGCGAAGGATATGACCAAATGGGCCTTTGAGCTCTCTGAAGCGATCAAGAGCGTGGTCATGGTTCGGAGCGTAACCCGCGTGTCACATGCAAGCGGCAATGTCAGGCTTGGTGCACTTGCGGAAACGGAGAGGCATGCCGAGTTTAGATATGATGGATCTCCTTTGAGTGCAGATGAGGGCCCTGCTGAGAGCGTACCCGTGGGCCAGAAACATAGGCTTCAGCAGGAGAAGCTACAAATGGCTACACAACTCTTCGAAGAGAGCCCTTTCAATACCTATCAAGGACCGGAGAAACCGGAGCTTTTGATCATTACCGCGAGTGCTGGTAACCTTTACACAAGAGAAGCGATTAGCTTGTTAGGAGCCGAGGATAGAGTAGGGCTATTGAAATTGGGCACTACCTGGCCATTGCCCTCCCGGTTGCTCAAAAGATATCTAGCCGCAACTGATAAGATCATGTTCGTAGAGGAGGTCCTGCCGTTTCTGGAGGAAAACGTGAAGATTCTGGCAGCAGAAAAGGCCAGGGAAGTGGGAGTGAAGACTTTCTACGGAAAAAACGAGGGTACCATGCCCAAGACAGGCGAACTGAACCCCGATATTATCGTATCGGCTCTGTGTAAAATTCTAAAGATCGATTACCTTACCATAGATCCAGACTATGAGCAAAAGCTCCAGATGCCCCCTATTGCCGGGGTGCCGGAAAGGGCAAGAACCTTTTGTCCGGGCTGCCCTCACCGAGCATCCTTCTGGAGCATCCATAATGCCCTTCAAATGGACAACCGAAGAGGGTTCGTATGCGGAGACATTGGCTGCTACGCAATGGGTCGATTCCCCTGTGGCTTCAATACCACCAAAACTTTGCATGCAATGGGATCAGGGGCAGGGCTTGCTAGTGGATTTGGAAAACTAGCGCAGTTTGGCATGAACCAACCAGTATTAGCTGTTTGTGGTGATTCCACGTTTTTCCATGCTGCCATTCCGGCCCTGGTTAATGCAGTGCACCATAACTCCAATATCACCCTTGTGGTATTGGATAACAGTGGTACGGCGATGACCGGATTTCAGCCCCATCCAGGCCTGACAATCAATGCAATGGGCGATGAGGCTCAAGAGATTGACATTACCAAGGTGTGCGAAGCCATCGGCGCCAAGGTAGAGACAAGAGATCCCTTCGACCTGGAAGAAACCCAAACGACGCTCAATCGTCTGATAGAGGATGGGCAAGGAGTCAAGGTCCTGATCCTTCGACAGGAATGCGCCTTGAGCCCGGAAAAGAAGCATACGAAACAATACGATATGCAGATCGATGAAAATCTTTGTCTTGGTGAGGATTGTGGATGCAATCGCCTGTGCACGCGCATATTCCAATGTCCCGGTCTTGTCTGGGATAAGGAGAAGAATAAAGCCAGGATCGATGAGGTGCTGTGTGTGGGCTGTGGAGTCTGCTCGTTGATTTGTCCAGCAGGTGCAATAGAGCGGAAGGAGGTGGCATGAGACATGGGAGGGATTCCATTATCAAAGGACCCTTATAACCTCATTATTACCGGGGTAGGCGGCCAGGGAAATGTCATGGCATCCAGGGTGTTGTCGAATATGCTGGTTCGCAAGGGCTACTATGTCACCATAGGAGAGACCTTCGGGGCATCTCAAAGGGGCGGACCCGTGATGAGTCATATCAGGGTTTCAGCTCAATCCGCGTGGAGCCCTCAGATACCTAGGGGGAGAGCCGATATCGTCGTATCCCTTGAGCCCATCGAGGCGATCAGGATCTTGAAGAGCTATGGCAACCCCAATGTGAAGGTACTGACGAATACCCGTCCCATACATCCCGTTGGTGTTATTTCCGGTGAATTGGATTATCCTTCAGTTGAGGCAATTAAGGTATCGATAAGGAAATTATCATCGATTGTATGGTTTATCGATGCCACAGAAGAGGCCATGAAACTGGGTAATCCCATCTTAGGGAACATTATTATGATAGGTGCCGTGTTCGGGACGGGGGAGCTTCCAGTGGGCCGGGAGACCTTCAAAGAGGTGATCTCGGAAAGCCTGTCTGAGGATAGGCTGGATATCAACCTCAAGGCCTTTGATATGGGCGCCTCGCTGATAGCATAATAGACGAGTGGACATAAAGAAATCATCATCAGTAATGGACACCGATGAAGACAATTTCGATTGCTTCACAACGCTGGCATACAGATAACCTCACCTCCCCCGGGTTCGATAAGCCCGGGCTCAGTTCCCCTGAAATCAAGGCAGAATAATGGATTATGCTGAAAGATAAGGCACTCTCGATTCGTCTCCCCCACCATAGCATATTTATCCTGATCACATTTGCAGCGTGAGGACAGGCGAGATGGCATCTTTAGTTGCGGTAACCGGTGCATGCAATTGCAGGGGGGGTACTCATAGAATAAAATGAAAGCCTACTCCATAGTTTTCCGGGTGTGATCGACTTGTAAGATCAGTCAAGAAGTTGGCGTGAAGAAGGGCCTCTTGAACGATTATGGAGATTCTTCAATAAAGCTAAAGTGCGCCTTTCCATCTCTGGGCTCCATCGACAATCACCGTCGTAGCCGTCACGTAAGAAGCGGCATCAGAGGCAAGAAAGATTAGCGCGCCTCTAATATCGCTTGAATCTCCCAGCCTTTTCATTGGGTATTTATCTATTTCCATTTTGCCTTTTTCAGATTCGAAAAATTGTCTATTCATATCCGTCAAGATGTAGCCCGGGCATATACAATTGACCGTTATGTTGTATCCAGCTACTTCTAATGCAAGGGCCTCGCTAAATTTTATGAGACCTGCCTTACTGGCATTATAAGAACTGAGATTCTTCGTACCTCTGAGCCCACCCAGAGAGGACATATTAATAATTCTCCCATAGCTACGCTTTTTCATTTCCGGTAATATCGCCTTACACACTAAAAAAGCACCTTTTAAGTTTGTATCGAGTACCAGATCCCAGTCCGCGGAATCCAGGTATTGCACGGGAGCTACCTTAGCCACGCCCGCATTATTGACAAGGATATCTATCTTGCCAAAATGATCTAACGCTTGCTTAACCATATTTCCTGTGCTTTCTTCACTCAAAATATCGGCAACTAAAGTCAGGGCCTTACTTCCCTTTGCCTCAACAGCTTTAGCTGTTTTTTGTAGGGCTTCCAAATCTCGACTGGTGCACACCACATCAGCACCGGCATCTGCCAGGGCTAAAGCGCATGTCTTGCCCAGTCCCCTACTGGCGCCAGTAACTATTGCACTCTTTCCTTCTAAACTAAACATTGACAAATCCATCTTTTTTGCTCCTTGGCTTTGGGTGAAGCTGATATTAGATCAAAAAAATCGTGAGCTTTCGAAATTGTGTGCATTCAAGTCTGATTTCAGTAAGCTTAGGTCTCCCAAGAAAAAANATTGTTTTTCCAAACCTTGTAACTTTCATTAATGAAATATTACTCCCCCACAGATATTCAGGGCCTGCCCGGTGATCCCTCTCGCCTCTTCTGAGGCCAAGAAAACCGCCATGACTGCCNCCTCTTCCGGTTCGACAATTCGATGCTGCAAATTCCGGCTCACTACCTTTTCGATGATCTCTTCCCCGGGCATACCGCTCATTTTTCCCATTTCTGCAACATATCCCTGGGGCCCTGAAAACATTTCGGTATTTACGTAAAATGGACAAATAGCGTTAACCGTGATTCCCGGGTATCTTGTAAGGGCCACTTCACTTGCCACTGATTTTGTGAACCCTGAGATACCGTGTTTTGATGCGCTATATGCGGTATTAAAAGGGACCGGGTTTTTCCCTGCTGTGGATGCTATGTTGATGATGCGTCCCCGGCCTGTTTGCTCCATCATCGGCAAAAAGGCCTTGGTGCACAGGTAGGTGCCAAAAAGGTTGATCCGGATTACCTCCAGCCAGGTCTCATCGTCGTATTCCAGCAGCCTTGATCGCCTTGAGATCCCTGCATTATTGACTAAGATGTCTATCCGGCCGAACTCATCTTGAACTACCTTTGCCAGGTCTTGCACTTCTTGGGCCGATGACACATCGCTGGTTACCGGGATGACTTTTCTCCGTTTCTTCCTTATCTCACGAGCGACATTCGCAAGTTGATCTGGAGAACGAGCGACAAGAACCAGGTGAGCCCCCTCATCAGCAAAAGCAATACTCTTTTCTATACCTCTCCTCGCACCAGTTACAATCGCTATTTTATTTTTCAGCCTCATTGACAATTCACCTCAAGAGAGATCTGGCCACAATGATTTTCTCTATCTCCTTAGTGCCCTCATATATCTCCACGATCTTTGCATCCCTATAGATCCTCTGGATTTTATATTCATCCATATACCCGTATCCGCCGTGCATCTGAAGTGCCTCATCTGCACAACTCACGGCTACCTCACCGGAAAACCACTTTGCCATCGCAATAAGCCCGTGATCCACTGTACCCCTATCGACCAACCAGGCGGCTTTATAGTAAAGGTTGCGGGAAGCCTCAATCCGAGTTGCCATCTCTGCGATCTTGAACTGATTAGCCTGAAAGGATGCCAGGGGAGATCCAAACTGATGCCTCCTCTTAATATGGGCCAAGGCCTCTTCAAGGGCTGCACGTGCGAGGCCCACGGCTTGCGCAGCTACCCGTATACGAGATACATTAAACTGGTACATAATTTCAGTAAATCCCTCTCCCTCTTCACCTATCATATTGGAGGCGGGAACCCTGACCTCAGAGAAGGATATCTCAGCGGTATCATTGGCACGTATCCCCAGTTTACCACGCAGCTTTCTGGCCTCAAATCCTTTCCTGTCGGTCTCCACCACAAAGAAGGAATGGCGTTTGTGTCTATCGGGATTATCCGGATCAGTCAGGCAGAAGACCAGAAGATAGTTGGCGATGCTGCCATTGGTGATAAATGTCTTGGAACCATTGATTACATACTCGCCACTGGCGCGGACAGCTGTGGTAACCGCCCCGGTAACATCAGAGCCGGCATCAGGTTCGGTGACGGCGGTCCCCATAATGGCCTCACCGGTTACAATCGGCGTAATATACGTTGTTTTCTGTTCATCAGTGCCGTACCTATCAATGAGGTCACAGCCAAAGGCAACAGCCAGACAGGCATTGGCCATACCTGCATCAACGGCCCAGAATTCCTCTGTGATAAGGCAGTTTTCAAAAATACCCAGGCCGACTCCCCCATAGGCCTCCTTCATATTTACCGCTACAAATCCGAGTTCGCAGGCCTTTTTCCATATACTGAGATCGAACTTTTCATCCCGGTCAAATTCCTGGGCTCTATCCGGGAATTCACCTTCGGCAAATTCCCTGGCTGCATTTTTAATATCTCGCTGATCTTTTGTTAGCTCAAAATCCATGAAATTTACTCCTTGATGAAGGTTTATTCTGGCCGGCACCTATAATGAGGGCAGGGATGAGAAACCTTTGTTTTTGTTCCTCGGAGCCAAAGCGATAGATGGGCTGGGTGCTCAAGCCACCCGGAACCATGAGGGCGTCAGCAATACCTGCATTTACCTTATTGCGTTCTTCGGCCATGATACAGTCCATAATCTTATCTCCACCCCCCTAANTCTAAAGCGTACCGAGGGCACAGGAAGCCAAGGGCACCCATTTTTTAGAGAGCTGTTTTGGAAAGACGTTTGTCTCCTCCGCCTCATCAACCACTGGGACAATCTCCTTTTGGGCGAAGTCTCGAATAGCATCCTGAAAGATGCGATGTTCCTCATTTCAATTCTCGTTTTTCACTGCTACTCATTTTCTTATTGTTGTTCAATCATTCCCGATCTCAGTCACGTTGGGCAATGATCTGCTTAGGAACTCTTGCCGCATCAGTTGTACCCAGGCTAGGAATGCATAGGACATAGGATAGTATTTTTAATTTATGGTTTTGATAACAGCAATATTTCATACCGATAAAAAATCATACCCTGATATTATATTTACTATAAAAGCATGACAATGAAATCAAGCTAACTAATAAGTGTTTTATCCATTGTCCCCTAATAAATAGTGACATGGGATAAGATCATTGATCAACATTCTTATGGGTTTAAGTTTTAGTGTGCGGGATGATGGATAAAACACTTATTAGTAATCGAAAAGGTTGAGTGAAAATCCTATCCGAATAGGTTCATAGCAGAAAGCTGCTCTTCTGGCCTAAATAACTGCAACACGATATATGGGCATCCTGACTCGATAATATACGGTACTAATCAAAATTTAAAAGCTTGCTATCGGCTATCATTTTGGTAGTGTAAGCTAGCTTGCGTTCGGCTTCTCTGTGTCTTTAGCTAATGTGTTTCCCAAGAGCAGGGCAAAAGGTGAAGCCTGAAGACTGGGAATTGCCGAACAATCTTGGTTAAGATAAGGAGATTTAGCTATGGAGATCGTTAGGATAAACGAAGACCGGTGCACCCTCTGCGGCCTCTGTATCTCGGTGTGTTCCAGGCGTATTCTTGAGGAGCGGGATGAGGCTGTAACGGTCACCGACCAGACCCAGTGCAATCTCTGCGGGCATTGCAAGGCCATCTGTCCGGAAGATGCGCCTCAGCTTCCGTCGCTCAATACCGAGGAGTTTCAGCCCGTTCCCCATAAAGAGGATCTTCCTCAAGCTGAACAACTCATGGCCTTGTTTCGCTCCCGCAGAAGCATCCGGATTTATCAGACCGAGGCGTTGGAAAAACAGAAGCTCGAGAGGATTATCGAGGCCGGACGTTTTGCCCCAACGGGAGGAAACCGCCAACCTCTCCAATATGTGGTGCTGCACTCAGGAGAGAGGATTCAAACGATCCGCAACATGGCCATCGACGCCCTCGCCAATCTGGCCAAAAAGATTGAAAGCGCCATCGAGAAGGTACGAGAAGATGGTGAGCCCCTTGCTGAGAGTTATCGACTCATTCAGATCTATGTCCCCCTCTGGCGCGAGATGGCAGAGCTTCAAAGGCACGGGATAGACAGGCTTTTCTTCCACGCCCCAGCTGTGATTATCTGTCATTTCAGTCCACTCGAGTCGGCCACGCCTGAGGCGGATCCAGGGCTTTCGGCCATGCAGATGATCCTTATGGCCGAGGCTCTTGGACTCGGCACCTGTTTTTGTGGATTCTTGGTCTTCGCCACCAAGGAGTCGCCAGAGCTTCGGAAGGCCCTGCAAATTCCCAAGGATCACAGGGTGCCATTTTCTTTCATGGTGGGTTATCCCGATGTGACGTTCTCACGGCTGGTTTCACGGAAAGCCGCAAGGGTGCTCTGGCTCTGACAAACGACCATTGACACAGCGGTTCAGTGGTAATCGAAGATGGTGCAGATAAACCTAGCTCACAGGGTAGTGAAGCTGGGAGCAGCGGTAACCGCCTTCCACTAAAACGCGAACCACCCCTTTCCTCCCCTCCTTCTAATCAGGTGATTTCCCATACTGTGGATATCTGATATGGCGCCATTTGGACGGTTCTCATGAGAATCGGTAATCTTAGCAAGGGGATAGTACGATTCTCGTAAATGCGAGGGGTTTTTGTCCCGCTGCCTGAGAACGTGAATAAATCTACAAGATAGTATGCTCTTCCCCCGCAGTTCAAAATCGCAGACTTCTTGCCCCATACTCAGATTCAGGCATCTTATTGATTACGTTCCGTAACTGTAAGTTCAGTATCGGATTGAATCCTGGCAGCAAAACAATGGCACAAAGAACTCATAAGATTTTGTCGGCCGGAACCATTCTTCCGATCCATACAGAACTATATAGAAAAAAGGCCTCCGTTAACATCCAGGGTAACTCCTGAAATATAGTTCGATTCTTCTGAACAGAGGAATAGAACGGCGTTCGTCACCTCGGAGATTTCCCCTAGTCTTCTCAGCGGTATTCTTTCTAAATAAGCCTTTCTTTCCTCCTCTGTTTTCCTTTCATACCACATTTTTTCAAGTCTGGGTCCGCTAAGAATGATACCCGGGGCTACAGCGTTTACGTTTATCCCATATGGACCAAGTTCCTGGGCCACGTGGCGCGTGAAGGTTGATATAGCCCCTTTTGAACTAGTGTATTGAACAGGTGTCAATTCTCCACCAATTCGAGCCGTGATTGAGCTCAAATTAACGATCTTACCCCTCCGTTGCTTTTTCATATAAGGGACTACAGCCTGGGTGCACAAAAAGGTTCCCTTGAAATTCAAGGCCACTACCTTGTCCCAATCCTCTTCGATGATTTCATCGACCGGAGCTCTTGGAACTCCCATGCTGCCCCCTGCATCATTGATGAGGATATCGATCGTGCCGAATTCCCTGACGGCCCTGTCGACCATATCAGTGACGTCTTTTTTTAAGGTTACATCTGTTTTTTGACAAATGCACCTGCCGCCCCCCTTAACGATTTCATCTGATGTCTTCTCAAGCTCAACTTCATCTATATCCGCTATCAAAACGGCGCACCCTTC
>JGI24422J19971_10000956_pt1 | contig 17066 bp, 15 predicted proteins | sample DeeMarSWOR152_54_FD_19971 | JGI IMG/M metagenome (IMG submission 19971) | reverse complement strand
GGCTTCTCCCACGAGGAATCTGCGGAGAAACCGTTAAAAGAAAGACGACTGAAAAAGGGCCAGAGGAAGTTGTTGGCCCACCAATAAAGCTTCGCGGAAAGGCTCTTCGTAAGATCGGCGAAAAAGAAATCTTCTGAAATCTCTAGTTTCAGCAGCCAGTCAAATCAAGTCTTCAAAGGATTGAATAGCCCATTTTTTAATTAATGCTAGATTTTATTTTCCTGAAACACGTTTGACAACGGGCGGTCTGATTTTTTTCAGAACTCTGTAGCCGCAGACTATGCACTTTATTTCTCCACCACGGAGTTCCAACTCCTCTGAAGGAACCTTTGCCCCACATCTTATGCATTCGTAAACAATACCTGCGGATTTTTTTTCCTCCATAATGCTTCCTCTCTTACAAACGAGTACCATTCCACCTTTTTAAAAATGTTTTCCACAAATACTACACTGCGAGAGGGAGTGTCTTGAAAAAACGTGTGAGAAATCGCCTTTCAGAGTTTCTTTCTTCCGAGGAGTTAACTTACATTTACGATTCTTATGATGTCATTGGGGATATAGCGATTATACGCGTAACCGAGAGGTCGAGAAAATACAGCCGAACAATTGCAAGAACAATTATGAACGTTCAAAAGAATGTAGAGACAGTGTTGGCTCAAGCAAGTTCTGTTCGTGGAGATTTCCAACTTAGAAAATTGGAGTTTGTCGCTGGCGAATACAAAACCACTACAGTCCACAAGGAGTCTGGATGCTTGTTCTCTGTTGATGTTGAAAAATGTTCGCGCGCGCGAGCGAAGCTGGGAAGATCTACTCGATTGATGTTAATCCCTCAGCATTTCGATTCATGCAGCAAAACGTCAGGCTTAACAGGGTTTACACAAGAGTAATTCCTATGAAACGAGATGCAAGGGAGGTCATTAAGAAGAAACTGGGCTGCGTGGCGGATAGGGTTCTTATGCCCTTGCCCGAAAAAGCTTTTGAATATCTGCCTTGTGCCCTATCTGTTCTTAAAGAAACAGGGGGATGGATACATTACTATGATTCTGAATACGCTAGGAAAAGCGAGAATCCTGTCGAGAAGGTTAAGCTGAAGGTGGCCGAAGAACTTGAAAGTTTGGGTGTAATCTTTTCGTTTTCCTTTGGTCGTGTCGTTAGGACAACTGGTCCGAACTGGTATCAGGTAGTTTTGGATATTAAACTGGATGTTTATGGAAACAAAAGAAAACGGCGAGTTTCATGAAAAGGGCAGATCCATGAAAATGTTTTATAGTTAAAGACAGAAAATACGTTGGAGGAATAGCGACATGAAGAAGAAGTTGATGGAGATATTGGCTTGTCCGATAGATAAGCATCATCCGCTTGAATTGCTTATTTTTGAAGAGAAAGAGGAAATAGTGGAAGGCTTAATCATCTGCCCAAAATGTTTAAGATGGTACCCAATTCGAGATGAAATTCCAGAGATGCTTCCTGACGAACTGCGAAAAGAAGGCGAAGACTTGCCATTTTTGAGAAAATGGAAGAAGAAGGTTCCAGAAAGAATCCAGTTGGAGGGTAAGCCCTTCAACCTGAAAGGCGATATGAAGAAATCTTAGTTTTACCTTAGTTTTATTACTCTGCCTGTTGCTGAAGATTTCAACGCTAGCTCTGCGATTCGAAGGGCTTTTAGGCCATCCAAGCTCGTTATTATTGGTTTCTCTTTCTTTAAAATGCAATTTGCGAAGTGTTGGAGTTCGAGTTTCAAAGGTTCTTGCCAAGCAATTCTGGGCTGCACAGTCTTCTTTGCATTCTCAATTGTCAGTTCTTGCGTGATATAATCAAGTTTCATTATGGCCTGGCTTCCAGTAACCACTAATATCCGCGTCTTGTAAGGCGTCAACCAGTTTGATTCAATAAAGGCACTTCTCCCGCCTTCAAATGTAAGCATTATTTGAGCATAGTCCTCATACTTCCTGTGTTTCATTCTTCCAATTTTTGCATAAACAGCAATTGGGTCTTCGTCAAAAAGGTGTCTCGTTATGTCTACGTCATGGATTGCCAAATCCTTAACGACCCCTATGTCGCCTATTCTTTCCGGCCATTGAGAAACCCTTTTTGCCGTGGCACACACAAGATCACCGATTTCACTGTTTTTGATTGCCTTTTTGATGAGTTGGACTCCTGGAATAAACCGCATCAGAAAGCCCACTGTAAGGTGTAAATCCTGCTTGTCTGCTGTCTCCAGCAGTTTCTCTGCTTGCTTCACGTTTGCCGCCATTGGTTTTTCAACTAAAACATGTTTTCTTGCTTTTAGTGCTTTTAGTGCTTCTTTTGCAAGGCTTGTTGACCATGTACAGATGCTTACCGCTTTGATGTCTTTTCTTTTCAGCATTCTTCCAAGGTTTGTGTAGGGTTTTACGCCAAATTGCTTGGCCACGGCGTTGGCTCTTTCAGCGGCGATGTCACAAACTGCCAAAAGTTCTGTTTCCTCTAACTCTTTGTAAACTCTCGCTTGGTTTCTTCCCCAGAAACCGGTTCCGATAACTGCAACACCCAACTCTTTCATTTTGTCCAAACTCCTCTTCCTAAACCACGATATATGAAACCTTCCATTTCAACTTTTTCGGGATCGACAACACCTTCAAGATCAACTATAGCAGCTGGCATCTTTGCCATGATTTTCAGTTTCTTCAGGTTTAAGCGTTTGAATCGATCGTGACCTGTAACTATTACTATGCAGTCTATGCCCTCCATGGCTTCCGTTAAATTTTTCTTAAAGGGATGACTCGAATCAGCCAAGTCTTTACGTAATAAATATGGATCATAAAGGCTGACTTTGGCACCTTTAGTCTTCAGAATTTTGGCAAGTTTCTGCACCGAAACTTTTGGCATATCCTTCATGTTTGGTGTTTGTGAAATTCCCAGCAGAGAGATCTTTGCCCTTCTCAAGGTCTTTCCACAGCTTCTTAACGTTTCTCTTATCAAACTAACCGCATGTTTTAAAATTTCCCGGTTTATCTCTCTGGCAATTGAAGGAATTCGAAGTTTCATGTCCAAGTTCTCAGCTTCCTCCAATAAAAGATACAGCTCTTCACGTATGTTTCTAGAAGTAAGTGTTGGCGAGACAAGTGTGCCATGTACACTTGTTTCTGCAAGTTCTTTAGCCTTAAGGTAATCTATGCCCGCTTTTTCACAAAAACAAGCGAATTCATTAGCCAAAGCAATGTTCGTATAATGTTGCACGGCTTCAAAGAGTGCTGCCGCTTCCGCTGTTTTCACATCGTCCGTCTTTACCACATCCTTTTTTGCGATGGTTCCTAGAACAATTGAGGCGGCGTTTAAACTGTCCTTGTCCGTTGCTGCCACAATCCGCTTACAATTAGCTAATTTTTCTAAAGTTTGTTCATCTAAAACTCGAACTGGGCTGTAGGCTAGGCCGAAATCAACTGCAACTTTGAATCCGGAAGTGTTTTCTAAGGTCTCTCTAATTGACCTCTCTGCCGTGGCTGGTCCAACAACACTCATAACGATGACTAGTGAGCCGCGTCGGAGACTTGAACCCACTTGCTTGCATACGTTTTCTATGTCTAGGTAGTTGACCTTTTTCTTTCTATCGATCTTTGCCTGAGTTGTTATTAATATGACATCGCTTTCTACAACAGCCGCTTTAACATCGTTTGTGGCTTTCACGCATCCATTTTTCACATGTTTTTTCAGCAAAGGTTCAACTCCGTTTTTTAGAAAGGGGGATTTTCCTCTTGTAAGTCGGTTTACTAATGCTCGGTCTGCGTCAACGCATATTGTCTTAAATCCAGCTTCAGCGAAGAGGCAAGCATGAAGAACACCGTTTCGTTCACAACCTATGATGCTAACGCTATATTTTCTACGCTTCTCGACACTGTCTATGTCTTCTGGTTTTATATGCAGTATCGATGTTGACATGTGGTATTCTCCATGATTTATAAGAAACTGATTTAGCTGTTTAAGCTGTCAATTACTCTTTTAAGTTTTGAACTATATTCTTGGACGAGTTGTAAGGCTTTTTTCTCAGTCTTTGCTTCTGCATACAGCCTGTAAATGGGTTCTGTCCCGCTTGGACGCATTAGGATTGCGCTTTTATCCTCGAACCATATTTTGACTCCATCAATCGTGTTGACGCTTAATCCGCTCAGTTGTTCAATTATTTTCTCAAGGACTTTCTCTCTAACCTCGTTTGGGCATTCAACCTTACCCTTCTCGATGAAATATTTTGGCAGTTCTCCAAGCAGATTTGTAAGTTTTTCACCAGTTTTAGCCATGATGTCCAAGGTCAGGGCTGTCGCCATCGCTCCGTCTCTAACCGATTGGTGAGGTCCGTAAAAGATTCCTCCATTTTCCTCTCCACCAAGTTTTGCCTTTATCTTCTTCATGGTTTGGGAGACTGTTATGCTTCCTACTTTTGTCCATACGATTTCTCCGCCATAAGAGTCCGCTATGTCTTTAACCAAGGTTGAGGAGCTTACTGGTGTAACAATTTTTTCACTTGGGTTGTCCTTTAAAAAGTGTTTTTCAACTAAGGCGAAGGTTTTGTCTCCCCAATGAATTTCTCCGTCTTCGTCAACAAATATTGAGCGGTCAGCATCACCGTCGTATGCAACGCCTACGTCTGCACCTACGGCTTTCACTGTCAAGGCTAAATCCTTAAGGTTTTCTGGGCGGGGTTCTGGTAGTCTTCCAGGAAATGTTCCGTCAATGTTTGCGTTTATTGTAGTAACTTTGCATCCTAGCTCTCGAAGCAGACGTGGTGCGGCTAGACTACCTACACTGTTTGCAGTGTCAACGACAACATGGTAACGTTTTTTCTCTATTCCAGCAACATCCACATGCTTTTTCATTGCTTCTATGTAATCATCAATTACTCCGGGAAGTTCACGTGTTGCTCCTAAATTGTCCCATTGAGCATAACGCATCTCCTCATCAAAGAACATGTTTTCGATTTTGATTTCCTGTTCTCTTGAAAGCTCTATTCCGTCGTTCCAAACAACCTTTATCCCATTGTATTGCGGTGGATTATGCGACGCAGTAACTATCACCCCTCCGTCTGTTTTGTGGTTTTTCACTGCAAATTGCAATGCTGGAGTAGGTGACATCCCTGCGAAAAATACGTTACATCCTGTTGCGTTTAAACCAGCAATAACCGCCTGTGTAAGCATTGGACTGCTTGTTCTAGCGTCGTGCCCGACTATGAGATTTCCACGCTGAAAGAATGTTCCTATTGCGCCTCCAATTTTGATCACCATTTCCGAGGTTAATTCTTTGTTAACGACCCCTCGGATTCCATTTGTCCCAAATAATCGTCTTGGACCTAACATGTGTCATACTCCGTCCTAAATAATGCTCTTAGGTGTTAATACGCTTTCGAGGGCTTCAGCGTTTTAGACTGCAAGCTTATATTTCATCTTTTTTAATAAAACGATTTCGTGAAAGAGGTGAAAACATTGAAGGTTAAGCTTCATGAAATGAGCTGGATCGAAGCGAAAGGATATTTCAAGAGGAATGATACTGCAATCATCCCAGTTGGCTCAAACGAGCAGCACGGTCCGCAAAATCCACTTGGAACAGACCACTTGATAGCTAAGGCTATAGCTGAAGAGACAGCTAAACGTACTGCGGTGCTTTGCCTGCAAGTGGTTCCTTTCGGCGTTAGTTCCCATCATAAACAGTTTTGGGGAACTGTTTACATATTGCCTAAAACGTTCAAAAACTATGTGAAAGAAACATGCCTAGCGCTCAACTATTATGGTGTTAGAAAAATTGTGATAGTTAACGGACACGGCGGCAACCGCTGTGCTCTAGTAGAGGTGGCGAGAGAGCTCAAAGAGAAAGGGGTTTTTGTGTCCATCTTTCAGTGGTGGTCGGTTATGGACAAACTTTCGCCAAACCTTTTCAAGCCAGAAGAAAGAGGACATGCTGCAGCTGAAGAAACATCAGTGAATTTGGCTTTACACCCGCAAATTGTGGATATGAATAAGGCTGTCGATGAAGAACCTCGCAAACACTCTGTACAAACAGAAGGCGTGACTCTTCCTTTGGACACCGTGGACCATACAAGTTCAGGCGTGTTTGGAAAGTCAACAACAGCCTCGGCAGAAAAAGGCAAAAGAATTTTTGAAACTGCTGTAGACGAACTGGTTAAACATGTAAGTCTGCTCAAAGAGACGAAGATTGAGGATCTGATAAGTGAGCCTAAAGTCTAGAGAATGCTTCTTTCTTTTAAGCGTGGAGAGATCAAACTCTCATGTTGTGTTAATAACGATAAAAGAAGACTTATGCATAGTCTGATCGAAGCAAGATTTAATTTCAACCGTAAATCTAGAAGTAAAAGGACAAGCTTTGAGCGGGGGTTGCCAAGCCAGGTCAAAGGCGCAGCCCTGAGGCGGCTGTCCTGTAGGGGTTCGTGGGTTCGAATCCCACCCCCCGCACTTTCTGACCAACTCCCCCTATTTTTCGGGACTGTTTGCGGGTTTGCCAAAGATCTTAACGTATGCTTTGTCTTCAGTTTATGTTGTTGGCTCTCGGTTTAGAATGCCGGTGAGGCAGCCGATCCCACCAGCTGCCTTATGGATTTCATTCATCTCAACCGTCCTACATTGAATATCCATGTCTTCATAGTAAGACTGGGTTCGCGGATTGCCAGCAGGCATCACAATTCTCTTCGGCCCTAATGTTACGAAGTTGAGAGCGAGTCCATGGATGGCTTCGTCTTCGTCGGGAATGAAGGAGACGGTGAAACCGTGGCTTTGAAGAGCCTCAACAGCTGCTTGGGGAGTTCTGGTACGCCAGGATATGGCAAGGTCTCGGTCTACAAAACGCAAGATCCCCATCAAGTGCATTGCCCCCTTAGGTAGACTAACTCGAACAACCTCTACATCCGTCTCTCGCAGGAGACTCGTCACCTGGGCTGCTCCCTCGCTGTTTGTGCGAAGTCCTGTTCCAATGATTACCGTGTTTGAATCAATCCAAGACGCATCTGCTCCCTCGAAAACTCCCCTCCCTCTTACACAGCGCAGGATCGGGATGCCCAATTCAGCGAGCTTTCGTGCAACGAAACGCTCCTCACCAGCACGCACAGTGGATGCTGGTCGGGCCAAGATCGCTCCTTCAGGGGTCATGAAGAACAGATCGGCAACAAACATCAAGTTGGGAGGAGGAACGTCGCCTGGCCTGACATAGAGTACTTCTATGCCAGCATCACGATAAGCTTCAACCAAACCGTCATGTTGCCCTCTAGCTACAGTAGCATCTGGAATGTCAAGCATGAGTGCATCGTCAGCATCAGTAATAGATTCGATCTCAGGGCCCGGTCGATGCATCAGAACTGCCTTAAGGGGAGACCATTCTGAGTCTACACCGCACTTCTCCCAAATCTTTCCAATCTCCTGCAGCAGCGACTCCGTTCGTGGAGACCATCTTGGACCACCGTGAGCAGCATCTTCTTGACTCTCTGGTAAGCCCATATGCAATCGCCTATCTGAATACCTGTATGAAGCTGCGGTATTAACTTATCCTGAACCGCTTGCTTTTCAATGGCAGTTGATATTTAACTCGAACCCGATCTAAATATGTGCACCATCATTTCAGTAAGAAGAGTCTGTTGATTTCATATCCTGCGAAACTCAGATGGTAGACATCGCTTCTTCACTTCTCCTGAGGTTTTGGAATAGGTGGCTATGAAGAAAATGTGGAGTTTGTGGGTGATCTCTCCACGCTGTGGAAGGTTCAAATCCCGCTCCAATCGCCATGGACAAATATCCTAGCTTAAGAAAATCACTTCTCTACTTCTCCCATTTCCGAAATGGTTGTCGTGCGCTGTAAAAGAGTTATAAGGTTTGAGCGTCAGTATTCGGATTCCAATCAAAGAGGTGATTGAAGTGACCGATAAAAACAACGAACAAACGTTTCAGATGTTTCCGATCGGGCATATCCAAAGAAACCAGAAAAACATCAGTTTAAAAGTCTTGAAGCCTTTTAGACCAGCTCTAAAGCAACTCGATCACTTCAGTCATGTAATGGTGTTCTGGTGGGCGCATAAACATGACAACGAAAAGAGTCGGAGCCTATTGCAGTGTGAGCCTCCTTATGCCAAGGGAAGAATCACTGGCGTGTTCGCAACTAGAGCAGAATACCGTCCGAATCCAATCGCCATGACAACGTGCAAGATTCTGAAGGTAGATGAAGACAAAGGGATTGTTGCAGTTGCAGATATTGATGCTTATGATGGCACACCAATTGTTGATCTAAAGGCATATTTCCCTGTATGCGATCGAGTAGAAAGAGCAAGAATTCCTGAATGGCTTTCAGATTGGCCAGAATGGATGCCTGAAGAAGGAATAGGGCTCTAGCTCAAGTATGAATAGATTAACACGCTAAGAATCATAAGTATCGACATCCGGTAAAAGACTCGAGGGATGAGGTTGGAAAACAAGGCAAGGTCGAAAAGTAAAAAGCTGCTTCTAATGGGGAGTAGTGCTTTTAAAGCCAGAGAATTACCAGTTGAGGTGAAGAAAAGGATAGATCAAGCCATAGAACGTAGGGTGACGATAATCGTGGGAGAGGCTCTAGGCGCAAACAGACTCTACCAAGACTACTTGAAAAGCAAAGGTTACAGAAACGTTATTGTTGGTCACGCCGTCAGGTTGAGATATAACGCGGGCAACTGGAAAGACGTGCAATACGGAAGGGACCTCAAGGAAAGAGAGAGGAAGATGATTGAAGATTGTGATTCCGCCGTAGTCATATGGATGAATAACAGCGGCGTCATAGCTAAGAACCTTGAACTACTCAAGAGATTGGGCAAACCTACCTTCGTATACGAGTGTTCAAGTAAAACTGACGAAGTCAGAGCAGGTGAACTCGATCCCAACCGCGTCTATGACCCATTCTACTACATGAAAGAGCACTAGAAACAAAAACCAAATCAGCAGCAACGACGCTAGATGCAGCGTGCCGTAGAGTATAATTTCCATTCAGTGTGTCAGATTCGACAAAAAGGGTACATTGTATGGGTTAGCTCTACACAGCCTTAGGAAGCACACAACAATCACGGATGCCTCATTATTCGCTTCTCATCAGTTTGCGGTTGTTTGATGAATAGTGCCGTTAGAATGAAGCACAGTACGACGCCAATTGATGCCATGATGAATGATAGTTCAGGGTTGACTCGCTCGTAAACGAATCCTCCGATGAGACTTGCTGGAACAGTGAAGGCTGACCAAGCAGCACCGAAAGCAGCAAATACTCTTCCTCTTCTTTCCTCCGGGATTAAGTCTGCCTCTAGAGAGGAGTATGTAGGATCGTAGAAAGACCATATGAAGGAGCCTATGATCCAGAGGGCTAGAACTTGTACGAACATGCCGCAGCGGATGAAGAGGAGAAATGTAAATATGTCTGAGGCTGTTATTGCCAACAGAATTTTCCTTCGACCGAATCTGTCCAGCAATTTGCCGACTAGGAGGATCTTTGAAGCGATGCCAATTGCGCTGCCTGTAGCTGTGATGATACCCCATTGTGTAGATGTTAGACCAATTACTTCTTCAGCGTAAACTATCCAGTAAGGTTCAACCAAGCCGAATTCGAACGCCCACAAAATGTAAATAACTGCCAAGGCTAGTGCTGAGTGAGGCATCCACAACCATGTTTGCAGGTGTTCTTTGAAGGCATCTTTCACGAGCTTGCCTAATTCTTTAAGGCTATGGTGTTCACCAGCTTGCCTATTCCGAGCAGAGATTGTTTCTGTAAGCATGGACAATCGTAGTATTCCAGCAGTTACGCCCGCTATGGCTAAGCCAATGTACGCCCATTTCATTGGGGCCAGAACTCCGTAAACGTCGATTAAGTAACCGCCGATAGAAGGCATTATAGCCCATGGAAGAAAACTCAAGCAACTGTAGATCGCGAAGGCTGTTCCTCTTTTCTGAACGTTTATCGAGTCCGCAAGTATCGCCCAGAATGCGGGTTCGAATATCCAGAACATGTTGATTACAATCACAGCTAAGATTAGGAATTCCCAGTTGGGTGCAAACACTATTAGGAATTGACTTAGCCCAACGACCACAGTCATTATGCCTACTAGCTTCTTTCTACCGTACAGGTCGGCTATGTGACCGCCAATGATTGCGAATATGACAAAAGTAGCACTTCCAAAGGCTGCAATCAAGCCAATGCTAATTTCTGTTCCGCCTAATCCGAAGACGTAAAGAGAGAAGTAGGTGTGGCAAATGCTAGCAGGTATTCCCCATAAAGTCGATGTGAGGGCCAGCACTAAGTAATTGCGCGTCATGAATCCGAAACGTGGCTCGTCCTCTTCTTGCTTCATTTTTCATACCCTCACACGTTAACTTCTGTTCTGTTTTCCGGAAGTTTCTATGGTACATGCAAATCCTCTTCCACAATAGCGAATCTCTCTTAAAAAATTAACGATTTCCCGTGCACCTTATTGATTCGATAATCATTGATTGTGGTGTTACTAAGACAGCTCTAAGCTTTGGGTGCTTCTGTAATCCCTCCTGTGTGGGTCTCGGTTCGATAAGCCTTGACACAAACAACCTACTCTCAGAAAGTGCATCAAAATAGTCCGTTAGCGTTCTGTGGAAAGATGTTGTTCTAAACGGCTTTACAAGTCTCTCCATTTTCCATTGAATAGTATACTTGACTGCTCCGAAATATCTTCTTGTCGCGCTTACCCTATTTCCGTCTTCAATTATCGTTTCAAAACATGGATGAGGAACTGAAAAAACAAAGCGCCCCCAATTCTTCAAAACCCTTGCTACTTCAGATGTTGCCTTTCTGTAGTTTTCGATGTCTTGAAGAGACATGAAACAAGTCACGAGGTCAAAATGGTTGTTTGAAAACTCTTCAAGATCAGTGGCGTCCAAAACATGGTAGCATATACCTAGTTTCTCTTTTGTTTCTTCTCGCCTTGCGAGTTCTGTTAGTTTTTCTGAGAAGTCTATCCCGGTTACTTTGGCGCCTTTTCTTGCTAGGATTCTTGTGTTGTATCCTTCTCCACACGCTAAGTCCAGTGCAATTCGACCTTTTACATCTCCTATTAATTTGAAGCTCGCAGGATTGTTAAGTTCATCTCTGTAATAGTCCTTGCCTTTCCTCACAAAGTCTACCCAAGATTCCACAGCATCATTCCATTCTTTCTTTATAGTCCCTTTTTTGCCCAATAACTATCCCTCATTCATACACAAAACTAGGTAGGTAAGCATTGTAAAAATAACTTCGCTTGTGTTTGGGCTATCATAAGGTTAATAACTTTCGATGAGACTATTAACTCGATGAGAAATGAAACGAAAAGTGCCCTCATCTGCAATGGTTCTGATTGCACTAGTGACCATCTTCTCATTGACGGGGTTACTTGTCCGTGATTCAAGTTGTATGCTCTCATATCCGGTAGTGGATGTGATTCCACCTGAGGTATGTGTTGGTCAACAGGTGCTTGTTAAAGCCAGAATAGATGTTTTGATCTGCTGAGGCGCCTACGACGTCCGCGATATGCAGGCGTCGTTGATCTTCCCTCCTGAAGGAAACCTAATTTCGGGCGACAACCCAGTGTACTTTGGAAACGTAAGCCGCGGTGAATCAAGAACCGCTAATTGGACATTAGTCTTCACGGCAGAGGGAACTTTCGGGCTAGATGTAAACGCATCAGGCTATAACCAGAACACAGATGATCCCGTGGAAAGACATGGATACGCGACCATAACTGTAGACTCGACTCCTCCTGAAATATCTATTCTCTCACCTCAGAACACTACATACCCCACGAGCGGCATCTTACTAAACTTCACAGTGAACGAAGCAACGGATTGGATGGGCTACAGCTTAGGCAACCAAGCAAACGCAACAATTCTTGGAAACACAACCATACCAGTATCTGAAGGACCACACACTTTAGTCGTTTACGCTAACGACACGGCCGGCAACATGGGTGCCTCTGATACTGTTTGGTTCACTGTGGATACAAGTCCGCCAATAATCGAAACCCCGACTCGCGTACCTGCAGGTGAAATAGAACCTTACGAAGAGGTGACTGTCTCAGTAAACGTAACAGACGCAATCAGTGATATAGAGACGGTGATTCTTTCGTTCCAAAACAACACCTCTTGGCACAATGTCACAATGGACTTCAACCCAGCCACAAGCTTATACGAGGCACGTATCCCTGGCCAACCGGCTGACACGCTTGTAAAGTATAAAGTCATAGCTTACGACAAAGCTGGACACTTTGACGTCAACGATAATGAGCAAACATACTATGTTTACACAGTCATCCCTGAGATTTTGTCGGCAATCATTCTGCTCCTGCTCTTTGCTGTCACAACGTATCTCGTAGCCTTCAAAAAGAACCACTTCTAGTAACTGAAGTACAAATCAGATCAGCGCCCTTTTTTCTCTTGGGCAATAGGAAGAAGCAACATGAATCAAGCTATGCATTTTTCATGAGGATGCCACATCTCCTCCTGAAGCTTCCTACTTGTGCCCGTGAATTAGTGTCTCAAAAGACCTGTTTAAAGAAATCTTGGCGGCGCCTAGGGAGAATTTCGGTCGCATTAATGGCTATCGAACTCCCAGTCCTTTTCGGGCTGCATCGGATCTGAAGTCCGAGGTGCGGACCACCAACACTGCTAGGCGCCATGAAATGTCTAGATCTCTGGAATATAATTATCTTTTGTCAAAGCTAATGTCGACGAAATTCTAGACACATGAGTTGTAGCAAGTCACTTCTTAGTCTGCTTCAGTGCTTTGTCGAGTCTGCTTGTGGCTAGTTGAATGTCCGTCTCAGTAGATCCAATAGCCGCATTCATTGATATGTATGGCGAATGATACCTCTTACAACACACACCGAAATCTGTTTCTTCCAGAACTCGAGGGCCGGTAACTCGTAGCGAATACATGTTGTAGCCTACCTTTTTTGCTTCATGGTTAGTCAGAGTCACGGCGGCAGCTATAGGGTTGAAAACATCAAGCAACCGTTCTCCATGCTTCTCAGCAACTTCCTTCAAACACTTCTCTAGCAAACCACGGTTACGTTCTTGCTCATCTCTCAACACTTCATATCTGTTAATGCCTAACGATAAGATTGCTGCAAGAAACTGAATGATCGGAGCAGCTGAAGCTCTGCCCGCATATAATTTCGAAGCTGTTTCTGTGAAGCTGGGACTTGGCGAGGCTATAATCGACCCTCCGACTGGTGTAAGAAAGTTCTTATCAGTACTCTGCACAACTGCGTCGACTCTTCCCGTATCAATCGCTCCACAGATGAGTTTCATGATCTGCCTACTCTGCACGCCGTAAGCGTTGTTGATTATGTGGAAAACGTTTTTCCCTGCTGCAAGTTTCGCTATGGCTTTAACGTCATCTGGCTCACGAGGTGGAAAGAACGTAGTCGTCGAAACTATTGCCGCCGTTTCTTTATCGACAGCGTTAGACACCGCGTCTATTGGAACCCTCACTGCATCTCCCGACACTTCGGAATCCACTATTTTAACCTTCATCCCCACGAGCCGCATTCCCTTCAATGGAGAATCGTGATCGACACGAGGATAGACTACTTCGCGCTTCTTCGTGTCATCTCTAGCAACGCCTACCGCGAGCCCAATTGCCATGCCAGTGGCCAAGGGAAGAACACAGGCGGACTCTAAATTCGGCGTACCGGCTCTTTGTAACATGTCCAAGGCTAACTTCTCTGTGAAAAAATAAGCCAAAGATGTGCCTGCAGCTTTCGGTTGTGGGGCAGTAATGTTTCCTGACCTACCAACTCCGTGGCAAAATCCATGCGCAAGTTTGGAGACGAAAGGCGATGCTACCTTAGCTTCTCGTTCACCAATTCGGGCACCTTTAGGGTCTTTGTCAGTGTCCATCCAAGATAACAACGTAAGCAAGAAGTCTATAACATCATCTTCCCATCCTTCCTCAGGAACACGCCGCTGCTCAAACAAGAGACGTATCGGTCTCAGTTTAGTCTGCATCACGAGAAGGCCATGATGAAGTATATGCTTGGGTATTGTATCTTTTAACATTGACTCTATGTCAATCAATCCTTGTTCTCCTCAGCCTATAGTAGTATACTTCTTCCGATAAATCAGGTACGCCTTCAAAGCTAACGAGAACATCTCCCTCACCGCCATATCGTTCGACAATCGTTCCCTTGATTTTCGACGACGCTGCAAAAACCTTCTTATGTTCTTGCGCCACATGCTGGGCGGCTTCTTTGGTTCCAAATAGCCCAGATACTATATAGCGGTCGTTGGCGGTCTTTTCTTGGATGTTCCCTTTTTTAATTTTAGCGGAGTGAATCTCTGGGCTCGTTGGCAGATTTGCCACTTCCGCGATGCCTATTATTCTGGATTGTTTATGAGATAAATCAAGTTTCATTAGCAACGCTTTGTCCCCTATTTCCACTGGAAGCAGATCTCGCACTTTTATCAACGCTTTGCAGCACTGACCAGGAGAGGCTTTTTTCCTAACTATTCTCATAGCCCCAAGGTTTGCATAAGGATAAATCCGTCCCACCGTAGTCTTCAATCTGACGCTCACGTGAATCAAATCTCTCCAGCAGACACTGCGCTTGTATCCTGGGTCGACTTCTAACTTCACATCTAACAGATTTCCCTCTTCTAGGGTCCCAGGCGAAGCTATGATGTCCCCTCTTGAAAGATCTTTTGGTCTTATATTGGTGAGTGTTATCCCCACTCTGTCACCAGCTGACGCTTCTTTAACATCTTTCCCGAAGATTTGTATACTTCTTACTCTACTTTCTTTCCTGCCTGGCTCGATCTCAATCTTGTCGCCTATGCTCACTTTGCCTCGAAGGATAGTTCCTGTGACCACTGTACCGATGCCAGAGATATGAAAGGAATGGCTGATAGGGATTTTTAGGGTTCCCGACCATTGTCTAACAGGGAAACTAATGTTTTCAGCTAAGGTTCTTTTCAACTCCTGGATGCCTTCACAGTTTATGGCTGATACGCAAACTATTGGAGAGTTTTTGAATGAGGTGTTGGCAAGCAGATTTTCTACTTCACTCTTAACATTTTTCAATCGTTCCTTATCCACAAGATCAATCTTGTTTATGGCTACTACCAACTGTTCTATGCTAAGAGACGTAAGAACTCGGACATGTTCGAAGGTTTGTGCTTTCGGCCCCTCGTTCGCGGCTACTACGAGTATGCCTAGATCAATTATGTTTGCTCCGCCCACCGCATGTGTGATCAATGAATGATGGCCGGGCAAATCAACAAGAGTCACCACGTATTTGCCAAGATTAAAGGCAGAAAAGCCCATGTCAATACTCATGCCTCGTTCCTGAGCTTGAGGATGCTTATCNAGAGCTGCCGTTGAAGCTTTCTCTGTTAGGCACCGCGCAAGTTGGGTTTTCCCATGATCTATGTGACCGAAAAGNCCAATGTGCACTATGGCCCCGTCTGCTGGTACCTCTCTTTGCGCAGTTTTCAGAATTGACTCAGCACGTTCAAAAAANAAGCGNGTCGTTTCTTGCAAAGAAAGTTCTTTTTCAAGGGCTTCCTCCACAATTCTCTTCCTGAGGTCAGATATTTCTCTGGCTAAGTTCAGATTTCTATATCTTTTCATAACTTCACTCATGGCGCGTCGAGTCTCTCTGTCCAAGTCCGTTCTTAGAGACGAAGGCTTCGACAACACTTTCCTGACGGTGACTTCCTCTTTCTCACCGACCTTTTTGCACACTTCGGAAACTACAAGTTTAGTGAGCTGTTCAAGATCATCTTTGCTTGGATCTAACACTAAGAGAGGGCTGTCCCATCTGTACTTCTCGCCTGGTTTGTCCAGTTTGTTGTATACTTCCTCGATTACGGAGTTAGGAATGGGTTCGCCTCTCTTCTTGTTCCACTCTAGCGCCACTTCCAAGGGAGTGTTCACGTAGATTATTGCATAGTTAGCTTTGGCTTGATCGCATATTCTTTTGAGCTGTCTCCTGATTGACCGATAATAGTTTATGTCATCACTGATAACAATAAGTCCCCATCTTAATGCTTCTCTGATGGTTTGATATGTTGCTCCACGGACGAACTGTTCGAGCTCTGGCTCAAATGTGCGCCGATAAGTGGAAACCATACGTCTAAAAGCATCCGAAGTTATTACAACCGTGGGATGATTATATTCATTTTCCAGCTTGTCTGCGACTGTTCGAGCCAATGTTGACTTCCCTGAACACGGAATACCACAGAAGATTAGTAGAAACGGTTTTCGCATTCACATCTGCCTACATAGTTTTATTAGCGAACATCGAATTATTTCTTTTTATCTACGTCAGAAGAGGTGCAAGGACACTGAGGAGATACAAGAACCTTCCGTACCGCCTGACAACCATGGCTCAGCTGTACGGATGAAGTTGTAAGCTCCCTAGGCGAGAGCTTAGCGAGCTTTTACTCAAGTCTCACGTCAGCCAAGTTAAAGATGAAAGAGTAGTTGCCTCCATCGGCGAAGATTCCGCGATAACTCGCATCTCCAATACTCAGGCAATCATAACGACTACGGACTTCTTTACCCCAATTGTGGATGATCCTTACGTTCAAGGACAGATCTCTGCCTGCAACTCCACTAACGATGCTTACGTAAAGGGTGGACTCGACATCATTTCTGTCCTTGTACTGATGGGTATGCCTAAGGACCTACCTCTTAGTGTCCAAGAAGAAATTTTAAAGGGTTTTTGCGACTTTTGTAAATCCTTGGACGCGCCTGTTGTTGGCGGACACACGATAATTTGCCCGTGGCCTATCATTGGTGGAGCCGTAACGGCTATTGGGAAGATGGATGAGATCGTTTTCGTTTCTAAAGCCAAACCCGGGGACAGAATTGTGCTTACGAAGCCTCTAGGAATACAGCCAATAATGAGAGTGCTGAGGCTCCCAGACCATGAACAGGAAAAACTTGCACAACTTATGCCTGAGGATGAGATTTCAAAGTCAATTGATCTTGCGATTCAGGTCATGACAAGTTCAGTTCGCAATGCTGCACTTGCCATGTTGGAAGTAGGCGTAAACGCAGCAACAGATGTGACTGGCTTC
>JGI24422J19971_10000950_pt1 | contig 17105 bp, 18 predicted proteins | sample DeeMarSWOR152_54_FD_19971 | JGI IMG/M metagenome (IMG submission 19971) | reverse complement strand
GAAACGTATCAACCAACTCCCTCAAAGGATGAGGAAAAGGAAAAACACTACCACCAAACATCACCAACTTCGGAGCTCTCCCCTCTCCAGACAAACGCTCAACCCTCTTCCTAGTCTTATCAACATCAATATTCAACTCTTCATAATCCAAAGCAAGATACTCCACAACCAAGTCATGAACCGCCCCAGCAGTACCGCCCAACTTCTTCTTCCCCATGCTGATGTGCCCCCCACAAGGAATAGACAACGCCATCATAATGTCACCACAACTAGTAAATGTCGTATAAACAACCAAATTCGCAACAACCCCAGAAATCGGGCGAACATCAACAAACTCCGCATCAAACAGTCTCTTCATTAATTCAATGCAGATAACTTCCACCTGATCGATGTAGGTACATCCCGCATACACACGCTCTCCAGGCCACCCCTCCGCATAGCGATTTCCAAAATCCATCGTCAAAGCTTCACGCACAGCCGGACTCGGAACATTCTCACTAGCAATAAGAGGTATAGCCTCTCTAAACCACCTGTGATGTTTCTGGGCAAGTTCAAACGTCCTATTATAATATTCCCGAGCAGAACTCAATACCAACACCTCAACAACATTATGACACAAAAGAAAATAAAGACTTTGGATAACTTTAATAGACTCCTTCAAGCTCTGTCATATAACTGCACCAAGGAGAACCATCACGTGAGTAGTAAAAGAGAGAAGAAACGAGAGAAGAAGGCACCCATGCCAGCTCAAAGCGCTGGTTTACTTCGCTTCTTTGAAGAAGAGACCCAAGGCGTAAAGGTAAAACCAGAAGTGCTCCTCATCTTAACAGTTGCATTGATTATAATTTGTATACTCTTGCCTCTACTCCTTGTTTAGAAATTATCANTTTTCATGCAAAACTTCGATGCGTTGAACAGAGTTCAAGTTAACAAATATCTCACTTCTACGTTCTCTGCCAACNGTTTGGGGTATAGGCTGAGCTATCGTCGANCGCAGTATGACCGCGTCAGCNTCAGAAAGCCAGATTCCAGGTGGTTCCCTTGTAACCGCAACTAAGGTTCCTTCAAACCCATATGCAGGGTCTAGAATAGCCAGTAGTCTTCTTCCAATGTTTCGTTCGAGCATATGGAATACAGTTGGAGGCAGGTTACCTTCTGGCATTACTATCTGCTAACTCTTAGGGTGGTTCTTGAAATAAAACTTTGCGCTATTTTTGGATAAGAAAGATAATAGGTATTTTCAGATGGTTTGTAAACTTAATATTTTTGAACTCGGCTAAATGATCAGTTAGTGGAGCGTGTTGATTATTAGTGCTTCTTTAGATGAAGGCATTGGCAAGGTTACACAACGTTATTCATCCTTGTTCACGCTTCCCTCTCACAAGAAGATAGTCTTTTTCCTCTGTGTCTCATGTCTATGTGGTGGTGTTTTAGGAATCCTACCTTTGTTTCCTTCATCTTACGGATTTGAACTAGGCTTAATTTTTGGTATCGCGGTCTTTGTGATAACACTTTTCTCTGACTGTTTTATCAGCCAAATTTTCATGCGGACCGATCCAATTTTCAATTTAAGAAGATGTTCAGGGCTTTCCCTCTTCTCCAATTTCATGTGGTTCTGCATAATCTTTCTCGGCAGTATCCTTAGTAATGTCCTTAAGAACTGGAACATCTGGCCTAAGGGTTTCTTTCTTGGATTTTGCGTTGTACTTGTCCTCCGTTTAGTAGTGTTTTCGACTGTGTCCTTCACCAATTGGTGGAACATACTCTTTTCCTCTTTTCTGCACCCAGTGTTGTGCGTGATTCCTGTTTTTTTCATGAATCCCATCATTCCGTATAGCACTTCTCTTCTTTTCTTGTCAATTTCCATTCCACTAATTGTACTCACCGTCTTTCTTTTCACTTTCTTCCTTAATCGTGTTGGGAAAAAAGCCCTGGGAGTCTCTTCGCTTTCTCTGTTCAAGGCTTTCTTGGCAAATTGGGCAGAAGATCTGAATCGACCAATCGAAAAGTTTTTTGAGCAACTTGGCAGAGAACAAGACCTTAAGATTTCTTTGCTAACCTTTAGAGCCCAAGGGAAGATGAAGGCTGTAATGGTTGTTCCCGCCCTTCATCCTGGCCCCTTCAAAAATGTTGGAAGTAGTCTCCTCCCCTCCATGATTCAGGGTGCTTTAGAGAAGAAGTTCTCTTGTGTGGTCTCTGTTCCCCACGGGTTGTTTGGACACGAGTTTGATCTTGCCTCTCAGATTCAAAATCAGAAGGTTTTGAATGCTATTGTCAATATTACAGATTTTTCAGCCGTTAGTTCGCAATCAACGCCTTTTATCCGAGTTGAGAGAGGTAAAGCAAAGGCAAGTTGTCAAGTATTTGGGAATTGCGCCTTCGTCACGTTGACTTTAGCCCCAGAAACTACGGAAGATCTGCCTCAAGAACTGGACTCGATTATATGCAATGAAGCAGTTAAGCAAGGATTATCTCATGTGGTTGTGGTTAACGCTCACAACAGTATCGAAGGCTCCTTTAATCTAAGTGAAGCAGTAGGCTCTCTTGGGGAAGCTGCAGTTGCAAGTCTTGTAAAAGTGCTCAGCCATCAACTCATGCCTTTCGAGGTGGGTGCCGCAAAAATTGTATCCAAAGAGTTTAGTTTAAAGGAAGGTATGGGTCCAGGAGGAATAACGGTCATAGTCACAAAAGTTGGCGATCAGAAAGCAGCGTACGTAACTATTGATGGAAATAACATGGTTTCTGGGCTTCGGGAAAAGATTCTTTCTTCACTCAACGAGATTGGCATTAATGAAGGAGAAGTTCTCACCACCGATACCCACGCAGTAACCGGTGTTACATTAACTCCACGAGGCTATCATCCAATAGGCGAAGCAATCAGTCACGAAAAACTAATTGGTTATATTAGGCAAGCTACCCTAGATGCAATAGAAGACCTCGAACCCGCAGACATGGCTTGGCGCGCAAAGACGATCCCCAAAGTCAAGGTTATTGGAAGAAACCAGATAGAGGCACTTTGTCATCTCACTGAAAAAACGCTTCAGCGAGCCAAAAAACTAGCCATCCTACTGTTTCCAATATTGGGCATTTTCCTGATAGTTTTGGCTGCGCTTGTGTAGGTTTTGCATGGAACAATTTTTACTCGGGAGGTTAACACTAATATTATTGAACCTATATTCTCATCTAAGTCTGGAGGATAATTGGTTGCTCAGGGAAATCCGCATCCATGGACGAGGTGGGCAAGGTGGAGTAACTGCAGCAGAACTGTTAGCTCATGCCGCTTTCATGGAAGGCAAATGGGTGCAAGCCATCCCCTTCTTCGGCGCTGAAAGGCGAGGGGCTCCAGTTAAGGCATTTACTCGAATTTCTGACGAACCCATTTTGATACGAAGCCAAGTATACAATCCAGACTATGTATTAGTGTTAGATTCTACATTGTTAGAAACAATCGACGTTACAGAAGGATTGAAAAAAGACGGAATAATCATAGTAAACACTACAAAAGAACCGCGGGAATTAGACATAAAGAGGTGTCGTGCAGCGACTATAGATGCCACTGGTATAGCTCTTGAACTGAAACTGTTAGTCGCTGGGCTTCCAGTCCTAAACACATCCATGGTAGGAGCTTTTGCCAAAGCAACGGACGAAGTTAGACTTGAAAGTGTAATGAAAGTCATTGAAGAGCGATGGCCAGGACCTGTAGGTAAGAGAAATGCAGAGGGAGCTGCGGCGGCATATAAAAGACTTGTAAAGGATTGGTAAGTTATAGTTTCCCTATTTTGAAGTTCATGCAATTCCACATTTCTTGAGAAGTCGTGTCCAGCGCTTATCTATGGCTTGCTGGATTTCGCCAATAACGTGCTCAAACTGTGGCACAAACAAATGTCGGAAACGACCTTGGGCCTTCAAGTATTCACTGACGGGTTTTTTGCGTTCAGGCTTCAAAGCAATAACTTTACTCGGCGCCGATAGAGCGTATTCACCTTCAACGGCTTCCCACAAGGGGAAAACGCAGGTTTCCACTGCTATACGGGCAAGTTCTATGGTTTTGCTGGTGTCATAGCGCCAACCACGTGGACAAGGCGCAAGTGCATGGAGGAAGGCAGGACCGTTAACTTCTAGACCTCTACGAGTCTTTACGATTAAGTCTCGCCAGTATGTAGGTGAAGCAGTTGCTACGTATGGGATTTCATGTGCGACCATGATATCTGCAATGGGTTTTTTGAATTCAGGTTTACCTGGAATCACGCGACCGGCAGGCGAAGTGGTTGTCCAAGCTCCATGCGGGGTGCCTCCGCTTCTTTGTATACCCGTGTTCATGTAGGCTTCATTATCATAGAGCACATAAAGGAAATCATGACCTCTTTCAGCGGCTCCTGACAAGGCTTGTATCCCAATGTCAAAGGTGCCCCCATCACCTGCGAAAGCCACGACATCAACATGATCTTTGATTACCCCCCGTTTTTTCATGACCTTTAAGGCTGCTTCAATGCCAGAAGCATTTGCAGCTACATTTTCAAAAGCTGTGTGAATCCAAGGTATTCTCCACGAAGTGTATGGATAGATAGTTGTGGTGACTTCCATACATCCTGTTGCGTTTGTCGCAATTATCGGTCCCCGTGTAGCTTTTAATATCTGTCGATAAACGATTGCTGGGCCGCATCCTGCACATGCTCGGTGCCCAGGCATCAAAAGTTCTGGTTTTTCTGCAAGGTCTTTAATTGTGAATTTCCATTTTGACATCATGCCTTAATCCTCTTTCTATTCTCTCACTCCAATAAACTGAACTAACTTTTCAACACGGTTTGTCCGAAGTATCTTCGAGAGGTCTTGGTAGATTTTATTTATGAGATTTTGAGGCATGTCTCTGCCACCTAACCCGTAGATGTAGTTAACCAAATGTGGATGTGTTTGAGCGTCATAAAAGACATGTCGCATCTCATGGAACATCGGTCCCCCGACGGCTCCAAAACTGTGGCTTCGATCCATCACTGCGATGGCTTTAACGTTTTTTAGGGCGTCTATTATGTTCTGCGTTGGGAGTGGACGGTATGTTCGTAGGCGAAGCACTCCAGCTTTTATTCCCTCAGTGCGAAGCTGATCTACAACGGTTTTGACTGTGCCAGTTGTGGATCCTACACATACAGTTGCTATTTCAGCGTCTTCAAGACGGTAGGGGTCTATTAAACCATCTCCATATCGGCGTCCACTTATTTTTTCGTAGTCATCATGTATCTGCTTGATTATTTGCGGTGCTTTTTGCATTGCTTCTTCTTGTTGTCTTTTGTGCTCAAAATAGTAGTCGTACAAATCAAGGGGACCCATTGTCATGGGGTTCTGCGGATCAAGTTTAAATGGTACTCGTCTATTTTCATGAGTCATTACAGAAGGTAATTTTCGAGTTCCGACAAATTTTCGCACGGTCTCATCTGACAACACATTTACACTTTCTAATGTGTGACTAAGAAAGAAGGCATCCAACATCACCATAACTGGCAAGAGCACAGCCGGATGTTCAGCTATCCTGAAGGCCTGTATAATAGAGTCGTATGCCTCCTGTGAATTTTCAACATAAATTTGTATCCAGCACGCGTCCCGTTCCACCATGCTGTCCGAATGGTCACAGTGAATATTAATTGGTGCAGAAAGAGCTCTGTTTGTTATAGCCATAACAACAGGCGCTCGACAACCTGACGTGACATACAGGATTTCATGCATAAGCGCAAGTCCTGCGGATGCCGATGCGGTAAAGGTTCTTGCCCCGATGGCTGAGGCAGTTAGACAAGCAGTGAGGGCGCTATGTTCAGACTCTGTGCATACGAATTCCGTATCCACTTCTCCATCATGCACATACTCACTGAATTTCTCGACGATTATAGTTTGTGGTGTAATTGGGTATGCCGCAACCACATCGACTTTTGATTGTTTGGCAGCGTAGGCTACGGCTTCGTCTCCACTCATTGCAAGCAATTTTTGTTTAGACAACACCATTTTTGACGTTCCTCCGCCTTATTCAAGCACCATTTCTATGGCCTTTTGTGGGCACTCGTTAGCGCATATGCCACATCCTTTGCAATGGTCATAATCAAACTCAATTTCTCCAGTTTCTCTGTTGAAGGGGATGGCGCCGTCTGGGCAGTATATGTGACATATCAGACACATGGTACACTTCTCTGGGTTTCGTACTGGTTTGTAGTTCCTCCAGTCTCCAGTGAGATATTCGGTGCTTGGTTTCCAACAAACCCCTGCGATTGGTAGTTCTTTCCAACCCTTCTTTTCAGAGATCATCCTGATCTTACCTCACTGTACGCTCTTTCAACTATCTTTATGTTCCTCTCGGCAATTTTGAGAGGAAAGCGGTCTTTTACGGCCTCTTTTATACTTTTTAGATCAACAATTTCTGCAGTCCTAGTTACCGCTCCAAGCATGGCAGTATTCGTTATGGGTCTTCCTAATATCTCGACTGCAATATCTGTTGCAGAGATTGTCCATAGTTGTTGTCTGGAAAAATGCAATTGCTTTTCGAGTTGTGCGGGCGCTTCTCGAGTATTTATCACGAGAACACCGTCCTTTTTCAATCCTTCAGTTACTGGAACCGTCTTCAGAAGAGTAGGATCGAGAACAGCTACTACATCAGGCGAATAGATAGCGCAATGTAGGTTAATGGGTTCATCGCTTATTCTAGTGAATGCTTTCACTGGTGCTCCCATCCGTTCTGGTCCAAACTCAGGAAAGGATTGAATATACTTTCCTTCTTGTATAGCTGCTCTGGCAAGCAATTCGCTTGCAGTCCATGCTCCTTGTCCCCCTCTGCCATGCCATCTAATCTCTCGAAGATAAACCACTTTTAACTTCCACCATTATTCCATAGACTTTGAAAGACGTCAAATGAAAGTTCACTTAGATATACGTTTTCCTTTAAAAACGTGTTGCGTATTGAAGTGATCTCAGAATAGGAAATGTCGAAACACTTTTCACTTCCTTTTGTCACTCTACTTACTTCATTGGTGGTGGCGCTTGATGGTAAAAGAACCAAAAAGCATGAAGGACTTAACCGTAACCCCCCTGTCTCGTCCCACAATCGCAAGCATGGGAAAAACAGGTTCTTGGAGAACCTTTCGCCCAATAATAGACCATAAAAAGTGTACTCGCTGCTTATTATGCTGGATTTTCTGCCCAGAAGGATGTATCGAAAGACGAGAAGACGACACGCCCGAAATAAACTATGATTACTGTAAAGGATGCGGAGTTTGCGCAAACGAGTGTCGCCTCGGCGCCATAATAATGGAGAGGGAACAGGTCTAATGGCTCAAGTAATAATCGATACCGGAAACCACGTAGCAGGGTTTGCATGCAGAGCCGCCAGAGCCCAAGTTGTCGCAGCCTATCCGATCACTCCTCAATCGCCAGTGGTAGAACAAATTGCTGACCTTGTTGAGAGGGGAAAGATGGACGCCACATACATAAGGGTTGAATCAGAACACAGTGCCATGGCAGCCTGTATAGGAGCTGCCGCCAGTGGCGCCCGTACCTTCACAGCCACTTCCGCACATGGATTAGCTTTAATGCATGAGATGCTTCACTGGGCGTCTGCATCCCGCCTCCCAATTGTCATGCCTGTGGTGAATCGTGCCATGGGCCCACCTTGGAACGTGTGGGCAGATTTTAGTGATTCATTGTCGCAACGCGACACGGGATGGATTCAATTTTATTGCGCCAGCAATCAGGAAATTTTCGACACAATCATCCAAGCATACAAGTTATGCGAAGATAAACGTGTTTTCTTGCCTGCTATGATTTGCTTTGAGGGTTACCTTCTCTCTCACACCTCAATGCCAGTGAAGATTCCTAATCAAAAAGACATCGACGATTTTCTACCACCCTATAATCCTCCATGGTTGCTGGATGTGGAAAATCCGATCACCCATGGCAATCTAATTTATCCTGATTGGTACATGGAATTTCGTTATTTCATGCAGGAGGCCATGGAGAACGCCAAAAAACTAATTCCAGAAATTGACAGGGAATATGGAAGAAAATTTGGTTTTGAATACGGTGGGCATATGGAACGATATCATTGCGAAGATGCCGATATTATATTACTCACCATGGGGACTATGGGCAGTGAAGCAAAAGTAGCTGTTGATCGTCTTCGGGAAAAGGGCTTAAAGGTGGGTACGGCAAGGCTTCGCGTCTTTAGACCGTTTCCAAAGGAAGAAATTCGAAATCTTGCGAGAAATAGCCGTATGCTGACAATAGTTGACCGTCAGAACTCCTACGGTATGGAGGGCCCTCTCTTCACCGAGGTAAAAGCATCATTGTATGGAAGAGAGGAAAATCCATTAACAGTGGGCTTCATAGCTGGCTTAGGAGGGCGGGACGTTACCTTTATGGACTTAGAAACGATGATCAATCAGTCACTGAAATGGCTTAAAGCAGGAAGAGTTGAGAAAGAAGTTCAATGGATTGGTTTAAGGAAGTGAATAACATGGTCACTTTAAAGGAACTGAGTAAAGAAGAGTATTTCCTTCCAGGTAACGCCACATGTGCAGGATGTGGTGCTTCTGTTGCCATAAGGCTTGCTTTTAAAGCCCTTGGACCCAGAACCGTCTTTGTGGTCCCTGCATGTTGCACATCGGTGATTCAAAGCGCCTTTCCTCACACGGCATTTGCTGTCCCTTGCCTTAACATAGCGTTTGAGGCGGCTGCTGCAGCCGCGTCTGGAGTGGTTGCGGCGTATGAGCAAAGAGGTGTGAAGGACGTGACTGTTCTCGCATGGGCTGGTGATGGAGGTACTGCAGACATTGGGATACAAGCCCTCTCAGGAGCCGCTGAAAGAGGAACTAACTTCATTTACGTCATGTATGACAATGAAAGTTACATGAATACTGGTATACAAAGAAGTGGGTCTACACCATATGGTGCTTGGACCACCACTACACCAACAGGTAAAAGAGAACATAAGAAAGATGTTCCGTTGATTATGGCGGCCCATGGCATTCCATATGTTGCAACAACGTGTAGTTCTTATCCTCTTGACCTAGTTTTAAAGTTGAGAAAGGCAAAGGAAATGAAGGGTACAAGATATATTCAGATACTGGCGCCGTGTTCTCCGGGTTGGCGATTCCCAACAGAGAAAACAATAGAGATTGGACGATTAGCTGTTCAAACTGGCATGTGGGCGTTATTTGAAATCGAGTGTGGAAAATTTAAGCTTACAAGCTCTAGTGTGGCGCTTGTAGATAAAACGAAACGCAAGCCAGTTGAAGAATATTTACAGATGCAAGGGCGCTTTGCCAATTTAACAAACGCAGATATCGTTGAAATCCAAAAGTGGATTGATGAGAAGTGGGAAAATTATAAGAAGCTACAGCTTGATGTATAGGTATAATTGTTGGCAAAACAATGTTTGAAATAAGGAGGAGTGAACATGGCAAAGAAAAAAGAGGCGCAGAAGAAAAAACCTGTAAAGAGAGAGAAACCTAAAGCACCACCTAAAGCACCATCCAAAGCGCTACCGAAAAAAGCAGAAAAGGAAAAGCCTAAAGAAATACCTAAGGAAGCTCGAACTGAAAACGTTGTTCTAATTGGCAGAAAACCTGTGATGAACTATGTCGTTGCTTGCATCACTTTCTTTAACAGCGGCGAAAAAGGAGTCACAGTGAAGGCGAGAGGGCGAGCAATCAGTAGAGCGGTGGATGCTATTGAGTTACTTCGACGAGCCTTCGTAAAGGATCTAGAGGTAAAAGGTATAAACGTAGGCACCGAAGAAATACAGCAAGAAGAAGGCGGAACAAGAAACGTTTCAACAATTGAAATAACAGTGGCTAAAACAGGTTCCAAGTGACCTCTCTTTAATTAAGGAAAAAGATAACCACCAGCCTTGTCCGCCGCAAACTTCGATTCCAGAGTACAAACCACGCGAAAGACAGATACCTATAAAAGTGTCTTTTTCTAAAACGTGTATTCTTCATGGTGAGATATATGACTAATTATCCTAGAATTGTTGTTCGTCCACCTGGTCCTAAAGCAAGGGAACTCGTCAGAAAGGACGAGCTGTTAATCTCGCCTTCTTATGTTCGTTTTTACCCACTTGTTGTTGAATCGGGTGAAGGCTGTGTAGTAAGAGATGTCGATGGAAACGAATACATTGATTTCAACTCTGGACTAGTATGCTTAAATGTCGGGCATAACCATCCAAAGGTCATTAAAGCAATTAAAACTCAATGCGACAGATTTCTCCACTACTCCAACACAGATTTCTACTATAGAGAAGTTGTGGACCTTGCTGAAAAGTTAAGTGAGATAACTCCTGGGCGATTTGAAAAAAAGGTGTATTTCGGAAACAGTGGGACGGAAGCAGTAGAAGCAGCCATTAAGGTTTCAAAGTGGCACACACGAAAGCACAGATTCATCGCCTTTGTCAGCGCTTTTCATGGGCGAACCTTAGGTTCCTTATCATTCACAGCAAGTAAAACCACACAAAGGAGATATTTCTTCCCTCTTCTTCCTGGTGTAACACATGTGCCCTATCCATACTGCTATCGCTGCCCCTTCAAACTCTCGTTTCCAAACTGTGATTACTGGTGCATAGACTTCATCGATGAAATGATTCTCCAAAAATATGTGCCCCCCGAAGAGGTTGCTGGCATACTTTTTGAACCCATCCAAGGAGAGGGTGGATATGTAGTGCCGCCTCCAGAGTATTTCCAACGCCTCAAAAAACTGGCTGACAAGTACGGTTTGCTCCTAATTGATGACGAGATTCAAGCGGGAATGGGGAGAACTGGACGATGGTTTGCCATTGAACATTGGGAGGTTGAACCAGACATTGTATGTGTTGCCAAGTCAATTGCTTCAGGATTGCCTCTTGGTGTGACAGTTTCGCGCTCAAGACTTATGGATTGGGAAGGAGGTTCACACGCAAGCACTTTTGGAGGAAACCCACTGTCCTGCGTAGCTGCACTTGCAGTCATTAACATCATCAGAGAAGAGAATCTTCTTGAGAATGCAACGAAACAGGGCAACTACATTATGAAATGGTTGCAAGAGTTGAAGGAAGAATGTGAGATCGTTGGAGATGTTCGAGGTAAGGGATTGATGATAGGTGCTGAAATTGTAGAAAACAAGAAAACAAAGAATCCTGCAAAGGAGAAAGCATCTGAAATCATGAAGAGATGTTGGAAACGTGGAGTCGCCATAATAACCTGTGGCACATCGACACTGAGAATCGCCCCACCACTCAACATAACAAAGGAACTCATCGATGCCAGCCTTGAAATAGTAGGAGATGTAACGAAAGAGGTAGAGAAAGAGAAATAGAGCGATCCCAGACGCTTTCTTTATCACCTCCCTGAGGTTATATTCGGTTCGTTACTCCGAATCTCTTCATTGAATGGAACTGAAGAAGATTTACTGAAACAGCAACAGTTTAGAAGTTGACACTATATGTGGCCTTCAGCCCATGCTACTCTTCGAATCGCTTCCTCACGATCAAAACCCCTTTTTAGATAAGCGTTTATTCGGCTGTTTAGCATCATTTTCCCACTTATGCTTCCCCACCGTATTGAATATTCGAGTAACATTTTCTTGTAAAGCTTTCGCGCATCAAGGTTTGTTCCTTTTTTGAGGGCTTCCTTTTCCTCATAAATAGTAGGTGCCTCCATTTCATCGAAAACAGTGGGTTTTCCTGCTGGATGTGTCATTATGTATAGACCGTACGCTATCACAGGTATTGATAAGAACGCTATCCAAAAAATGCTCCACACTAGTGAAACAGGTAAAAGAAATAGTCCAGATAGAAATAATATAAGACCAATAAGAAAAAGGCTTTGAACTTGCTTATTTAGTCGTGCTCTAAGACAATTTGGACAGACATACAACCTCGCATGTTCTACGGTATAGATATGAAGGCAATGGCTACAGTAGCTTTTGCCGCAATCGTTGCACAATCCTATAGCTAAAGCCTCCGGGTGGTTGGGACAGCGGTGAACCGAACCCCCCAACTCTGGTGGAACAAGAATCATGCCTCCACAATACTGGCACCCCACCTGAACCACATCAGAGGGAACGACTCCTCTGTATGGCGCGCCACAAAACGGACAAGTGAAGGCTTCACGTCCGTGCTTCACCAACTCTACCACAACCATCATTCGTTATTCAAGAGTGCAATATTAGTTTAGCTTTGAATGTTCTGGGGTTCAAAGCATAATACCGACTTAAATACGAGTGCGTGAGAGATAAGAAGTGACTTACCGCAAGGAAAGTAACAATGTTTTCTCCTACGGAACGCAGTGTTCGTTAAACCCATGAAGTAGGAAAGTTGCACGCGTTCCTTCACATTTGTTATTGTCTTCTCAATGGTTTCACGGTTCCGTTTTGGTTCCACAGAAGGTTGTATAGATCAGGACCCGAAATCATACAGTTCTTAAATTAGACTCTCACCGTATCAACTGTAGAGTTTTTCTTTGTATGCCAGCATATCCAAAAATCCGTGTCCACTTATGTTAATGCATATTACTTTTTCTTCACCCTTCTTCTCGTTTTTTCGTGCTTCGTCTATTGTTGCTCTAACTGCATAACTGGATTCTGGGGCTATAAGCCATCCTTCGCTTTGTAGGAAGATTTTGGCTGCTTCAAAAACTGCCTTTTCGTCTGTGGGGTATGATGTTGCTTTTACAATTTTGTGATTTCGAAGTGAACTTATGATTGGAGCGGCTGCATGATATCGTAAGCCATCGGCTCTGATTGGAGACATTTCTGTTTGGTGTCCAAGAGTATACATTTTTAGAAGTGGTGTATGCTCAGCCACATCGCCAAAGTCATATTTGTATTCACCTTTAACAAGGCTTGGAGCCGCCATTGACTGTGATGCAAGAAACTCACATTCTCGTTTTCCCTTCAAGACTTCTCCAACGAAAGGTAATGCGATGCCTCCAAAGTTGGAGCCACCACCAAGACAACCCACAATCAGATCTGGTTCGTCATCAACTATTTCAAATTGCTTTATGGTTTCAAGACCTATTATGCTTTGATGTAGAAGGACATGGTTCAAGACAGAGCCTAAGCAATATACGCTTCCTTCATGTTGCTCCGTGTACTCCAAGCCTTCGGAGACGGCAATGCCAAGGGAGCCAGGATGATTTGGATGCTTTAATTGGATGTCTCTTCCAATTTTGGTTTGTTCACTCGGTGACGCATACACTGAGGCTCCAAAGAGTTTCATGAAGGTCCTGCGGTCGACTTTCCAGTCATAGACTGACCGAACCCAAAAGACCACACAGTTTAAACCCATTAATCGAGCCGCATATGAAAGTGCTGTTCCCCATTGTCCCGCACCAGTTTCAGTAGCAAGGGTGTTCTTTCCTGCCTCTGCTGCAAAATATGCTTGAGCCAAAGCCGTGTTGGTTTTATGGGAGCCCGTGGGAGATAAGTCCTCCCTTTTATAGTAAATTCTTGTTTTTTTCAATTTCAGATATTTTTCAAGTCTCTTAGCACGGCACAACGGTCTTGGTCTTCCAGCTTGGACATATAGTTCCCTCACCTCTTCTGGTATGGAAATCCAACGTTGGTCAGAAGTTTCTTGCTTTAGGCATTCTCCGATCATGGTTTTAGACAAGAATTCCATACGAGACGGTCCTTCTTCTGGTTCTTTAGGCGGAGGAAGGGGCTCAGGCAAATCTGGGAGGATGTTGTACCATTTAGTGGGCAGGTCGTCTAACGAAAGTCGAATTTGATTTTTATACATCTTATCACCAGCATGTGAAAGAAACATATATTGAAGACTAGGTTATAATAAATCTATGCCGATGTCTTCACTGGTTTTGAAAGAATCTCTATTGATGTATATATGCAAGAAGTAAGTTTCAACTGCTCAACAGTAATAAAGCCTCATTCCTTCTTTACTGTCCGAGAAGTTTCAATTTGAGTTGATTTTTCAACATGCAACTCGAGTTGCCTATTCAAACCCTCCTTTACTCTACCATTCAAAATTTGCAGTGAATCGCCCCTTTTTACGTCGCCAAGTTCATCTATTTTTTTGTTCCAGAAAACGATGGTTATTTGGCCTGTTTCATCACTCAACTTTAGTCTCATCACTTTACCTTGTGATCCATCTGATCTTTCAAATGTTGACACTGGATATACCTGTTGTACAGTTCCAAGAACACTTGCCCTCGTTTTCTTTTTAATTTCGGTGATTTTTTTAATGAAACTTATAATTTTGGGGTAGTCGCTTTCTTTGACGTTTGATGGAGAAACTTGAATCTCTGCCCGTGATCCAACATGTAATTCAGGTTTTCCGTCAAGTCCCTCTCGGACGTATCCATGGGAAACTTTGATTACTTGTCCTTGCACAAGCTTTCCAGTTTCTACAAGGCTTGTTTTGTCGTTCCAAAAAGCGACCCTTATCGTTCCTGTTTTGTCAGCTATAAGCAAGTGTGCAACAGTTCCTCTAGTCATATCTGAGCGAGTGAATGTTTGAGGGGAATTAACAGTGATAATCCGTCCGGTGACAGTTACGTCATTTAAACCAGAAACAACGTCTTTAATCAGGATTTCAGTTTTGAAAACTTCTCGTGGAATTTCTACTCCCAACTCAGTGGCAACAATGCGTGCCGCTGTTTCATCCGTTAAATATCCTTCTACTCCTTTCTTTTTCTCCTCAATTCTCTTCAAGACTTCTCTGTGTGAAAGATTTGGCCGTAGTAACAAGATTCGCTTTACAATATTTTCTAAACTCATCAGGCTTCACTATGATTTTCATGAATGGAATGAGAAGTGAGTGTTATTAAAATTTATTTTAGACCTTATTCTTTTTATTGGTTGAAGAAGTGAGAATAGGAGATATGTTTGGTCCACTATTCAATGTAGGTGTTTTTCTAATCTTAATTGGGTTCATACTTATGTTTGTTATCTTCATTCTTCTAATCTCGCGCGCGCGGTTGGAGTTGTATTGATCCTTGGACCACTACCAATAATACTCGGAACAGAACCTTACGCGACTTTAACCCTGGTACTTGCTACTATCCTAGCCATCTTAAGCATAGTCATGTTTTTCATGATTCACAAAAGGCGAAAACTAAACCGTAACTGATCATTTTGTTTCTTCTTTACGGTAGATCATATACAAGAAAGTTAGAAGTAATACGACAAACGTTGCTACCATCAAGATGTTGATAATTAACGTGAAATACACTGGAGGGTCCATAGGGTTATCCCTTCTTTCCTTCTATTTTAGGAGATTGGCTATTTAAAGTGTGACCTTTTCCATTCATTCATCAAGAAATCATAGAGCTCATCTTCTTCTTCGAAAACATCGTACCAAGTTAGGGCTTCCGCCATCTTCTGCGCAATAAGATGATAACATAGATGTACTTCTTTATTTATAACGCGAAAATAGAAGTCGTCACAGGAACAGAAGTCAGCCGCAGGCATCACCAAGTAATCCCGCCCTCTGCCAACCACAATCCAAACAATCCTGCCACTCGGTTTAAACAAGTACTTCTTTATCCTTCCATCCTTCAGTGCTTCCCATGCCTTCGTAAATCTCGAACCAAATGCCATAGAAATGCGAGTCAGCTGTACTCCAGTCACAAGCTCGTTTGCTTTAATTTCTTTGCAAATTTCCTTTAACACTTCTGTTTCTGAAAGTTTTTTCATTGAAGTCCCAAGATACGGAGTACAGGATCAATACTGATTTGGCGTCTTTGTTAAGTAAAAGCGTTATGACTCCTCTACTAAAAGAAGTTTTACTGAAGGCGATAAAAACAACGAGTTACTGGTTGTTGAAGAATCCGAGTCGTTATTCGATTTTTATCGCTTCTCCGCTTGGTTTCTTTCTTTCTTTTATTTTTGGTATGGTGACCTCGAGGACTCCATTTTTGTATTTTGTTTTGGCTTCTTTTGGATTAATTTTTGTTGGTAACGGTATTTCTTTGAGATACTTACGTTTGGGGGTATCCACAGAGATGGTTAGTGTGTCTTCCGTTCCGTGGAGTTTGATGTCTTCTTTTTCTACTCCTGGTAATTCGGCAATCACTTTTATTTCGCCGTTAGCGTCAACTATGTCTATTAGGGGTTCACGTTCTTCTTTTATGTCGAGGCTGGGTCTTGTGAGTCCGAAGGCTTCTGGTTTGAGTGAGGGCTTTACGTTTCCGAATTCTCTTATCTTTGGCTTTCCGTCTGGACCGATGGTCATGGAGTATCCATAGACGAATGGCCCCCATTCGCGGGTGGTTGAGCCGTCTGGAAGTTTGTGTTCTCGCACTAAATCTTTTGGGACGCGGGTGCTAAACTCTTTGAATTCTTTTTCCATCATTTCTTCTACATCCTTGAATATGTCTTCTATATCTCCGAAGAGCCAGTTTCTAAAGTACGGAGAGCGGCGCATTCTTCTTCTAAACCATTCTGGAAAGTATTCCCAAGCCATAACTTCACCCACTAACTATATGACAGTGTTAAATTCTATAAAAGCCTTATCGCCGATGATTACACTTTTAACTGAAACAACGAGGAAACAACGCATATTATTCTTGGGTTGGAAATCGACCTAAAGAATATGGGCGAAAAAATAGGTTTAACTGAAACCTGAATTTGGTTTGTGTAATCGTTTTCAATGTGGTTTTATGTATCGTTTAGAACATGAAAAAAGCATCAATGACCTTAGGTTTTTGCGTGTGGTATACAAAAGAAAGGAAACTTGTGTGGTATCTAGCAAGTAGAAAGAGTTAAAACATCTAATTATGCAGTTATTAAACGTTGACTTTTAATGCCATTCAGACAAAAGTCGAAGGAAAAAGGAAAAAATCCATTCGAAGCTTCAATGCCTCTTGACAAGCCAGAAGTGAAAATGGTTGAGGCTAGATACAATGAAAAACCTTTCATTATCGCTTTTGGTATCGCAAAGAAAAGAGATGTGAAAGGAGGTGGTGGAATAGGAACAACGGGAGTAAAAGGAGAGTACGAATCTCAGAAAGACTTGGAGTGGCAGGTTCTGTATAATCTAAAAGCTCTTCCCGAAGGCTTCATGCCAGAAGAAAAACTTAAAGAGTGGATGGCTGGAACGGTTGCAGTCACATCTGGAAGCATTGACGTTTTCAGTCCAG
>JGI24422J19971_10000949_pt1 | contig 17109 bp, 13 predicted proteins | sample DeeMarSWOR152_54_FD_19971 | JGI IMG/M metagenome (IMG submission 19971) | reverse complement strand
CGATATAACCCTAGAGGTGATGTGGCGGGATGATGAGCTCAAACCGGCAAAGGCGATGACCATCTACGAAGAGCTCAAGGCCAAGGGAATGCTAGTCGCCAGGATATCGGGGTCGCCCATAGCGCTGGCGCTCAAAGACAGAATGTTTGAAGACCACATGGGGGCCACGAGCATGGCCACTGGAGCGTACTACCTGTCGCCCCCTCAAAGCTGCTTTACCTATTACCCTATTTATACCGATGCCTGTGTCGCCATTGCCGACTGGGTGAAAGAGAACTGGAAGGAAAAGAGGAAACCCCGGGTTGCCTACCTCACGGCAGACAACGCCATGGGGAGGTCGATTGAGATCCCTGAGATGAAGGCGTATCTCGAGAAGATCGGCTATGAATTTGTGGGCACCCAGTATGTGCCCCTCGTGGCTACCTCACCGCCGACCACTCAGCTTACCTGGCTCAAAGAAAAGGGTGTTGATCTTGCCCTGGGCGTTATGATCAACGCAGGCGCACAACCCACGGTAAAGGAGATGGTCAGGCTGGGGATGGGCCCCCATCTGGACTATAAGATGTTCTTTGGCACTGCCTCGCCAGGTCACGCTGCTTTACTGGCTCCGGCCATGGGTGAGCTGGGAGACGGGTATCTCTGCGCCGGTAGCTTCCCCCCCATGCCTGACGTCTCCGTGCCGGGGGTAAAGTTTTGTCACGAAATGCAGAAGATGGCTCACCCCGACAAATATAATGGCAATATCATGTATGAGGGCGGTTTCCTGGAGGGCACGATTCAGGTTGAGGCCTTACGGCTGGCCATGCAAAAGGTGCCCTTTGAAAAGCTCACGCGGAAAGACGTGCTGGAGCAGGGCTTTTACAGGATAAAAAATCTTGAAACCGGCGACGTCAGCAGCACACCGATAACCTATGGTCCGGGCGATGTCGAGGGTGTTGATGAGGTGCGTGTCGACCAGGTGCAGAAGGGCAAGGTGGTAAAAGTGGGTCTCTACCCATTGCGCCACATCTATACCAAAAAATAGGCACAACTTTTCTTTCCGGGGGCTCTAAGCATGGAGCCCCCGGTACCTCCCATTGAAACGAAAGAGCAAAAACACAGCTCAGCCGATCAAGGGTCAAAAGTAGGCCTGACCTCAGTTTCGTTCACGATTTCACCGTGGATCAATTTCACTGCGCCTGAAAATACGATGACTGACCGTAAAGCCAAGCTCAAAAACCAGCGCCAGCTGGGAAAGGAGGTAAACCGTACCTATGAAAATGCCGCGCCAGCTTATCCGGTAAACGTACCTATGAAATGGTTACCAAACAGCAGAACGTTGCAGTAAGTATCTAAAATATGAGGCATTGCCTCAGGAGCATGTCGTTACCGTGAAAAGGGTCACGCGGTAACGACAGCGGAGCAAGGTGTCGTGAGCGAATCTGGTGATGAACGCTCATGATTCTTGTCATAAATGACCAAAAATAAGGAGGAAAAAAATGAAATCAAAAAACCTGTTGTTCATCATAGCCGCATTTCTTTGCTTCACATTAACGCTTATTCCCATTCAGGGAGCCTATGCGGCCTCCAAAGTCATTGAACTCAAATTTGCCAACTACTTGCCCGCTCCCGCGGGACAATCAAAAATATGTGAAGAGTTCAACGCTGACCTTGAAAGTAGAACCGGCGGCAGGGTAAAGGTCCGTTATTTTCCCGGCGGCTCCCTGCTCAAGGCTCCTGCCGTGATCAAGGGTATTGAGAAGGGAATTGTGGATATCGGCTTCTCCCATATCGAGTATACACCCGGCCGCTTTCCGGTCATGGAGGCCGCGGAAATGCCCCTTGGTTATCCCACCGGCTGGGTTGCCAACCAGATCATGAATGATTTTTATAACACATTCAAACCCAAGGAATTCGACAACTTCAAGGTGATGTGGTTCCATGCGAATACCCCCAGCATGTTGATGACCGTGAAGCCAGTGATAAAAATGGAAGACATGAGAGGCTTGACCATCCGGGCCCCTGCCATCCTCGGGGATGTCATTAAGGCCCTGGGAGGGACGCCGGCGCCGACGCCGGTAATGGAAACCTATGACGCCATAGCAAAAGCTGTGCTCCAGGGCGCCTTCGTAGGTGGCGGGGAGGCCAAAAACCTTCGGTTCGGTGAGGTTGTCAAATATATTACGGATTCCTGGCGTGTCGGTAATTCCTATCCCTTCTATGTGGTCATGAACAAGAAGAAATACAACAGCCTGCCTTCCGATATCAAGGAGATCTTCGATGCCCTGTGCGGAGAATATAAGGAGCGGTTTGCGCTGATGTGGAATGCCCAGGATTTTGATGGCCGGGCCTTCGGTGAAGCGAAGGGCGTCGAGTACATTACCCTGCCCAAGGTAGAGCAGGAGCGGTGGGCCAAAGCAGTCGAACCGATAATCGAGAACTACATCCAGAGAACGGTCTCCAAGGGTTTTGGCGAATCTGAGGTCCGGGGCTGGATCAAGTACTTGAGAGAGCGGACTGATTACCTGACCAAAAAACAGCTGACACTGCACATCAAGTCCGTGACCGGTCCGCCTGAATTGAGGTGATAGCGACACTATTTGTCAACGTATCCCTCCTCCATCCTATCTTACCTATCATCGGGATGGGGGAGGGGGTATTCCACTGCGGGTGAATGCCTATGCCGGTGTTGCAGAGATTTGAAATATTCAATCAAAAGATCAGCTCAGCGATCGAGTGGGTGGGGCTGATCGGATTTCTAGTCATGATGCTGATTACCACCGTTGATGTCATTGGTGCAAAGGTGTTTCTCAGCCCGGTCTTCGGTGCATTGGACATCGTTATGCAGGCCCAGCTTATCGCCATGTCCTTTGCGGCTGCAACAACGCTCATTGCTGGGCGACATGTGGCGGTGGAGTTTTTCGTTCCCTTGCTACCCAAGCCGCTGCAGAAGGTTGTTGATGTCTTCGTCAATCTACTGGGCCTGGCCCTTTTCGTCATTATAGTGTGGCGCCTCACCGAGTACGCGTACTCCTTGCAAACCGTAAATGAAGTCACCCCAACCGCCCGTATCCCCCTACATCCTTTTGCATATGGTACGGCTATTGCCAGCATACCCGTTTGTTTGGTTTACCTGTACTATTTGCTTGAATCCATAATGCGACTGGTGAAACGATGACCCCTGAAACCGTTGGTATCATTGGTATCGCGCTGCTTGTTTTTCTCTTTCTTCTACGGGTGCCCATCGCCTTTGCCATGGCCATTGTTGGGCTGGTCGGGTTCGCGTATCTCAGTGATGCAGAGTCCGCCCTCAGTATATTGGCCCAGGATGTCTATGAAACCCTGTCTAATTATCCCCTGTCCGTGATACCCATGTTCATCCTGATGGGTTCCTTTGCCTTTGCATCGGGAATCAGCCAACGGCTCTATTCAACGAGCTACACCTGGGTCGGCCAATTCCGCGGGGGCCTCACCATGGCCACCGTGCTTGCGTGCTCCGGCTTTTCGGCAATATGCGGCTCCACTGCCGCCACTGCAGCCACTATGGGCAAGATTGCCCTGCCCGAGATGAAAAAATATGGTTATGATGATGTTCTGGCCACTGGTACGGTTGCATCCGCAGGGACACTCGGTATTCTCATTCCACCCAGTACCGTGCTGATTGTTTACGGAATCCTGACAGAGCAATCCATCGGACAGCTCTTTATTGCCGGGATTCTGCCGGGCGCGATCTTGAGTATCTTTTTCGTGGCAACCGTTGCTCTTTTATGTGCGCGCAATCCGAACCTCGGCCCACCCGGTGTCCCGACGAGTTGGCGGGCGAAGGTGCGCTCCTTAAACGGAATCATTGAGGCCGTTATCCTGTTTTCCCTTGCGATTGGCGGGCTGTTTCTCGGGTGGTTCAGCCCGACACAGGCCGGAGCTGTTGGGGCCAGCGGCGCATTGCTCATCGGCTTGTTCCGCGGAAAGTTCGATCTGAAGGTCATCTCGGAATCGATGAAGGACGGGCTTCGCACGGCCTGCATGGTCCTCTTCATTCTAGCGGGTGCCACTGTATTCGGGCATTTTCTCGCCATATCCAATATCCCGTTTGCATTGGCTGAGTGGGTGGAAAATCTGCCGCTTCCTCCCATGGCCATTATGGGTGTATTGCTCCTCATCTACTTTATCGGCGGTTTTTTTATGGATGCAATGGCCATGATCGTGGTGACCATCCCTATCTTCTTTCCCATCGTTGAAAGGCTGGGATTCGACCCGATCTGGTTTGGTGTCATGATAGTGCTGGTCGGAGAAATGGGAGTCATCTCACCGCCTGTGGGTGTCAATGTATTTGTGATCAAAGGCATTGCACCGGATATCCCGCTCGAGAAAATCTTTCGGGGGATCTTTCCCTTTCTGGGCGCTCTCATTTTACTGACCATCGTACTGCTGGTTTTCCCGAAGATCGCTACATTTCTTCCCAGCCTGGTTTCCTAGGCGATCGAGTAACCAAGTACGCCTTTATAGCGCCCTTTTCCATTAGACCATTCTGAAATCAGGCTTGACGAGATCAAAAAATTCCCCTCACCACGCAGAGGAATAATCATCAGCAGGCTATGCTTTATTATGAGGTTATCATGGCTTTATTGAGAGGGGTGGTTTGTTCGAAGTGGCGTGTGCAACTTTCGTCGGAGGGCAACGGCAATTCAGATTGCTGACTATACGATCAGGTTGAGCACCCCAGCTGTGATGAAGGCCGGATGATAAGAATTTCCTTTTACGGACTCATGCTATGCGGGATTCGGCCTTGTGTGTCAAGCCAAGATCAACCTCATGATATTGTGGGGCAAACGGGTTGGCCAGATCTAGTTCGTTCCCTACTTGTCTTTCCATGATATCCCCCCTCCTGGGGCTAGAATACCAGTAACTCTCGCTTAAGGGGTGCCATCCTTAAGAACGGGTATCCTTTATGGGAGCATGTCAAGACTAGTCTATCTTGCCCAGCGCATTAAGGACTTTGTCCGGAGTGAACGGATAGTCCATTATCCTTCGGCCAATGGCGTTATAGACCGCCATAAGTACGGCACTTGGTCCAGGTGAGGTAGCTATCTCGCCAACGCCAACAGCATGAAAACGGTGGCTGGGCATAGGTGTCTCAAGAATTACGTTCGTAAATAGTGGTAGGTCCTTGAAGGTTCGCCATTTATAGTCTATGAGGTTGGAGTTGAGCATACGCCCCGTATCGGTATCCAGCATGTTACCCTCGAGTATCGCTGTATCCAGGCCCGCTGACCCCAGGGCGCCGTGTAACTGTCCTTCCAGAACAGCAGGGGATATGATCTGACCGCAGTCGGTACTGTTGACGACATTCATCAACTTTACTTGACCCGTCGCAGTATCTACCTCGACCTCGACGAAGGTCATGAGAAAATTGCTGAGCGTGAAGTCCTCTTCGAAACGGCCATGGCCAATAACAGTGCGCACTATGCCGGTTGCCTTGCGCCAGAGAATCCTGCGCTCAGGCTCACCAACAACAAATATCCAGCCGTCTTCCGTATCCAGCTCGTCCGGTTCGGCGTTGAGCACCGGCGCAGCCAGTTCCAGGAGTATTCGCCTGGCTTCTTCGGCTGCTTGGATTACAGCCGAGCCTACAGTATAGGTGCCTCGAGAACCCACCAGTGCAAACTCGAACGGATTAATATCAGTATCGGGTGGGGTCATGTTAACGCGGTCAAGGGGAAGGTTCAAAACCTCGGCAGCCATCTTGCATAAGCTGCTCCGCTGGTCTTGCCCGGCATTCGACACGGCAGCCATAACAAGCGCCCGGCCATCAGGTGTCAGTTTGACCATGGCTTCGGAATGGTCCTCCCCCACATCCGCATTACAATGAATACCCAGACCGACGCCCCGCCGCTTTTGGCCCTCAACCGCAGTTGGTTTACCCCAACCGTGCCATTTATCATGCCAGCCAAATGCACGCGCTCCCTCGTCGATAGCTTTGGAGAAATCAATACCACGGTAGACATACCACCTACCGTTTCGCCAGTAGTACCCATCGCCTGCCCTGACGAAATTCCTTTTGAAGAAATCTACTGGATTCACATCAGCCTTCTCCATAGCCATTCCCATTATGGGCAGTATCGAACTTTCCAGCTCCTGGCCTCCGTAGCCCCGTACGATGCCGGAAGGCGCACGATTAGTGCAGACCAGAGTCGAGTGAAGGTCCCAGTTGGGGCAGCGCAGGGCTAACTGTAGCTCACCGCAACCNACGGCAATCTCATGTGGTGCCGCCTCCGAACCGGAGCCTGTATTGACCAGCCAGTCTCCGGCTACGGCCGTGACAGTACCGTCCTTCTTGATGCCAACCCGGGCATGGATACGTGACGCTATCCGCAGGGAGTAGGCAGCGAAATGCTCCTCCTTGCTGTAATATACCTTAACCGGTCTACCGGTAGCCCGCGAGAGTACAGCAGCATAGCCGATGGGCGTCAGGTTGGCATTTTTCGTGCCGTAGCTGCCACCGCACTGTGTGCTGATAACCTGCATGTCTACCATACCGAAGAAAGGTTGGCCGAGATACTTGTTCAAACCCACGGACTGCGTTGCGGTATAGATAACGAGTTTATCCGGGTTTTCCCAGTAAGCAATAACACCGGGGGGTTCGGGTGGCAGGGGGTTGGGGAAACATTCATAGCTGCCCGTGCCCTCGATTATTACGTCAGCCTCATTGAAACCCTTCTCAACATCACCGCGAACGACATTCTGCAGGAGTTTGGCGATTTGGGGGATAATATTGTTCGGGTATTGATCGTACAGCTGAGGTTGACCCGGTGCAGTGGCATCCTCCACATCGAAGCAAGTCTGCAGCGGCTCATATTCCACATCGATAAGCTCCAGCGCTTCGTCGGCGATATCATAGCTTTCCGCCGCCAGCAGGGCTACAGCATCACCGACAAAACGAACCTTTTTATCTAATATCCTCATGTGGTTGGGGATGCCCCACTCAGAGTCTGGCACATCCTTATAGGTTAAGACCGCATGGACGCCAGGGAAGGCTGCGGCCCGGCTGATATCTATGCTTTTTATATTTGCGTGGGGAAAGGGACTCCTGAGCGCCCTGCCGAAAAGCATTTTCGGCAGGCGTACGTCATCTATATATTGAGCTCTTCCCGTAACGATGTCTCTCGCGTCTTTGCGGGGTGTGTCCTTTCCGATATGACGATAGTTACTCGCCATGCTTCTCCCCTTGTATCGCCGCCTTGACGGCTTCCAGCACCTTGTAGTGTGAAATACAGCGGCAGTAATTGCCTGCAAGGGCCTGCTTGATTTCATCCTCGGTTGGGTTGGGATTCTTATCCAAAAGGGCTTTGGTAGTCATAATGATGCCGGGAGTACAAAAGCCGCACTGGAAGGCGGTATGGTCTATAAATGCCTGTTGCAGGGGGTGCAATTGGCCTGTTTTAGGATCTTCCAACCCTTCAATAGTGGTAACGCTCATTCCATCGCACTCCACTGTCAGGGTCGTGCAGGATAAGACAGCTTGCCCGTTAAGGAGTACTGTACAGGAGCCACAAGCCCCCCGGTCGCACCCTATCTTGGTACCGAGGTAGCCCAGGGTATCTCGCAAGGTTTGGGCTAATGTATCAGAAGGCAATACATCTTTTCCTATGAGCAGCTCATAGGGCTTACCATTGACCACTAGATTTATGTTTTTCTTATCTGGCATGATTACCTCATTTCCCCAGAACTTTCAGCCGCTAGAATGGCGCGCCGCACCAGTTCTCTGGCTATAGTGACTTTGTAGCTGTTTTTCTCAAGTGGTATTGCATCCTCAAGGGCCGCCTGGGCGGCAGCGGTAGCCTGCCCATCGTCAATTGCCCGTCCGATTAATACTTTTTCAGCACCGGTAGCTTGCACCGGACATGGGGCAACCGCACCTAATACGATCCGTGCGTCCTGGCAGATACCGTCCTTAATAGTAATAACCGAAGCGACACTGACGATGGGAAAATCCACCGACTCCCGCAGTCTGAACTTAAGGAATGTTTGCCTGGCCCCCTCTGGAGGCTGAGGAACCTGGATTTCGGTTACCATCTCATTGGCTGTGAGGGTAGTCCTTAAGGAGCCGAAGAAATCCTCAATAGGGACGGTCCTGACACCTCCCGGTCCGGCAATCTCTACCTGTGCCCCCAACGCTACCAGCACCACGCCCATATCCGAGGGGCCTACCGAAACACAGCCACAGTTGAAACAGCGATTGGCCTCTGCTGCAATATCATTTAAATCCAGACCAAGGGTATCCTCAACAGCGATGCTTCGCTCCGCTACTGGCCGTTTGGGCATCTGCACCCGGCTGGTCTTCGTAAGGTAGTCACTGTTGAACGTTAAGAAGGGCTCTTCCGTTTTCTCGTCTGTGTCCTGAGCCTGTGCTTTTCCCGTGAGATACCCATCCATGGCTGCGGCTGCCTTTCTGCCAGAAGCGATTGCCTCGATGACGGTGGCTGGGCCGTGGGTTACCGACCCACCGGCGAAGATGCCAGGTAGGTTGGTTGCCTGCGTGTTTGGGTCAACCGGTATCAAACCCTGCTTTCGCTTCAGAGAGCTTTTTGGGTCAATGAAGGTAAGATCCGTATCATAGCCTACGGCCAGCAGTATCTGGTCGGCCTCAACTGTTTCTTTGACAGTATCATCAAAGCAGGGGGCAAAACAGCCCTGCTCGTCAAAGACGGCGGTGCAGCGGATGAGCTCCATTCCTTTTACCTTGCCCTCGGCGGTGAGTACCCGGTGGGGTCCCCACGAGGGCATTACCGTGACTCCCTGCTCAACGGCCAGTTCCATCTCCCAGGGCAGGGCCGGCATCTCCTCCTGACATTCCAAACAGGCCATGGTGGCTTGCTCGGCCCCCAGGCGCAGGGCGCTGACCGCCACATCAACGGCGGCATTGCCCCCGCCGATGACCAGGACCTTCTTGCCAGGGGTTTCAGTAATCCCGCGGTTGATGTTGATGAGAAAGTCCAGACAGAACCTGGTTGACTCCTCACCCTTGAGCCCGATGGATACGGGCATCCATGCCCCGGTGGCAATGAAGACGCTGTCGAAGTCCTTCTTGAGGTTATCCAGGGTTATGTCTTTGCCAATATCGACGTTGCACTTGAAGGTAACTCCCATATGCTCAATCGCTTCTACGGCACGCTTGACCATATCCTTGGGGAGCCTATAGGCCGGTATGACATAGGTAAGCATGCCCCCGGGCTCTTCCCTCTTATCGAACACGGTAACGCGGTGTCCTAACGTTCTGAGATAGTAGGCAGCTGAGAGGCCGGCCGGTCCTGAGCCGATAATGGCCACGCTCTTGCCGGTGTCGGTTTGGAGAGCTTGCATAATATCATCTGCCTTATCGAGGATATAATCTCCCATGAACCGCTCGATGTCCCTGACCGATACCGATTCGTCGAACTCTGCCCGATTACACTGTTGCTCACAGAAATGGGGGCAGACCCGGCCCGTTATGGAGGGCAGGGGGTTCCTTTTAAGCAGGGTCTTTGCTGCTTGGGTCAGGTCGCCCTCCCTGATGTTACTGACATAGGAGGGGATATCCACCCCTGCCGGGCAGGCTGAAGCGCAGGGGGGGCTGGTATCTCGCCACCCACCGAATATGGAGTGATACTCGTTCTCCCTGGTCAGGGCGTAGCAGCCTTTTCCCCCCTTCAGGTAGCAGAGGATTCGTCCTCCCACGCTGTGGGGATAGCGGTAGTACCAGCAGCGCACATCCTGACACAGGTTGCCGCCGATAGTCCCCATTCGGCGAATCTGTGGAGTCGCCACCGCTTCGGCAGCCTCAGTCAGTAGTTTATACTTCTCCTTAACCACCGGAGATTGGGCTATTTCCTCCAGCTTAGCCAGGGCCCCCATCTTCAGTCCACTCCCATCATCGGTGATCTGATTCAGCTTGGGGATGGTCTTGATGTTGATTACCGTCTCGGGGTAGTCGGGAAGGATCTTATCTTTCAGGGTGCTCAGCAGGTCGGTGCCGCCGGCGATGAGTCTGGCTTTGCCCTGGTTTTTCTTGAGCAGGGTAACGGCTTGCTTTACGGTTTTAGCATCAACGTGGTTGAAGGGTTTCATTGCTTATCTCCTCTATATCCTGCCCAGGGCCTTGAGGATCTTGTCGGGGGTTGCCGGGTAGTCCATTATCCTCCTGCCGATGGCGTTAGAGATTGCCATAAGCACCGCGCTGGGGCCGGGGGCCGGGGCTACTTCGCCAACTCCTATTGCCTTGAAGCGGTGGCTGGGAATAGGTGTCTCCAGAATCACATTCTGGAACCGCGGCAGGTCAATAAAGGTGCGCCATTTGTAGTCAATCATATTACAATTCATTATATGTCCCGTATCTCTGTCCAAAACTGTTTTCTCGAATAAAGCGGTGTCTATCCCCGCCGACCCCAAAGAACCGTGAAGCTGGCTTTCCAGAACCAGTGGGTCGATGATCTGACCACAGTCGGTAGCGGCGACCACTCGCAGTAGTCCAGCCTTTCCCGTGTCAGTATCGACTTCTACTTCGGCAAAGACCATCATACAGTTGCACAGGGAAAAGTCGGTTTCAAAGCGTCCCTGGCCAGTTAGGGTACGGGCTATGCCCATGACCTTCCGCCAGGGAATGGCTTCTTTCTCTTTACCCCTGATGTATATCTTTCCGTCTTTCGTTTCCAGTTCTTCCGGCTTGGCACCAAGCACGGGAGCGGCTAGGTTAAGGAGTTTTCGCCGAGCATCTTCAGCAGCCTCGATGACCGCCGAGCCTACAGTGTATGTCCCCCGGGAACCAACCAGTCCGAATTCAAACGGGTTCACCAGGGTGTCCGGAGCTGTTATCTCGACCCGGTCCAGGGGCAGATTCAATACCTCGGCGACCATCTTGCACACCGCCGACCTCTCTCCCATCCCAGCCTCGGATACGCAGGCATGGAGCACGGCCCTCCCATCGGGGTTTAACTTTACGTAGGCTTCCGATTCATCCTCGCCGATATCGGCATTGCCGTGTACCCCTACGCCGACCCCTGTCCTTTTGTTACCTTTAACCGCAGTGGGCTTGCCCCATCCCTTCCATTTATCCTTCCAGCCGAAGACCTCGGCGCCTTGCTGCATTGCCTTGGAGAAGTCTATACCCCGGTAGTCCCACCAGAGCCCGTCCCGCCAGTAATAGCCGTCACCGGGTTTGACATAGTTCTTCTTAAAGAACTCCAGCGGGTCAAGACCAGCCTGTTCCATGGCTATGGCCAAAAGCGGCAAGAGGGAACTCTTGAGCTCCTGACCGCCAAAACCCCTCACCACGCCCGAAGGGCTCCGGTTCGTACACACCAGCTGGGGTTGCAGGTTCCAGTTGGGGCACCTCAGGGCAAGTTGAGCCTCACCGCAGCCAACGGCAACCTGAACCTGTGCCATCTCCGAAGCGGCACCGGTATCCACAAACCACTCGCCCTGGATAGCCGTTATCGTCCCATCCTTCTTGATGCCCACCCTGGCGTGGATGCGCGATCCCAATCGCAGTGAGTAGGCATTAAAATGCTCTTCCTTGCTGAAATATACCTTGACCGGCCGGCCCGTTGCTTTGGCGAGCGCTGCGGCGTGAACCATAGGTATCATATTGGCGTTCTTGGTCCCATAACTGCCACCGCAGTGGGTGCCGATGACCCGTACATCAATCAGCCCCAGCAGAGGCTGCGCGAAATTCCGGTTCATGGCCGCCGATTGTGATGCCGTGTAGATGGTCAGATGCTCGGGGTCTTCCCAGGTAGCTATTACTCCCGGCGGCTCCGGGGGCAGGGGGTTGGGGATATTTTCGTAACCGCAGGTCCCTTCGGTGATAAAGTCGGCTTCTTGAAAGCCTTTGTCCACATCGCCCATAACAATTTCCTGCAGGGCTTTCTCACCGATAGAACGGAAACCGCGGGGAAAAACATTGCCGGGAATCTTTTCGTGGAGCTGGGGTGCACCAGGCTTAGTAGCTTTCTCCATGTCGTAGACGGCCGGTAGTTGCTCGTATTCCACCTCTATCAGCTCCAGCGCCTCCTCGGCGCTCTCTTCAGTCTCAGCCGCCACCAGAGCCACCGCGTCGCCAACGAAACGCATCGTGTTGTCCAAGACAGGGCGGTGATACGGTACGCCGCCCATCCACCCAGGAACATTCTTATAGGTGAGTACCGCCTTAACACCGGGGCATGCCTCTGCCTTGCTGGTGTCTATATGCTTGATACGGCCGTGGGGATAGGGACTCCGCAAAACTCTCCCGTGGAGCATTCCCGGCAGCTTAACATCATCAATATATTGGGCCCTGCCGGTGACGATGGCCCGGGCATCTTTGCGCGGTGTTGCCTTGCCTATATACCGATATTCCTCGCCCATTGATATTACCTGCCTTGCCCCGCCACCGCCTGGATTGTCTTGATAACTAAGTAATGACTGCCACACCGACAGTAGTGCCCTGCCAGCTCTCGCCTTATTTCCTCTTCCGTCGGTGAAGGGTTCTTATCCGAAAGGGTGTCTGTCATCAAAAAATCGAATTTTAATATAGCCGGGGCTGGAAAGCAAAATTTTACCTGGCTAAGGGTGAAGTTCAGAATCTTAAAGGGGCTCACATGAAAAGTGAAGTCAAGATAAAATCCACCGGTGCCAGTAAAGAGGTGGTTTTTGACTTCGCACACATGAAAAGTGAAGTCAAGATAAAATCCACCGGTGCCAGTAAAGAGGTGGTTTTTGACTTCGCAGGACGACCGATGCTCGATATTGAGTGTTGAGAGCATCGTGCTGGTTTTTAAGTTTTCGGTCGATTGGGACGGCGACTGCGCGAATAACACAATGATCTGGTGTCCTTGGCTCCGCGCAGCATGCGGCATAGACATCGTGTACAACGATCCCCATGTTTGGATGTCCGAGAGCGAGCTTATCAGCCATCCTTCTTGTCCGCTGTTTGTGTGGCGGAGTGGCGGGCCCAAAGCCGCTCAGCATGAACGCATACAAGATAGAGATAACAAAAACGCTGGTCAAAAGGGCTCTACTTTCTTGAAATATGGTTGACTTTTTCAAAAAAGCCCATGTGCCTCTGCGTTTCGGGATTGCGCTCCAGCCTCAGTGTCTGGGGGGATATTACAACGGACTTGTGTTTTGGGATACTCGGGGGCGTAAAGCTCCGTCAGGCCATCTTTCAGGCACCTCAGGTCCAACCCACGGCGAGGTCTTTCCTGGAAGCTAACAATAGCTAATCTATGGGGGTTTCAAAAAAGATGACTTCGAAAGCCAGATGCGATGAAAAAGGAAAAGCAAGAGCACGACTCCTTCTCCACACAAGGCACAAAGACTTATCTCACTAGGCCTCGTGCGCCCTATGTGTACCCTTTCCTGCCGACAGCATGCACACACTGCGAAATTACCGCACATTCTGCACTACATACACGGGGGCACGCTTGGATAGGGGCAGCCCAGCGAATGTGTAGCGATTTTAATTGCTTAAGCGGATAAATGACGCAGGTTTACCTGAATTTAAAGGGCAAAGGTTAAGAAAGGCTAATTGAGGCTCAACCTGCGTTGCTGAAGCAAGGATTCGTCGTCCAACCCATCAGGCACTTCCGCTTCGCGCTCATCAGGCACCAGTGCAACTTCGAGCGCTTCATCGATCCATTCAACGGGGACAAACCTGATGCTGCTTCGCACGTCATCGGGCACCTCATCGAGGTCGCGCTCATTGCGTTTCGGTAAGATAACTGTTTTGAGGCCGGCCCGGTGAGCGGCGAGCACCTTCATCTTGATACCGCCAACCGGTAGCATGCGGCCCCGAAGGGTCACTTCACCGGTCATACCGATGTCGCTCCGCACCGGCCTGCCGCTAAACAGGCTCGCCATTGCCATCAATATGGTAACGCCGGCCGAAGGACCATCCTTGGGGATGGCTCCAGCCGGAACGTGGACATGGACATCGGTTTTATCAAACACCGCTGGGTCAATACCCAACTGCGTGGCCTTTGAGCGGACGTAGCTGTGGGCTATCTGCGCGCTCTCGCGCATAACCCCTCCCAGCTGCCCGGTCAGGGTAAGCTCGCCCTTTCCCTTCATACGCGTGGCCTCGATGAACAGTATATCGCCCCCCACCGCCGTGACCGACAGGCCGATGGCGATACCCGGAGTCTCAAAGGACTCCGATGCCTCCGATTCGAACTTCTCCTTCTTGAGGTACTCTCGCACGATCTCGGGGGTTATCTGAAGGTTGCTGACTTCACCTGAGGCGATCTTCACCGCGCTCTTGCGGCAGATGGCGCCGATCTCCCGTTCCATGTTCCGTACCCCTGCCTCCCGGGTGTAGCCCTGCACGATCTTGTGCAGTGCCTCTCCCGTGAAGGTAACTTCCCCGTCGCGGAGGCCATTGACCTTCAGCTGTCGGGGTACCAGGTAGTTTTGCGCAATGTGTATCTTCTCATATTCGGTATAGCCATCGAGATGGATGACTTCCATGCGGTCCCTGAGGGCCGGTGGTATCGTCTCCAGCTGGTTAGCCGTTGTGATGAAGATCACATCACTGAGATTGAAGTTTACATCCAGGTAGTGATCCCGGAAGCTGTGGTTCTGAGCCGGATCGAGAACTTCCAGAAGGGCGCTGCTTGGATCTCCTCGCCAATCGCTCCCGATCTTGTCCACCTCGTCGAGCATAAAGACAGGGTTTCTGGTTCCCGCCCGCTTGATGGCCTGGATGATCCGCCCCGGCAGAGCACCGATATAGGTGCGCCGATGTCCGCGAATCTCCGCCTCATCCCGCATGCCTCCCAGGCTCATCCGAGTGAATTTGCGTCCCAGCGCTCGGGCAATGCTCTGCCCCAAGCTGGTCTTGCCCACCCCTGGAGGGCCCACAAAACACAGGATTGCCCCCATGGCCTCGCTCGCCGTTACCTCTTCACCCGATTGGGTCTCCACGCCCCGCTCGCTCACGAGCTTGCGCACCCCGAGGTACTCAATGATACGATCCTTAACCTCTTCAAGATCATAATGATCCTCATCCAACACGCCCCGTGCGTGCTCGATATCCAACTGATCCTCGCTCAGCACATTCCACGGAAGCTCAACGAGCCAATCGAGATAGGTCTTGATCACCGAGTACTCAGCCGACTGGGGAGACATCGCCTCCAGCCGCTTGAGCTCGCGCTCGGCCTCCTTTCTGGCCTCCTCAGGCATTTCGGCCTTCTCGATTTTCTGGGCATACTCATTGCCGGCAGATTCGCCCTCACTCCTTTCTCCAAGCTCCTTTTGAATTGCCTTAAGCTGCTGGCGAAGATAGTACTCCCGCTGGGCCTTGTCCATCTCCTCACGAGCCTCTGACTGAATCTTCTTACCTAATGTCAGAATCTCCCTCTCATGAGTGAGGCGTGAAATCAAGGTACGCAGTTTATCCTTGACGTCGTCCATTTCCAGAACTGTTTGTCCCTCGTCGATCTGCAGGCCAGCATTCGCCGCAATCAGGTAGGTCAAATACCGCGGGTCTTCCACCTGATTCAGCAGTTTGCCCGCTTCATCAGGCAAATTAGGCGAAAGCGTGACGACTTCCTCCGCCAGGTCACGCAGACTGCGTACTAATGCATCGAGCTCCACTCCTTGCTCCACAACATCCGGCGCCAGGGCAATACGGGCCTGCAAATAGGGCTCGGAGCCCAGCCAGCGCTCGATACGGAAACGCTCCAAACCCTCAACGATCACCTGTAGGCTCTTATCAGGTGCCCGGTGCATCTGGTGGACCTTAGCTACTGTACCAATCTCATACACCTGGCCTGGCTGCGGTTCCTCAATTGAGGAATCCTTCATAGCCACGAGGCCAATGGTGCGATTGCCCTCCAACGCATCTTCCACCAATTTGATTGACCGCGGGATTCCAACCCCCAATGGTATGACTGAAAAAGGGTACGCTACGGAATTACGGAGTGGCAGAATTGATAGCTCCTTCGGTATCTTTGCAACACGCTCAGCGTGGTTTTCGACTTGCAACAGTTTAGTCATGACCATTTTTACTCCTCTTTCACCTTGCTTATCATGGAAAACAGCACACATATCTGTCGAGCATTCGGTGAGTTTCTGGCAGCCTGTCAGTTCGTGTTGTATGCTACCAACAGTTAAAACTTAGTCATCAGGGATCGCTTTTTCAATAGCCCTAGTCNACTTAGTTGGGCTAAACGTTGTTGATTGACGTTACGGGTTTTAACCGTTGAGAGGATATTCGGTAGGTGCCTCTATGCGGACAACGTTGGAAAACGGCAAGCCGTCAGTGCTTTGGCTTTTCTACGAGGAGATATCTATCCTTAGGTAGCCTCGAGAAAACTACCGCTCCTGCGCACGGAGCCACGAGCTTCTTACGCCACTGACTACCAACCACCTGAAAAAGCTCAAGACAGCACGAACACAGGTTCGCACTCCTGTCAATGGAGTAAGGGATCTCCTGGCCATCTGACTGAATAAAGAAACGCGGGTTGATGAAATTCGCATGACATGCCGTGTGGGTGAGAAACAACGAATCCCAGTCCTCCTCAGAGCCGAGCCTGCGCGCCCATCGCGTCCAGAGCCTTTTCTCCATGTCTGAGACCACGTACCACTCCTTGGGGACGCGGGCCCTGAATTTCTCGTCTTCCACCATTTCCCTTTTTTCCTCCAGCGTTACTGATCTGGGGAGAACAAAGTCCGATTGGGTAATGGTTGCCTCCTTGTAGCGCTCAAGGTCATCGACCTCGAAGGAACTGATAATCAAATACTGACCGTTCTTACCTGATTTTCTATACCAGCTACCCTGCCGTTTGCAGGTCCCATTCCAAACTTCTGGAGAAACACTGATTATTCTCGTGATCTCATCGAGCCCAATGCAGACAACCGCCTTACCTGATTTCAGCTTTATGTTCCTGCTCTCAAGCTCAAATCTGAGATCCCTTTCCCTCTCCTCGGGCAACCAGTAAATATGCTTCACGTATCTCTTTGGCGCTTTGATGGCTACTTCATCCTTTCACATAGTACTCCTCAGTCTCGCTGAGCTACTCCGGCAACGGCTTAGGCCCCCCCAATTGCAGCCATAATCTGATTCTCATCAAACCCGTTAAGGTGTATGGCACCTGATCTACAGGAGGCAACACACAG
>JGI24422J19971_10000946_pt1 | contig 17130 bp, 17 predicted proteins | sample DeeMarSWOR152_54_FD_19971 | JGI IMG/M metagenome (IMG submission 19971) | reverse complement strand
TGTATGGAGAAGATGAAAGAGTGTTGACGCAGCGTGAACTGGAGGAAAGATTGGCTAAGGGCGAGTTCAACGCGAAGACTGTGGTGATGATACAGTGTGTCGGATCGAGAAACGAGGAACGTCCCAATTGTTCACGGATATGCTGTGCACAAGCTGTTAAGAACGCATTGAAAATCAAGGAGTTAAGCCCGGAAACAGATGTTTATGTTTTGTACAAGGATGTAAGGACGTATGGGTTCAACGAGGACTATTATCGTGAGGCTGCGAGTAAAGGGGTTTTGTTCATACTATATGACGATGAAAACAAGCCTACGGTTACGCGAAAAAATGGCGCTCTGAAGGTTTTGGCAATGGAGCCCGTCTTGAAAACGTGGTTCCCAATCAAACCTGATCTCTTGGTGCTGAGTGTAGCTACAATTCCTAATCCGGACAACGAAAAGATATCAGAAATGTTGAAGGTTCCGCTCAGCAAGGATGGATTCTTCTTGGAGGCACACATGAAACTTCGTCCTGTCGATTTCGCAACTGACGGCGTGTTTCTATGCGGGTTGGCGCATTCACCGAAGTTAATTGAAGAAAGCATTTCTCAAGCGTGCGGAGCCGCGGCTCGCGCAATCACTATACTATCCAAGAAAGCGTTAGAGGTGGAGGGCGCCATAGCGAGCGTCAACGAGGATTTATGCAGCGGATGCAGAATCTGCGAAGCCGTTTGCGAGTATGGTGCCATCAAAATGGAAGAGAAAGATGGAAAGTTGGTGTCAACCGTTCTCGAGGCTTTATGCAAGGGATGTGGAACCTGCGGCTCCTCCTGCCCCACAGGAGCAATCACCATGCTTCATTTCACAGACGATGAAATACTTGCTCAAGTCAGAGCAGCATTAAAGGAGGAAAAGAAATATGACTGAATTCGAGCCAAAAATCGTAGGTTTCCTGTGNAACTGGTGCGCATACGCTGGTGCAGACCTANCGGGCGTCAGCAGAATNCAGTATCCCCCAAACGTNAGGATCGTACGGGTGATGTGCAGCGGAAGAGTGCATCCAGCTTTCATCCTTGAAGCATTCAGAAGCGGAGCAGACGGAGTTCTAGTCGCCGGTTGCCACCTCCCATCCGACTGCCACTACATCTCAGGCAATTTCAAAGCACATCGAAGGATCATGATGTTGAAGAAGCTTCTACCCCAGTTTGGTATTGAGCCCGAAAGACTTAGGATAGAATGGGTCTCTGCGTCGGAAGGAGACAAATTCGCAACGGTTATTAAGGATATGACAGTGGAAATAAAGAAACTTGGACCGAGTCCTTTGAGGGCTGGAGGTAAGACTAATGGCTGAGACGGAAAAAAAGCAAGAAAAGGAGATGGAACAGAAAAGGGTGCTCAAAATAACCGATATGGATCCCAAATTCAAATACGAGATCAGCAAGATTCCTGGCGCAGAAAAGGTCATGCTATGCTTCCAATGCGGCACGTGCACAGCCGACTGTCCAATAGCTCGATTCGACGAGTTTTACAGACCCAGAAAACTCATACGGATGACGCAGTTGGGATTGAAAGACAGGCTTCTTTCAAACGACGTCATCTGGCTCTGTTCTACCTGCTTTACATGCATTGACCATTGTCCGCAAGACGTGGGAATCGCCAGCATCATACGTGCTCTTCGAAACCTATCTGTAAGAGAAAGGGACATGCCTGTCGTCTTCAAGGAACTAGCTTCTAACATCCTGAAAACAGGCTACGCATACATGATCCCAGGACTGCGCCTCAAAAAGAGAGAGGAGCAAGGACTGCCTACATTGCCGAAAGCCAACCTAGAAAGTGTCGCAAAACTTTTCGACATCACAGGTTTTTCCAAGACACTTGAAAAAGAGAAGACCTAAAATGCCAGAGTTGAAGTATTTACTCTTTCTGGGATGCGTTATCCCATACAGAATCTCCAGCTACGAGATTTCCACTAGAAAAGTTCTTGACAAACTTGGCATAGAATTGGTGGAGATGCCTGAGTTTAATTGCTGTGGATTCCCACTGGATCCAGTAAACCACGAAATGATGCTCACTTTAGCGGCACGAAACCTCTGTTTAGCGGAGCAACAAAACTTAAACATCATGACCCTATGCAACGGATGTTTCGGTATCCTAAACCACGTAAACAAAGAACTTAAGGAAGATAAAAAACTCAAGGAGAAAGTTAATGGATACTTAAAGGAAATCGGCATGGAATTCGAGGGAACGATAACGGTTAAACACCTTATCCACGTGCTCGCACAAGACATCGGCTTTGAAAAAATAAAGGAGACCGTTCAAAAGCCGCTCACTCAGCTCCGCGTGGCTCAGCACACTGGATGCCACGTCGTTCGTCCCGGAAAGGTCGTAGGCTTCGACGACCCAGAAAACCCCACAACTCTCAAAAACCTAATTAAAGTAACTGGCGCGAAATGCTTGGATTACATGGATGAAATGGAGTGCTGCGGCGCCCCAATAATCGGGGTAAACGCCGAAATTCCACTTCAGTTGGCTAGGGAAAAGCTTGATCACATTAGGGCTGTGGGAGCGCAAGCGCTGATCACCGTGTGTCCCTTCTGCCACATGATGTATGACCTTAACCAATCCAGAATAGAAAGAACCTTTAACGAAAAATTCCGCATCCCCGTGCTTCACTATCCACAGCTATTAGGGTTAGCTATGGACATAAGCCCCGATGAATTAGCCTTGAAGGACCTTAGGGTAGACGCCTCTGAACTTGTAAATCTGTTGTGATTGTTATGGAGAAGGAAAAGCTGAAATTTGCCTTCTACTGGGCTGCCAGTTGCGGAGGCTGTGAAATCGCGGTTCTCGACATAGACGAGAAAATTCTCGATGTCGTTGCCATAGCTGACATCGTCTTTTGGCCAGTGGCAATGGACATCAAGTATAAAGACGTAGAAGCATTTCCAGACAAATATATAGATGTCTGCTTCTTCAACGGTGCAATTAGAACCGAAGAACAGGAATATATGGCCAAACTTTTGAGAAAGAAATCTAAAGTCCTAGTAGCCTTCGGCTCATGTGCCCAATTAGGCGGCATTCCAGGTCTAGCAAACGTTGCAAACAAAAAAGAGGTCTTTGAAAGGGCNTACCTTCAGTCCCTCTCCACGAATAACCCCAACTCCGTGACCCCCAAGACCTCTTTCAAGGTCCCGGAAGGAGAGTTGAAGTTACCAGAATTCTTTGACACCGTGAAAACTCTTGACCAAACCGTGGACGTAGACTACTACCTGCCCGGATGCCCCCCAGCATCTGATCAAATAGCTAAAGCAGTCGAAGCAATTGCCAAAAACGAGTTGCCTCCGAAAGGTTCGGTGCTGGCTCCTGCGAAGTCAGTCTGCGACGAGTGTCCTAGAAAAAAAGAGGATAAGAAAATTTCCAGGATACACAGAGTATACGAGATTACCCCAGACCCGGACAGATGCCTTCTGGAACAAGGAATACTATGCATGGGCCCCGCAACTCGCGGAGGATGCGGGGCAAAATGTATCAAGGCAAATATGCCTTGTACGGGATGCGGAGGCCCATGTCCAAACGAGGTGGAACAAGGGGCAGCGATGATAAGTGCGCTCTCGTCAATTTTAGGAGTTGATGAGGAAAAAGAGCCAGAGTATGACGCGGAAAAGCTGATCGCACAGATTAAAGATCCATTAGGAACTTTTTACAAGTATTCGTTGCCAGCTTCTCTTCTTAAAAGGAGGATTATGAAAAAATGAAAACAATAACGATAGAACCCATAACTAGGCTGGAAGGCCACGGAAAAATATCCATATTCCTAAATGAAGAAGGAAACGTAGAGAACGCCTACTTCCAAATTCCAGAGCTCAGAGGGTTTGAGAGGTTTTGCGAGGGCAGAAAAGCTGAGGATATGCCCCAGATAACCTCAAGAATTTGCGGCGTATGCCCGCCTGCGCACCATTTCGCCTCAACGAAGGCCTTAGACGCCGCATTCGATGTCGATCCCACCCCTGTCGCGAAAAAACTTCGAGAGCTCATTTACAATGGCTACATGTTCTATGATCACACGCTTCACTTTTACTTTCTAGGGGCACCAGATTTTATTGTAGGGCCTGACGCCCAACCCTCGGAAAGAAACATCCTCGGTGTGATAAAAAAGGTCGGCTTAGACATTGCTAATGACGTGATCAAGCATAGAGCCTATGGACAGAAGATCATCGAGATGATGTGTGGAAAGGCGACTCATCCAGTGTGTGGATTACCTGGCGGCGTATCCAAAGCGTTAACGGAGGAAGAGAGACAAGAGATCGAAAAGATGGCAGAATCCGGCGTTGAGTTCGCGAAGTTTAGCCTCAAGCTGTTCGATGACGTTGTGTTGAAGAATAAGAAATATGTAGAGATGATCCTAAGCGACGCGTACACTATGAAAACGTATTACATGGGCTTGGTTGACCAAAACAACAAGGTCAACTTCTATGACGGAAAAGTACGGGTAGTTAATCCAGAAGGCAAGGAGTTCTTGAAGTTTACTCCATCGGAATACTTGGACGTAATTGAGGAACGTGTAGAAGAGTGGACTTACGTCAAACTGCCCTACCTCAAAAAGGTTGGATGGAAAGGCCTAGTTGACGGACCGAATAGCGGCGTTTACCGAGTCGGACCCCTCGGAAGGCTGAACGCTTCAGAGGGTATGGCAACCCCCTTCGCACAGCAAGAATTTGAGAGAATGTACGAGACACTCGGCGGAAAGCCTGTTCACTCAACCCTTGCATTTCACTGGGCTAGACTCATAGAGTTGCTGTACGCAGCTGAAAGAGCCCTAGAACTGAGCAGAGACGAGGAGATAACAAGCAAAGATCTTAGAAATGAGCCGGGCAGCCCCGAAGAAGGAGTCGGAATAATTGAAGCGGCTAGAGGCACCTTGATACATCACTACCAACTTGATGAGGATGCGCTAATAAAAAAGGTCAATTTGATAGTGGCTACAACAAACAACAACCCAGCCATATGCATGTCCATTAGAGACGCGGCTAAAGGACTCATACACGGCGGAGAAGTGAGTGACGCCATATTAAACATGGTGGAGATGGCCTTCAGAGCCTACGACCCATGCCTCGCGTGCGCCACCCACTTCGCGATAGGTCAGATGCCCCTCGAACTCAAAATATACAATCACAACAAAAAGTTGCTGAAGGTTGTGAAAAGATAACTTCTACAAACCCACCTTAAACCCTCTTAACGCAAACATTGAGAGAACCGACAAATGAAAAGCCAGCGTAAAAACGACAAGAGCGAAACTGAGAATAGACTGAGGAACTGGCTCTCCAACTCTCGAAGAGTGGTTATCGCGGGCATTGGAAATCCTCTTCGAAAAGACGACTTTGTTGGAGTTAAAATTGTGAGAAATCTGCGAAACAAGGTTTCAGAGGCTGTTTACCTAATAGAATGTGAGACCGTTCCCGAGAGTTTTATGAAACCAATAGAGGAGTTTAAGCCCACCCACATACTGGTCATCGACGCCGCTCTGTTAAACCTAAAACCCGGCTCTTCAAAACTCGTAGAGCCAACTCAACTGGCAGAACAAACCGCAATATCAACCCACGCTCTACCTCTTCAAATATTCTGTGAATACCTTGCAAGGACAACCAAAGCCAAAATTGCTTTGCTCGTGATTCAGCCTAAGGATGCTAGTTTTGGGGAGGAGCTAACGGCGGAGCTGGAAAAAACCGCAAAACACTTGACGAGTCTTTTGTCAAGAGTTCTTCCGTAAAATGATTTGAATTAGTTCTTACATGTTCTAAACTTAAGTTAGCTCAAAGTCCAGACTGACCTACAACTTAAACGACCTTTGAAGGCAAACGTTTGAATCCTCTTTAAGTCGGCGCTTTCAGGGCTTCTTGGAGCAGTTTCTTTACGATGGAGACTCTCGCCTTTTGCGCAAGAATATCTTTCGTTGTGAAGTCCAAAGCCTCTTCTGGACACCATTCCACGCACTTAGGCTTGCCATCGCAGAGATCACAAACGAACACTTTCTTCGTTTCTGGATGCAACATGATGGCGCCGTAGTCGCAAGCTTCGATGCACCAGCCGCAGCCGTTGCATTTGTCCTCGTCAACTATGATGATGCCCGTTTCTTGAGACTGCTCAAGTGCGTCTCGTGGACACGCGGCCACGCATGGAGGGTCTTCACAGAGTCTGCATGCAACTGCTAGGTTCACGAAGGGGTTCAGGCGCACAGCGCGTATGCGAGATTTCGTCGGATTGTAGGTTTTTTCTTTCTCCACTGAACATGCGTATTCGCAAACACAACAGCCAACGCATTTATCGGGGTCTCCGGAGACAAACTTCTTTTCATGAATCGATGCCATGCTTATTTCCCTCCTTTCCCTTTCTTCTTTGGAGTCTGTGACCTGATCTTTTTCTTTACGATGGGAACGAGATCGATTAAGCCTAGTTCTTTGAGTTTCTCTATGGTGGGAATGCCTTCCTTTGTCCATCCGCGTACCTCATAGTAGTCGTCTAGGCCTATGTCAAACTCTTTTTGGTTGACGTAGGCTCCCTTTGCAAATCCTTCGTCGGGTACTGGCACGCTCATTATTTTCGGCGGCAACTGATCGTATTCCCTTGTTCCCTTGCCCTCTCGGATGTTGATGACTCTTGCTAGGTTGTTTATTCTTTCACCAGCTTGTCTAAGCTCCTCAGGGGTCATCTTGATACCTGTAGCTAAGGTGTAATATTTTGCCATGTCTTCGAGTCCATCGTAGTATACGCCCCTTGAGAACTTACACAAAATAAGCGAGTCGATAGCATTGTATACGTCTTCGTTGTCCATGACTATTTTTCCTCTTCCTTTTTCGATTTTGAAGCGGTCGACCTTTCCCTTTAAGTCAGGTGAGTACGCTCCAGATCGGAGGTGACAAGCTCCACGGAAGGAAACAGAAAACCCTAAGGCAGCGGTTTTCAATGTTCTGAGGTCGTAGCCTGGCAGCTCCAATCCCTTAATGTGATTGGCGTATTTCACTGCTCCTTTGCCAATTTTTTCAGCAGCCCTCATGGTTCCCTCTGCAAGTACGTCTCCTAACCATCCTTTTCGAGAGCCTATTCTCTTTATCATCTCTACCAAGGCTTCGGCGTTGCCAAAGCGAAGGTCTAAACCATCAGTGTCCTTTTTTGTCAGAATCCCATGCTCGTAACAGTCCATGGCGAAGGCTACGATACCGCCCGTGGATATGCCATCCAAACCATAATAGTCGCATAGGTAAATTGCCTCGATGATAGCGTCTAGGCGATCGACACCACAGTTTGGTCCAAGGGACCATAAACATTCGAATTCCACTCTCGCTGTTGTTCCTTTGTACGGCCCTTCAGGAACCACTCCGATGTGGTCGCAGCGCATTCCACATGTCGCGCATCCAATGATTTTCTTAATGTAACGTTCGTTCAAGTATTCCCCACTAACTTTTTCAGCGCCTTCGAAAGTGACCTGGGTGAAGTTCCTCGTGGGTAAAGCTGCTAAAGCGTTGAGGACAAGGACGTTCTCGGGTGTCCCTAAAGTTCTGTATTTTCTCGTAGCCGGCCCCTTCATGCGTTCGTGTATCATCCTTATGAATTCCGTAAACCCTTCGAGGTCCGCTACGTTCACATCATTTGTTCCGCGAACCGCAACAGCCTTAAGGTTTTTGGACCCCATCACGGCGCCCATACCAGTTCTTCCGATAGCTCTGAATTCGTCGTTCAGGGCGCAAGCGACTAGAACAAGGTTTTCTCCTGCTTCACCGATCGCCATCACACGGACGTAAAAATCACCTAAGTCTTCTCTTATGGCTATCTCTGTTTCATGAGGCGGTTTTCCCTTTAGATACTCGGCATCCATTAGTTGGACCGAATCATCGTCAATCCATGCGTACACCAGCTTTTCAGATTTACCTGTAAAGACAACTGCATCGTAGCCAGCACGTTTTAATTCAGCACCAAAGAAGCCGTGGGACTTGGATTCAGCTATTCCTTCGGTTAAAGGTGATTTCGAAACTACTGCGTAGCTGTTTCCTGCTGAGGCTGCCATGGTGCCACTGAGGGGACCTGTTGCAAATACAATAGGATTTTCTGGGCTAAACGGGTCGGTTCCTGGCTTGGAGTTGTCGAGAAATAGGCGCATTCCAAGTCCTATACCGCCTATGTATTTCTTAGCCATCTCTTCCTTCAAGGGTTCAATTTCGGTTTTTCCAGTTGCTAAGTCTACGTGTAGTATTCGTTTAGCGTAACTCAATCTTACTCCTCCAACAGATCGTAACTTTATGCTGAAGAGATATTCAAATAACAGTAGACATTTATTTAGTTTTTCCCAAAATGCACATGAAAGGAAGGATGGCGGGCGAAAGATGAAGGTTAGGGTTCACTACCTAGGTTTCATCCAAAACATGCTGAAGAAAAGGGAAGACGAGTTTGAACTCAGAGAGAAAGCCCTGCTCTCGGACCTCCTAAACAAAATCGCTGGAATCTACGGTGAATCCTTCAAAAAAGAGGTTTACGAACCAGGTCTAAAAGACGTTAAAACAGGGTTTGTTGTCACCGTTAACGGCGTTTTGGTGGGTCAGCTTCACGGGGTAGACACAAGACTAAACGAGGGAGACAGCGTCATCCTCATGACACTCATGAGCGGAGGATAACAGTAAACCAACACAAAAGTTATAGTTTAAAGCCCGTAATTGTTCTGAAACGATGAGAGGGGACACATTGAAAAGCAGAGTTAACACTTTAAAGGGCTTTTTTGAAAAGGAGAAACTGGACGGGTACATTGTCGCAAATGCAACCAACATTCTTTATTTCACCAGCTTCTTGGGCGGGGCTAGGCTGCTTGTTCCGAGGGAAGGTGAGAATGTTCTCTACGTTTACGGAGTTAACTACGAGGAGGCAAAGGAAACAGCCAGAGACTGCAGGGTTGAACTCGTGAAGAGGTGCGAGAACCCGGACAAAAAGGTTGCGGATGAGATTGAAGTCTTAAAGCTCGGACGCGTGGGCTTCGACACCCTAAATTCCTCCGCCTACTTGGAGCTCGCCAAAGCGTTGAAGGGTGTTAAGCTGAAGGCCAGAGGCAAACTGGTCTGGGAGCTTCGTAGTGTGAAGGATGAAACAGAACTGAGGCACATGAGAAGGGCAGCTGAATTAACCGGCGAAGGCATGAAGGCAGCTTTCGAAACAATTAGACCGGGACTGCGAGAATACGAGGTGGCGGCTGAGATCGAGTACGCCATGAGGAGATTAGGCTCATGGGGAGTTGCCTTCGACACAATAGTTGCCTCGGGAGTTCGCTCAGCTTATCCACATGGAGGGTGTACTGACCGAAAGATTAGGAAAGGGGACTTAATTGTGCTCGACATAGGAGCGAAATATCAAAATTATCGAGCTGATTTGACGAGAACTGTGACTGTCGGGAAACCCTCGTCTAAGCAGGTGAGAATTCACGAGGTTGTAAGAGAGGCTCAGGAAAGAGCCTTCCAAAGCGTTCGAGCGGGAGTGAAGGCGTGTGACGTAGACGTTGTTGCTAGGGGACTGATTGAAAGGGAGGGATACAGCGAGTATTTTGTTCACAGCCTAGGACATGGTGTCGGGCTTGACATTCATGAACCGCCCACCTTGAAACCTGAAAGTAAGGACAAGCTTAGCGTTGGAAACGTAGTGACCGTAGAGCCGGGAATCTATATCGTCAAGTTCGGCGGCGTGCGGATAGAAGACACCGTGCTCGTACAAAAGGGCGGAGCAGAGAAACTCACTAAGGTCTCTTACGTTTTAGATGTTGGTAATCAGTTCTAGGCTGAATCAGCTTATACTCAATTTGCTACAAAATAATAAAAGAGAAGATAAGATATAGGGAAACAGGAAGAGCCTACGACTGCTTTCCTTTCTGTCGCTTATCGAAGGAATATTCCGCCCCCACTGCGAGAAAGCCCTAGGATAAAAGCTATCCACCCTTTTTCTTGTTTGGAAGAAAGGAGGCGATGTTGGTGGGCCCGGCCGGATTTGAACCAGCGACCACCAGGTTATGAGCCTGGCGCTCTAACCGTGCTGAGCTACGGGCCCAATTCCATTCTTTTAATTCTCGAAACCTTCTATTAAACTATAACGCTAGGATCGCGATTTTGTACAACTCATCAGAACAGAAAACAAGCGCTGTCTAGAGGAGCCTATCGGGGTCCAATGAGAGAGACCAACCAACAACCTAACAAACCAAAACCAACAATATTTTTAAGGCTAAGAACTTCCTCTAAATACTCTCAAGACGTGCCCCAAAAATGCAAGAAAAAGTCAAGGTCATTCAACAGCGATACAAAATTATCGGCCGAGAAGAGGAACTGGAGAAAGCCTTAGCTGCAGTTTCCTCCGACAAGCACATTCTCTTTGAAGGAACCGTAGGGGTAGGTAAAACAGTCATTGCCATGGCGCTTGCAAATCACTTTAACCGAAAGTTCCACAGAGTCGATGGAGACGAACGGTATACAGAACATAAGCTTACAGGCTGGTTTGACCCAGCGCTGGTCATTGCAAAGGGCTACTCGTGGGAAACTTTCATACCTGGTCCTCTCACCCAAGCCATGAGGAAAGGCTCCTTCCTCTTCATCAACGAATTAAACAGAATGCCGGAAGGAACTCAGAACGTGCTTCTTCCAGCCATGGATGAGAGGCAAATAATTGTCCCAAAAATCGGCACGATTAAGGCCAAATCTGGATTTCTCATAATCGCAACTCAAAACCCTGAGGAGTTTGTGGGCACAAGTCGACTCAGCGAGGCCCTCGAAGACCGTTTTGTGTGGATTCGCCTCGACTACCAATCAGAAGTCGAAGAACAGAGAATAGTTCAGAAGGAAACCAGATGCAAAAACGAGGGCATTATAGCCATAGCGGTGAAGATCGCGAGGAAGACTAGGGAAGACCCGGACATCAGACACGGAGCCTCAGTTCGCGGTGCAATGGACATGACAGAACTGATTCAGCGCCTCTCAGGAAGCCTCACACTGGACCCAGATGTTTGGACCAGAGCGGCAATTATGGCCCTAGCAACAAAGATTGACCTTCAAGATCAAACAACTCAAAAGCTGGAAAAAGTCATCAAAAGAATCATCACCTCAGTCCTGAGCGAGTACGCCAGAGGCGGAGGTAAGCAGGTGACGAGCAGACCAGCAGACACAACCCAAGGGGGGAAGAGGGAGAAAAAGAAATCCTCCTACTTGTCCAATGAAGTAAAGGCAGCCCTCGGCGAAGGAAATCTTTCGAAAGTGATCTATCTTCTCGACCAGAACCCCCAATCGATCTCTGAGATGCTTTTAGAAGAAAACCTCTTTGAGACGATGATGAAAGTAGCCGAGCGTTCAGAGCCAAAATGGCCTGTACTACACCTCCTGTTTATGACCCAAAGGAGCCTCGACCCTACACGGAGGCGGATAGCGAGAAAAATTCTGAGCCGAACCATTGGACGAATGGCAGCCCAAATAGTTGGAAGGGGAATCAGCCCCACGGAATATGTTAACGTCCCTTTTCAACCAGGCCTAGAAGAATTTAACCTAGAAGAAACCCTCGAGAACAAGTTGGGTAAGAGTTTCCTTGATTACCAAGACATAGTATCAGTCGAAAGACGTCGAAAAAAAAGGGGATTTTCACTAATTCTAGACGCCAGCAACTCAATGCAGATGGAAAAAATAGTAATTGCGGCGTTGGCAGTCGGAGTCTTCGCGTACAGGTTTTGCGGCGACCACTATTCCGTAATCACCTTCAAGGATCATGCGCAATTGCTGAAGTCCATAAAGGATAGTCCGGATATGGAGAAGCTGATTGACAAGATGCTGAACGTCCAACCTGGGGGATTGACAAATATAGAGGAAGCTCTGCAAATGGGCTTAGAAGAACTTGAAAAGTTCCGTCAACTGGAAAGCGCTGGCATTCTCATAACTGATGGCTGGGTTACCAAGGGCAGGGATCCGATTAAGATCGCGGAGAAATATCAGAGGCTCCATGTCATACAGGTTCCACTCGCCGTGGGCGGCGGAGACTCAGAAATGTGCATAAACCTCGCGAAGGCTGGTAGAGGAAAGTACTCCTATGTTCGCGACTTTTACCAGCTGCCCCGTGCTATCATGAACACGATGAAGTGACGAGCCGAATTCACGTCGACACAACTGGTTGGCATAACCATTTCCACAAGGTGCAGTATCAAACCTTAAATATCTTTATAAGTTCTCAGATTAACGGCGCCGCTGAGAGCGTTGAGCCGCCGTACACGCACGCGCTGCGTGGACGAGAGCTCAGTTAGGTAGAGCAACGGGCTGTTAACCCGTTGGTCGTCGGTCCGAGTCCGACCGGCGGCGCCACAATTTTCAAAAAGGGGCTTATTTCGGAGAGATCGGTTTCGACAAGGGTACTGGTACCAGTACTAGTACAAAATGTTGACAAGGCTCTAGCAGAGTTTTGGGAATACTGCGTAGTTGCTGAAAGACTTACTGAAAGGGTTTCTGGAGACTATCGACAGATTGCAAAAAGACTCCTAAAGTTTGCTAATGGCATGGTGTCTGAGAAAACCATTAGAGACTATCTAGCAACGTATCTGGGTAGGGCACCCAAAACCTACAACAACCAGCTTGACGGATTAAGAGCCTTCATAGGAAGATACCTAAAACGATCAGACTTAATTAAAGGCTACAAAAAGGCCTACCAGCCACAAGACTATCAACCAGAACTACCCACAAAAGAACAGCTCAGAAAAGGGTTCTACGCTTTGACTAGTGAACTTGAAAGGTCACTATACCTAATGTATGCAACTGCTGGACTTAGAAGGTCTGAGGCTTTAGGACTAAGGAAAAATCCTGACGTAGACTTCAAATTGAGATGTATCAGATCGAAACACGACACTAGAACCAAAAAGGCTGGAGTGACGTTCTACAACGAAGAATGCGAAGAACATCTACAAAAATACCTGAGTTCCAGAAACGACAGCAATGAAAGAGTGTTCGTTATTGGTTCCAGAAGATTCAGAGACATTTGGGACAAAGCAAGCGAAGCTAGCGGTTTCAGAATCACCCCGCAAGTGCTGAGAGTATGGCACTCTACCGAATTGGGTGAACTTGGAGTTCCAGACCGCTACGTAGACGTGTTTCAAGGAAGAGCACCCAAAAGCGTCTTAGGCAAATACTACACTGGAAAAGACCTTTTGCGACTCAAACGCATATACGACAAAGCTGAGCTGAAAGTGCTCAGCTAACCCCCCTTTTTTGTTCCTAACTTTCAATTATTATTCAGGTTCTGCGGGCGCTACGGTATAGAATAGGCGACTATTTATTTCCTATCAAAGCTTTTACGCTTTTTTCAATGTTGAATGGTTTCTTTTTTGATATTGCCTGTGATAGATATGGGAACGCTGAAATAGCCTCTGAAAGTTTATCTTCTAGCTCAATTCCGACAGGAATTTCCCGTAGCATGTACATATCCATGAACATTGCTTTCGGTAAAAGTTGTAGTTCGTCCTTCTCCTTCTCTAGTTTGCGTCTAATTGATTTCATCTCTTGCAACTCAGCTGTCAGACGTTCAATATTTGCTTCAACTAGTTTAGTCTGATTTTCGAGTTTCTCTAAGCTCTTTCGCAAATTTGCCATTTCCTTCTCTTCGCGCGCCGACGGGCTTATTTCGGCGCCCGATTTCCTCACTCTTGTAAGCGTTGCTGCTATCCAGTCAGCCAGCACTTTTTCGAAATTCTTGGGCGAGTTGCATGCCGTTATTATTACGATTGCGAACTGAGCAATCATGTGAGCATCTTCGTCTTGCCTGAGAATTAGATCCCGAATTGTTTTTTGAGGTATGTTCTTTAGTTTTTTCAATTCGTGCATTCTTTTGCATCCGGTGAATTGTAACCAGTCCAAGATCTGAAGAATTTGGCCTGCAACTTGAAGGAGTTGCGGCTTTATTGCAACTCCACCTATGCTTAATGGGACTTGGACGGGGCCTTTGACCGTTGCGATTTCGATTCTCGTGCCAGAATATTTCACCATTTGTTTACAATCAGAGAACAATCCCAATGTTTTCAACTCTTTTTTCGCGATTAGCCTTCTTGTGTAACCTCTAATTTAATTGGGCGGGTTTATTACTTTTTTCTAGTTCTGAACCTTGCATGTGCCCTCTCTCCTAAATTTAGTGTACGAAATTTTCAAGCCTTGCCTTGATGTAAGGTTTTAAAGATGAGTTTAGTACTAGTACCGTTAACGTTCTTTTCTATCTGCTAAACTCAAAAGAAAGTCAGATCAAGCTTGTTTTATCACAGATCAACGGGCTACGAACCCGTAAAATATAGTAATTTTTCTGATAAGGTATTTTGCGCAAGCCCCCCATAAGATCAAAATCTCAAATTTTGGTGATCGCTAACCCCACGTTAAGTGGTCTTCAAATCTCCGAAAAGTTTAGTGTGGCATTATGCGCGCGTAAGAAGTAGCCTAATCATCCTAAAACCATTTTAAAACAACCTGTGTAAGTGTTGGAACAACCCAATTTGCGTTCCTTTTCAGCCATTTCCATGATGTTTGAATCTTACCTACATCAGGCTCCTTACTGTTAAGTTCTTCTTCTAAAAGATTTAGCTGTTTCTTAACTTCTTCCCTTAAAGCCTTTGGTATATCTTCCTTCTTCTCAGTCATGTTACGAGCTTGTTGGAAAGCAGTAGTTACTTGTTGAAAATTAACCTGAGATTCAACTGCTTGAATGACGGGTGCATAAACAGGAGCATGAATTTCCTGAATGGCTTGTATAAAGGGAAATCGTTGAGCATACTTTTCTTTGTTTGTAACGACATCTATGCCAAATGCTGTTATTCGAGCACCATACCAATACTGGTCGTAACCAACGTGGAGTTCGATAAGACCTTTCTGTTGAAGATACACCATATTAAAATTCAATTTTTCATTAGGAATTTCCAGAATCTGTTGAATGTCTTGTCTACTTAAAGGAGGAAAACTCCCCTTTGTCTCTTTCTGAGCGAAATTGTAGAGGGTTTCCAGCACACGCCGACGGATTTCATTATCTGTAAGTCTGAATGGTTCATTGCACATAATTTACAGTGAGGAAATACAATTATTTAAAATGCGCGCGCATTCATATGTTTCTTCCAATATGAACAATCATGAATATCGATGTCATCTGGACAAGCGTGCATACATGCTTCTGAATCTCCCATCAGATGATAGCGGTTGACTTCTTGTTTATGCAAGATTGCCTTTTTTCCACATGCAAAAGTGTATTCAGTAGGTCTTTCTAAGAGGATTTTAATTAGCTCGCTTGCTTCTTTCTTAGAGAGTTGCGAGACACTTTTCTTACCATGCTCTTTAAGATAATCTGCTATATCTTTTTCATCTTCTCTTTTGGAATATTCATAACTCGATAGATTCTTAATGTATTTTTTTTGTCTTTCTGATATTGTGTCCATATTCGAGAGAATAACGGTTTTTGACTTAAGTAGTTTTTTCAAGAAGGTTCTGTTAATGCGCGCGCATTGAGTTAGCCAAATTATTTCCTTAAAACATGAGACAAATACACTGCAATCAGTGGTCCAAAAATTGTGCCAAACAACAGAAAAGCACTATCGGTGGAAATGCGTCCGTAGTGAAGTCCTAATAAGGCGGGAATAAATCCGACAGCGAAAATCAAACTTACAATTATTGTGTGTTTTGGAACAGTATGGGTTGTAAAGAAAGCTGAACATCGGGCTACGAATCCCAACTTTGCAGTTTCATAGGAATCCAAATTGTCAGACATTGACTTGTTGGCCTGTTGCAAATTTTCGAGGGAAGGATTAAGCAAGTAGTGCGCAAATTGATAAAGAGCATGTTCTACTTTTTTCAGCGTTTCCTCGTCTTCTCTTTCCAAATTTGGAACCACTCTTTTCCACAGATTTTCCAAGATACTAGAGATGACTCCTCCGTAAACTTTCTTAGCCAGTCCGAAGTCGCCTAAGTTCCAATCTTTTTTGGCAGTTGCAAGAAGTCCTTTACCGCTCTTAACTGCCTTCTTTCTGAATTCTTCTTTTAGTGCAGAAGGTTCGCTCTTATGATAGTCTTCTAAACTTTCAAGGATAGAACATGTATGATACAACATTAGGTTGTCCGCGTCAGGTCGATAAACGAGTCCTTTTCGTCTAACCAAAACCATGGCACCAAATGCTAGAAACACATATACCATAAACAAAACTGTGACTATGCTTTGTTCAGTAGAGTATTCGCTCACACCAGTGGCAAAAAGGTTAAAACCTCTTGTTATTGCTGCTAAAACCAATATAAACCACGCAATGATAAAAGAGCGTCCAATCCAGTTTTCCACTCTTACGTATTTAAGCCATCTTTTTACTTGTTTTTCTAGGTTTCTATATCTGTCTTCAAGTCTACTATCGAGCATGTAGTATCCTTAATATTCTAAAGTATTTAAGATATAGTTTTATTTTCAATACAAGAATGTGCGCGCTTTAAGTCGTTTAAGTCGACCTCTTCGTGCGCGCGCGTTAGCGTTGTTGTTTTAACTTCTCCCTTGCTGCGGAAACATAATATTGAAACAAAGGATTGTTAAGGAAGGGCGGCGCATAACGTTCAATATCCAATATAAAACAAGGATGTCTTGTAGATGAGAAAAAATGAACTTTTTCATGGTCATCCACAATTATTGCTTCCAATTCTAAGTTGTATTTCTTCATGATTTTTCTTCCATAAATACGAAGCAAGTTCATGATTTTATAAATTAACTTATGGTCTCGGAGACTTAGCAACAAATCAACGTCGTGTGCGCTGTATCCTCGTTTTGCCATACCGAGTATAACATCCATTGAACACTTCAATTCTGCTAACTCGGTTTTTAGTTCGTTTATTTCTTGAATCTGTCTAAGGTATATTCGTTTGTTCAAGTGACAACTGTATAGAAGCGTGCACACAAAAAGAGGGGGTATAGAAGAGTTTCTAGACCTTGAAGAAAGTTACATAGGACACTTGTATTTGCCTTTTTCCAACCACTCTAGCGCCTCAGCTTCCCTAATTCGTTGTAGACGTCGCTTTTCTTCTAGAATCATGATTTCGTTATACTTTTCAGATATCAGGGCTCTAATGACTTCTGTATTCTGCTTTAGACCCATATACCTCTTTAC
>JGI24422J19971_10000944_pt1 | contig 17140 bp, 19 predicted proteins | sample DeeMarSWOR152_54_FD_19971 | JGI IMG/M metagenome (IMG submission 19971) | reverse complement strand
GGCTTTTAACATGTTATTTGGTGTTAAAACCCGCGATCATCTAGAAGTAGCTGCAGAGCATGTTCCTTGTCCAAGGAAATCACCTCCAATAATGACAGAATCTGGTCGTTGACTTCATCATATTCTCCTGAGGCAGCTGAACGGCTATGAGCCTTGCTCTCCTTGGTGAAGCGTCACATTCAAATCTCATCTCGAAGCACAGCCGGGTTTAAGGATTGTGCCTTTTTTAGATCACCGAAAGGGGCGCAGGGTCTAGATTTATGACCGCCTATTCCACCGTTATTTTATCTTTGTTGGCCTCAAAGGTCTTTGGCCCAATGCCCTTGACCTTCATAATGTCTTCTATCTTCTCAAAGGGCCCGTATGTCTCCCTATAGTCGATGATCCTTTGAGCATATTTCGGACCGATCCTTTCAAGCGTCATCAATTCTTCCAAAGTCGCTGTATTCAAGTTGATCTTCTCCGCGGCTATCAAAAAAGCAGGGGCCGCCAACATGCTGATTAACACGATACACATGGCAATCTTAAAAGTTCGTTTTTTCATCTTAGCCTCCTTTCCCCATCCCATTCTGTTAATTTGCTCCTGCACCCCTTGCCTGCTCTCATACGCTACTAATAGGTTCGTGGGGCATCGTCAAGAAGTTCTCATCTCTCCATCATTTAAGAAAGATGCCCTACCCTAATCCTTTTCCAATTCCCTCTTTACAATATCTCCTAAGGTCTCCACGAATTCACGGGCTTCATCGTACCAATCACTTACTTCATCGGGATCAAAACGGATCAAATCTGCATAGTCACCCTTTTGTCTATTGTCAAATAACCTATCGTAGATTTGCCCTAACCCTATTTCTACCAAACCAGGTGTTTCACAAAGTTTTGATGAAAGAGGCTCCGGACGCCGCTGTGTCTCGCTGAGGATATTCCTCTTGAGAGCAGGAGAGCAGATACGGCATAGAAACAAGCATAGTAAAGCCGATTCACGAAGGCATTGGCATGAGCACGTTCTAGAAGGATTCCAGCCTCTTCAAGCGATTCTCGTGCGCGCTCAAGGCGATAGGTTATCAAAGTGCGCGTCTCTTCTTTCATAAGATCACACCGTCTCTGACTACATTTTGATAAAACGGCATTGCACCATACAGGGCTGAATTCCAATCCTTCCTGCTTACCAGGATCACCGTAAGAACAGCTCCTGTCTCTAACTCGATCGGAAATAACTGCCGACGAAAATTATCCTCTCTTTTAAGGGTAACATCCCCGTCAGTCAGGATGAGAAAATCATAATCGGATTCTGGATTCGCATCACCTCGTGCCCGAGACCCGTAAAGAATGATTTCTACTGAAGGGTCAAGGCTTCTAATTGAATCCCGACATCTGGCTAATAGAGTCCTCTCCGTTTCTGTTTTTGCCGTGAGCTCATTGAGTTGTTTCATTTTACACGCTCGCCATCCTTAAAGAGTCTGTTGTCCACTCGGTTGGGAAATCAAGGTCTTTTTCCAGCACTATTTAATCGGTTGTATTGGGTAAGTACGGATACATCAGACGGATTTTCCAGTACGCCTAGCCGCAGCGTTGTTCTCAAGTGCGTGGATTATCAGTTCACTTGTATGGCCGTCTCCGAATATATGTCTTTGCGACTGGGGAGGTGGTTGTACGGTTCGCGCTTTCTCAAGAATTAGGGAAACATCGCTTCCGACTACTACGCTCCACCCTGCCTCAACCGTTTCAATCCATTCGGTTTCCGGTCGCAGGGCTATACAGTGGACCCCCACGAAATATGTCTCCTTTTGTATGCCACCGGAATCAGTAAGGATCAAAGGGAAAAGGAACTGAAACCTCAATAATGGCGTCCCAGCATATCCAAGTACGTACTTGACAGACGGAGGATGGGCTATTGAACGGTTATCCGATCCTTGTTTGCCTCCCAGGCCCTGGGGCCGATTCCGGATACAAGCATAATATCTTCGGGCTTTTCAAAGGGACCATTTTTCTCGCGGTATTCAACAATCCTCTGAGCAAGTTTAGGACCAATCCATTTNAGCTCCATGAGCTCTTCCACAGAAGCGGTATTGATGTTGATCCTCTTTACTTCACCAGCTGATACCAACGGCACCAATGAAAATGTCACGAGAAAGCCCAGAGCCAAAATCACGACAAAGGGTTTCCTGCATCGTTCCATGCTATCCCTCCTTCCTCTATCCATTCTAACCCAAGAGCTATCTCGCCCTATGATTGCCAACAGTTTTGACTACGGATATATGCCCCGTCCAACCCCAAAGTAGTCAAATCCCACCTCGATCGCCTTTTTGGGTTCGAAGATATTTCGCAAATCAAGGATCACCGGTTTGGCCAGGTTCTTTTTCAGCCTTTGGAGATCAATGTTCCGAAACTCATTCCACTCGGTAAGGAACACCAACGCTTCTGCCTCCTTGGCCGCCCCGTAAGCATTCCTGCAAAATGTGAGTTTCTCGTCCTCTACGAGCTTTTTAAACTCAGCCATTCCTTCGGGATCGTAGGCTTTAACCGTTGCCCCTTTACTTAATAACTCCTTGACAATATCAATGGCAGGGGATTCCCTCACATCACTCGTGTTGGGCTTGAAGGTGAGACCTAGGACACCAATAGTTTTTCCCTTTACGGGGCCAATAGCGTTTTCTATCTTGGCAATCATTTTGGCTTTCTGGGCTTGATTTACCCCAATAACCGCCTCAACAATACGCATCGGTGACTCTACGGATTTCCCCAGATGGGCAAAGGCAAGGGTATCCTTTGGGAAACAGGAACCCCCGTATCCCGGCCCGGGATGTAAGAATTTCGGGCCAATCCTCTTATCGAGGCCCATAGCCCTAGCTACGTCATGAACATCGGCGCCGACCTTTTCACAGATATTGGCCACCTCGTTGATAAAGGATATTTTTGTTGCCAAGAATGCATTGGAGGCATATTTGATTAACTCAGCCGTCTCAAGGTTGGTCACAATAAATGGCGTTTCGATGAGGTAGAGTACCCGATATATGTCCTTCACAATCGCCAAAGCCTGGGCGCTGTCAGATCCCAGCACCACCCTATTCGGTCTCATGAAGTCCTCAATAGCAGATCCTTCTCGCAGAAATTCAGGATTTGACACGACATCCACGTTGACATTTTCCCTCAGCTTTGCATGAATTATCTCCTTAATCCGCCGGTTCGTGCCGACCGGCACGGTGCTCTTCACGACAATGACCTTGTAATCATCAATTACCTCCGCAAGCCTTCTGGCTACCTCCTCAACTTGGGAGAGATCCGGCTCACCCCTGCCGTCATCCGGCGTACCAACAGCTACGAAGATGACCAGCGAATTCTCAACCGCCATTTTAAGATCGGTAGTAAAGGACAGTCTCTCATTTTTTACGTTCCTTTCCACCAGTTCTTCAAGGCCAAATTCATAGAACGGTATCTTTCCATCACTAAGGCTCTTTATGCGGTGGGAATCTATGTCGACACAGATAACCTGCATACCAAAATCCGCCAGCCCTGCCCCTGACACCAATCCCACGTAACCCGTGCCAATCATCGTAATGTGCATTGCGTCTTCCCCCAGCCAGAGTATTGGCTATAGAACTTACAATATAACTTTAGATATTCTATATAAGCGTTTAATATTAAATATCATTTGTTATCAGGAATTTTAACCCAATGTCACGATCTTTTCCTTAGAAATCCTTTGCTTTACTAGGTTATCGACCTGAGCGTCTTTTGAATGAAGAGAGGTAACGAGAATCCTGTCAAAGTCGATCTTTTTCGATTCTCCTACGGACTTAATCTTAAAACCCAAGAACTCCTCTCCCCGTTTTTGGTCGTCTACGATCGCAACAAGGTCGATATCCCTTCCCCTCAGCGCTATGGAGGCAATCTCAGCCAGGTCATTTGCACCATAGAAGATCACCTTTCTGACGCCGCCCTTTTCAAAACCGTTGAGCAAATTCTCGAGATCGTTCATTGCGCTCTTATAAAAATGGAGGGAATANCCGATGAACTCNTAGGTTAGCCTCGTTTTCTCGGCAAACCCCTTCGGGGTAAGCATATACCGAACCCGGTTCTTCGGGATCGTGGTGATCTTCACATATCCCTTTTTCGCGAGCCGTTTAATGAAGGAGTTTACCAGCCCCAACGATATGTTGAGCTTTCGTGCAAGATCACGCTGGCTCGGGCTGTGGTTATTGTCTATCTCCTCCAGGAGCTGAAGGGACCTAATATCCTGTGGATCCATTTCCTAAGACGTTGGTAAATTGGGAATATTGCATGCTTTAATGAACTGACCAGGACTTATGGGGCAGATCAATGATGCGCAGGGCTGAGGGCAAAGAGCAAGGGGCTTAGGCTATCGCTCTTCAAGGGCGTTTTGACAGCTCCGCCCCTTGGCTTACATCAAAGGAAGCTATAACATGCTGATAATATTCAGTTTTTCGAGAGATACGGAAAAAGTGCGTTCAAAATATGAACATATTTTGGAAGCCCTGTCAAGAAAAAAATGGGGTGTGTTCAAAAAGGCTGGCAGACCTCTTTTATCATATCCTCCATCCCGATTCGCGCAAGCTCTCGGGCTGTAAGCCATTTGCTTCCGCTTTTTATGAATGTTGAAATATCCAGCACATTTTCAGATAAAGATAACTGGGTCTTGGTGAAACTGTCTTTCCACAAAATGGCTCCATCCTCAGAACTCACGAGATGGAGGTCAAACCCTATGGAAGCCGCTGAACTAACCGCATATGCTGTTCCAGCTCTCTCGCGCCATCGGTAGACATATCCGAACAAGACGGCGTCGGCTGACAATGCCTTGGCAGTCGCTTGGAGCGCACTTGTCACACTCTGAGATGGACCCCCTGAAAAGACCTCCCGCGCCTGTGACGGCGAAACTAATGCATACCGATGTGATGCCTGCAGGCACGTGTAAAGATCAAAACTCAGGTCCCTGGCAACATTATCAGGCACCGGCTCAGCCATAAAGAGGGCTCCGCAGAGCGGGCAGTGAAAGAGCCCCGGGCTTTCCTCCGCTGAGAGAGCTCCGTAGAATCCAACTACAGCCACCCTTTCTATCTCGGCTGGTAAAGATTGTTTTGGCCGGTATTGATAGGGCAGCGTCTGACAACCAAACACAAAAACCAGAAGGGAAATGGTTATGCGCATGGCGACTAAGACTTCAATGTGCCGTGGATGATTCACTAAAGGAGGCCTTTGGTAGAGGGAACACCCTCGAGCCTTTGCTCCCTTTGGCAGGCCTCGTCAAGCGCCCTTGCAAAGGCCTTAAAGACTGCCTCAGCACTGTGATGCGGATCATCGCCGGATTGCAGCGCGATGTGCATAGTAAGGCCCGCATGATTTGTCAAGGCCCTGAAGAACTCGCTCAGAATGCCAACGTCAAAGTTTCCAGACAAGGGTGTCTTCAGTGGAGCGTTATAGGAGAGATAGGGCCTGTTTGAGATATCAAGCACGACCTGTGCAAGGGCCTCATCCATAGGGACGATTGCCTGCCCGAACCTCTTTATTCCCTTTTTTTCGCCCAAGGCCTGCTTGAGTGCCTGTCCCAGACAGATACCGAGGTCTTCAACGGTGTGATGATAATCCACTTCAGTATCTCCTTTCGCCGTAACGGTAAGATCAAGGAAACCATGGGCTGCCATCAACTCGAACATATGGTCCATAAAGGGGATACTCGTATTTATGGAAGACTGACCCTTTCCGTCCAGATTCAGCACAACCTGGATGTCTGTCTCCCTGGTTCTTCGGGTAACCTCGGCACTCCGTTCCATTCAATTCATACCTAACTCTTTAAGGCCTGGTGGAGATGAGGGGATTCGAACCCCCGACCTGTACGTTGCGAACGTACCGCTCTCCCAACTGAGCTACATCCCCACTGTGACGCTAATCTGCCATGTTTCGCTTCCCTATTCAAGTTAAATATTGGCGCATCGCCATCAGTTTACCCCGGTTCCGGTGTCGTTCTGCCCCTCAGAAGGTCAATCAGGTATGACAGTTCTTGACTTCCCAGAAACCTTGCCAAGATGAGGTATAGAGCCATTCCTGCACCGATTATCACACAGATGCCAAAAGCCATGGGCACAACGCCCTGCGCCAGAACCCCGCCCAATATCTTAATGGCTAGAAGGTGAATGCAGGCACCCATGACAAGGGAGGCAACAAAGGACCGGACCATCGAGGTTGCCACTACCCTCCCCTCAATACCACCGAGCCGTCTTCGCAGGAGCACTATGAGCATGATGAGTTGAAAGGTAGAGGCTAGGGAAAGGGCCAGCGCCAATCCTCCATGCTCTAGGGGAGTCCGCATCAGGAGGATGGAAAGGAGGATATTTGTCAGCATAGCGACAACTGCCACCTTGACCGGGGTTTTAGTATCCTGCAACGAGTAGAAGGCAGACACAAACACCCTCAGACCAGCAAATGCCCAGAGTCCCACAGAATAGTACAGAAGGGCCCGTGCGGTCATGAGCGTTGTGGTTTGACCAAATGCACCTCTTTGAAACAAAAGTCTAACGATTGGCTCCCTCAGGACGATCAACCCAACCATTGCCGGAATGGTTATAAACATGGTAAGGCGCAAGGCATGGGAGAGCGTACCCTTGAGTCCTGTTATGTCTCCAGCTGCAGCCTCCCTTGACAGAGATGGAAGCACAGCCGTACTAATTGCTATGGCAAAAACGCCGAGGGGGAACTGGACGAGTCTGTCAGCATAATAGAGGAAGGAGACACTCCCTTCCCTGAGTAGTGAAGCCAACAAGGTGCCAACTAATTGATTTACTTGATAGATAGCGGACCCAAAAATGACCGGAAGAACAAGCATTCCAATCCGTTTCAAGCCGGGATGTGTCGGTTTCCACGTGAGCCCAAGGGAGAACCCCTTCTTCAGGAGGTAAGGCACCTGTAGAGCCACTTGAAGAACGCCCCCTGCTATCACGCCGATGGCGAGTCCCACGGTCGGCGTTTTCATCAAAGGAGCTAGAAAAATAAGAGCAGCAATCATACCGAGATTTAAGAAGACCGGAGCAATTGCAGGCGCTGCAAAGTGTTTAAGAGAGTTGAGAATGCTCATAAAGAGGGCCAGCACGCTTACGAGAAAGATATAGGGAAACATAATCCTTGTTAGCAAAACGGTGAGGGCGTACTTCTCGCCCATACCCCCGAAACCAGGGGCGATAATCCTGATTATCAACGGTGAAAAGATGACCCCGAGGAGCGTAATTGCGGTAAGCAGGAGGATCAGCACTGTCAAGACAACCCGAGCCAAGAAGAAGGCCTCCTGCCTGGACTTAGTCTCCAAGTATTGCGTGAAAACCGGGATGAAGGCAACTGAGAAGGAGCCCTCTGCGAAAAGCCTTCGGAGAAGATTTGGAATCCGGAAGGCGACAAAAAAGGCATCTGCGGACATGCCGGCGCCAAAGAAATTGGCGATAAGGATATCTCGCGCCAATCCCAGGAGTCGGCTGACCAGCGTGAAGGTGCCTACAATACCCGCCGCCTTTGTAACGAGTGCATTCTCATTCATCAGCGCCACGTCATAATGAAAGATAACCTATCGCTTTCTACACCTTGTCTTGTTTGGATATATAGATCTCTTTTGATTAACGCTTTGGCTCCGCACATATGCTGAAANTATNGNATAACCTCAATTCGTATCAAGAGGGAGGGGGTTTTCGTCAGCTCCNAAGCTCCCGGGTTGNTCTTTTCAGCGACCTGGCACGCANGGGATTCGTCTCCAGCTCATGTTCCCTGAGCNATAAGAANGCCCGAGCTTGNTANGATCGNATCGTGCCAGNGCAGGCCTANCATAGTGAAATCTAGGCCCTTGTTTNAGGGCATACCGCAAAAAAAAGAGATATACATACCCTTAATAACGTAACGCNACCCCGCTCACACACAAAAAGCCTTGACAGGATGCGGTGATTGGTTTAGGGTGCCGTCTACTAAGAGATATACCTATCCTGCAATAACGAGGAGGTAGCAATTTGGCAACCCACAAGTCCGCGATTAAGCGGGCCAGACAAAACGAGGCACGAAGAGTTCGAAACCAGGCCTATAAAACTCAAGCCAAGACCGCCGTCAAGGAAGTAAGGCTGGCTATAGAAAACAACGCCTTGGAGGATGCGCGGGTCTCCCTCTCAAGGGCTGTGTCAATCCTTCAAAAGGTCCAGTCGAAAGGCGTTATCCACAAAAACACCACCAGCCGGAAGATCTCTCGACTAACCCAGCAGGTAAATGAGCTTGCTGCTAGGCCATCGGAGGAAAGCAAAGGCGAAGAATCAGGTTCTCCACCACAAGATCCCCCCTCGAACCAATCCTGATGCGCCCATCCGCATCATAGAGTTTTGCCAGGGCCTCTTCGAGCTCCCCTTCCTGCCACACACCTTCCTGATCGATGCACTTCTCTATCACAAACTGAGGCAATGGTTTCAGTCTTTCCGCCATGGCGCGCTTTCCTTCTCCGGCCCTAAGCCCCGCTTTGGTCCTCAGAAGTAATCTCATCTGTCGAGCCAACATCCCCAGAATTCCCAGAGTCGCCTTTGTATCCCGACCTTCAGTATCAAAAAGCCTCGCCAACGCTTCGAGTGCACGAGGTGCATCCTTGCGAGAAACATAGTCCACCAGATCGAATACAGTGAAAAGCCTACTAAAGCTAGCCAATTGCTTGATGTCCTCGATGGCCAGTCTGGAATTGGTATGCCTGAGGCAAAGCTTAGATAGCTCACTGTGGAGATCACGCAAGTTGTTTCCCACCGTCTGATAAAGAAAGGCTACCGCATCTCGCTCAATGGTTAGGTCTAACTCCTTTGCCTTTTCCTGAATCCAGGCCAAGATCTGTCTTTCACTGAGCTTCTTAAAGTGCACGGCCCGTCCATGTTGTTTGCATTGCTTGTAAAGATCGTGCGATAATCCCGCCCTGCCTACCACCCAAATGATGCAGGCGGAATCAACGGGGTTTTCCAAATAGGGAACAAACACATCGAGCTCAGCTTTAGAGAAGCTCTCAGCTCCCCGCACAATGATCAGTCGACGAGAACACATAAACGGAAGCAACCGAGCCCTATTGAGTATCTCTTCGGGGGAGACCTCTCCCCCATAAAGGGTCTCAAGATTGAATTCCTTGAGTGTGTCAGGGATGAGCTCTCTTTTTATCGTATCCAGGGTGATTTCAAGCCAGAAGTCTTCAGGGCCATAAAAGAGGTAGAAAGGCGCCAAAGTCCCTTTCCTGAGGGCAATAAGCACATTCTCCGGTGCTAAATCTCTCATCAAAAACGGTCCATGGTCCTGGAAAAAATTCGCTTGGCAACCTCCCGCGCAATTGAGTTCAGCGCCAGCCTTTGGTTGTACTGTGTGACCAATGGATCTAAACTCACCTGAAAAATGGCTTTCTCGGTGATATGAGCGTCCTGCCAGATTGTCTCGCCGCTTACCCTATCGGTTACCGTGACTGTAAGGCTGACCCTTATAATTCTGGATCGGGTGACCTCATCCGTTGACACGAAACCGTGAATGGTCTCCCGAGTTACCCTATAGGTGAGTGGCTCCGTTGTGATCGAATGGAGATCCCCTCGCAGGACAGCTCGTGCCCTAGTTTCGTTCTCGATCCTTACCCTGGAATGACTAATAAATTCCTGCCGGACTATTGCGGCAAAGTCCTGCTCAACTCCCGCATAGGAAGAGCTACTGGAGAAGGGCGGAATGGCTATGGATTCAAGATCCCCATTCAGAGGAGACCCGGCAGGCCTAAACTGATAACCGCAGCCGAGGATAAGAGAGCAAAAGACGACTACTGCTGCTGTGTTCGTGAATCCCTTGAGAAACCTCTCACGGCGACGCTTCATTCAGTTTCAACTCATTTCTGTCTCGATATCTGGGGATATGTTACTGATTAGACTACTATGTTTACCAGTTTTTTCTGAACAACGATCACCCGCCTTATCTTCTTTCCGCTGGTAAAATGCTGAACTCTCACATCGCTCAATGCCTGATCCTCGATTTGTTGGTCAGTAAACGATACCGGTACTTCAATCCGGCTCCTTACCTTGCCGTTAACCTGAATGACAACAAGACGAGCGTCCTTCTCCAGGGCCTTCTCACGGTAAGTGGGCCATGGTACAGTTGCCAGACTGTTTTCGTGCCCCAGGATGCTCCACAGTTCCTCTGTGATGTGCGGGACAACTGGATGCAAGAGCACGAGTATGGCATCCGCTGCCTCTCTGATGATGGACCAGTCAACCTCGGAGATCTCCGAGTGGGTGTTCAGATACTGGTTTACCATATTGAGTAGTTCCATAATCGCACTAATTGCGGTATTGAAATGGAACCTATCCTCTATATCCTCGGTCACCTTTTTTATCGTCTCGTGCGTCTTGCGATGGAGATCTCGTAAATCAACCGAAAGATCAGGCACACCGTCATACGGCTTAACCTTAGACAGTGGCTCCCAGTTCTCCACAACGAGCCGCCACACTCTATTCAGAAATCTCCAGGACCCTTCAACGCCCTCATCGCTCCATTCAAGATCCCTCTCAGGTGGGGAGGCAAACAGACAGAACATCCGAACAGTATCTGCACCATACCGATCGATAAGCTGCTGGGGATCAACTACGTTTTTGGTGGACTTAGACATTTTCACGGAACTGCCGATCTCAATCTCCTTACCACAATGTTTACACCTACCGTCATTAAGTTCCTCCGGGAAGAGATAACCATGGACCGGACACCTAACGGTCTCCTTGCATACCATTCCCTGGGTTAGCAGATTGGTGAAGGGCTCATCTATCCCGATATAGCCCATATCCCTCAAAACCTTCGTGTAAAAGCGAGAATATAGCAAATGTAGTATGGCATGCTCGATGCCCCCAATGTACTGATCTACAGGCATCCAGTAGTGAACCTTTTTCTTATCGAACGGACCACCATCATATCGGGGCGATGCGAATCTCTCAAAATACCATGATGATTCAACGAAGGTATCCATGGTATCTGTTTCCCTTCTTGCAGGGCCATCGCACTGCGGGCATTGGGTCTCGTAGAAAGAGGGCTCAAATGGGAGTGGTGATTTACCTCCCTCCTTGAGATCCAGCTCCAGGGGGAGCAACACTGGCAGCTGATCCTCCGGTACCGGCACGACACCGCAGCGCTCACAATAGATAATGGGGATCGGCGCACCCCAATATCTCTGCCGACTAATTCCCCAGTCCTTAAGCCGATAGTTCACCGTCTTATATCCCATCCCCTTCGATTCTAGAAACTCGGCTATATTATCCAAGGCATCGAGGTTGCGCACTCCGTCAAATGGACCCGAGTTGACCAGAACACCCTCGTCAACATAGGCCTCCTGCATCTCGTCCTCGGTGAGGTCTCTGTCCTCTGGCCTTATGACGACCCTGAGCGGCAGCCCATACTTCTTGGCAAACTCAAAGTCCCTCTGATCATGGGTGGGGACTGCCATGATTGCACCTGTCCCGTACTCAAACAGGACGAAATTCGCCACATAGATAGGTATCTGCTCACCGGTTACCGGATTCAGGCAATATCTCCCGGTGAATACCCCCTCCTTGATCGTCCAATCGGCCGTTCTCATGAAGGTATCAACCTTCAGCGTCCTCTCGACAAACTGCTCGACCTCCTTTTCCTGGGGATACCCCTCTGTTAGTTCCTTTACCCATGGATGCTCCGGGGCAAAACAGAGAAATGTTGCACCGTAAACGGTGTCCTGCCTCGTCGTAAACACCTCGATTACTCGATCGGCACCAACCATGGGAAACCTGATTATGGCACCGTAACTTTCGCCGATCCAGTTCTTCTGCATGGTTAGGACCTTCTCCGGCCAACCGGGCAGTTTATCGCAGTACTGGAGCAACTCCTCGGTGTAGTCAGTGATTTTGAGAAACCAGCTGTCCATCTCCTTGAGGACAACCTCCTGATCGAGGTGTCTCCAGCAACATCCGTCAACTACCTGTTCATTGGCCAATACGGTTTGGCACTGGTCACACCAATTCACATAGGTCTTCTTCTTGTAGGCCAACCCCTTTTCAAACATCTTCAGAAAGACGAGCTGCTCCCAGTGATAATACTCAGGCCTACAGGTTGCCACCTCCCGATCCCAATCATAGCTGAACCCCATCCTCTTAAGTTGGGCTCGCATGTAGTCTATATTATCGTATGTCCATTTGGCCGGGTGTGTATTATTCTCAATAGCAGCATTTTCCGCCGGCATACCGAATGCATCCCATCCCATTGGATGAAGCACATTAAGCCCCCTCATCCGCTTATATCTGGCAACCACATCTCCAATAGCGTAATTTCTCACATGCCCCATGTGGATTTTGCCTGAGGGGTAGGGATACATCTCCAGCAAGTAGTACTTCTGCCTCGTTTTGTCCTCGGAGACCTTGAAGTAATTCTCCTTTTCCCAGAATGANTGCCACTTCAACTCTATTNCCTGCGGATCGTACCTCTTCATGTATCAAACCTCATCTGTCAGCTCTTAGCATCGCAAGTCAGGNTCTCGGTAACGAGCACGTATCATTAGCTCCTAGCCAGCAGCTTCAACCTATGGACAATAACCCCTCGAGGAGGGTTTTTCACTCGTTTCTCAAACAATGCTTCTTATGAAGGAATCCCCCTCAAACACTGGTTCCGCATCGGATTCACACCGTACGTTATACGCGCGGGTAAGCGTCCTTGCCGATCTCATTCCCCGATTACGTTACCGAAGCCCTACATCGGCACTGACGTCTCAGCGGTTATCACGGTATTATAGATCTTATCCAAAATGCCATTGATGAATGCGCCCGATTCCTCCGCTCCAAATTTCTTTGCTAAGTCAACCGCCTCATTTATGGAGACTTTCGGTGGTATGTCATCCCTATATATGAGCTCATAGGCAGCGAGCCTCAGAATACAGCGGTCAACCTTTGCTATCCTCTCCAATCGCCAGTTTTTTGAACTCCTGGTGATCACTGCATTAAGCTCATTGATGTGACCGCATACTCCAAGGACAAGGTCCTTTGAAAACAGTGTAACATCATCGCTGAAGCCGAAGTTTTCGCACACGCACTCAAAGGCCGCGGAAGGATCGTCGTCCGAGAACTCAAGATGAAAGAGAACCTTTATGGCCAGTTCCCTCGAGCGTCTTCTCTTACCCATGCTCTAATACAGCCCGACAACCGGGCCCACTTGCGTCGACCGTTATCTAATCAATGGCCTTCAAGAGACTCACCATCTCCATGGCAGACATAGCTGCATCCCAACCCTTATTTCCGCTCTTGGTTCCAGCTCTCTCTATTGCCTGCTCAATGGTATCACACGTTAAAACGCCAAATGAGACGGGAACCTTACTCTCAAGGGCCACCTGTGCAACGCCACGAGACACCTGGGTGCTGATATATTCAAAATGCGGGGTAGAGCCCCTGATAACTGCCCCAAGACAGATTACACAGTCAAACCCACCACCGAGGGACAGCCTCTTAGCCATAGCCGGTATTTCAAAGGCCCCTGGTACCCTCACGACGGTTATCTTTTCATCAGTCGCCCCATGCCGTTTGAGCGCGTCGATGGCTCCATCGAGCAATCGCTGACTTATGAAATCATTAAACCGACTCACAACAATGGCAAAGGTAATTCCCTTCGCTGTTATCTCACCCTCAATAGACCTGGTCATGACGCCCTCCTTATGTTTTGCTCCTTATTCTCATGAGATGACCCAGCTTTTCGCATTTGGTTAATAGGTACCGCTCATTCTCCGGTCGAGGAGGAATCTCTATGGGTACCCTCCCGGCTATGGTCAGACCATAACCTTCAAGCCCAATTATCTTTTTCGGATTGTTCGTCATCAGTCTCATCTTTCTCACGCCCAAAGCCACCAGAATCTGTGCACCAACACCGTAGTCCCGTAGGTCAGGCTGAAAACCGAGTTCTTCATTTGCCTCGACCGTATCAAAGCCCTTGTCCTGCAGCGCATATGCCTTTAGCTTGTTGGCAAAACCAATTCCCCGACCTTCCTGCCGCAAGTAGATCACAACGCCGAGTCCCTCCTCCTCGATCATCTGAAGGGCCTTTTTCAATTGATCGCCGCAGTCACATCGGAAAGAACCGAATACATCTCCGGTTAAGCACTCCGAATGCACCCTGACCAAAATCTCCCTATCAGGGTCGATTTCTCCCTTTATCAGAGCCAGATGCTCACTGTTATCCAGCTCATTGCGGAATCCTACTGCCTTGTATTCGCCGAATGGAGTTGGCAAGACCGTCTCTGCTTCCCTAACCACGAAGGATTCCTTTCTCATTCGGTACGCAATGATATCGGCAACAGTGGCTACCTTTAGGCCATGCTTCTTTGCGAATCGATCAAGATCAGGCCTTCTGGCCATGGTCCCATCATCGTTCATTACCTCGCAAATCACCCCCGCTGGCTTCAGTCCGGCTAGCCTTGCTAGGTCTACCGAACCCTCCGTCTGCCCAGCCCTGAAAAGAACTCCTCCTCTCCGTGCTCGCAACGGAAACACGTGGCCTGGTTGAATCAGATCATCCGGCGAAGCATCATCTGATACTGCCGTAAGGATCGTATGCGCTCTGTCGGCTGCAGAGATACCGGTCGTAACTCCCTCCTTCGCCTCAATGGAAACGGTAAACGCAGTCTGAAAGCGAGAGCGATTATCCTGGACCATTAAAGGAAGTTTCAGCCGCTCAACTATTGGCGGATCAAGGGAAAGGCAAATCAAACCTCGCCCATGCTTGGCCATGAAGTTGATAGCCTCAGGTGTTACCTTCTCCGCAGCCATTGTCAAGTCGCCCTCGTTTTCCCGATCCTCATCATCAACGAGGATAATCATCTTGCCCGATTTGATATCTTCAATGGCTTCTTCAACGCTACAGAGTCCCATTACCTCCTCCAAAGCCATACTTGAGCAACATCTCTCTATCAATGCGGGAGGACTCCCTTTGCGCAGCTTCCTCTCCTTTTTCAGGGGAAACGAACTTCTCAACATACTTTGAAATCATATCCACTTCCACGTTGACCCGGTCACCTCGCCGTTTGCGTGAGATGGTGGTTTCTCGAGCTGTTTGCGGTATGATGGTTACTTCGAAGGACCCTCTCATGCATCTGTTTATGGTCAAACTCACCCCATCAACAGCAATAGAGCCCTTCTCAATGAGGTATCTGCTCAGCTCCTTGTCGACGCCGATTCGAATAATCCACGACTCTTGGATCCTTTCAATAGTCTCGATTACTCCCGTGCCGTCAATATGACCACTAACGAGGTGCCCTCCCAATCGATCCGATAATTTCAAGGCTCTTTCAACGTTTACCTTAGAGCCTTGCCTAAGACAGCCCAGGGTGCTCCTCGCCAACGTTTCTGCTGAGATATCCAGGGCTAGCACTGTGCCCCTGACCGAGGTAATGGTCAGACAGACACCATCAACTGCAATGCTGTCTCCAGGGCGACAATCAGAGAAGCTCTCTGGCACCCGCAGCGTACAGGTAGCCTCTTGTCCCTTCCGCCGGATCCCTGTCAATTCTCCCGTGCCTTCAACAATGCCAGTGAACATTCGTCTTACCTTGCGGGATATGCCTCGACCATGATGTCATTATCAAATCTCTTAACTTTCGCAACGCTCAAGCCGAGGCAGTTTTGGATTATAGCACACCCGGGGCCCCTCGTAAATGGAACACCATCATTGCCGCCAAGGATTTTGGGTGCGAAGAACAGATAGAACTTGTCAACAAGGCCTTTCCGAATAAATGAATGGAACAGCGATGCCCCACCCTCCACCAGAATTGAGGTTATTGACATTTTCGCCAGTTTACCAAGCAAATCAGCCAAATCAACGCGTCCTTGCTCCACTCGACAGGCGATAACCTCGGCCCCGAGCTCTTCTATCCTTGCTCTCTTGCTGGGATCCACATCGGCGGCTGCAACAATGGTTGACCCCGATGTATCGGGGTCAAAGACCCTGCTTTCCAGGGGAATCCTTAGATGAGTGTCTACAACAACCCGAGCCGGATTTGGAGCTCGCCCTTTGATACGATAAGGAGTCAGAAAGGGATTGTCAGCAATGATCGTCCCTACCCCGACAACAATGGCATCTGCCCGTTTCCGCAGAACATGGACGAATTTCCTCGACTTGTCGCCGGTGATCCATTTTGAGTTACCCGTTCGTGTGGCAATCCAACCATCAAGGGTAAGCGCTCCCTTGAGCATGACAAAAGGTCTTCCAGAAACTACATAGGCTAGGTAGGCCTCGTTCACACGAGCGCACTCCTCTGCCAGAACTCCGCACCTGACAGCAATCCCCTGAGCGCGCAGGAAATCGCAGCCACCGCCTCTGACGTGTGGATTTGGATCAGCGATCCCGACTACCACCTCCTTGATGCCGCTCTCCACTATCGCATTGGTGCACGGCGGAGTCCTTCCGTAGTGATTACAAGGCTCTAGGTTCACGTAGAGGGTGCCACCCCGTGCAGCCTCCCCTGCCTGCGCCAGCGCCTCCACTTCTGCATGCGGAGCACCCGCCTTCTTATGATATCCCGAGCCAACAATATGCCCTCTTTTGACGACAAGGGCACCCACAGCGGGATTTGGAGAGGTCATTCCGAGCCCTCGCCTGGCAAGTCTGAGTGCCCTTTTCATGAATATTTCATCAGTGCCCATTTTTTGTGTGCACCTCTGCAGATGTAGCCGGAAACGGACCTTGTTGCCCTCCTACTTGGGAACGCGACTTCGTGTGAGTTGCTAAGTAGAACATATTATTGCTTACATTCGACATAACCGAGAAGGCTGTGGGAGTATCATGAGGTCTTTTCTTCTGTTCCAAGGCTCTCGACCTGGTCTTTTCTACGACCTATCTGCAGGGGATTCTTGCCCCCTCCGCATTCTCCCCCACTCCTTAGGAGCGGGGGAGCTGCGGCTTCCCCCACTGATACGTCGTGAAAAGGACAGCGGCCTCCCACCAGTCACGGCAGAAAAGACCTCATGCCCCTCCCGATAGTGCAAACAATTTGATGCGCTCAATAGTAACTCCTCCGGTCAGGCTCTGCCAGGGTTGTGCAAATCTCTCTGCGTGGGGTTCGGTGCGGGAGGAACGCGATTTCAGGGAAGTCGTCACTGCTTTAACGAAG
>JGI24422J19971_10000943_pt1 | contig 17143 bp, 17 predicted proteins | sample DeeMarSWOR152_54_FD_19971 | JGI IMG/M metagenome (IMG submission 19971) | reverse complement strand
TAGCCAGATCATAAGCATCGAGGATACCTGCGATCTTTAGCTCTTCTTCTGTGGCTTTTCCGATGCCCTTTATCCCAGTGAGGGGTATCGGTATCTGGAGATGTTCTTTGAGCGTCTCTACGTTCTTGGGATGGGTTGTCCGTCTCCGTTGGTCGATGAGTATCTCCAGCAGTTTCGCTTTATGAAGGGTTAATCCTGCCAGTTTGATTTCTTCTAGGCTGAAACCTCGCCCCACTCTTACCTGCTTTTTACGAGTCGGGGCGTATACGGCAGGCTTGGGTTCCTCTTCTATCATCTGAATCTCTCGGATTTCCTTTTTTACGTGTGTATGCACGAAGCAAGGGCTTAGGAAGCCATTATTTTTTCTTTTGCGATCGCTTTTCGAAACGCTTCATTGCATTTTGGGCATTTGTAGTAGCCTATCGTAAGCTGTAGTTTTTCACCAGTCTTACTTGGCCTCCCAGCCATCTTCCACGTCTTACGTGGATTCGTTTGAGTCCCGCACTTGGGACATTCTGCAATATGCGGGTTACTTAGAGCGTTTAAGATTTCTCTTCTGAGGTCTTCGCCAGTTTTGTATACATTTTCAATCTTCTCAGCCAGCTGTGTCTCCTTGAAAACGTCGTGAATCCATCTGGCGAAGTCACCTCTTTTTTGATGGAACTCAAGAGAAGCGACTGGAACCTTTCTTATTTTCTCTGAGAAATCTTCTAGGCTGAAGGCTGCCTTGTGGAGCGGTTTGTCTATTTCCTCGTAGAAGTAGAATCCCGACTCGCTAGCGACTCCTTTCTTAGGCGATTGTGGAGGAAGGTTACATCTGGGAAGCTCGCCGTACTTTTGTCTGTGTTCGTCGAGAAGCTCCTTCATTCTGTCTTCAGGCTTTGAAGTGGGCTCCCTCTTATAATATTCGGTTTCACGTTTGCGAGGGTCTTTGGAGAAGTCTGTTTTCAAGTAATGAGCAAAACTCTCTCTGATATTCGTGCTTTGCCCTATGTAGATTAGAAACCTATTTTCATTGTAGAAGACGTAGACTCCAGACTCTTCTGGAACGTTTTTCGCTCTGTCATTCCAAACATACATTTTCCCCGAGATCGGCATATCTTCGCACCAATAAATCGTTAGGCATAAGTACCCTTAGAATTTTTCCCTAAATCGGGCGGGCGACGACCATACATGAACTCTACTAGTACGCGAAAACGACATGATCAACAGACAGCTTTCTTCAATGCTTATATGCCGTTATGAGTAGAATGGAGCAAGGCCGGAATTTTGCCAGTTAGGGCACTTTGCTGCCTTTATTGTTTATGCTTGCGTCGGGCTGCGTCCCTTTGACAGTCGCACCTAAGCCTTCTCTCCAGCGTCTGAGCGGAAAAGTCATTCGAGGAAAAGTGCGGGTCGATGAAGTTTTTAATCAAAAGGTTAAATTTCCGGCTACGTAACATTTAAATTTTTAATTGTTTAATTATATTTTATGATGTATCAGGCTGAAGTAGAGATCCGTCTCAAACCGGGACATTCTGACCCTGAAGGTGAAACCGTCGCAGAAGCCTTGAAGGACCTAGAGTACCCGGTCGAAACTGTAAGGGTGAGCAAGGTTTACAGGATCGTGCTTGACGGGGATTCTGAGGAAGAAGCCGAGAAAAGAGTGGATGAGATGTGTAGGAGACTTCTGGCAAATCCAACCAAAGATGATTACAGCTTTACAATAGAGGAAGTCAGATGAGCCCCGACCTCTACACGAGGAAAAGCGTGCCCTTCGAACTCACACAGATTAACCTGTTGGACGCGGATGATAGGGGGCTTCTTCAAGTCAGTCGGGAGCTGGGAATCGGCTTAGACCTTAGGGAAATGAAGAGCGTTCAAGAATATTTTTCAGGCAAGGGGAGAAACCCGACTGACGTCGAGCTTCAAACCATAGGCCAAACATGGTCTGAGCACTGTTATCACAGAACTTTCAAGGGAGATGTAGTCTCGCCTGACGGGGAGTTAGTCGTAGCGAGCATGTTTAAGGAGTACATAGCCAGAGCGACGAAGGAACTGAACCCTCCTTGGTGTATCTCCGTTTTCGAGGACAACGCGGGCATAGTTGAGTTCGAAGACGGCTATGCGATTGCAGTGAAGGTTGAGACCCACAATCACCCGTCAGCGATAGAACCCTTCGGAGGAGCAGCCACCGGTACAGGCGGCGTCATCAGAGACATACTGGGAGTCTGGGGCAATCCTATAGCCTGCACAGATGTTCTGTGCTTTGGTCCCCTAGATTATGAATACAGCAGACTTCCAGAGGGAACAAAGCATCCAAAATACTTGTTCAGAGGAATTGTCGCGGGCATAGGCCATTATGGAAACAACATGGGCATACCAACCGTCAACGGTGCCATATACTTCGACGACGGATACGTTGGTAATGTAGTAGTCTACTGCGGCTGCATCGGGATTCTCCCCACTAAAGAGTTTACAAGAGACACGAAGCCAGGTGACATAGCGGTTTTGGCTGGTGGAAAGACTGGAAGAGATGGCATCCACGGAGTCACCTTCGCCTCAGCGGAGCTGACAAAAGAATCGGAGAAAGTCTCGAGACCGGCAGTTCAGGTAGCAAACCCTATTGAAGAGGAGAAGCTGAAGCGCGCTGTTGTTGAAATAAGAAGACAGAAGCTGGGCTCTGCCATAACAGACCTCGGCGGGGGAGGCTTCTCCTGCGCTGCAGGTGAAATGGCACACAGATCAAGGTGTGGGGTTGACATAGAACTTGAAAAAGTTCTTTTGAAGTATCCTGGCATGGCTCCGTGGGAGATCTACGTCTCCGAGTCCCAAGAGAGAATACTCCTTTCCGTGAGAGAGAAAAATCTGGAAAAAGTTCTAGAGATATTCGAAAGCGAGGGCGTCGAGGCAACTCCAGTAGGCGTTTTCATTAAGGGAAAGACCGTAAAGGTCGATTATCAGGGATACACGGTTGCTGGACTTGACCTGCCCTTTCTGTTCGGTCCTCCAAAGGCTGAAAGGGTTGCGGAATGGAGAGCGCTAGACTACGCAGAGCCTGACTTCTCCGAACCCTCAGATCTTACGCGAGACCTCCTAGGGGTGCTGTCTTCACCGAACGTCGCAAGCAAGGAGTCGGTCATAAGAACATATGACCACGAGGTCAAGGGAAACACAGTCTTGAAGCCTCTGCAGGGGAAAAACGCGGGACCAAACGACGCAGCCGTCATAAAGCCTCTCAATGACTCTTGGAGGGGGATAGTCATCTCATGCGGGATGAACCCAATTTACGGGAAGATCGATCCTTACTGGATGGCCGCCTCAGCCATAGACGAGGCAATAAGAAACAACGTCTCTGTTGGTGGAAGAAGGATTTCCTTACTTGACAACTTCGTCTGGGGAAGCCCGGAGAAACCGGACAGGCTGGGGGGACTGGTCAGAGCTTGTAGAGCCTGTTATGACTTCGCAAAGGCTTTCCGGACACCGTTTATCTCGGGAAAGGATAGCCTCTACAACGAATCGCCATTGGGCCCGGTCACTCCAACCCTTCTGATAACCGCTGTCGGAATAATTCCGGACATAAGAAAGTCGGTCTCAGCGGACGTGAAGGGACCTGGAAACCTGATCTACCTCGTCGGCGAAACCTATCGAGAGTTGGGCGGCTCGGAATACTACAAACTGAGAGGTTTCCTCGGAAAAAGCGTTCCCCAGGTTAGGTCTGCTCAGGCGAGGAAGACCATGAACTCCATCACCAGCGCAATCGACTCCGGATGTGTTGAGTCCAGTCACGATCTTTCAGAGGGGGGCCTCGCAGTGGCGGCTGCCGAGATGGCTCTCAGCGGAGAGCACGGAATCAAATTGAGTTTAAGAAACGTTTCGAGAACAAAGAACGTAAGGCGGAACGATCACATCCTCTTCTCGGAATCAAATAGCAGATTCTTGGTTGAGGTTTCTGAGAGGCGTAGGGCAACTTTTGAGGCGTTGATGGGGAAGAACGCCTATTCTGTCGTTGGCAAAGTCAAGAAGGAAAGATACCTCTCCGTAGACGGCCTGAACAACAGAAGAGTAGTCAACGCTAGCCTAGCTGAGTTGAGACGGGCTTGGAAAGGGACTTTGGGGGGCTGAGCATGAAGAGAGAGGATGTCCGGGTCTGCATAATACGGGTGGGCGGGACGAACTGCGACGCGGAAACCAAGAGAGCCTTCGACGATCTCGGAGTCAGAGCAGAGATAATCCGTCTAAACGAGATATTTGGGAAAAAAGATCTTCTAGACTATGATGCTCTTGTGATTCCAGGAGGCTTCTCCCACGGTGATTATGTACGAGCCGGGGCCATTCTAGCCAAGGGAATGATGGCTAAACTCGGCGAGAGCTTGAGGAAGTTCGTGAAGGATGAAAGACCCATCTTGGGAATCTGTAACGGCTTTCAGGTCCTTGTGGAGATGGGGCTGCTACCTGGATTTGAGCGAATCAGTAGATATCCGGAGGCGGCTTTGGCAACCAACATCCCAATCGGGTATCGTTGCACTTGGGTTTACATTAAGCATGAAAACTCTGGAAGATGCGTTTTTACTCGGAACGTTCCAAAGGATAAGGTGTTAAGGATCCCCGTGGCACACGCTGAGGGTAGATTCACTTTTTCAAGAGAAAGGGAAAAAATCTATTTGAAGAGGCTGTACGACAACGATCAGCTCGTTTTCCGATACTGTGACGAGACCAGCACACATGCGGAAGGCAAATATCCGATCAGTCCAAACGGAGCATTCTACGACATCGCTGGCATCTGCGATCCCACTGGAACAGTTTTTGGTCTGATGCCCCATCCGGAAAGAGCCTACTATGGTTGGCAGCTTCCGGATTGGACAAGGAGAGAGACAGTCTCACAGTACGGTGACGGCCGACTAATCTTCGAGTCCATGGTGGAGTATTTGGTGGAGAAATGAGGCGCCGTATGTGAGATTTGACACGATTCTCGTCCTTGACTTTGGTGGGCAATACTGCCACCTGATAAGCCGGAGAGTTAGAGAGCATAGCGTCTATTCTGAAATAGTTCCCTGCGATATAACGCCTACTCAAATCGAGGCTTTGAAAGAGAAAATCAATGTCAAAGGGATGATCCTCTCTGGAGGACCCTCAAGCATCTATGAGGAAGACGCTCCAGAATGCGCCCCAGAGATCTTCAACCTGAACATCCCGGTTCTAGGTCTGTGTTACGGGCATCAGCTGATCGCCTCTCTTTTTGGAGGGAAAGTTGAACCCGCCAAGAAGAGAGAATATGGGATAAGCTACGTTGTGATAGACAGCCCCTCCAGCTTGCTAGAAGGGCTAGAGAGAAAACAGAAGGTTTGGATGAGTCATGAAGACACCATCTATGAACTGCCTGAGCGCTTTGAGATTCTTGCGCACACCGAGAACTGCCCGATAGCCGCCTTTAAGCACATAGAAAAACCCATTTATGGCTTACAATGGCACCCTGAGGTCATTCATACAGAAAATGGTATGCAAATGCTGCGGAATTTTGTCTTTGAAGTTTGCAGGTGCGACCCGAACTGGATGATGGAGGATTTCGCAAAGAGGTCTGTGGACGAAGTGAGACGGATTGTTGGGAACAGAAAGTGCGTAATCGGCTTGAGTGGAGGAGTAGACTCAAGCACCGCCACTGTTCTGGCTTCGAAAGCCATTGGCAAGAATCTGACAGCGGTCTTTGTGGACCATGGGTTCATGCGTGAAGGCGAACCCGAGTTTATACAAGGTTTCTTCAAGAAATTCGATATTAACTTCCTTTCAGTCGATGCAAGGAAGAGATTTCTGCAAAAATTGAAAGGAGTAACAGACCCAGAACATAAAAGAAGGGCTATTGGTGAAGAGTTCATCAGAGTTTTTGAGGAAGTCGCCACAAAGGTTGGAGCAGACTATCTTGTGCAAGGAACAATCTATCCTGACAGAATTGAATCTGGCGTCAGGAAACATTCAGAGAAGATCAAAACCCATCACAACGTTGCCGGGTTGCCAGCTAAAATTATGTTTAAGGGCATCGTCGAACCGTTACGGGACTTGTACAAGGATGAAGTGAGAAATGTCGCAGAAGAACTAGGTCTACCTAGACAGATTGTTCGTAGGCACCCCTTTCCAGGTCCGGGTTTGGCGGTGAGGATCATTGGCAAGGTGAACCAAGAGAAGATAGATGTAGTCAGGACAGCAGATAAGATCGCGACAGAGGAAATAGAAGCAGGCGGGTTGGCTGATGGCTTGTGGCAATACTTTGCCGTTCTGACAGACTCGAAAACCACCGGCGTCAAAGGTGACGCGAGAGCCTACGGTTACACCATTGCTGTCAGAGCCCTTGAGAGCAAAGAAGCCATGACCGCCAACTTCGCTAGGATTCCATACGAGATTCTAGAGAAGATCTCAACCAGAATAACAAACGAGATGCCCGAGGTCACACGAGTCGTGTACGACATCACTCACAAGCCACCAGCAACAATAGAATGGGAATGAACCAAGCATCGCCTTTTACAGCACTTGTGTGCGCGCATATTCTGCAGTTGGAAATTGGCTGAACATCAGCTGGATATTGAAAGTGTGAAAAATCACTCACGCAGACGTGGTGTGAGGCATACCGCCTTTACTGTCAACTCGCTTCTCGCGTCAATTGCTTGAGCTTCTGAATTGAGATTCACAAGGCTTGAGAAATAGCTAGAGAGGATACATGGCTCATTTTAGAGAATGTTATTAATTATCAGAAAATAGGCGTAGGACGTGAACTGCAAGAAGATTGACTGTTACTGTCGCATAACAGTTACACGCATTTAAAAACTTGCGCTTGCATATTGGCACGGTGTGTTTGACATGAAAGAGTATGATCTGATATCAATAGGCACGGGCTCAGCAATGAATATTGTGAGCGTTATGATTCGAGAAGATCCAGAGATGAAAGTGGCTGTTATCGATAAGGATGAGCCAGGCGGCATTTGTCTGACCCGAGGTTGTATACCATCGAAAATATTGCTTTACCCTGCTGAGTTGCTGAGAACGATTGGTAAGGCAGACAAGTTCGGCATAGATGTTGCCATCAGGAAGGTAGATTTTGAGAAAATCATGGAACGGATGCGGACCCTTATCGATAAGGACACAAGCATGATAAGCCAAGGGCTTTCCCACTCTGAAAACATAGATTACTACCCGGCGGTAGCCGAATTCATCAGTCCATACACGCTGAAAGTTGGTGATGAGACCATCACTTCAAAGATGATATTCCTGTGTACCGGATCGAGACCTATAATACCTCCAATAAAAGGGGTGGAGAAAGTAGGCTATCTTACAAGCGACACAGTTCTCACGATGAATCGACTACCTGAGAGCATTGTCATAGTAGGGGGAGGATACATAGCTGCGGAATATGGCCATTTCTTTTCAGCAATGGAATCGAAAGTTACGATAATTGGCAGGAACCCGCAGTTTCTTAAACAAGAAGAACCAGAAGTGTCGGCGCTAGCTGAGAGAGAGTTGGAGAAGCACATGACAATCCTCACTGATCACGAAGTGCGTGAAGCAGAAGAAACTTCGAATGATAAGAAGAAGCTGATTGCTGTTAACAGGGAGAGCGGAGCAGAGAAAGTGACGATGGCAGATGAAATACTGGTTGCTGCGGGGAGAGGTCCAAATACAGATGTACTTCATCCTGAAAAGGCGGGAATAGAGACAGACAAGAGCGGATGGATCATCGTTGATGAGTATCTGGAGACCTCACAACCAAATGTTTGGGCTTTTGGAGACGCGAATGGCAGACACCTCTTCAAGCATGTGGCAAACTACGAGTCTACGGTCGTGTACTACAATGCCGTACTGAAGAGGAAAGTGAAGGTGGACTACCATGCGATACCGCACGCCGTTTTTACGTATCCTGAGATCGGAAGCGTTGGGCTTAGAGAGAAAGAAGCGATTGAGAAATACGGAAAAGACAAGGTGCTGATCGGGATATACAAATACGAGAACACGGCCAAAGGCGAAGCCATGGGAATAAAGGATTATTTTGTTAAGGTAATCGTTGAGAGGGACACCATGAGAATCTTAGGGGCACATGTCATTGGACCGTATGCCTCTATTCTCATACAAGAGATCATAAACTTGATGTATACCCCAGCACAAAGCGCAGAACCACTAATCAAAGGAATGCACATCCACCCTGCATTAAATGAGGTAGTAGAACGGGCATTTCGTTCTCTTATGTCGCCGGATCAGTACCATCACTTCATTGAGCACCACTAATACATGCACGCGCAATCTCGATAATTTTTTTAGCGAAATTGACCGAAGTAAATAAGCAGCGAAAAATAGGGAGGTACGAGAGCATGAGTCAACATAAACCCAAAATCCTTGTTGTATTCTACTCGATGCATGCTCATATTTTCAGGATGGCCAAGGCAGTCGGTGAAGGTGTTCGAGAAGCCGGCGGAGAGCCTATTCTTAAGCAAGTCGCCGAACTTGTTCCAGAGGAGTCTTGGAGCGAAGGCGTAAAGGAGGTAAAAGAAGCGATGAAGGCTGTTCCAGTTGCTGATCCTCGTAAGGATCTGGAAGGAATTGACGGAGTTATTGTTGGCACTCCTACGCGCTTCGGCAACATGTGTGCTCAGATGAGGAACTTCTGGGATTAGACCGGAGGCGTTTGGATGAAACGTAGCCTCATCGGCAAACCAGCCGCGGTGTTCACAAGCTCCAATAGTCAACATGGTGGACAGGAAACCACTATTATCTCGACTCACCTCACTCTTTTGCATCATGGTTTTGTTATCGTCGGCTTGCCCTACTCTTTCAGGGAGCAGATGACCATGGAAGAAATAACAGGCGGCTCGCCATACGGAGCCTCAACTATTGCCGGAAGCGGTCCACCATACAAGCGCATGCCATCCGCCAATGAGCTACAACTAGCAAAGGGATTGGGCAAGCACTTGACAACAATTGCGAGAAAACTATCGTGCTGATGGCGATCTTAGGCTCATTTCAACAATATGCACGGCGTAGCTAACCATTAGATCGTTCGAAAGATCATCCAGCCCTAGACACCCCTCCTTTTTATGAAAATGTTTCAAGCGCATGCGACGGTTTAGGGGGCAAATCGAAGGCCATATTTCTGCGTGAGCACGGAGTTCAGTATCGTTTAAGATTATGTAGATCTTATTAGGGATACAACGAGATGACGAAGATGAACTCTCCCAAAGTGAAAATTATTGATGTAACCGAAGGTGGCAAATATGATCAATTTCTTCACAGGTGTCTGGTGGGTCCACCATCCAAACGGTACAGGAAAAGGATCGAATACTTGGAAAAGGCCATTCCGAAAGGCTTTCGTAAGAAACTTCTGGTATCCAACAGAGATGTTATTGGTCAAATAGAGTACGCTCCGGCAGAAGCGTCTTACTATCCTATGAACGGGGATGACATGATAGTGATGAACTGCATCTGGGTTCTAAGAAGAGCAAAGGGCCACGACTTCGGAAAACTTCTTTTAGAAGACATGGTCGACAGTAAAAAAGATGCGGCTGGTTTCGTAACTATGGCCCTAGAAAACCATTGGAGCCCATGGTTTAGAAAGCGGCAAATGGAAAGACTTGGCTTCAAGTCCATAGACTCTATTAAAGTTGTTCATAAAACGAAGTATAGAGGACGCGTATTCAGTATACATCTTATNTGGATGCCAACGACGGAAAGCGCAAACTCTCCGACATGGGACGAACAGAAGCTGTTAGAGGGCATAACCGCCTGCTTTGCTCATCCTATCTATCATCCTCAAACATATGANCCGAGACAGATTCTGGCGCACGTGTAGTCACAGATTCTTGTCCTATTCTACAAACCTAGCACATGGCTCAAGTTTGACCTCTTCAACACCATACAACCTAATATGGTTAGAGCACGCTGGGCGCGCCAGATATATTTAGGAGTTCTACATTGAAACATCTATTATGAGGCGTGACTGGTAATTGATCAGTGAGGGAGAAAAGGCACCAGACTTCACCCTGCAGGCCGACGATAGTAAAAAAGTCTCATTGAATGATTATCGCGGCAAAAAGGTGGTGCTTTATTTTTATCCGAAAGATGGGACTCCCGGGTGTACCCGAGAGGCTGTTGAGTTCAGGGATTTGATCAAAGAATTCGAGAAGCAAAATACTGTGATACTTGGCGTGAGCAAGGACGGTGTCAAATCTCATCAGAAATTCAAGCAGAAACATGCTTTGCCTTTCACGTTGCTTAGCGATCCTGAAGGGAAAGTGTTAGACCTTTATGGTGTCTGGAAGAAGAAAAGTCTCTACGGTAGAACGTTCATGGGAACAGAACGAACGACTTTCATCATTGACGAAGATGGAATGGTGGAAAAGGTGTACAGGAAGGTAAGGGCAAAGGGACACGCACAAACTTGCCTCCTCGACTTAGAGAGCAAATCTTAGGATATACGTAAATCTAAAATGGAATGAGGCTGGAGCCGCATATGTGGGCGAAGATGTATCAGAGGAGATTTTTGGGGTCTATGGGCCAAGATCAAACGAATCACGACTTGAAACAAATAGAAACGGCAACACTTGGCGGTGGCTGCTTCTGGTGCACAGAAGCGGTTTTCGCTGAGATAAGAGGCGTGATAAAGGTCACGTCGGGCTATTCCGGCGGTCGATTGGCAAATCCGACTTATGAGCAGGTTTCCACAGGGACAACGGGGCACGCTGAAGCTGTGCAGATCGTGTTTGACCCTGCCGTTGTATCTTTTCGGGAAATCCTTGAGGTGTTCTTTGCGATGCATGATCCAACCACGTTGAACCGTCAGGGCGCTGATGTGGGCACTCAGTATCGATCAGTAGTTTTCTACCATACTAGCCGACAGAAAACAACCGCTGAGAAGCTTATTAAAGAACTCAATAATGCGAAGGTATATGATACACCAATTGTGACACAGATTCAACCCTTCACAGCCTTCTATTCGGCTGAGGATTATCACAAGGACTACTTCAAACGCAATCCTAAACAGGCCTACTGTAAGTTGGTTATCGCCCCGAAGCTGGCCAAGCTACGTGAACATTATCTGGAAAAATTAAAATCGTAGTATCGAAAATTCTGGATCACGCGCGCCTGCCATAGATTCAATTTGATGTTGCTGTTGCTTAACAGTCACACGCACTTAAAAGCCCCGTTTTTCATATGGCAGCTCGCTTCTTTGGCTGGAATGATCAATGGTTGAAAATGGAAAGAGGACAGAGCGTCTAGTCATAGTTTTGCTCTTGACTTTAGCCGCGAGTACCCTTTTTCACATTCGTCTGGCGCTGGCGGATGTGCCGAGTGTGGTAAGCATCGAACCGTGGACCAGTGAAACCGACACTGTTCTGAACATAACGGTTACGCATTCTTCCCCGACAAGTAGTCATTATGTGAATAAAGTTGAAGTCGACGTAAACGGAACTATTCATGATATCGATCTTACGCCGCAGTCAACCGTGACGTTCATAGTTCAATATGACATGGAGGAACTCACAGCTGAAGTACCGGTTCAAGCAAGAGCACACTGCAACCTGCATGGGTGGAGCAACTGGTCGAGCCCTGTGGTGGTTCCCGAGTTCACCTTTGTCCACCTGCTTCCGATTTTGGCCGTTGTTTCAATTGCAGTCTTGCTATTTAGGAGAGTTGTGATGAAGAATGGGACTTTTCAATCCAAACGCTCCGCTGACTGCTGACTTGAATCTATTGTTTCAAATCGCTATCTTCGTTTTCTTAGCTGCGGGAGTTTCGATTGCCAAGTCCAGACGAAGGTTCATTCAGCATGAGACGACTATGGCGATTGCTCTGGTCTTGAACACGATTTCTATCGCCGTTGTTATGATCCCATCGTTACAGGGTTTTCGGGGCGTACTTTCCATGCCCTTCACGCGACCAACATTCATAGTAATTGTGCACGCCACTGCGGGGACTTTGGTAGAAATCTTGGGAGTCTGGCTCGTGGGCACATGGGCTTTCCAACGCAATGATATCAAAGCTTGCGCCAAAAAGAGGAACATCATGCGAGCTACGATCTTTTTATGGCTAGTTGAGCTGCTTCTAGGCATATACGTGTACATTATGCTATATCTGCCGATCTAGAGTCTCTCTGTGAGTGCAAGATTTCTGATATAAAAGAGCGGGAAAGGTGCCATTGGTTGTCAGAGGCAGCTAAGCCCATGCACTACTCAGCACAGGGATGCGTCTCAGATTCAGGGTGACATTCTGCTATCTGTTCAGGAGAACACTCCTTAGGATCTGCAACCTTTTTCTCTAGATGCTCACAACATGATTTCTTCTCGCACATGTAACATACCTCTCCTCCAGTAAGAATGCAAGTAGCCTTAATTAACATTTCATGACTTGATCATTTATGTTACCTTTTAATATTCACTTCTTCTATTCTTCTTTTTTAGGTGATAGAATGTTGGATATACCATCTATATCAGCAGTAGGCATGCATAGCATACCCTAACTGAACTAGGGAAGAAATGATAACAAACAAATCTTATATCTCAAAGGAAACAATTGGGTGATTGGGGATTGTATGAACTGTATATATTTCAGTGTGGGAAAGACAAAGGGCAAGGTCATCACTGTTTGTCATGCACAACCACATAGACCCCAGGAAGAAATCTTCTGGTATATACCCACAGAAGATGAGATAAAGAAATTCTGTCGAAATGGTGAGAACTTCAACTCATGTCCTAGGTTCAAAGCTTTCCAAGCGCATCAGAAGACTATCATAATCAAGTAAGTAGCGACTCACTTTCACTCAAGTCTCTAACCTACATCTGATTACGTTTCAGAGCTAGTTTTAGACAGTCAAATACGGATATGCATCTATGCTGAGAGAATAGAGAACATAGTGAGGGTAACTACGATGAGCCCTCACTCTTGAGTAATCATTTGGTTTATTTCTCTGAAAAACAATCCTAATTTCTCCAGTTCATCATTAGATAATAATCTGCAATGAGCTATCTTACGTCTTATCGGTTCTAATTCATCAAGTCTAGAAACAATTCCCGTAGTGCTTTTGAAAGTTCCCTGAAATATATCCCAGTTCTTGCCTACAATAATTCTCAGATGTTTGAAGAGCATATAATTGACAAGACTTAAGGTTGAGTCCTTTTCCTTAGATTTGGCACTTTCAGCGTAGGTTTTGATGTTCTCATCTATTTTGTCCCACAGTTCGTCTCCATATTTCTCAGTCAGCCTTCTCTCAATGAAAATTCTAAGCTTGTTTTCGAGAGCATAGAATATGGAATATCCATAGGACATGACTTTTTGTTCGTTCTCTAGCAATGTAGGTCTTCTCAGCATATCAATACCAGTATCAGTTATTCTTGCTGAAAAATGACCACCTAATGCCCAATGTACCTTAATTAGTCCTTTCTTTCCAAGATACCAGACGTTACGTTCAATCTCCTCTTTACTGAAACTAGTAAGTTTGAGAAGTCCTTCCCTAGAAAGAAGACCATGAGGTTCCCTTTCGAAATGTTCTTTGAAAATCTCCAATATCCTTATCCTTTTCTGAATGTCGGGTGAAATCCTTCTGTCTTCAACCTGATCAACTCCGAAGACAGTTATCTTTGCATGCATGCGTAGTTTTTCTATCAGTCCTTTAGATGCTAGGTACTCAGCGTTTGCAATTATGGCTTCTTCACTGATTCCTTCAAGAGGGGCATCTTCGATGTTGGTGTGGTGAACGAAATCCTCAATCCACTTATCATAAAGAAACTTCAGAATTTTATTCTGCACGTCTTCGCTTAACAATAAGCTGCTCCTCATGACACATAGAAAGTTCTTTTCTTAAATCTTTAGTACGAGTCGCAATAATGTATTATAGGAACAAAGGAAAGGATGTGAAGCACCAAGATGACGAAAGGAGCGTTCGTATATTCGCTTTTGCTATATTTCACTTTAAGTATGTTCTTCATTAGTAGAGTTACTCCACTAGCTCCAGCGATTAAGGCATTAGTAAATATTAAACCTGACAGTTTGAATCTGGAAAGTAACACCAAATGGGTTTCAGCTTCTATCGAAGCTCTTACCGATGATGGGACTTTTCTTGATGTTCACGATATCAATGTCTCTACAATATCTCTCTATCACGATTATTGTAATTTTATCACTGAAGCGCATCACGTTAGAGTTCTGGGAAACAAAGTAGTAGTTTGGTTTAATGCAAGTCATGTAATCGACCATATTTGGGAATTTCTACATCACATGGGAATTGAAATAATACCACCTACTGAAAAGTACCCGATACAACTGATGGTAGCAGGTCAGCTATTCAATGGAAGACATTTCGAAGGAATTGATCATATGCACATTTTCTCTAAGTGAGATAAAACAATCTCTCAATAACATACGATATCAAAGATGAAGTAGACACGAGCAATCTTTCTTTTTTCTAACTGTGCTAGATTATAGAATGAAGAAGTTACAGTTTGCTAAAATCAAATGTCAATGCGGTGTGATTCCCAGTATAGCAGTCATAAAATGCACATTGCTTATGAAAAATAGCGAGATTGAAATTATGAGTCGTTGCTATCGATCGATCCGCACCAATTCTACGATTTTCATGCAAATATAAGATATTGGTGTAGTAATGTTCCACAGAGCAATGCGCCACTGAACTTTTCAAGTTACACTATAACATTTTCATCCAATGTATTCAGGCATAGAAGAAGAAAAGTCAAGAGAGATTTTGAAGATAATTGGCTATGTAATCTCGCTGAATAAACGCTATTTCAAGGCAAAAGATCTGACGAATATGTTAGGAATAAAATCCAAGGGTCGCCACAAATTGTCACATTCTTTGGAAACCCTAGTCAGTCTCAACCTAGTAGAGATATACTATAAGAACAATCGTAACCTCTACCACATTCCAGTTCAGAAAAGACTACTAGACGTATATTATGAATCCCTTTGGAACTACGTTCAAAATCAATCGATCAACCTGGATTGTATTGTACCTCTAGAATGAAGTGCGGAAGAGAGAGCAAAGACTACAACAAACACAACAATAAACCATTAAATCAGTAATATCTAGTCCTTTTTCTCTGATTTGGGTATTCCTATCCATCTTGGAGTCCTATTCTTGTATTTTCGATAGTCATCCCCGAACCTATAAAGACAATATCGTTCCTCAGAAGGCAAAACAGCGCTGAGCATAATCATCATAACTACTGTTAAGAGGAGAAACAGCCAAGAAGAGCAAGCTATTCCCAAACCGATATGCATTAGAATCATACCAAGGTAAGTGGGGTTTCTTGTAAAACGATAAAGACCCGTAGTAATGACTTTATCCTTAGGGCTAGTAGCGAAATTCCGAATTGCGACAATGGTGAAAACCATTCCGAACAAACAGATAGCTAGACCGCTGTATAGCCATATTGTGCCAAGTTGTAGAGGCAAGAAAACTGCATAAGCCCAAGAAACGACCATAGGCAAGAAAAGGGCATTCATGATTATTTTCTCTTTTTTAGTTAGCTGAAAATCTCCCGCTTTTCCTGATTCCCTAGATGCTGTTGCTCTCATTTCAGAGAACAAGATGATTAGCATTGGAATGACTAGAATCCATGCGTTCCATAAGCCTAACTCAAATTCTGGTATAAGCGACATATTCTTCTCCTCACAGCTACTTCACCTTAGTTACTCCACTCAGCTATTTCTAATTTTTCAATCAAGTAGTGGCATAGGGTAGAGTAGTTTCTTCCACAAGTCATAAAAACTGAAGCAGAAGATCTAACTCATTTGGTCATAAGAGACAGTGTAAAAAACGGAGTTCAAAATCAATGGAACTTTCGATCAGGGAATACTCTCCCTCTGACCTTTCTCAAGTTAAGGAGCTGATATTAAATGCAGAGAATTTCGGTGAGCCCTTTCTAGAGATTGAAATGCTGAATATTAGGAAAAACACTTCGTTAGGTTTAGGCAAAGTCTTTGTTGCTACCTTGAAAGAAAGAGTCATTGGTTATATCTCATTGGGTAGGCGGGTTTTTGCCTTGATGGTAGATTCCGTCATAGTTGCTCGAAATCATCAAAGAAAAGGTGTTGGCAGAACGCTTATTGAAAAGGCAAAAGAGTACGCAAAGACACAGAGCTTTCATATACTCCGAACTGACACAGGAACGTTCATGGAGTATGCTATCAAGTTCTATCTCGCCTGTGGTTTTGAACCATGTGGCTATGTGGAACATGACTTCAGTTTAGGATCAAAGCAGTTGCACTTCTTCATAGACCTGACAAAAGAGCGCTGATAACATATTTTCCCTGAATTGGTAGTTTTATCACTATTCAATGATAACAACACTACTAGCAGTCATAGCCTACAGAAGAAAACGTTCTCTTATACTCAAATCAACATGGAGAAGTCAGTTGCAGCTTAACGAAAGTATGGTTCACGCCTTTTGATGGCTTCAGTAAATAGCTGAGTTAACGCTTTGTCGTCTGCACCGTTGCGCAGCGGCGTGAGAATATCAACGAGGTTGTCGTTCCTCATCAGGCATGGCTTGAGCTTTCCGTCGCTCGTCACTCGGAGCCGGGTGCAGTGTTGGCAGAACTCCGTGTTCTCGATCGGATGAACAACCTCCACCTTCGCTCTAGGAAGAAAGTAGATTCTGCGGTTCTGCATGTGCTCGCGCGTCTTAATCTCATACGCCTGCTGCTTCAGCTTCTCCTCGATGTCATCCAATTCGAAGTGATGTTTCTTGTAGTATTCGTCGCTGACGTTTATGGGCTCCAACTCGATCAGCTGCAGGATCGCTCCCGCTCGCTCTGCGAAGCCGATCATACGCTCCACTTCGCCTGTATTGACGCCTCGCAGTAGAACCATGTTCAACTTGACGGGAAACAAGCCAGCCCTAACAGCCTCTCTAATTCCGTCAATGACATTCCTCAGATCCCCGCCACCCGTCAAATCCCGATAAGTCTCAGAACTCAAAGTCGGGATGTTCACGTTCACCCGTCGCAGGCCATTAGCCTTCAGGTCTTTCGCCAATGACACTAAGAAACACGCGTTCGTGGTCATGGCTAAATCCTGCAGTCCCCGAAGTCCATTAATTCCCGCAACGATGTCCACGATGTCTTTCCGATAGAGCGGCTCCCCGCCGGTGAGTTTCACCCTCGAAATTCCCAG